>Ga0268287_100164_pt1 | contig 41002 bp, 45 predicted proteins | sample MetcocultureR3M_FD_191348 | JGI IMG/M metagenome (GOLD analysis project Ga0268287, IMG submission 191348) | Soil microbial communities from Anza Borrego Desert, Southern California, United States - Methanotrophic co-culture R3-M | ecosystem: Environmental > Terrestrial > Soil > Desert | place... | reverse complement strand
GGAGAGCGCGGCATAAGCCGTCCGACCATCGCGCAGGGAAGGCCGTGTGTTGGGCTTCACCTGTATGCTGCTGTGCGGTTTCCTGCGTGCACCTTTTTGCGCAGCAGACCGCGGGTGCCGCCGGCACTCGGCCTTCCCTGCGCCCTCTTGGTTTGGAGGGCGGAGAGATCAAGCAAAGCTCGGGTGAAGCAGCCGCGAGAACGGGAAGGCATGTCTGCGAACCGACACGCGCATTTGAGAACGGCGGCGATGCCGCCCTTGCTCTATCGTTGCGAGCGCAGCGAAGCAATCCAGAATTCGTCCCCGGCGACAGTGTGGATTGCCTCGTCGCAGAAGCTCCTCGCAATGACGAGGCGGAGAGGGCGTGCGCAAGACTCAACCTTCTTGCCCCGGACGCACCGCAGCGTCCCCTTGAGGACACGCTGCAAGGTCGCGATGAAGCTGCTCGCCTGAATTTTTTGTCAGAATGGGGAATAGTCATTCCCTATACCTATCTGGAGTCCAAGAGAATGACGATGAATGCCACGATCGAGAGCACGCCCGGCCCGGATACGCTGTCCCAGCGCCTGACCGTCGTGCTCGCTGCGGCTTGTGGCATGGTCGCCGCCAACATCTACTATGCCCAGCCGCTGATCGCCCCGATCAGCGCCGCGCTCGGCCTGTCGCATGCGGCGGCGGGGCTGATCGTCACCATGACGCAGATCGGCTACGGCACCGGGCTGCTGCTCATCGTGCCGCTCGGCGATCTCGTCGAGAACCGTGCCCTGATCTGCGCGGTGATCATGCTCGGCGCTGCGGCCTTGCTCGCTGCCGCCTTCGCGACCCATGCGCTGCCGTTCCTGCTCGCCGCATTGTTCATCGGGGTCGGCTCGGTCGCCGTGCAGATTATCATTCCCTATGCCGCGCATCTGGCACCCGAAGCCATCCGCGGCCGCGTCGTCGGCAACGTCTCGACCGGGCTGATGCTCGGCATCATGCTGGCGCGTCCGGTGTCGAGCTTCATCACTGCAGCGCTGTCCTGGCACGCGGTGTTCTTCTGCTCGGCCGCGCTGATGATCGTACTCGCCGCCGTGCTCTGGATGACGCTGCCGAAGCGCAGGCCGCTCGCGCGGATGCACTATGGCGAATTGTTGCTGTCGATGCCGCAGCTGGTGCGGGCCACGCCGCTGCTGCGGCGCCGCGCGCTCTATCAGGCGAGCCTGTTCGGCGCCTTCACTTTGTTCTGGACGGTGGCTCCGCTCCAGTTGGCCGGCGAATTCGGTTTCACCCAGCGCGGCATCGCGCTGTTCGCGCTCGCCGGCGTTGCCGGCGTATTCGCCGCACCGATCGCCGGACGGCTCGCCGACAGCGGCCACAGCCGCATCGCGACACTGGTCGCGATGCTGCTCGCGGCGGCCGGCTTCCTCGCGACCTATATCGGCGTCCCCGGCTCGATGCTGAACCTCGCCTGTCTGGTCGTGGCTGCGATTGCCATCGACATCGGCGTCTAGGGTAACGTCGTGCTCGGCTTCCGCGCCATCTTCGCGCTTGGGCACGAGCACCGCAGCCGCCTCAACGGCCTCTACATGGCGACGTTCTTCGCGGCCGGTGCGGCGGGCTCTGGGGTCGGAGCCTTCGCCTTCGCGCAGGGCGGCTGGATGCTTGCATCGGCCATTGGCCTCGCGCTGCCCGTCGCCGGCCTGCTCTATGCGGCGACTGAATGACCGCCGGCATGCCCGGATGTGGCCCATTCACCAACGGCGCAAGGATGCAATTCCGTCTCGCGGTCACTTCGGCGCCGTAGCACTTTGATTGCAGACCCTCCTGGTTAACGGGCGGCAGGGGGAAGGCTGATGAAGCGTGCGGGGCTGTTCGGCGTACAGCGGGGGCGGCCATGGTCGTGCCAGGCGTTTCTGCTTGGGCTGGCGGTCGTCGCAATGTCCGTCCTGCTTCAGGGCATTTGCGTCGCGCTCGGCGTCAGAAGCGGCGGACTGAAGCCTTCGGCCGAGAGCGCGGTAACGAATCCGCAATAGACCTTCTCGCGCACGTTGCGCCCGCGCAACAGTCCGGCAACCATCCGCGAACTTGCCGGGCGCCGCTAACTTTTCGAAAAAGATTTGGCCGCAGTTTCTCCCGCGGGAATGACGAGGGAGTCTTCAATCATGAACGGTCACGCCATCCTGGAGAACGTGCGCCGCTACCGTGGCATCGCATCGCTCTATCGCCAGACTGCTGCATTCCGCCCGGGCCAGAGCTGGTCGCTGCTGGAGCAGGCCAGGGATTGGGAAGCGCGGGCGTTGTCGGAGCTCGAAGCCTATTTCGCGACGCGCAGCGACTGCGCCGCCTCGCTCGCGGCCTGATCTCAAGCCATCGGCCCGGCCGCGAACCGGCGCCGGGGAGGCGCCGCCGCCCACGGGGCGACTACGGAGTTGCCTGCGCATCCTACTGTGCTAGCAACGCGCGCATCGACATCTTCTTCACGTCGGCCGGGGCACGCGATGACCACCTTCAACCGCATCTTCACGACCGAGCGTCTGCTCCAGATCATCGTGGTGCTGATGGCGACCTTGGCCATGAAGCTGATGAGCTGAGCGCCTTCGCCCTATCGCCCGCCGAGCTCGGGTACGTCGGGCAGATAGTTCGAGCCTTCCGAACCCAGGAAATCGAACATCGCCTGCGCGGGCGGCAGCAGCACCTTGTCGCTGCGGCGGATCACGTACCATTGCCGGACGATCGGCAGGCCCGCGACATCGAGCACGACGAGCCGGCCCTCGGCGAGCTCATGCGCCACGGTGTGGGCCGAGATGAAGGCGATGCCGAGTCCGGCGATCACCGCCTGCTTGATGGTCTCGTTGCTGCTCATCTCCATGCCGATGACCGGCTCGAGATCCGACTTCTGGAACATGCCTTCCATCAGCGTCCGCGTGCCCGAGCCGGGCTCGCGGGTGAGGAAGGTCTCGTGCACGAGGTCGGTCAGGCTGAGACCGGAATCCTTCTCCAGCCAGTGCCCCTTGCGCGCGACGATGATGTGCGGATTGCGCCCGAGCTGGCGGACGTCGACGGTGACGTCGGCCGGTGGCCGACCCATGACCGCGAAATCGAGGTCGTAGCCGTGCATGGCCTCGCGGATCTCTTCGCGATTGCCGATGGTGAGCTTGATCTCGATCTTCGGGTATCGCTTGGAGAACGCCGCGATCGCGTGCGGCACGAAGTATTTCGCGGTCGAGACCGCGCCGAGATGCACGGTGCCGCCGGTCCGCCCCGCAAGCAGGTCGAGCGCACCTTGGCAGTCCGCGATGGCAGCTTCGACGCGCTCGGCCAGCGCCAGCACCTCCTTGCCTGCGTCCGTCAGCAGCATGCCGTCACCGGTCCGCTGCACCAGCGGCAGGCCGGCGAGGTCCTGAAGCTGCCGAAGCTGCTGGGTCACGGCCGGCTGGGTCAGCCCGAGATGGCTGGACGCGGCCGTGACGCTGCCTTTGAGCGAGAGCGCCGCAAGCGAGCGCAACTGCCGGATCGTCAGATGCCGGAGCTGAGCGGCCGCATGGCCGGGACCATTATAAGAAAATTCTTTGAGGCTCATTATGAATAGCAATTTTCCTTATTAAGCTGCCCCTGTCAATCTCCTGATGCCGGGACTGGGCGCACCAAACCTCCAGCGGGGAGGGACAATAGGTGCGGCGCCGGCAAGGGGATGGACGCAGATGATTGGGCAACTCAGGCTGGATGACCACCTTCAACGGTATTCGGAGACCGTTCCGCACGCGCTAGCGGTGGCGGGCGCCGTCGACGCCATCGCAGCCGCCGCTATCGAAATCGCGGATCTCATCGCCTCGGGCGATCTAGCGGATGCTTCGGGCCTGACCACCGGCCGCAACAGCGACGGCGATCTCCAGCGCGATCTCGACGTGCAGGCGGATGCGATCCTGCGCCGCCGCCTCGGCAGGCTGCCGATCGCGGCGCTGGCGTCGGAGGAGATGCGTGAGGCTCAGATCGTCGATCGTCAGGGCCGCATCTGCATCGCGATCGATCCGCTCGATGGCTCCTCCAACATCGACATCAACATGACCGTCGGCACCATCTTCTCGATCCTGCCGGCACCCGATGATCTCTCGCTCGCCTTCCACCAGCGCGGTTCGGCGCAGCTCGCCGCCGGCTTCGTCACCTACGGCCCCCAGACCTCGCTGGTGCTGACGCTCGGCGAGGGCGTCGACATCTTCACGCTCGACCGCAAGGCGGGCTGCTTACGCCTCGCGCGCAGCGGCGTGCAGATCTCCGAGGCCTGTGACGAGTTCGCGATCAACGCGTCCAATCGCCGGCACTGGGATCCGCCGGTGCGCGCCTTCATCGACGAATGCCTCGCCGGTGTCGAAGGCCCCGCCAACCACGATTTCAACATGCGCTGGATCGGCTCGTTGGTCGCCGAGGCCTATCGCATCCTCACCCGCGGCGGCGTGTTTCTCTATCCCGCGGACGCGCGCGCCGGCTACGGCGACGGCCGCCTGCGCCTGACTTACGAGGCGCATCCGATGGCGATGATCATCGAGCAGGCCGGCGGCTCCGCAACCACCGGACGCGAGCGCATCCTGGAGCTGTCGGCACAGAGTCTGCACCAGCGCGTCCCGCTGATCATGGGCTCGAGCAACGGGGTGCGGCGCGTCGAGGAATTGCATTGCGATCCGCTGCTGGTCGCGAGCGTCTCGGCGCCGCTATTCGCGCGGCGCGGATTCTTCCGGCTCTGAGCGAGGCGATCCCATGTCCAGGAAGCATCCGATCATCTCCATCACGGGCTCCTCCGGCGCCGGCACCACCTCGGTCAAGAAAACCTTCGAGCAGATATTCTTCCGTGAGAAAGTCAACGCTGCCTACATCGAGGGCGACGCCTTTCATCGCTACGACCGCGCCGAGATGCGCGCGCAGATGGCCAAGGAGGCCGAGCGCGGCAACAAGCATTTCAGCCATTTCAGCCCCGAAACCAATCTGTTCGAAGAGCTCGAGCGTGCCTTCCGGGATTACGGCGAGACCGGGACTGCGGTGACGCGGCACTACGTCCACGACGCCGAGGAGTCCGCTCTGCACGGCGCCGCGCCCGGCACCTTCACCGAGTGGAAGCGGCTGCCGGAGAACTCCGACCTGCTGTTCTATGAGGGCCTGCACGGCGCGGTGGTCACGGACAAGGTCAATGTCGCGCGCTACGCCGACCTCAAGATCGGCGTCGTGCCTGTCATCAATCTCGAATGGATCCAGAAGCTGCACCGCGACCGCAGCGCGCGCGGCTATTCGACCGAGGCCGTCACGGACACCATCCTGCGGCGGATGCCGGATTACATTCACTACATCTGCCCGCAGTTCACCGAGACCGACATCAACTTCCAGCGCGTGCCGACGGTGGACACCTCCAATCCCTTCGTGGCGCGCTGGATCCCGACGCCGGACGAATCGATGGTCGTGATCCGCTTCAAGAACCCGCGCGGCATCGATTTCCCCTATCTGCTCTCGATGCTGCCGCAAAGCTGGATGTCCCGCGCCAACTCGATCGTGTGCCCCGGCGCCAAGCTCGATCTCGCGATGCAACTGATCCTGACGCCGCTGATCATGCAACTCATCGAGCGCAAGCGAAGCCTGAAATGATCCGCGACACCAACAACGGGAGGATCTTATGAACATCTCGGTACATGCCGAAGCCGACCTCTATGCCGTCGCACATAACGACCTCGCAAACGCCGTCCGCTTCCTCGCGATCGACGCCATCGAGACCTCGCAGTCGGGGCATCCCGGCCTGCCGATGGGCATGGCCGACGTCGCGACCGTGCTGTTCTCGCGCTTCCTGAAATTCGACTCGGCGCATCCGAACTGGCCGGACCGCGACCGCTTTGTGCTGTCGGCAGGTCACGGCTCGATGCTGCTCTATGCGCTGCTGCATCTGACCGGCGGCGATGTCAGCCTGGACGACATCAAGGCCTTCCGGCAGTGGGGCTCCAAAACGCCGGGCCATCCCGAATACGGCCACACGGCCGGCGTCGAGACCACGACCGGCCCGTTGGGGCAAGGGATCGCCACCGCGGTCGGCATGGCGCTCGCCGAGCGTATGGCCAATGCGCGCCATGGCGACGGCCTCGTCGATCACTTTACGTATGTCATCGCCGGCGACGGCTGCCTGATGGAAGGCATCAGCCAGGAGGCGATCTCGCTTGCCGGTCATCTCCAACTCGGCCGGTTGATCGTGCTGTTCGACGATAACGGCATCTCCATCGACGGGCCGACCTCGCTGGCGACCTCCGACGACCAGCTGGCACGCTTTGCAGCCTCCGGCTGGTCGGTGCGCCGAATCGACGGCCACGATCCCGAAGCCATTGCGCAGGCAATCGCCGAAGAGCGCGAAACCGAGAAGCCGTCGTTGATCGCCTGCCGCACCATCATCGGCTATGGTGCGCCTGATCGGCAGGGCACCGAGAAGGCGCACGGTGCGCCGCTTGGCACCGAGCAGACCGCAGCAGCGCGCCGGGCGCTGGGCTGGGACTATCAGCCCTTCGTCGTGCCGATCCCGATCCTCAAAGGCTGGCGGATGATCGGGCAGCGCGGGCAGGTCGATCGCCTCGCTTGGCTTGATCGCTATGAATGCGCAACGCCCGAGCAGCGCGACCTGTTCGTCGAGGGCAGAGCCGTTGCCTTGCCCGCCGCCTATGCACTGGCCGCGGCGAAGTTGCGCGAGCGCTTTGCATCCGAGCGTCCGAAGCTCGCGACGCGGCAGGCCTCGCAACAGGTGCTTGATGGCATCGCCGGGACGATTCCCGGCCTTGTCGGCGGCTCCGCGGACCTGACACATTCGAATCTGACGCACGCCAGGGCGCAGGCGCCGGTCAAGAGCGGCGCGTTCGCGGGCGACTACATTCACTACGGCATTCGCGAGCACGGCATGGCCGCTGCGATGAACGGCCTCGCGCTGCATGGGGGCTTCATCCCCTACGGCGGCACGTTCCTCGCGTTTTCCGACTACAGCCGGCCGGCGATCCGGCTTGCGGCCCTGATGCGGCTGCGCGTCATCCACGTGATGACGCACGATTCGATCGGCCTCGGCGAGGACGGCCCGACGCACCAGCCGGTCGAGCATCTCGCGGCGCTGCGCGTGATTCCCAACCTGCTCGTGTTCCGGCCGGCTGATGCGGTGGAGACGCTGGAGGCCTGGGATTGCGCATTGAGCGCGGAGCATCGTCCGTCCGTGTTGTGCCTGTCGCGGCAGGCATTGCCGACTTTCCGCAGCGATGCGCGCGGCAAAAATCGCGTCGCGCGCGGTGCCTACCTCGTCGTCTCCCCGGACGGCGGCCGCGACGTGACGTTGATGGCAACCGGCTCGGAGGTCTCGATCGCGCTGGATGCTGCCCGCCTGCTATCGACCGAGCACATCCGTGCGGCCGTCGTCTCGGCGCCGTGCTTCGCGCTGTTCGAGGAACAGCCGGAAGATTACCGCGCCACGGTGCTCGGCACAGCGCCGCGCGTCGGTATCGAGGCGGCCGTGCAGGGCGATTGGTCACGCTGGATCGGGATGGACGGCGAATTCGTCGGCATGCGTGGCTTCGGCGCCTCGGCGCCCGCACCCGTGCTGTACCGCGAATTCGGCATCACGCCGCAAAGCATTGCGGAAGCCGCCCGCCGGGCGATTGCGCGCAAGAGCCAATGACCAACAAGGAGGACGTCTCGTGGCCCGTATCACACTTCGGCAACTGCTCGATCATGCCGCCAGCCACGGTTATGCCGTGCCGGCGTTCAACATCAACAACATGGAGCAGGGCATCGCGATCATGCAGGCGGCGGCCGAGGTCGATGCGCCCGTGATCATGCAGGCCTCGCGCGGCGCGCGCAGCTATGCCGGCGACCTCATGCTTTCGCACATGATCGACGCGCTGGAGCGAACCTATCCGGAGATCCCGCTCTGCATGCACCAGGACCACGGCAATGATGAGGCGACGTGCGCCTCGGCCATCGCCCATGGCTTCACCTCGGTGATGATGGACGGCTCGCTCAAGGCCGATGCCAAAACGGCGGCGGACTACGATTACAACGTTGCGATCACCCGCCGCGTCGTCGATCTGGCGCACTGGGTCGGCGCGTCAGTCGAAGGCGAGCTCGGCGTGCTTGGTTCGCTCGAGCAGGGCGGCGGGGAGCAGGAGGATGGGCACGGCGTCGAGGGCACAGTCGGTCACGACCAGCTACTGACCGATCCGGATCAAGCCGTCGATTTCGTGCGCGCGACGAAGGTCGATGCACTCGCGATCGCGATGGGCACCTCGCACGGCGCCTACAAGTTCAGCCGCAAACCGGATGGGGACATCCTCGCGATGCGCGTGGTCGAGGAGATCCATCGGCGACTGCCGAATACGCATCTGGTCATGCACGGCTCCTCCTCCGTGCCGCAGCCGCTCCAGGACATGTTCAACCAGTTCGGCGGCGAGATGCCCCAGACCTGGGGGGTGCCTGTCGAGGAGATCGTCCGGGGCATCAGGAGCGGCGTGCGCAAGGTCAATATCGACACGGACTGCCGCCTCGCGATGACCGCGGTGTTCCGTAAGGTCGCGTCCGAGGCGCGCTCCGAGTTCGATCCGCGCAAGTTTCTCAAGCCGGCAATGGATGCGATGCGCGAGCTTTGCCGCGAGCGCTTCGAGCAATTCGGCACCGCGGGCCATGCGAGCAGGATCAAGGTGGTCCCGATGAGCGAGATGGCGCGTCGATATCGCGCCGGCGAACTCGATCCGCGCGGCGACGCCCGCGAGTCCGTGGCGGCCTAGCCAATCCGAAAGAGCAGAGAAAAGAGCAGGAGAGAGACATGAACGCACATGCAGGCACAGTCCGCGGCAAAGAGCGCTATCGATCCGGCGTGATGGAATACAAGCGCATGGGTTATTGGGAGCCCGACTACACGCCAAAGGATACGGACGTGATCGCGCTGTTTCGCGTCACGCCACAGGAGGGCGTCGATCCGATCGAGGCATCGGCTGCGGTAGCCGGCGAATCCTCGACCGCGACCTGGACGGTGGTGTGGACCGATCGCCTGACCGCCGCGGAGAAATATCGCGCCAAATGCTATCGCGTCGATCCGGTCCCGGGCTCGCCCGGCTCGTACTTCGCCTACATCGCCTATGATCTCGACCTGTTCGAGCCGGGCTCGATCGCCAACCTCTCGGCGTCCATCATCGGCAACGTATTCGGGTTCAAGCCGCTCAAGGCGTTGCGGCTGGAAGATATGCGCTTCCCCGTCGCTTATGTGAAGACGTTCCAGGGACCCGCGACCGGCATTGTGGTCGAGCGCGAGCGCCTCGACAAGTTCGGTCGGCCGTTGCTGGGGGCCACCGTGAAGCCGAAGCTGGGGCTTTCGGGGCGCAACTATGGCCGCGTGGTCTATGAGGCGCTGAAGGGCGGGTTGGATTTCACGAAGGACGACGAGAACATCAATTCGCAGCCATTCATGCACTGGCGCGACCGTTTCCTTTACTGCATGGAGGCGGTGAACCGCGCGCAGGCGGCCTCAGGCGAGGTGAAAGGCACCTACCTGAACGTCACCGCGGGCACGATGGAGGACATGTACGAGCGCGCGGAGTTCGCGAAAGAGCTCGGCTCGGTCATCGTCATGATCGATCTCGTGATCGGCTACACCGCGATCCAGTCGATGGCCAGATGGGCGCGGCGCAATGATATGATCCTGCATCTGCATCGCGCCGGCCACTCGACCTATACGCGGCAGAAGAGCCACGGAGTGTCATTTCGCGTCATCGCGAAATGGATGCGGCTTGCGGGCGTCGACCACATCCACGCCGGCACGGTGGTCGGCAAGCTCGAAGGCGATCCGAACACCACGCGCGGCTACTACGACGTCTGCCGCGAGGACTTCAACCCGACCAAGCTGGAACATGGCCTGTTCTTCGACCAGTCATGGGCCAGCCTCAACAAGATGATGCCGGTTGCCTCCGGCGGCATCCATGCCGGGCAGATGCACCAGCTGCTCGATCTGCTGGGTGAGGACGTGGTGCTGCAGTTCGGCGGCGGCACCATCGGTCATCCCATGGGCATTGCGGCCGGCGCGACCGCCAATCGCGTCGCGCTGGAAGCGATGATTCTCGCCCGCAACGAGGGGCGCGACTATGTCCACGAAGGGCCCGAGATCCTCGCCAAGGCGGCTCAGACCTGCACGCCGCTGAAGGCCGCGCTCGAGGTCTGGAAGGACGTCACCTTCAACTATCAATCCACCGACACGCCGGACTTCGTGCCGACCGCGCTGGAAACCGTCTGAGGAGATCTGACATGAAGATGACCCAGGGCTGCTTCTCGTTCCTGCCCGATCTGACCGACCAGCAGATCACGAGCCAGGTGCAGTATTGCCTCGCCAACGGCTGGGCGGTGAACATCGAGTTCACCGACGATCCGCATCCCCGCAACACCTATTGGGAGATGTGGGGGCTGCCGATGTTCGATCTCCAGGATGCCGCAGGTGTGATGATGGAGCTGGCCGAGTGCCGCAGGGTGTACAGCGACCGCTACATCCGCATCAGCGGCTTCGATTCCAGCCATGGCTGGGAATCGGTGCGGATCTCCTTCCTCGTCAACCGGCCGAAGCAGGAGGCCGAATTCGAACTGGTGCGCCAGGAAGTCGGTGGCCGCGCCATTCGCTACACCACGGTGCGCAAGCCGGCCGCGCAGGCCGCAACCTGAGCTGTTCTCCTCCGCACGGGGCTCTCCCTGCTCCGTATCCTTGGGCGGACCACTGCTTCGCCGCTTCCCCCGCGGCGAAGCTCCTTTCTTCGAGGTGCCGATGCTCGACGTGCCCGATGCAACGACGACCGAACCCGGCGAGACCCATTTCGATCTCCGCAAGGAGGCCGAAGCGGCCGGGATCACGGATACGCTGCAACAACTCGATCAGGAACTGATCGGGCTCAAGCCGGTGAAGAGCCGCGTGCGCCAGATCGCCTCACTGCTGCTGATCGAACGTGTCCGGCAGCGGGCGGGCCTCGCTTCCGCGCCGCCGACGCTGCACATGTCGTTCACCGGGAATCCCGGCACCGGCAAGACCACCGTGGCGCTGCGCATGGCGAAGATCCTGCACGGACTTGGGTTCGTGCGGCGCGGCCAGGTGATCTCGGTGACACGCGACGATCTCGTCGGCCAGTATATCGGCCACACCGCGCCGAAGACGAAGGAGATATTGAAGAAGGCGATGGGCGGCGTGCTGTTCATTGACGAGGCCTATTACCTGCATCGCCCCGACAATGAGCGTGACTATGGGCAGGAGGCGATCGAGATCCTGCTCCAGGTGATGGAGAACCAGCGCGAGGACCTCGTCGTGATTCTCGCCGGCTATGGCGAGCGGATGACCAGTTTTTTCGCCTCGAATCCCGGCTTCCGCTCGCGCATCGCCCACCACATCGAATTCCCAGACTATGCCGAGGCCGAGCTGCTCGTCATCGCCGAGCTGATGCTGAAAGAGCGCGGCTATCGCTTCTCGGCAGCAGCGCGGGAAGCCTTCGAGAAATACATCGCGCTACGCCGCACCCAGCCGTTCTTCTCCAATGCGCGCTCGATCCGTAACGCGGTCGACCGCATTCGCCTGCGGCAGGCCGATCGTCTGGTGTCGGATCTCGACCGCATGCTCGATGTCGCTGATCTCGAAACCATCGATGCCATGGACGTGTTGGCGAGCCGGGTCTTCAGCGGCGGCGCCGATGCGCGGAGTGCAGAGCCATGACCGGAGAGATCATCATTGCTCCCTCGATCCTGGCTGCGGATTTCTCGCGGCTCGGCGAGGAGATTTCGGCAATCGACGCGGCCGGCGCCGATTGGATCCATTGCGATGTCATGGACGGACATTTCGTACCGAACATCAGCTTCGGTGCCGACGTCATCAAGGCGATCCGGCCGCAGACGGAGAAGATCTTCGACGTGCATTTGATGATCGCGCCGACTGATCCCTATCTCGAAGCGTTCGCGCAAGCTGGAGCGGATATCATCACGGTGCACGCCGAGGCCGGCCCGCATCTGGACCGCTCGCTCCAGGCGATCCGCGCGCTCGGCAAGAAGGCCGGTGTCAGCCTCTGTCCCGCCACGCCCGAGAGTGCGATCGCCTATGCGCTCGATCGCGTCGATCTGGTGCTGGTGATGACGGTCAATCCGGGATTCGGCGGCCAGTCCTTCCTCGAGCCCCAGCTTGAAAAGATCGAACGGATCAAGACCATGATTGGCGATCGGCCGATCCGGCTCGAGGTCGACGGCGGTATCACGCCCGACAATGCCGCTGTCGTGGCGGCGGCGGGAGCTGATGTGCTGGTCGCGGGTTCCGCCGTGTTTCGCGGCAAGGGCGTTGCCGAGTATGGTGCAAACATCCAGGCCATTCGCCTCGCCGCTGAGACGGGCCGGATCCCGAAGCGGCAAGATAATGCTGCGCAGCGGATGCGCGTCAGCGATGGGGGCCGATCCGGTAGACCCGCGTGAGGCCGAGCGTCCGCCGGCGCGTTTGGAACTTTGAGCCGAATACGCATTTCCCAGGAACGAGCCGAAATCGGGTGTGGGGCGCAGCAAATCTTTCGCGCAACCGCCATCGGCCTGACGCAAACTGGGGCGACAACCCCCAGCAAATGCGAGGGAGGGTCTCATGGAGAACGTACGTCGCTACCGGGCGCTGGCATCCCTCTGTCGACAGCAGGCGGCCTACCGGCCGCTGCAGAACTGGGAACTCCTCGGCCAAGCCGAACATTTCGAACATCTCGCCGACATCGAACTCAAGGCATATTTCGACGCCTGCAATGTGTCTCAGGACGAGGACACCCCCGCAGCCGCGACATGGGAAGCTCCCGTCGCGGCGTGATGGCGCCCAGTCGGCGCGGCTCAGTGGGTCATCAGTGTCGGGACCGTCATGGCCTCCAGCATGGCACGCGTGACGCCCCCGAGAATGCGCTCCTGCAACCGGGAATGGCCGTAGCCACCCATCACAAGGAGGTCGAGGCTTTCATCGGCCGCGAGCGACAGGATGGTCGGCTGAATGTCGGCGCGCGTCGCCGACAGGCCGACGATGCGGGTCGACAGACCGCGCCGGCCGAGATGTCTTGCCAGACCGCTTGCTGAAGCTTCGCCGGAGACGGCGTCGGGTTCGTTGATGGTGATGATCACGATTTCTGTGGCGCGCGCCAGGAACGGCGCTGCGTCGCGCACTGCTCGGGCGGCGAGACGGCTGCCGTCCCAGCAGATGCCGATCCGGTTTGCCTTGAAGGCTCCACGGAAGGTGTAAGGCAGGAAGAGCACCGGGCCGCCCGCCTGGAACAGGATCTCGCTTGGCACGTCGTTGTCGAACGAGCCTTGCGCCGGATCAGGCTGGAGCACGATGCTGAGGTCGTGCAGCCGGGCCATCTCGCCGAGCGATTCGGCTGCGTCCGCCGGGATCGCGCCGAGCGGGTGACAGGCGTAGGAGATGCCGGCGTTCGCCGCTTCGGTCTTGAACACGGCCAGCGCGGCCTCGGCCCGTTCCACGGCGCGCTCGCGTTCCAGCTCGAACACGGCCGCCACGGCCGCGCCCCCCTCCATCACGTAGGCTACACTGGTTGTGACATAGCCCACCGCGACCGCGTCGAGATGGGCGTTGAGGTGCGCCGCGAGCGAAATCGAGCCCTCGATTGCGGGTCGCATGGGACGTTCGGTGGGAATGTGGACGAGAATATCTTTGTACATGGCGCGCCTCCGGTCGTCATCCGATGATCGCAGTTTTTCACGGCGCGAAGGACCCATGTTGAGCTGTATCAAACGGGCAGGGGTGATTTTCCTGCCGCGCCCGCTGCCCCATTCTTTGCCGAGATTTAATCGGACGGACGGGACCCCGTAAGGCGGCAACGACCATGTTGGGGTCAAGGCGACACCAGCTCAACATGGACATTTCGACATGAACGATCGCGTCAATTCCGACACCACCACGTCTCGCAAGATCTTGCGGCCGCGCCGCCTCGCGCTGCTCGGCACCGTGGCCGCGCTGGGCGTGGCCGCCCTGTCAATTGCGCCGGGCACTTCGCCGTTCGGCATGAATTCCTTCATTGCGCCGGCTCAGGCTGCGGAGGCCGCGGCGACGCCACCGAGCTTCGGCGATCTGGTCAGCAAGGTCAAACCCGCGGTTATCTCCGTGCGGGTCAGGATCGACCGGGACAACGACAAGAGCGCAATGCTGCAGCAGAACCGTATGTCCTCGGACGAGGACACGCCGTTCGACCAGTTCTCGCGGCAATTCGGTTTCCGCTTTCCGGGCGGCATGAACGGCATGCCGCGCCAGCGTCACCAGATGATCACCGGTGAAGGGTCCGGCTTCTTCATCTCCGCCGACGGCTATGCAGTGACCAACAACCATGTCGTCGATCACGCCGAATCCGTTCAGGTCACCATGGACGACGGCACGACCTACAAGGCGAAGGTCGTCGGCACCGACCCGAAGACCGATCTGGCGCTGATCAAGGTCGATGGCAGGAGGGATTTTCCGTTCGTCAAATTCTCCGACCAGAAGCCGCGCATCGGCGACTGGGTGGTCGCGGTCGGCAATCCCTTTGGTCTTGGCGGCACCGTGACCGCCGGCATCGTCTCGGCCAGCGGTCGGGACATCGGCAATGGTCCCTATGACGACTTCATCCAGATCGATGCGCCCATCAACAAGGGCAATTCAGGCGGCCCGGCCTTCGATATGAACGGCAACGTGATCGGCGTGAACACGGCGATCTTCTCGCCCTCGGGCGGCTCCGTCGGCATCGGCTTTGATATTCCGGCCTCGACCGCCAAGCTCGTCGTCGCGCAATTGAAGGACAAGGGGGCGGTCACCCGCGGTTGGCTCGGCGTGCAGGTGCAACCCGTGACATCGGATATTGCGGACAGCCTCGGCCTCAAGGAGGCGCGCGGCGCAATCGTCGACAATCCGCAAGATGGCAGCCCGGCGGCGAAGGCCGGCATCGAGGCCGGTGACGTCATCACCGCCGTCAACGGCACTGCGATCAAGGACTCCCGCGATCTTGCCCGCACCATTGCCACCCTGGCGCCGGGCACGTCGGTGAAGCTCGAGGTGTTCCGCAAGGGCGACAGCAAAACGGTGACTTTGGCGCTCGGCGAGCTGCCGAACGAGCGGCAAGCCAAAGAAAATCGCAATTCCGACGAGCGTACGGGGCAGCCGAATGCCGGCACGCCGCGCCTGGGCCTCAGCCTGGCACCGGCCGGCGACGTCCAGGGTGCAGGTCAGAGCGGCGTCGTCGTCACCGAGGTCGATCCGCAGGGGCCGGCAGCTCAGCGGGGCATTCAGACCGGCGACGTCATCCTCAATGTCGGCGGCAAGGCCGTTGCCAGTGTCGGCGACGTCCGTTCGGAGCTGGCGCAGGCCAAGTCGTCCGGCAAGCGCAGCGTGCTGTTGCAGGTCAGAAGCGCGGAGGCGACAAGATTCGTCGCGGTCCCGCTCGCCTAAGCCGAACGCGCGACACTGGTCAGAAGAAGGCGGCCCCCTCGGGCCGCCTTTCCTGTTCATGCTCGGAAGTCCCCGCGGCCGCCGATAACATTCTCGTTAACCGCAGCGACCGCGCCCAGGTCGTCCGAAAAAGCCCTGCTGGCTCATGGCAGTTCCAATTCGCGTAGCGGGCCTCAGGCCGGTGCACCCCGCCGAAGGTGGTTGCAATCTTGGAACTTCGAACCCTGCCGCCGCTTTGTGGAAAGGCCGGTGGTACGCAGTTGATCGGTGCCGACATGGATCGATTGAAGTTCTCGCTGAGGACCGCGCTGCTCGTGGCGCCATTGGTGCTCTCAGGAGGAACCGCGCTCGGGCGCGACGACGGCCGCTTCGCGAATTCTCCCCTGAAGCCGTGGTTCGACAGCCTGCGCAGTCGCCTCGGTCCATGCTGCTCGGACGCGGATGGTTTCGCCGTTGCCGATCCCGATTGGGAATCGCACAACGGACGTTACCGTGTGCGTCTCGACGGGCAGTGGATCGAGGTGCCGGACGAAGCCGTCATCACCGAGCCGAACCGGGCCGGCCGCACCATGGTGTGGCCGGTGAAGACGGCGTTCGGGGTTTCGATCCGCTGCTTCATGCCAGGCAGCATGATGTGAACAGGTCAGCGCGACCGTGTGGAGGATTTACGCTTCGATGATTTCTTCGAGGACTTCCTGGACGACTTCTTTGATGTTTTCCTGGACGTCTTCTTGGAGGTCTTCTTGTTGGAGGTCTTCTTGGCGCTCGTTCGCTTCGATGCCTTCTTCGGGACCTTCTTGCCTTTCTTGCGTGCCTTCGACAATCCGATCGCGATCGCCTGCTTGCGGCTCTTGACTCGGCCGCCGCGTCCCCCACGGCCGCTCTTCGCGGTCCCCTTCTTGTAGCTTCGCATCTCACTCGCGACATCGCTGCCCGAGCTGCGTGAGTAGCGTTTCTTTGCCTTGCGTGCCATGCATGTTCTCCCTTGGCCGAGAAGAACCCCTTCGGTACAGGCATGGTTCCGGGAGCGCGTTTGCAACACTCCGGGAAGGCGCGACGCAGCTAGAAGGAATTCGCCAGCTCGATCTCCGCTTCCAGCGCTTGGATGCGCTGTGCGGCCTCGCTGAAGGAGAGATTCCGCGAATACTGAGCAGGCTGATAGGCCTCTTCGCTCAGACGTTTCAGCTTGAGGCCCTGCGCCCGCGTCATCTGCTCGCTCAGGAAAGCCCTCGCGTCGTATTTACCTTGAACCTGCATCTGACTTCTCCGTCCTGAAATCGTGACTTGACTATATGTTCTTATTTTGTTCTAACAAGCCATGGACAACAGAATTAATGAAATCCGACGGAAGATCAGAGCCTTGAGGCTCGAGATGGCCGCCGTCGAGGCGTCGGTGCGTGACCTTGTCGAGCGCGATCGCGACTGCACCGAAAAGGCCCTGGCGCAGATCGATCTGCGCCGGAGAATCAGCCTTCTGATCGGGGAATGGAAGGCGGCTGGTGGGAGCGACGTTCTGCCTGACATCCGCGAGCGAGGGCGCCGTCGCCCATGACAACCGCTGACGATCCCGCACCCGTGGTCGGGTGCGCGGGGGACTCCCGAGTTGAATCGACGCAGGCAGCCGCTGTTTGCGCATACTCCTGACACGCCGTCGCATATTGCGCGTCACGCACGCGTCACGATTCGTTGTCCTCTGCAAGGATGAACACGAGGCCCGTGAGCGTTGCGCCGATCGCGAACGTCATCACCAATGTGAGCGCGACGACCACAGCCGCTTGACTTCCGCCGTTGTTCAGTAGGTTGGCCACGGCCGGGTTGGATAGGACAAGCGTGAGGGTGAAGGTGAGGCCGAGGGCTGCGCCCATCATTGCGTGCGTCATCAGCTTGATGAGGCCGGTGGGTGAGATCAGCTGATGCCTTCTGCGCATGGACTGCATCCCGAATTGTGGCATGCAAACGCGACCGTGATGATCCGGTTCCTTACGAGTCGAGGATTTGCCGCCGGCTTTCATGCGACGTTCATGCCGGGCTTGCGAGGATGAGCCCAGCAAAACGGGAACATCAATATGGGTAAGGTAGTCTTTCTCTACCGCTCGCTGGCCTATCGCAACGCGGCCGCGGACATCCTGCGCAAGGCGCGCAAGCTCCCGCACGGGGCGGAGCGAAGCGCGGCACGCCGCTACGCCAGAGCACTGCGCGATCTCGCACGAACGGAAGCCTGGCTGGAAGGGCGGGTCGCACGCGAGCCGCGGACGGTCCGGCGCATGACGAGCGCTGCGTCCGGTTAACCGGACGCGCGCTGCAATTCGGCGTCGCCGGCGGCGTCGAACTTGCCAGATGCCGTCGTCGCCGACGCCTTGCGCGTCAACGGGACCTCCAGGCGGCACAACAGGCCCTCGGCGCGCCAATCGAACTGCGCCTGTCCGCCAAGCTGCGACTCGACGCTCGCAAGCAGGCTCCGCGTGCCGAAGCCGCGGGATTTTGGTGTCATGACCAACGGACCGCCGGATTCCTCCCAGCTCAGGGTGAGGAGTTCGTCCTCAACCTGCCAGGCGATCGAAAGCCGCCCCGATCGCGTGGAGAGCGCGCCATACTTCGCCGAGTTGGTGAAGAGCTCGTGCAGCGCGAGCGCAAGTGTCTGCGCCGTTGTCGGCAGCAGCTGGACTTCTGGTCCGGCCAATCTGATCTGGCCGCCGAGCGAGTAGGGCGCAAGTTCCTCATCGATCAGCTTCGAGAGCTCGGCACCCTGCCAGCTCGACAGCGACAGAATGGTGTGCACGCGCGCCAGCGCGTTGATGCGTCCCTCGACGGCGTTGACATAGGCCTTGACCTCGTCGGCCCGGGTGAGACGCACGATCGACTGCGCCAGCGCCAGCGCATTCTTGGCGCGATGATCAACTTCCCGAGCCAGGAGATTCTGCCGCTCCTCGGCGCGCTTGCGTTCGGTGATATCGACGGTGACGCCGCTGACGCGCACCACGCGCCCGCTCTCGTCGACCGTTGCAGCCGCCGTGCCGACGCACCAGCGAACCTCCCCGTCGGGCCGCACGATGCGGAACTCTGTCTCATAGGCGCGCGTGCCTTTGCTGAATTCGGCGATCGCCCTGCGCAACTGATCGACGTCATCGGGATGCAACAGCGCCTGAACATTCGCCGGGTTGACCTCGAAGCTCTCCGCGTCGACGCCAAAGATGCGGTACTGTCCCTCATCCCACATCCAATCGCCGCTGATCCAGTCCCAGTCCCAGGACCCCATCTTGCCGGCAGCGATCGCCATGCTGCGCCGCTGCTCGCTTTCGCGCAGCTTCGCGGTGGAACGCTCCAGTTCCGCGGTGCGGGCGCGGACGCGGTCTTCGAGATCGTGGTTCAGCCGTTCGAGCTCGCGGGTCTTGCGGTAAAGCTCGGCAAACACCTTTATCTTGGCGCGCAGCACCTCCGGCACGACCGGAACCGGCACATAATCGACCGCGCCCATCTCGTAGCCGCGCAATCGGTCCATGTCGCTGACCTGGATGGCTGAGATGAAGATCATCGCGGTCTTCTGGAACCGCGGATGCTCGCGGATCATGGCGGCGAGCTCGAAGCCGTCGAGTTCGGGCATGCAGACGTCGACCAAGATCACCGCAATCTCAGTCTTGAGCAGCACCTCGAGCGCCTCGCGTCCCGACGAGGCGATCACGAGGTTCTCGCCGAGATCCTTCAGGATCACCTCATAGGCAAGCAGCTTGGCGGGCTGATCGTCGACGAGAAGGATATTGACCTTGTCCTGGTCCATACGGGGCCCAACTCAGCGATGCAGCCACATGCGGATCGCAAGCAGCAATTGGTCGGTGTTGACCGGCTTGGCGAGGTAATCGGACGCGCCGGCTTCGAGGCACTTCTCACGGTCGCCCTTCATCGCCTTGGCGGTCAAGGCGATGATCGGAAGACGGGCGAAGGCCGGGTTCTCGCGGATCACGCCGATGGTCTGATAGCCATCCATCTGCGGCATCATGATGTCCATCAGCACGATCGCGATCTCCGGATTGGATTCGACCAGTGTCACCGCCTCGCTGCCGGTCGTCGCCGTCAGCACTTTCATGCCACGACGTTCGAGCACACTCGACAGGGCGAAGATGTTGCGGGCGTCGTCGTCGACGAGCAGGGCGGTCTTGCCGATCAGGTCCTCGTCGGAACTATTCAGCTTCTCCAGCATACGCTGCTTCTCGACCGGCAATTCCGTGATCACGCGGTGCAGGAACAGCGCGGTCTCGTCGAGCAGGCGCTCGGGCGATTCCACCCCCTTGACCACGATGCTGCGCGCCATGGTGTGCAGTTCGGCGTCCTCCTCTGCGGAAAGCTCGCGTCCGGTGAACACCACGACCGGGATATTCGACAGTGCCTCGTCGTTGCGGATCTGATCCAGCACCTCGAAACCACTCATGTCCGGCAGCCTGAGGTCGAGCACCACGCAGTCGCAGGGGTGCATGCGGAGGGTCGAAAGCGCGCCAGCGCCGGTGTCCGTCGTCACGATCTCGATATCGTCGTGATGCAGCAGCTCGCGGATCGAAAGCTGCTCGGCCTCGTTGTCCTCGACGATCAGCAGCCGCTTGCGCCGCGGCCGCGCATACTCCTTGATCTGCGTCAGCGCGGCAGAGATGCCTTCGGGCGTCGTCGGCTTGTTGACGAACGAGAATGCGCCGCGCGCCAGCGCATGCTGACGGTCCTCGTCGAGCGTGATGATCTGCACCGGGATGTGGCGGGTGAGCGGATTGTGCTTGAGCTGGCTCAGCACGGTCCAGCCGAGCATATCAGGCAGGAACACGTCGAGGGAGACGGCAGTCGGCTGGTACTGCTTGGCGAGCTCCAGCGCTTCCCCGCCGCGGGCCGCGACCAGGACCCGGAAGCCTTTGTCGCGGGCCAGATCCACCAGCACCCGGGCGTAATGCGGGTCATCCTCGACGATCAGGAGGATGCTGTCGCCAGGCTCGAGGTTCAACCGGTCGTCGGGAAGCTGCTCGATCACGCGCTGCTCGGGCGCGGGCGGTTGCAGAGCCGGAGTCTGGCTGTATTGCTGCGGCGCCGGCGCGGACCGCGGCGCAAGGGTCGGGCCGGAATATTTCAGCGGCAGATATAGCGTGAAGGACGAGCCCTTGCCAGGCGTGCTGCGCAGATGGATCTCGCCGCCGAGCAGGCTCGCGAGCTCGCGGCTGATCGCGAGCCCAAGTCCGGTGCCGCCGTACTTTCGGCTGGTGCCTGCATCCGCCTGCTGGAAGGCCTCGAAGATCAGTTTCTGCTTCTCCAACGGGATTCCGATGCCGGTATCGGACACTTCGAATGCGATCACGGCCGGCGCGGAGTTCAGCACCGGATGATCCGTTCCCCAGCCGCCGATCGCGCCGGCGACCTTGAGGCGCACCTCGCCTTCGGCGGTGAACTTGAAGGCGTTGGAGAGCAGGTTCTTCAGGACCTGCTGCAGGCGCTTGGAGTCGGTGACGATGCTGCGTGGCAGGTTCGGATCGACGTCGATCTTGAACGACAGGTTGCGGTTGTCCGCCTCGTGCCGGAACGGCCGGCCCACGGTCTCCAGCAGGTTCGCGGTGAGAATTTCCTCGGCGTCGACCGTCACCGTGCCGGACTCGATCTTGGAGAGATCGAGAATGTCGCTGATAAGATTGAGCAGGTCGGTGCCCGCGCCGTGGATGGTGCGGGCGAATTCGACCTGCTTGGCCGAGAGGTTGCCGTCCGGGTTGTCGGTGAGCTGCTGACCCAGGATCAGGATCGAATTCAGCGGCGTACGGAGCTCGTGGCTCATATTGGCGAGGAATTCGGACTTGTACTTCGAGGTCAGAGCGAGCTCGGTGGCCTTTTCCTCGAGCGCGCGGCGAGCCTGCTCGATTTCCTGATTCTTGCGCTCGACCTCGACGTTACGCTCGGCCAGCTGCTGCGCCTTCTGCTCGAGCTGGTCGTTGGTCTGCTGCAGCTCGCGCTGTTGGGTCTGCAGCTCGCCGGCGAGCTGTTGCGACTGCTTGAGCAGGCCTTCGGTCTGCATCGTCGCCTCGATCGAATTGAGCACGATTCCGATGGAGTCGGTGAGCTGCTCCAGGAACGTCATCTGCGAGGTCGTGAAGGAGACCAGCGAGGCGAGTTCGATCACGGCCTTGACCTGGCCTTCGAACAGGACCGGCAGCACCACGAGGTTCTTCGGCGCGACGCGGAACAGCGCCGAGTTGATCGGCACCACGTCGGCCGGAATGTCGGAGACGACGCGCGGCCGCTTGTCCAGCGCGCATTGGCCGATCAGGCCTTCGCCGAACTGCAGCACGGGTTGATAGGGATAGACGCCGTCGCTGGCATAAGAGGCGAGCAACAGCAGCTGCGGGTCGTTCTCGTTCTCGACCTGGTAGATCACGCCGGTATGGGCGTTCACCAGCGGCGACAATTCGGTGAGCAGCATCCGGCCGACCGTGGTGAGATCGCGCTGTCCCTGGAGCATGTTGGTGAACTTGGCGAGGTTGGTCTTCAGCCAGTCCTGCTCGGTGTTCACATCCGTCGTCAGACGGAGGTTCGTGATCATCGTGTTGATGTTGTCCTTCAGCTCCGCGACTTCGCCGCGGGCGTCGACCTGGATCGATCGCGTCAGGTCGCCCTTTGTCACCGCGGTCGCGACCTCGGCGATCGCGCGCACCTGCGAGGTGAGGTTGGCAGCCAGAAGATTCACGTTGCCGGTGAGGTCCTTCCAGGTGCCGGCAGCGCCCGGCACGTTGGCCTGGCCGCCGAGCCGACCTTCGACGCCGACCTCGCGCGCCACCGACGTCACCTGGTCGGCGAAGGTCGCCAGCGTCTCGGTCATGTTGTTGATGGTGTCGGCGAGAGCGGCGACTTCGCCGCGCGATTTCATCGTCAAGTTCTGCTTGAGATCGCCGTTGGCGACCGCGGTCACCACCTTGACGATGCCGCGCACCTGCTCGGTCAGGTTCGCGGCCATGAGGTTCACCGTGTCGGTGAGGTCCTTCCAGGTGCCGGCAACCCCGGGCACCTGGGCCTGGCCACCGAGCTTGCCCTCGGTGCCGACCTCGCGCGCCACGCGCGTGACTTCGCCGGCAAAGGCGTTGAGCTGGTCCACCATGGTGTTGATGGTGTTCTTGAGCTCGAGGATTTCACCTTTCACGTCGACCGTGATCTTGCGCGAGAGGTCGCCGCGCGCAACCGCCGTGGTGACTTCGGCGATGTTGCGGACCTGCGTCGTCAGGTTCGCGGCCAGGAGGTTGACGTTGTCGGTGAGATCCTTCCACGTGCCACCGACGCCGGGCACGACGGCCTGACCGCCGAGCCGGCCTTCAGTGCCGACCTCGCGCGCGACGCGCGTCACTTCGGCGGCGAAGGAGCGGAGCTGCTCGACCATGGTGTTCAGGGTGTCCTTCAAGAGAAGGATCTCGCCGCGCACGTCGACCGTGATCTTCTTCGAAAGGTCGCCGCCGGCAATGGCGGTTGCGACCTCGGCGATGTTGCGGACCTGGGCCGTCAGATTCGAAGCCATGAAGTTGACGTTGTCGGTGAGGTCCTTCCAGGTGCCGGCGACGCCGGGCACTTCGGCCTGTCCGCCGAGCTTACCTTCGGTGCCGACCTCGCGCGCGACGCGCGTGACTTCGCCGGCAAAGCCGTTGAGCTGGTCCACCATGGTGTTGATGGTGTTCTTGAGCTCGAGGATTTCGCCTTTCACGTCGACGGTGATCTTGCGGGAGAGGTCGCCGCGCGCAACGGCGGTCGTCACTTCGGCGATGTTGCGGACCTGGGCCGTGAGGTTGCCCGCCATCGAGTTCACGGAGTCGGTGAGATCCTTCCAGGTGCCGGCAACGCCGGGCACGTTGGCCTGGCCGCCGAGGCGTCCTTCGGTGCCGACCTCGCGCGCGACGCGCGTCACCTCGCCGGCGAACCGGTTGAGCTGGTCGACCATCGTGTTCAGCGTATCCTTGAGCTGAAGGATCTCGCCGCGCACATCCACGGTGATCTTGCGGGAGAGGTCGCCGCCAGCGATCGCAGTCGCGACTTCCGCGATGTTGCGGACCTGGGCCGTGAGGTTGCCCGCCATCGAGTTCACGGAGTCGGTCAAATCCTTCCAGGTGCCGGCAACGCCGGGCACGCCGGCCTGGCCGCCAAGCTTGCCGTCGGTGCCGACCTCACGCGCGACGCGCGTGACCTCGCCGGCGAAGGCGTTGAGCTGGTCGACCATGGTGTTGAGCGTTTCCTTCAGCTGAAGGATTTCGCCCGACACGTTCACAGTGATCTTCTTGGACAGGTCGCCCTTCGCCACGGCGGTCGCGACCTCTGCGATGTTGCGGACCTGCCCGGTCAGGTTCGAGGCCATCGAATTGACGCTGTCGGTCAAGTCTTTCCACGTGCCGCCGACGCCGCGCACCACGGCCTGGCCGCCGAGCTTGCCTTCGGTGCCGACCTCGCGCGCCACGCGCGTGACTTCGCCGGCGAAGGCGTTGAGCTGGTCGACCATGGTGTTGATGGTGTCCTTCAGCTCCAGGATCTCGCCGCGCACGTCCACGGTGATCTTCTTCGACAGGTCGCCGCCGGCGACCGCCGTCGTCACCTCCGCGATGTTGCGCACCTGCGCGGTCAGGTTGGAAGCCATCGAGTTGACGCTCTCGGTCAGGTCTTTCCAGGTGCCGGCAACGCCGAGCACGTTGGCCTGACCGCCCAGCCGCCCCTCGGTGCCGACTTCGCGCGCGACCCGCGTGACTTCGCCGGCGAAGGCGTTGAGCTGGTCGACCATGGTGTTGAGCGTCTCCTTCAGCTGAAGGATCTCGCCCGAGACGTTCACCGTGATCTTCTTCGAGAGGTCGCCGCTCGCGATGGCGGTAGCGACGTCGGCAATGTTGCGAACCTGCGCGGTCAGGTTCGAGGCCATGAAGTTGACGTTGTCGGTGAGATCCTTCCATGTGCCGGCCACGCCGGGCACCTGGGCCTGGCCACCGAGCTTGCCCTCGGTGCCGACCTCGCGCGCCACGCGCGTCACTTCCGAGGCGAACGAGTTGAGCTGGTCCACCATGGTGTTGATGGTGTCCTTCAGCTCCAGGATCTCGCCGCGCACGTCCACGGTGATCTTGCGCGAGAGGTCGCCGCGCGCCACGGCCGTGGTGACGTTCGCGATATTTCGTACCTGCGCGGTCAAATTGCCGCACATCGCGTTGACGGAGTCGGTCAAATCCTTCCAGGTGCCGGCCACGCCCGGCACGATCGCCTGGCCGCCGAGCTTGCCGTCGGTGCCGACCTCGCGCGCCACGCGCGTCACTTCGGAGGCGAAGGAGCGGAGCTGGTCCACCATCGTGTTGATGGCTTCCTTGAGCTGGAGGATCTCGCCGCGGACGTCGACCGTGATCTTCTTGGAGAGGTCGCCATTGGCGACCGCGATCGTCACCTCCGCGATGTTGCGAACCTGGTTGGTCAGGTTGTTCGCCATCGAGTTGACGCTTTCAGTGAGGTCCTTCCAGACGCCGGTCACCTCAGGCACCTGGGCTTGGCCGCCGAGCTTGCCCTCGGTGCCGACCTCGCGCGCGACGCGCGTCACCTCGGAGGTGAACACGCCGAGCTGCTTGATCATGGTGTTGACGATGTTCGCCGACTGCAGGAATTCGCCGCGCAGCGGCCGACCGTCGACGTCGAGCTTGACGGTCTGGAGCAGGTCGCCTTGCGCCACCGCCGCGACCGCACGCGTGACCTCGCGGGTCGGCCACAACAAATCGTCGATCAGCGTGTTGACGGAGCCTTCCATGTCGGCCCAGGAGCCCGAGGCGAGGCCGAACTTCACGCGTTGCCGGGTCTTGCCCTCACGGCCCACCACCTGGCCGACCAGCTCGAGCTGCTGTGCCATGCGCTGATTGGCCGCGATGATCTCATTGAAAGTGTCGGCGATCTTGCCGTCGATGCCCAGATAGTCACCGCTCATCCGCACTGAGAAATCGCCACTGCGCATTGCCTGCAATGCAAGCAGCAATTCAGCCCGGGAATCCTGCTCCGACGAACCGTTGTTTTTCGGTTTTGGGCCGCGACGACCGGAGCGTGATGCACTTCCGGGATCGAGGTCGCTCATACTGATACCCCCGCAGGCGTCGCCCGAATCCTAGGCGTGGCGCGTTTGGTCAAAATAGAGCGTCAGCCAAATTCGAAATCAAGCGCCAAGGGTGCGGCGCGGGAATGGAACCTGCTTTGCTCAGCCCGATCCAACTAACGATGATCAGCCGAATTGGTTCCGCCCAAAATCGGAAGAAATGCCATCGGGCTCCCGCGCTCTGCTCTCCGTACCTGGCGTCCGGCTCGCGGAACGGAGCGACGAGCCCGACTGTTAGCCCGTGAAGAGAGGAGAACGAACATGAAAGCAGGATTCCTCGCCATGGCTATGATGGTGTTCGCCGCCGGTTCGGCCTTGGCACAGGGCGGCGGCCCCAGCGGCCGTGGGGCCGTGACCGGCGACCCCGCCGCGAGCTCCGCCAATCCCCGGGCGGATACCCCAACCACCGGCACGGCGACCCGATCAAACCCGAGCGGCAGCGGGACCTCGTCTTCAGGTGGTAAGGACGACAATGGCGATGCCGGCAGGGACAAGATGTTGGAGGGCGACCGCACCGCGCAACCGCAACGACATCCGAACGACAAGTAGAGGCGGCGCCTACTTGTCCGCCATGGTACGCTCGGCGTCCCTGGCCTGCGCGCGCAAAGTCGGGAGCTGCTCGCGCGCGAACGCCGCGAGGGCCGCATGGTCGGGCGCCTTCAGATAACGCTCCAGCAGAATGATGATCGACTCGTATTCGGGAATCTGCGCGGCATAGAAGCTTCTGACGTAAGTCGGACCATCCGACATTTCGGGTTCGACGAGACTAGCGGTCGGCGACTCTACCTTGCCGACGTGCAGTTCTGCGCCAATCGCCTCCTGGACGCCTTTCAGTCTCTTGTCGCGCTTGACCGCTTCCTCGGCGCGCAGGGCGGCCAGGTTCTTGACCTCCGCATTGCCCTTGAGGTCGGTGTTCTCAAGAAGACCCTGTTGAAATCGGCTGAAGCTGTAGAGCCCGCTGATGACTTCGCTCGCGGTTGGTGGCCGATCGCCAGGCTTTCGCTCGCCGGTGCTCTCGGCAAGAGTCGCAGTGTTGATGAATGCCAGGATAATCGCGGCAAGAACTCGCATCGATATCAATGACGGAAGGCGTACGAAGTTCCCCAGGTTACGATCCGGTGAGTGGGTTGCGACGCGAGAGTTCCGCCCCTACGTCTTGTGCATGAAACAGTCTGACATCTTCAGAGACAACGCCGACAATTGTCTTCAGCTTGCCGAGCGAGCGGACGGACAACCTGCCCACAAGCGCTACTCGCGCATGGCCGATGCCTGGGCGGCGCTCGCCAACGAGCAGGATTGGCTCGATGGCGAAATCCCGCCCGTTCCGGCCCACGCTCCTGCTCCGAACCGGGATATGTAGATCCGCTGTGAGACCGCTCACAGAGGACAAGCAACAGATCCGGGATCATTCAGGAGTATTCGATCGCGTCGGTTTCCGGTTGCAGAAGGAGGTTTGGCGATGGCTCCACGTCTGGCGCTTCTTTCCCTCATGCTCGCCTTTGGCGTCTCAGTCGCGTTCGCCACTGTAACGACGGTGCGGCAGGTGCATCTCGAAAATGCATCTGGCGAGGAGGTGCATCCGGTGCGCAGTTAGCGGTGGCGGAACATTCCTGGCCGTATTGCGTAGGCGCTCCGAGACATCAGGAGAAGCGAGAGCCCACCATGGCCCATTCCGATCAAGGTATCGTCAAGGACAAGCGCGGGGAGGAACAGCCGCGCGACAGGGAGCGTGCACAATCTGTGCACAAGACGGATCCGAAAGGTTCGCCCTCGCGCGAAGCGACGCGCGATCCCAAGCTGAGCGACGACAGCAAGACGCCGGGCTCCGGCGCAATGCCGGACGGCTCGAGCGACGCGACAGGCTAAAATTCGTACGGGAACCAATTCCCGCGCGAGGAGTCGAAGGATTGCTTCCGGTTGTCATGCCCCCGGTGCGCCGGAAGCAATCTCCAAGGACGGCCCTGGCACCCACCGTGCCAGGGCCGTTTGCCTGGCAGAGGGCGTCCGTTGCGGTCAGTCCGCTGCGTCTTCCGGATCTCTGTGGGTATGTCCGTCAGGTCCGCGGCCCAGCACGCCGAAGTTGCTTGACTTCACGCCGGCGCTGGCATCGACGCCCACAGCCGCAAGTCCGAGCTTGAGCAGTTCGCGGACGGCGGCCGCCCGCGTCGGCATGCGGTGCCTGAACCGGAAATCGTCAATAGCGGTCAATTCTTCCGGCGAGAGCATGACCTGAAGGCGCTCGGCCCGTACGTCGTTCATGGTGATCACGCAATATGAGTAAGTTGAGTAGATTACTCAACCTGCCAACTTGGGAAGAGTTCCATGAGTATCGTCGCACCCGGCATTGAAGACGGATTCCGAAATAAGCCATTGTAGGCAGTTGGAGGTGCAACCTCCGACGGGCGCAAGCTGCCCGAGCCGACAGGCCGACAAGGCGGCAAGGCCAATGCTGCCCAGCAGTTCCGGCGCTGACATTCGTCGGCTGCGGCGTGACTACGGTTGCCCGGATCCGCCAGCGGAGCCGTACACCTGACCCGTCGCATAGCTGGCGTCCGCCGCGGCAAGCTGCACGTAGATCGAGGCCAGCTCGACCGGTTGGCCGGGGCGGCCCAGCGGGGTCATGCCGCCGAATTTCTCGAGCTTCTCCATGGTAGCGCCGCCGGAGACCTGGAGCGGCGTCCAGATCGGCCCCGGCGCAACGCCATTGACGCGGATGCCCTTGGAGGCGAGCTGCTTCGCCAGCGACTTCACGTAGTTCATCGTCGCCGCCTTGGTCTGCGCATAATCGTAGAGGTCCGGTGAGGGATCATAAGCCTGCTCCGACGTCGTGCCGATGATGCAGGAGCCAGGCTTGAGGTGCGGCAGTGCCGCTTTGATGATCCAGAACGGCGCGTAGATATTCGTCTTCATGGTTGCATCGAAATCCTCTGACGAGACGTCGAGGATGGAAGCGCGCGCTTGTTGTCGCGCGGCGTTGCACACGACGATGTCGATCCCGCCGAGGCCCTGCACGGCCTGGTCGACCAATTGCTTGCAGAAGGCTTCGTCTGTCAGGTCGCCGGGGATGGCGAGCCCGGTGCGCCGTTCCTTTTTGATCAGTGCGATCACCTCCTGCGCATCCGGTTCTTCTGCGGACAGATAGTTGATGGCGACATCGGCACCTTCGCGCGCATAGGCGATCGCGGCAGCGCGGCCCATGCCGGAATCGCCGCCGGTGATCAAGGCCTTGCGGCCGGCGAGCCGGCCGGAGCCCTTGTAGGTGGTCTCGCCATGATCCGGCCGCGGCTCCATCTTGCCGGCGAGACCCGGCCAGGGCTGCGACTGCTTCTTGAACGGCGGCTTTGGAAAGCGGCTTACCGGATCGATCAAGGCCTGCTCGGACATGGGGGTGTTTCCTTTCGCTGTCGATGCCAGCGAAGCCGCCGCGAGCGTTGCGCTCGCGGCGTGGACGACATGCCGGCGGGACAAGGAAGTTTTGCTGGGGTTCGACATCATGCTCTCCGCGAGGATCGAGACTCAATGCGCGGAGACGGTCGTCGCTGCTAGAGTGGGGACGCCGGGTGTACCGGCGTCCTTCAGCAATGCGTGACTTGGGCTGACGCTACTTGGACTGAGGCTATTTGGACTGACCGACGCTCGGCGCCTTGCCGAGCTCCTTGGCCATATCGAGATGGTGCTTGAGCGCAGGCAGGGTCTTGCCCGCCCAGCCCTTCAGCGCGGCATTGTCGCCACCGTTGGCGTAGCGCTCGAACAGGGAGACGGCGTCCTCATGGGCGCTGACTTGGTAGGAATCGTAGTTCGAGCTGAAGTCCTTGCCCGTCGCGTTCTTGAGCTTGTCGAGCTTGCTCTGGTGCGCGCTGTCGAGCGTGGTCGGCAGGGTTGCCTGTACCTTGCCATCGCTGACGAGGCCCTTGAGCTCGGTGCTGGTCTTGGTGTGATCAGTCACCATCTGCTTCGCGAAGCTCTTCTCCTGCGCGTTGCCCTTCTGCTCGGCGAGCTTGCTCGACTCGATCTCGAACATGTCGCTGATGGCCACCTGCTTGACGAAATCGGGGGTGCTTGGGGCGACGCCCAGCGCGGAGTTTACGCCGGTCTTCTCACCCAGCGATTGGGCAAGTGCTGGCCCCGCAAGAATCATGCAGGCAAGGGCGATGATAGTGCGTTTCATGATAGATCCCTTCGATGGGTCGCGCGGCGCCTGCCGGCGACGTTTGCGCCGACCAACACGCGGCCGGGGCCGAGGTTCCAAACCGGTCAGTCGGTCGGCTTCCTGCCGCTTCGGGGGTTGATCGGATCAGTTGCCTTTCGCCGAAGTCGTTCGGGAAGGAATGGCTCGGTCGGCGTGGGGGTCGCGTCGGCGCGGACGTCGGCGTGATGCTGCGCCCGCTCATGTGGAGTGCGATTGTCGTTAACCTGGCGCTTGACGTCCAAGCCTCCGACCGGATCGTTCACGCCGTGCTGGATATCGCGGAAATCACTCATGGTTCACCTCATTGCTTTCTGGGCAGGATCGACTCGAGGACCTGCCGCGCAGCGCCCTTGATCATCGCGCTTTCGTTCGGATCGCCCTTCAGCACGGCGAGCGAAAAGTTCTTCGCCTGCTGCAGGGTGATGTGCGGCGGCAGCGGCGGAACCTCAGGATCGGTCTTCACTTCCAGCACGACGGGCATGTCGCTCGCCAGAGCCTGGTCCCAGGCCGAGCCGATCTGCTGCGGGTCGTCAACGAAGATGCCCCGCAGGCCGACCAACTCCGCGAAGCGGGAGTAGGAGACATCCGGGATGCGCTGCGAGGCCTCGAATTTCGGATCTCCGTTGATGATGCGCTGCTCCCAGGTGACCTGGTTCAAGTCTTCGTTGTTGAAGACGCAAACGATGAAGCGCGGGTCCCGCCACGAGCGCCAGTACTTCGCAGCCGTGATCAGCTCGGCCATGTTGTTCATCTGCATGGCACCGTCGCCGACCAGCGCGATCACCGGCCGGTCCGGGTGGGCGTATTTGGCCGCGAGTGCGTAAGGCACTGCGGCGCCCATCGAAGCGAGCCCACCGGAGAGCGATGCCGTCATGCCGCGCCGCATCTTTAGATCGCGCGCGAACCAGTTGGCGCAGGAGCCGGAATCGCTGGTGATGATGGCGCGGTCGGGTAGGCGTGGGGACAGTTCCCAGGTGACGAGCTGCGGATTGACGGGCGTCGCAGGCTGATGCGCGCGGTCGTCGAGGGTCGTCCACCATTTCGCGACGTCGTCCTCGATCCGTTGGCGCCAGGCCCCGTCGCTCTTGGGCTCGAGCCGCGGCAACAATGCGCGCAGCGTTTCGGCGGCGTCCCCGACGAGGCCGACCTCCATGGGAAAGCGGATCGACATAATGCTGGCGTCGATGTCGATCTGCACCCCCCGCGCGCTGCCTTCCTTTGGCAGGAACTCGGCGTAGGGAAAGGCCGAGCCCACCATCAGCAGCGTGTCGCACTCCATCATCATGTCGTAGCTGGGCTCGGTACCCAGCAGGCCGATCGAGCCGGTGACCCATGGCAGATCGTCGGGCAGCGCGGCCTTGCCGAGCAGCGCCTTGGCGCAGCCGGCCGACAGCCGATCGGCCACCGCGATGACTTCGTCGGTGGCGCCAAGCGCGCCTGCACCCACGAGCATCGCAACTTTCTTGCCGCCGTTGAGGATATCCGCCGCGCGGTCGAGATCGGCGTCGCGGGGCATGACGCTAGGCGCGCTGTAGCCGATACCGGAATGCAGCGTTCCGTGTGCACGGGGCGGATCCTCGTAAGGCTCTTCCTGAAGGTCGTTGGGCAGAATGATCACGGTCGGGGCCCGCCGCGCCAGCGCAATCCGCACCGCACGATCGATCAGGTGTCGCACTTGTGCAGGTGAGGATGCCTGCATGACGTAGGCGCCGGCGACGTCCTTGAACATCGAGAGAAGATCGATCTCCTGCTGATAGTGTCCGCCGAGGGCGTTGCGCGATTGCTGGCCGACTATTGCGAGCACCGGCTGGTGATCGAGCAGCGCGTCATACAGCCCGGTGACGAGATGCGAGGCGCCGGGACCGGATGTCGCGATGCAGACACCGATCTCCCCCGAGAATTTGGCGTAAGCGGTCGCCATGAACGCCGCCATCTCCTCGTGACGCGCCTGCACAAAATTGAGCTTGCCGTCCGCCCGGTTCATCGCGCCGAACACGCCGTTGATGCCGTCTCCGGGATAGCCAAAGATGTGCCGCACGCCCCACTGATGCAGGCGTTGAACGATGAAGTCCGAGACGGTCTGAGACATTGCGGCGGCTCTCGGTCGGCGGCGTGTGAGACCCAGAGAACCGCTCGCTTGGCGCGATGTTCCTGACCTGCTCAGGGAACGTGCGCCGGAACGATCGCTCGCCGATCCGGTTGGTTTTGCACGTGGCTGAGTGGAGAATTGCGATGTTGAACCAAGACGAGCTGGATCGCAGCGAGACAGGACGTTTGATCGGCAGCGACAAGGTCGAGGGAACGTCGGTCTACGGCGCCGATCGCAACCGGATCGGTTCGATCGAACGCGTGATGATCGACAAGATGACCGGCAAGGTGTCTTATGCCGTGCTGGGCTTCGGGGGGTTCCTGGGAATGGGCAACGATCACTACCCATTGCCCTGGCAATCGCTCAAATACGATACCGAGCTTGGCGGCTATATTACCGCGATCACCGCCAAGGATCTGGAAGGCGCCCCAAAATATGGCGAGAAGGCCGAGTGGAACTGGGGCGATGACGCTGCCGTGCGAGGTATCAACACCTACTACGGGGTGCCCTTCGCGTAGCACGATCCCCGCAGCCGGACGGCCAGGTTCACACAGCCGGACCGATAGCTGACGACCGGGATCCGCATCCGGTCGCGACGGTGGCGGGCTGACGGCTCTCCCGGGGCCATGCTGCGCCTGATGGACTGGAGCGCGCGGGATCCCTCAACGGCCTGCTTCCCTCCGCGCCGGCCCCGCATGCACATGCACCTGCTTCGCGTGAAGCGCCTCGCCGCATTCCGAACACACCATCACCGGATCGAACAGCTTGCCGCAGGTCTTGTGCTCGTGCAGCAGCGGACGGCCACGCTCGTCGCCCATATGAGCGTCGCCCCAATGCACCATCGCCATGATGATCGGGTAGAGGTCGAGCCCTTTCTGCGTGAGGATGTATTCGTAGCGCTTCGGCGCGTCGGAATAGGGCACGCGGCGCAGGATGCCGAAGCGGACCAGCTTCTTGAGTCGCTCCGAGAGCAGGTGCCGGGTGATCTGGAGCGAGGACTGGAATGCTTCGAAGCGCCGCACGCGCAAGAAGCACTCGCGCAGGATCAGCAGGGTCCAGCGGTCCCCGATCACGGCGACGGTGCGGGCGAGTGAGCAGGTTTCTTCTTCCAGCGTGTCCCATCTCACGAGCGGTCTCCACTTGCAGTGAGTCCAAACTTGCAGTCAGTCTAAAAATGGAACGGTATTGAACAGCCATCGTAATTCTGTTTGGAAGCTACCAGCGCTCCCACCAGTTTGACAGTTCTATTTTAGAACTATAGCCTCCGGCACACTGCGCGCGGCGCGCCCGCGGCGCGACTCATCGGGGAGGCGACCTTGCCCAAGCGAAACGCGACTGCCGCCGTGATCGGGGCCGGCGACTTCATCGGCTCCGAGATCGCCAAGAAATTCGCCGCCGAGGGCTTCTCGATCTATGCGGGACGTCGCAACGGCGACAAGCTCGCGCCGCTGGTCAAGGCGATCGAAGCTGCCGGCGGTGAAATCCACGCGCGCTCGCTTGATGCGCGAAAGGAGGAGGAGATCACCGCGTTCCTTAACGACGCCGATCAGCGCGCACCGCTGGACGTCTGCATCTTCAACGTCGGCGCCAACGTCAATTTTCCAATCCTCGACACCACCGAGCGCGTTTTCCGGAAAGTCTGGGAGATGGCCTGCTATTCCGGCTTCCTGGCAGGACGCGAGGCGGCACGGCTGATGCTGCCGCGCGGCGGCGGCAATATCTTCTTCACCGGCGCCACCGCCTCCTTGCGGGGCGGCAGCGGCTTTGCCGCCTTTGCGAGCGCCAAGTTCGGGCTTCGCGCGGTGGCGCAAGCGATGGCGCGCGAACTCGGGCCGAAAAACATTCACGTCGCCCATCTCATCATCGATTCTGGGGTCGACACCGAATGGGTGCGCCAGCGCCGGCTCGAAGCGCTCGGGCCCAATGCGCTCGATAATCCCGACCTGCTAATGCCGCCCTCGTCCGTTGCAGACGCCTATTGGCAGCTCTACCAGCAGCCGAAGAGTGCCTGGACCTTCGAGATGGAGATTCGTCCGTTCGGAGAGAAATGGTGACCGCGGTGGATAACTGCGATTAGACTGATCCTAACGCCAGGTAAAATCCAGGGAGGTACTTAATTGAAGACCGCGATCACCGAACTGTTCGGCATCGAGCACCCGATCATCCAGGGCGGCATGCATTTCGTCGGCTTTGCCGAGTTGGCCGCCGCCGTCTCCAATGCCGGCGGGCTCGGCATCATCACCGGTCTAACCCAGAAGACGCCGGAATTGCTCGCGAAGGAGATCGCGCGCTGCCGCGACATGACCGACAAGCCGTTCGGCGTGAACCTCACCTTCCTGCCGACCTTCTCGGCGCCGCCCTATCCCGAATACATCGCGGCCATCGTGGAAGGTGGCATCAAGGCGGTCGAAACCGCAGGCCGCAGTCCTGAACAATACATGCCGGCGCTAAAGGCGGCCGGCATCAAGGTCATCCACAAGTGCACCTCGGTGCGGCACTCGCTGAAGGCGGAGCGCATCGGCTGCGACGCCATCAGCGTCGATGGCTTCGAGTGCGGCGGCCATCCCGGCGAGGACGACATTCCCAACATGATCCTGCTGCCGCGCGCGGCGGAAGAGTTGAAGATCCCGTTCGTCGCCTCCGGCGGCATGGCCGACGGGCGCAGCCTGGTCGCGGCCCTGTCGCTGGGTGCCGCCGGGATGAACATGGGCACACGCTTCATCGCCACCAAGGAAGCGCCGGTGCATCAGAACGTGAAGAATGCGCTCGTCGCGGCGACCGAGCTCGACACTCGGCTGATCATGCGGAGCTTGCGCAATACCGAGCGCGTCATGAAGAACGCCAACGTCGACCGTCTCATCGAGATCGAGCGCGAGAAGGGCGACAAGCTCACGATCGACGACATCCACGACCAGGTTGCGGGTGTCTATCCCAAGATCATGCTGGACGGGCAGATGGACGCCGGCGCATGGAGCTGTGGCATGGTCGCCGGCCTGATCCACGATATCCCATCCTGCAAGGAACTCATCGATCGAATCATGAGCGAGGCGGAAACCATCATCCGCAGCCGCCTGATGGGGTTTCTGGACGGGACGGGAGCGGCGCGAAAGGTCGCCTGACACCGCCAACTTCTTAACCACGGCCGCATCTGGCCGCTGGAATTGCGCGCGACGCCTCCTAAATAAGGGTAAATTACCCCATTAACAACAGTTTCAGGAGGCGTCCGTGGTCCTGAAAAGCGTTCTTGCTGCAATTGCTTTTGCCCTCGTGATCACAGGGGGCGGCATCGCGCGCGCTGACGGCTACAAGCCTGAGGAATATCTCGGCCTCGATCTCTCCAAGGCCGTGCTTTCGCCGAAACGGCTCGGGCCGGAGACCCGCTTCGCGCCGGTCGCGCTAGAAGCGCGCGACGGCAACGAAGCACAGGCTCGCGCTGAGCCCGTCGGCGCGCCGAAGAAGGTTGCGGCCGAGCGCGTCCGTGTGGCCAAGCCGAAGGCCACGCAAGCCAGGGGCGGACAGGCACGCGGCGCGGCCCGGGCGAAGCTTGCACGGCGCCACGGCAATCCGCTCGACGCGCAGGCAATGGATACCCGGATCCAGACCTGGCCCTGCCGCTCCGGCGGCATCTGCAACTGGAAGCGCTAGGCGGCGACGGCCAAGCCGTCATCCCTGCGTCGTAAAAACGTAGGCGCGGAGTCAAGAAACCGTAAGCTGGAAGTCAAGCAGCGCAGGCACCTTCCGTCGGAATTCGACGAAGGTCTTCTGAATGGCATCACCTCGCGCCTCGCGCGCCTGGACCCGGCGGCAGTTCCTGGTCCGCTCCGCCTTCAGCCTCCCTATCGCCTCGCTTGCGACGCCTTCGATCAGCCGCGCTGCTGATCGCCCGCAGATCCTGGGCGGCATCCAGTCCGGCGATGTCTCTGACGGCTCCGCTGTGATCTGGGGGCGTGCCGGCCGGCCGGCGCGGATGCAGGTGGAATGGTCGACCGTCGAGAGCTTCAAGACGATCATCGCGTCAGCCTCCGGTGATGCGCTGCCCGACGCTGATTTCACCTCAAAGCTGCTGCTGACGGATTTGCCACCGGGCCAGGATATCTTCTACCGCCTGCGCTTCGACGACATTGCCACGGGTCTCGGCGGTGAAAGCCGCATCGGACACTTCCGCACCGCGCCGGCAGCTAGCCAGTCGATCTCGTTCCTGTGGTCCGGCGATACCGCGGGGCAGGGCTGGGGCATAGAAGCCTCGCGCGGCGGCTATCGCAGCTATCGCACCATGCTCGACAATCGCCCGGATTTCTTCGTCCACTCCGGCGACCACATCTACGCGGACTGCGCAATTCTTCCCGAACAAAAGCTGCCGAACGGCGAGATCTGGCGCAACATCGTCACCGAGGAGAAATCGGAAGTCGCGCAGACGCTGGCGCAGTTTCGCGGCAACTATAAGTACAACCATCTCGACGACCATTTCCGCGCCTTCCATGCGGAAGTGCCGATGTTTGCGCAATGGGACGACCACGAGGTCACCAACGACTGGGCGCCGACCGGCAGCTACGATGAGGCGGGCTTCGACCACGACGGCACCCCGCGCCTGGTCGCGCGCGCTCGCCGCGCCTTCTTCGAATTCATGCCGATCCGCGACATCGGCTCGCGGCAGGGCCGGGTCTACCGCAAGATCGCCTACGGCCCGCTGCTGGATGTGTTCATCATCGACATGCGCAGCTATCGCGATGGCACCTGGAACAAGGGAGATGACCATCGCGGCTGGATCCTCGGCGCCGAGCAGCTGGCGTGGCTGAAGCGGGAGCTCTCAGCTTCGCGCGCGACCTGGAAAGTGATCGCAGCCGATCTGCCGATCGGGCTGATCAGCTTGGACGCGGTCGCGCTCGGCGATGGGCCGCCCGACCGGCGTGAGCACGAGATCGCCGATCTGCTATCCTCCATCAAACGTGCCGGAATCCGCAACACCGTCTGGCTTACCGCCGACATGCACTACACTGCCGCGCACTATTACGATCCGAACAAGGCGCAATTTCAGGATTTCGAGCCGTTCTGGGAGTTCGTCTCCGGTCCGCTTCATGCCGGCAGTTGGAGTCCTGGGGAGCTCGACGACACGTTTGGCCTGGTCCCGATGTACCAGCATGGCTGCAGCGCTGAGCAGGGCGAGAACCTCGCGCCGTGTTTCGGCCTGCAGTTTTTCGGACGGGTCGACATCGATGGAGCGACCGGGGTGATGACGGTCACCCTTAAAGACGTCGACAACCGCGACCTCTGGTCGGTCGACCTTCTGCCGCAACTGCAGATGCGTCCCGCGGTGGTGGCGAAACATTCCTGAGTATCGGCGGCTCGAGCAATACGGTCTCGCTGCGATTCCGAGAGCCCCGCGCCGCGCGTGCCAAATGCCTCAACCGACTTTGCGCGAGGCTGGGGCAGGCCTCGGACAGGCAAAGAAACGGCCCCGTGAGGGGCCATTTCCATTGCGCATCAGTGGTGGTGATGGTGGCGCCGGTGGCTGCGCTTGATCACGACCACTCGGTCACCGCGATGGTGGCGGTGCCAACTGCGATCATGTTGATGCATGCGGTATTCGGCGCGAGCGCCGTAGGGGCCGTGATGGTGATGATGCCCGCGCTTGATCACCACGGTCTCTGCGCTTGCCAGCGTTGGCGCCGCAACGACGAGCATACCCAGAGCTGCAGCCACATAACCAAGCTTTTTCATGAAGTCCTCCTCCAAACGAATGCACATCTAACCGCACCTGCATGCGAACGTTCCGGAGGAACGGGAGGAGAATTCTGAACGGATGTTCAGCTGAGCGTGATGGTTTCCGACAGGAATGCAAGGTAAGGATCAATCGCAGCGTTGCTGCACCGGTGTCGGCGCGCCGCTCGCAACGTATTTGCCGTCCTTGATTGTGTATTCGCCGCGCTCGTTGCGATTGTAGATCGCGCGCAGGCTGCCGTCTTTCAGCAAGAGGAGTCCGAACTCGCGCGTCTGACGCAGCGAGGGAAAGAACACCATCACGTTGAGCAGACCCTCGCCATTGACCGTGGCTGACACCACCTCGTTCTCGTCCTTGGCGTCGCCGAAATTGCGCCGGTACATCACCCGGCCATCCTTCCTGATCTCGTAGGTCAGCAGCGCGCCCTTTTCGCGATCCGGCCGGACGCCGCAATCGACGGCCCACGAGCCGAGCAGGCCCCATTGCTCGAGGGTCGCGGCCAGCGTCTCGGCGCCGGCCATGGAGGTGAATGCAGCCCACAGCACCGCAGCCGCAATCCCGCGGCCCAAATTGCGCATCATGTCCCGAAAAACCCTGCCTCGAAGAATTCCAAATTGTAGCATCGCGCCCGCGGCCGTTCCACGGCAGCCGCCGATCGCTCACGAATTTGATCCGCGTCAATGAGACAGGGCGTTCGAAGAGTAGGATGGCCTTTCCGAAGGCGAACGTGGATAGAGCAATGCTGAATCAAGTCATGGATTTCGCGGGCGAAGTGCTGCCTGGGAGCTGCGCCGTACCGCCTTATTCCGAGGCCGCGTTTCTGACCGAGCTGGGCGATCGCTTACGGTCCTCCCGCATGCGCTGCGACCTGTCCCGCCGCGAGTTGGCCCGCCGCTCCGGGATTTCCGAGCGCTATATCGCCCAGATCGAGGCCGGCAAGGGCAATGTCTCGATCGTGCTGTTGTTGCGGCTCGCTTCCGCCATCCACGGCAGTCAACCACAGGCCTGACGCCTTCAAGGTGACCGCCATGGGGCAGCTCGTACTCGCGGCAAAGGTCACCCACGTTCCATCACTGATGCTGTCGGAGACCCCCGGCAGCCCGCTCCGAGCGGCCCGTGAGCCGGCAGTCTCCTCCTTGCGCGAACTCGGCCGGCGGGCAAAAGAGCGCGGCGTGAGCTGCTTCGTGGTGTTCGACACCCATTGGCTCTCCAATTTCGGCTATCACATCAACGCCAATGTGCGGCATCGTGGCTCGTTCACGAGCCACGAGGCGCCGCAGATGATCCAGGATCTGCGCTACGATCTGCCGGGTGATACGAGTCTGGCTGAAGCTATCGCGAACAGGGCCGGGGATGCGGGTCTCAACGTGATCGCCCACCAGGTGCCCAGCCTCGGGCTCGAATACGGCACCATCGTGCCGATGCACTACATGAACCCCGACGGCTTCGCGAAGGTGGTCTCGGTCGCCTCGCCGCTGTTTACCTCGTTCGAGGAAAGCCGGATACTCGGTGAAGCCACCCGCCGCGCCATCGACGCATCGGATGAACGGGTCGCCGTTCTCGCCAGCGGGTCGCTCTCGCATCGGCTCTGGCCGAACAAGAAACTGGGCCCCGAAGCGTGGACGTCGGTCACCAGCGAGTTCAATCGCCAAGTGGACCTGCGCGTGCTCGAGCTCTGGCAGAGCCGCCGCTATCGCGAATTCCTCGACATGCTTCCGGACTATGCCACCAAGTGCAACGGCGAAGGCGGCATGGCCGATACCATCATGCTGTTCGCGGCGCTCGGCTGGCATGACTACCGCGGCACCGCCGAGCAGCTCTGCGACTATTTTCCCTCGTCCGGCTCCGGCCAGGTCAACGTTGAGTTTCACGTCGAGGCGTGAGGCAGCAGCCTCAGGCCCGCTTCTCCACATTGGCACTACGGGCCGGCACCCCGAATTCCTTGCGGCAGACCTCGGCCAGGACAGCGATCCCCTCGCGGATCTGCTGATGCGTGGGACTTGCAAAGCACAGCCGCAGCCGCGAGCTGGACTGGCCCTTGTTGGTCGACCATTCCGGCCCAGGATTGATCGAGACGCCGGCGGCGAGCGCGGCCTGATACAGTTTCAGCGTGTCGACCTGGTCTGGCAGCTTGACCCACAGGAAGATACCGCCCTTGGGCTCCTCGAACTCCGCGGCCGTCCCGAACTGCTCGTTCAACGCTTCCATCAACGTGTCGAGCTTGGTGCGCAGCGCCTTGGTCAGGGCGGGCACATGGCTCGCGAAATGCGGCTTGCAATAGGCGGCGAGCACCATCTGCTCCAGCGCACCGGAGCCCGCGTCCGTCTTCAGAGCCAGCATCCGTGACATCACCTCCCAGGGCGCCACGACGAAGCCGACGCGCAGCGCCGGCGCGATTGACTTGGAGAACGAGCCGATATGGATCACGCCGCCATTCGGGCTCATCGCGTAGATCGCCGGCGGCCGCTGTCCTGACCACACGAGGTCGGCATAGCAATCGTCCTCGAAAATCGGCACGCCATATTCGGTTGCGAGCCGTACCAGCTCGGCGCGACGACTCTCGGGCATGATGCTGCCGGTCGGGTTCTGAACCGTCGGAATGGTGTAGATGTACTTCGGACGGATGCCGCGGCTCTTCAGATCGGCAAGCGTCATCGCCAGCACGTCCATGCGCATGCCGTCCTTGTCGAGGGGGATGCCGACGACATTGACGCCGAGCCGCGCCAGGCGGGTCAGGGAGCCTTGATAGCTCTCCTGCTCGAAAATCACTGTGTCGCCCCGAGTCAACAGCGTGGCATTGACGAGATCAAGCGCCTGGAGCGAGCCGGACACGATCAGGAGGTCATCGACCGTACAGCTGATGCCGGCATCGCGCTTGAGTTTCGTCACCAGGAATTCGCGCAAGGGGAGGTAGCCCTGCGGGCCATGCGCCAGCCCGTAAGTGGCGAGCGACCGCCCCTCGCGTCTTAGCACCGCATTTGTCGCCTCGATCAGGTCGTCAAGCGGCACCTGTTCGGAGTCGTTGTTTCCCCCGACAAAGCTGTATTTCGCCAAGCCCGTCCACCGCGCAGAAGGGGCCGGCAGCCCCGCTGGAAACAGGGACGCGAAATCGAAGCTGGACGTCATGGGGGCGTTCCTCGTTTTGTTCTTGTTGAGCGGCGGCTTTGCACCGCCCCTTACTTCTTGCCGGCCGTCCGGGTCGGACGGCCCTGGCTGATGAAAGCGTAATGCGCATTGGCGATGCCGCCAACCATCAATGCTTCGACCACCGGCTCGGCGATCTCGCCTGTGGCGGCCCAGTCGACGAGGAAATTGGCTCCGGTCCCGCCGCGCACGTCGTCGGTCGGAATGAAGATCGAAACCGTGGCCAGCGGCCTCAAGGCCACCGGCGCCTTCAGATAATTCTCGACCTGCTTGCCTGCGGTGTCGAAATAGGCGATGCGTTTGACCACCAGTGGCTGGGTCTC
>Ga0268287_100162_pt1 | contig 41829 bp, 33 predicted proteins | sample MetcocultureR3M_FD_191348 | JGI IMG/M metagenome (GOLD analysis project Ga0268287, IMG submission 191348) | Soil microbial communities from Anza Borrego Desert, Southern California, United States - Methanotrophic co-culture R3-M | ecosystem: Environmental > Terrestrial > Soil > Desert | place... | reverse complement strand
GCTTGCGCTTCCTCTCGGACCGGTCGAGCAGCTTGCGCAGCATGGAGGCCATGGCCGAGGTCTCGTAGGGCTTGTCGAGCAGCGGGAACTCGGCGCCCTCCATCACCTGGCGCTCGCCCACGAAGCCGGAGGTCAGCAGCACCTTCAGCCCCGGCCGCAGCTCGCGGGCGGTGCGCGCCAGGCTGACGCCGCTGACCCCGCCCGGCATCACCACGTCGGTGAACAGGAGGTCGATCTCGGCGCCCGAATGGATGATCTGCAGCGCCTCGGAGGCGTTGGTCGCCGTCTGCACCTGATAGCCCAGGCCGGTGAGCACATCGAGCGTCAGGGCGAGCACGGTGGGATCGTCCTCGACCAGCAGGATCCGCTCGGCGCCGCCGACAATGGCGCGGGGCGTCTCCTCCGGCCGCACCTCGGCCTTGGCCCGGGTGGCGGGCAGCAGCAGGCGGAAGACGGTGCCCCGGCCCGGCTCGCTGTCGACCTCCACCTCCCCGTCGGACTGGCGCACGAAGCCGTAGACCTGGCTGAGGCCGAGGCCCGAGCCCTTGCCGACCTCCTTCGTGGTGAAGAACGGCTCGAACACCCGCTCGCGCACCTCGGGGCTCATGCCGCAGCCGGTGTCGCCGACCTCGACGACCACGAAGCCCAGCCCCTCCGCCGCGGACCGCCGCTCGGTGCGCACGCACAGCCGCCCGCCCTCGGGCATCGCGTCGCGGGCGTTCACGGCCAGGTTCAGGAGCGCGGTTTCGAGCTGCGTCGGATCGACATGGGTGTTCAGGGGCTCGCCGTCGCCGCCCAGCTCGAGGTCGAGGGTCACGGCCTCGCCGACCGCCTGGCGCATCAGCGGCGCGAAGTCCTGGATCAGCGCGTTCACGTCCAGGGTCACCGGCGACAGGTGCTGGCGGCGCGAGAACGCCAGGAGCTGGCGGGTCAGGTCGCGGCCGCGCTCGGCCGCCTGGCGGATTGCGTCGATGCGCCGGGCCCGACGGGCCTCGTCCTCCTGCTTGCGGGCGAGCATGTCGATGTTGCCCAGCACCACGGTCAGCAGGTTGTTGAAGTCGTGCGCGACCCCGCCGGTGAGCTGGCCCACCGCCTCCATCTTGCGGGCCTGGGCCAGCTGCTCCTCGAGGCTGCGGCGGTCGGTGGCGTCGAGCAGGACGCCGAAGATCTCGCGGGCCTCGCCGTCGTCGCTGGGCGCGATCACGCCCTGGTCGTGCAGCACCCGGTACTGGCCGTCGGCGCAGAGCCAGCGGAACTCGCAGGCGTAATGGCCGATCTTCACCGCCTGGGTGATGGCCTTGGTCACCCGCTCGATGTCGTCGGGATGGATGCGGCCGGCGCCGAAGTCGGCCTCCTCCAGGAAGCGGTCCGCGGGGAAGCCGGTGATCTCCTTCACCGACTCCGAGACGAACAGCGGCGTGAAGGGCGGCTCGACGCTGCGCGAGGTGAAGACGATCGGCATGGCCTTCAGGATCGCCGCCTGCTGCGCCTCGGCCCGCCGCAGCGCCTTCTCGGCGCGGGCCTTCTCGGTCTTCACCCGGCTGTGCTCGTCCAGCAGCCACTGCTTGTAGGCCGACTGGCGGTTCGCCTCCTGGGTCTTGAGGTAGAGGTCCACGAAGACCTTGGTCTTGGCCTTCAGGATGAAGGGGTCCACGGGCTTGAAGACCACGTCCACCGCCCCGGCCGAATAGGCCTGGAAGATGTGCGCCTCGTCCCGGAAGATCGCCGTCAGGAAGACAATCGGCGTGTCGGCCGTGCGCTTGCGCGAACGGATCAGCGCCGCCGTCTCGTAGCCGTCCATCCCCGGCATGTGCAGGTCGAGCAGGATGAGCGCGAACTCCTCCGAGAGCAGGCGCTTGAGCGCCTCCTCGCCCGACCGGGCCACCACGAGCTCGTGGCCGAGATCCTCCAGCGCCTGCACGGCGGCGAAGGCGTTCCGCTCGTCGTCGTCGACGATGAGGATCCGGGCCTTCAGCGGCGCGTCCAGGTCGGGCGGGGCCTGAGCCTCCGCCCCGCCGGGGCTTGCCGGATATCTGGCGGGGACGGCGTTCGTCACATCAGCTCGCTTGCGGCATGAGGGAGACGACGGTGTCGCTCGCCAGCTTCATCGCGTCGGCCCGCTGGATCGAGACCCGCAGCACCGAGATGAGGTGGTCGATGTCGACCGGCTTGGAGACATAGTCCGAGGCCCCGGCCTGGATGCATTTCTGGCGGTCGCCCTTCATCGCCTTGGCCGTGACCGCCACCACGGGCAGGTCGGCGAAAGCCGGGCGCGAGCGGATCTCGCGGATCGTCTCGTAGCCGTCCATGTCGGGCATCATGATGTCGACCAGCACGACGTCGACGTCCGACTTCGCGTCCAGCGCCTCCAGGCCGGCGCGGCCGCTCTCGGCGTAGCTGAGGTCGATGCCGTACTCCTCGAGCGCCGAGGCGAGCGAGAAGATGTTGCGGATGTCGTCGTCGATGACCAGGACCTTGCGGCCGGTCAGGACGGCGTCGTCATGCCGGTTCTGGCTGAGCTTGGCCTTGGCCGGCGGCGGCAGCTTGTCGATCGGCGCGTGCAGCAGGAGGCTGGCCTGGTCGATCAGCTGGTCCGGCGTGCGGGCCATGCGGACCAGCCCGCCGAACACCGCCAGGCGCAGGCGCCGGTCGTCCTCGGGCTCCAGCTCAACGGGGGCGAACACCACCACGGGCGTGCAGCGGCCCTCGGCCTGCTTCAGCTGGTCGATCAGCTGGGTGGCCGGAAGGGCCGAGCTTTCGACCACCACCGCGTCGGGACGGTCGGCGGGCGGCCGGCCGGCGACGGCGGCGAAGTCGTCCACGATCTCCACCTCGGCGAAGCACTGCCGCAGGGCCTCGGCCGCCTCGCCGTCTCCCCCCACCAGGGCCACGCGGCGGTCGCTCTTGTCGACGAAGCTCTTCACGCCCTGCAGCGTCGAGACCACGACCTCGCGCTCCACCGGCTTGTGGGTGAAGCCGAAGGCGCCCATCGACAGCCCCAGCCCCTTCTGGTCGTCGGCCGAGATGACGTGCACGGGGATGTGCCGCGTCTCGGGCGTGCGCTTCAGCAGGTCCAGCAGGGCCAGGCCGTCCATGTCGGGCAGGCCGATGTCCAGCATGATGGCGTCGGGGCCGAAGCGGCGGGCCAGCGCCGGGGCGGCGGCCCCCTCCCCGGTCACCACGCCCTTGAAGCCGGAGTCGTGGACGAGGTTCAGCAGGATGGCGGCGAACCGCGGATCGTCCTCCACGATCAGCACCACCGAGTCGCCCGCGCTGATGCTGTCGCGATCGTCGGCGACCGCCTCGGACGGCTCGTCCGAGAAGCCGGCGGGGATCATCATCGGCCGCGACAGCGTCGGCAGGCCCGCGCCGCGGGGCGCCGACGGCGCCTGGGCCGGACTGAAGTTGAGCGGCAGGTAGAGGGTGAACGTCGAGCCCTTGCCGGGCTTGGATTCCACCTTCAGCTCGCCGCCCAGCAGGCGGGTGATCTCGCGGCTGATCGACAGGCCCAGGCCCGTGCCGCCGTACTTGCGGCTGGTCGTGCCGTCGGCCTGCTGGAAGGCCTCGAAGATGATCCGCTGCTTGTCCTCGGGGATGCCGATGCCGGTGTCCTCGACCGAGAAGGCCAGGACCTGGCCGGCGGTGTTGAGGTGGTCGTTCGTCGAGCTCCAGCCGCCGTGCGCCCGGGCGATCTTCAGCTTCACATGGCCCTTCTCGGTGAACTTGAAGGCGTTCGACAGCAGGTTCTTGATGATCTGCTGCAGGCGCTTGTCGTCGGTGTACATCGACCGCGGCAACGCCCCGTCCAGCTCGACCTGGAACTCCAGCTTCTTGTCGGCGGCGATCTGGGCGAACGTCCGGTCGACCTGGTCCTTGAGGCCCGCGAAGGCCATCTCGCCGATGTCGAGCGTGACGGTGCCGGATTCGATCTTCGACAGGTCGAGGATGTCGTTGATCAGGCCCAGCAGGTCGGCGCCCGCGTCGTGGATGTTGCGGGCGAACTCCACCTGCTTGTCCGACAGGTTGCCCTGGGCGTTGTCGGCCAGCAGCTTGGAGAGGATGAGCAGGCTGTTCAGCGGCGTGCGCAGCTCGTGGCTCATGTTGGCCAGGAACTCGGACTTGTACTTCGAGGTCAGGGCCAGCTGCTCGGCCTTCTCCTCCAGCGCCAGCTTGGCCTGTTCGACCTCGCGGTTCTTGGCCTCCACCTGCTGGTTCTGGATCGACAGCAGGTGCGCCTTCTCCTGCAGCTCGGCGTTGGTCTGCTGCAGCTCCTCCTGCTTGGTGCGCAGCAGCTCCTCGGACTGGCGGAGCGAGGCGGCCTGCTGCTCCAGCCGGTCGTTGGTCTTCTTCAGCTCCTCCTGCTGGGCCTGCAGCTCGGACGTCAGGAGCTGGGACTGCTTGAGGAGGCCCTCGGTCCGCATGTTCGCGGCGATGGTGTTCAGCACGATGCCGATGGATTCCATCAGCTGGTCGAGGAAGGCCATCTGGGTCTCGTTGAACTCGCCGAAGGTGGCGAGCTCGATCACCGCCTTCACCTCGCCCTCGAACAGGGCCGGCAGTACGATGATGTGGGCCGGCGGCGCCTCGCCGAGGCCCGAGCTGATCTGCACGTAGTCCTTCGGCACGTTGGACAGCAGGATCCGCGACTTCTCGTAGGCGCACTGCCCGATCAGGCCCTGGCGGAGCTTGAACTGGTTGGCCAGGTGCTTGCGGTTGTTGAAGGCGTACGAGGCCGCCAGGTTGAGGACCGTCTGGCCCTCCTCGTCGCGGTCGGAGACGTAGAAGACCGCGTGCTGGGCGTTGATCAGCGGCGCCAGTTCGGACAGCACCAGGTTCGACACCGTCGAGAGGTCCCGCTCGCCCTGCAGCATCCGCGTGAACCGGGCGAGGTTGGTCTTCAGCCAGTCCTGCTCGGTGTTCTTGAGCGTCTGCTCCCGCAGGTTGCGGATCATCTCGTTGATGTTGTTCTTCAGCTCCTCCACCTCGCCCGAGGCCTCGACGGTGATCGAGCGGGTCAGGTCGCCCTTGGTCACCGCGGTCGACACCTCGGCGATCGCGCGCACCTGGGTGGTGAGGTTGGCGGCCATGCCGTTCACGTTGTCGGTCAGGTCGCGCCACAGGCCGGCGGCGCCCGGCACCCGCGCCTGGCCGCCCAGCTTGCCCTCGATGCCCACCTCGAAGGCCACGTTGGTCACCTGGTCGGCGAAGATGGCCAGGGTCTCGATCATGCCGTTGATGGTGTCGGCGAGCGCGGCGATCTCGCCTTTGGCGTCCAGGGTCAGCTTGCGCTTCAGGTCGCCGTTGGCCACCGCGGTCACGACGTCGGCGATGTTCCGCACCTGACCGGTCAGGTTGGCGGCCATCATGTTCACGTTGTCGGTCAGGTCCTTCCAGGTCCCGGCGACGCCGGGGACCTGGGCCTGGCCGCCCAGCTTGCCCTCGGTGCCCACCTCGCGCGCCACCCGGGTCACTTCCGAGGCGAACGAATTCAGCTGGTCCACCATGGTGTTGATGGTGTTCTTCAGCTCCAGGATCTCGCCGCGCACGTCCACGGTGATCTTCTTGGACAGGTCGCCCTTGGCCACGGCGGTGGTGACGTCGGCGATGTTCCGCACCTGGCCCGTCAGGTTGGCGGCCATCAGGTTCACGTTGTCGGTCAGGTCCTTCCAGGTGCCGGCCACGCCCTTCACCTGCGCCTGGCCGCCCAGCTTGCCCTCGGTGCCCACCTCGCGCGCCACGCGGGTCACTTCCGAGGCGAACGAGTTCAGCTGGTCCACCATGGTGTTGATGGTGTTCTTCAGCTCCAGGATCTCGCCGCGCACGTCCACGGTGATCTTCTTCGACAGGTCGCCCATGGCCACCGCCGTGGTCACCTCGGCGATGTTCCGCACCTGGCCCGTCAGGTTGGCGGCCATCAGGTTCACGTTGTCGGTGAGGTCCTTCCAGGTGCCGCCGACGCCCTTCACCTGCGCCTGGCCGCCCAGCTTGCCTTCCGTACCCACTTCCCGCGCCACGCGGGTCACTTCGCTCGCGAAGGCGTTCAGCTGGTCCACCATGGTGTTGATGGTGTTCTTCAGCTCCAGGATCTCGCCCTTCACGTCCACGGTGATCTTCTTGGAGAGGTCGCCGTTCGCCACGGCGGTGGTCACCTCGGCGATGTTCCGCACCTGACCGGTCAGGTTGGCGGCCATGAAGTTCACGTTGTCGGTGAGGTCCTTCCAGGTGCCGGCGACGCCCTTCACCTGCGCCTGGCCGCCCAGCTTGCCCTCGGTGCCCACCTCGCGGGCCACCCGGGTCACCTCGCTAGCGAAGGCGTTGAGCTGGTCCACCATCGTGTTGATGGTGTTCTTCAGCTCCAGGATCTCGCCGCGCACGTCCACGGTGATCTTCTTGGACAGGTCGCCCATGGCCACCGCGGTGGTCACCTCGGCGATGTTCCGCACCTGGCCCGTCAGGTTGGCGGCCATCAGGTTCACGTTGTCGGTGAGGTCCTTCCAAGTGCCGCCGACGCCCTTCACCTGCGCCTGGCCGCCCAGCTTGCCCTCGGTGCCCACCTCGCGCGCCACCCGGGTCACTTCCGAGGAGAAGGCGTTCAGCTGGTCCACCATGGTGTTGATGGTGTTCTTCAGCTCCAGGATCTCGCCGCGCACGTCCACGGTGATCTTCTTGGACAGGTCGCCGCGCGCCACGGCCGTGGTCACCTCGGCGATGTTCCGCACCTGGCCCGTCAGGTTCGCGGCCATCATGTTCACGTTGTCGGTGAGGTCCTTCCAAGTGCCGGCGACGCCCTTCACCTGGGCCTGGCCGCCGAGCTTGCCTTCCGTACCCACCTCGCGGGCCACGCGCGTCACTTCCGAGGCGAACGAGTTCAGCTGGTCCACCATCGTGTTGATGGTGTTCTTGAGCTCGAGCACCTCGCCCTTCACGTCCACGGTGATCTTCTTGGAGAGGTCGCCGTTGGCCACGGCAGTGGTCACCTCGGCGATGTTCCGCACCTGGCCCGTCAGGTTGGCGGCCATCAGGTTCACGTTGTCGGTCAGGTCCTTCCAGGTGCCGGCGACGCCCTTCACCTGCGCCTGGCCGCCCAGCTTGCCCTCGGTGCCCACCTCGCGCGCCACGCGGGTCACTTCCGAGGCGAACGAGCCCAGCTGGCCCACCATGGTGTTCACGACCTTGCCGATCCGCAGGAACTCGCCCCGCAGCGGGCGCTCCTCGTTCTCCAGGTCCATGGTCTGCGACAGGTCGCCCTTGGCCACGGCGCCGATCACGCGGGCCATTTCGGCGGTCGGGTGGATCATGTCGGTGATCAGGGTGTTCACCGCGTCCACCGAGGCCGCCCACGAGCCCTGGGCGCCCGGCAGCTTGGCGCGATGGCTGATCTTGCCCTGGCGGCCGACGGTGTCGCCGAGCCGCTCGAATTCCTTGGTCATGCGGTCGTTCAGCTCGACCACGTCGTTGAACGCCTCGGCCAGTTCGCCGGCCACGCCGGTCAGCCCGCGCGGCATCCGCACCGAGAAGTCGCCCCGCCGGAAGGCCCGCAGGGCGGCGAGCAGCTGGGCCGTGTCGACCTCTGTCTCGGCGTCGCGCGCGGCGCGCGACCTGGCAGGCTTCGCGGATTTCGCGGCGGCGTTGGCGGACATGGTTCCCCCGAGGGCGAGCGTTGCTGCGGTGGGGGGATACTGCCCCGCGCTTCGGCCTGACCTCGAAAGGCACAGGTCGGCGCCAAGACACACCCCGCCCGTTCCGGTGAACGTGGCGTCGCGCGCGGGGGTTCCACGGCCTGTCAAAAATTTGCTGGGAGGCGGGAGAGCGGGCCCGAGGCTAGCCCATCGCCGGGGGGCCGCCAAGGATCCCGCACGGAACTTGACCCTGTGGGCGCCGTTTCCGGGCTAGGGGCGTTCGGTCCCCGGAAGGAGCGAAACCCCACTGCATGTCGCAGCCCTTTGACGACGCCGTCTTCGAGCCGCCGCCGGACGCCGAGGCGTTCTACGCCGAGAGCCTGAGGCTGCTCAACGAGTCCGGCATCCCGTTCCTGCTCTCGGGCACCTATGCGGTGAGCGCCTTCACGGGGATCGTGCGGCCGACCAAGGACCTGGACGTGTTCTGCAAGGCCGGCGACTACCCTAAGATCCTGGCCTACTTCCAGGAGCGCGGCTACCGCACCGACGTCGAGGACGAGCGCTGGATCGCCAAGGTCTGGGAGGACAACCGGTTCTTCGACGTGATCTTCGCCATGTCGAACGGCACCGCGCCGGTGACGGACGCCTGGTTCTCGAGCTGCGACACGATCCACGTCTACGGCGCCGAGGCCAAGATCACCCCGCCCACCGAGCTGATCGTCTCCAAGATGTTCATCCAGGATCGCTACCGCTACGACGGGGCGGACGTGGCGCACGTCATCCTGCGGGCCCACGACCGGATCGATTGGCAGCGGCTCATGACCTACATGGAGCCGTACTGGGAGGTGCTGCTGTGCCACCTCCTGAACTTCCGTTTCATCTACCCGACCGAGCGCGACCTGATCCCCCGCTGGGTGATGGACGAGCTGTCCGCGCGCCTGAAGGCCCAGGTCGGCTTGCCCCCCGCGCGGGTGAAGGTGTGCCGCGGCCGCCTGTTCAGCCCGCGGGACTACGTCATGGACATTTCGGAATGGGGCTTCGCCGACGTGGTCGGCAAGGGCCTGGAGGAGCGGCATGAACCCATCGCCTGACGCCACGCCGCCTGACCCCATCCACAACGGATCGGTCCGGGTCGCGGCGATCGGGGACCTGCACGTCGGCGAAGGCGCCCGCCAGCCGTACCGCGAGCTGTTCGCGCGGATCAGCCAGGAGGCCGACGTGCTGGCGCTGTGCGGCGACCTGACCAACTTCGGCAAGACGCCCGAGGCCGAGATCCTGGCCGAGGACCTGCAGGCCTGCACGATCCCGGTCGTCGGCGTGCTGGGCAACCACGACTACGAGTGCGGCCAGCCCCAGGAGGTCTCGCGCATCCTGCATCAGGCGGGCCTGAAGCTGCTCGACGGCGAGGCCTACGAGATCGACGGCGTCGGCTTCGCCGGCTGCAAGGGCTTCATCGGCGGCTACGGCCGGCACATGCTCTCGGCCTTCGGCGAGCCCGAGATCAAGGCCTTCGTCCAGGCCGCCGTGGACGAGAACCTGAAGCTCGAGAGCAGCCTGCGCATGCTGCGCAACGACCGCATCGTGGTCGTCACCCACTACGCCCCCGTTTTGGAGACCGTGGCCGGCGAGCCGCCCGAGATCTTCGCCTTCCTGGGTTCGGCCCGCTTGGGCGAGACGATCGATCGCTTCGACGGGGTCAAGGTCGCCGTGCACGGCCACGCCCACCGCGGCGCCTATGAAGGCCGGACGGCGCGCGGGGTGCCGGTCTACAATGTCGCCAAGCCGGTGCTGAACCGGGACGTCGGCGTCGAGTTCGCCGTCTTCGACGTCTAGGGCGGCTCGCGCTCGTCCTGGGCCAGCTCCTCGAGCACGGCCTCGGGCGCGACCTCGCGGCTTATCTCGTCGATCTTGGGACGCTCGACCTCGACCCCGGCCTTCTCCGCCAGGGCCGTCGTCATCTTCACGAGCTGGGTGATCTCGTACTCGGCGAGCAGGTTGATCTGCAGGTCCAGGGCCGCGCGCTTCTCGCCGATCGCGGCGTTGCGGTTCTGGCTGATGAGCACGAAGGTCGAAAGGAAGATCGCCTCCACCGAGGCCACGGTGGCCAGGATCACAAAGGTCGGATCGAAGCGCTCGACCCCCGGCACGAACCCGAGGTTCACGGCCACCCACGCCGAGACCAGGGCCACGTGCAGGTAGACGAAGGTGAGCGAGCCGGTGAAGGCGGTGATCCGTTCGGCGATGCGCTCGCCGATCCCCGCCTGCGCCTCCTCGCGCGCCCGCTGGGCCCGCATCGCCTCGATGTTCCGCCGCAGGACGAGGCCCATGTCCTCCGCGGCGGGCGGCGGGTAGGTCAGCTTCTCGTTCGCGGGCCGGGACATGGCCGAGGAATTCCCGTGAGCGGGCGCCGTTCCGCCCTCAGGCCGAGAGCCGCACGACGTCCGCCCGCTTGCCCTTCCGGTCGCGGCCCTCGCGGGCCTCGAACCAGGCGATGGTGGCGCGAAGCCCCTGCTCCAGCGGCGTCTTCGGAGTCCAGCCCAGCAGCCGCTCGGCCTTGGAGATGTCGGGCCGCCGGCGCCTGGGATCGTCTACCGGCAGCGGCCGGTGGACCACCTCGGACGTCGAGCCGGTCATGGCGAGCACCAGGTCCACCAGCTCCAGGATCGTCCGCTCGGCGGGATTGCCGATGTTCACCGGCCCCGGCTGGGCGCCGTCGTACTCCATCAGCCGGACGAGGCCGTCGATCTGGTCGTCCACGTAGCAGAACGAGCGGGTCTGCGAGCCGTCGCCGAAGACGGTGATGTCCTCGCCCGCCAGGGCCTGGCTGACCACGTTCGACACCACCCGCCCGTCGCTGGCGTCGAGCCGGGGGCCATAGGTGTTGAAGATCCGCACGACCCGCACCTCGGCCTTGCCCAGCCGGTCGTAGTCGAAGCAGAGCGTCTCGGCGGCCCGCTTGCCCTCGTCGTAGCAGGCCCGGGGGCCGGTGCAGTTGACGTTGCCCCAATAGCTCTCGGGCTGGGGATGGCTCGCCGGATCGCCGTAGATCTCGCTGGTGGAGGCCTGCAGGAACCGCGCGCCGGAGGCCTCGGCCAGCTTCAGCAGCTGCCGGGTCCCGATGACGCTGGTCATCAGGGTGTGTTCGGGGTCGGCCTGGTACAGCGGCGGCGAGGCGGCGCAGGCCAGGTTGTAGACGCGGTCGAAGCGCATCTTGGCCAGGCGCGACGGCAGGGCGTCGACGATGTCGGCCTCGACCACCTGGAAGCCGTCGCGCCCCTCCAGCCGCTGCAGGTTCTCTCGCCGGCCGGTCTGGAAGTTGTCGAGGCAGACGACATGGGCGCCCTCGGCCGCCAGGCGCTCGCACAGGTGGGAGCCCAGGAAGCCCGCGCCGCCGGCGACGAGGATGTTCTTGCCGTGTCCGTTCTTCATGGAAAAACCCTTCAGCGCCCGTCGCCTGCCAGCAGAAGTTCAGGAGAGTTGCGAGCCCCGGCGGCCGACAGATGCGCCTCCAGCTCGGCCGCCCGGTGGACGGCGGTATGCCCGCAAAGGATCCGCCGGCGCGCGCCCTCGGCCATCGCGTCGCGCGCGGCGTCCGGTATGGCGAGCGCCGCCAGCACCTCGTCCGGCGCCTCCGCCAGGACGATCTCGCGCCCGGGCTCGAACAGCGTCTCCAGTCCCTCCCAGACGTCGGAGATCAGCGGGGCGGCGCAGGCGCCGGCCTCGAACAGCCGCACGCTGGGACTCCAGCCCGCCGCGATCATGTCGGCCCGGGTGACGTTCAGGGTGAAGCGGCTGGCCGAGTAGAACGCCGGATGCTCGGCGGGCGGCACGTGCTCCAGCCGCTCGACATTGGCCGGCCAGTCGATGCCCGCGGGATACTGGGGCCCGGCGACGCAGAACCGCAGGTGCGGCGCGCGCCGGGCGGGCTCCAGCAGCAGGCGCTCCAGCGTCGGCTGGCGGTCCGGGCTGTAGGTGCCGAGGTAGCTGAGATCCCAGCGGTGGGGCGTCGGCGTGGGCCGGTAGGCCTCCTCGTCCACCGAGCAGTAGAGCGCCCGCGCCGCCGGGGAGCCGTAGCGCCGCTCCAGTTCGCGCAGCGTCGGGCCGCCCGTGAAGGAGAGATAGACGCCATAGCCGGGAATGACCTCCGGCGAGAGATACTCGTGGTCGCCCGCCGCCAGTTTGGCCAGGGTGACCGGGGTGTCGATGTCGTAGAAGGCGGTCACGCCCCGTGCGGTCGCCTGCACCCAGCGGCCGACCTCGACGCCCTCGGGGACGTACGAGCCGACGATCACGGCGTCGGCGCGCTCGACCGCGCCCGCCCAATGTCGCCTCAGCTCTTCGAGATCGCGATAGAGGGCGAGCTGGCAGAAGCCGGGCTCGGGCAGGTCGCGGTGGCTCGCGTACCAGGGGGCGTCGCGCTCCAGGAACACCACCTGATGGCCGCGCGCCGCGAAGGCCCGCAGCAGCGCCCGGTAGGTGGTGGCGTGGCCGTTGCCCCAGGAGGACGACAGCGTCAGGCCGAGGACGACCAGCTTCACGCGAGGCTCCTTTCCCGCCTGGCGGCGGCTTCCTGCCTGAGGAGGGCGTCCACCTCGGCGGCCCGGCGGGCGTAGGTGTGCTCGGAGGCGATCCGCTGGCGCGCCGCCTCGCCGATGGCGCGGGCGCGCTCGGGCGTGAGGGCCTGCAGGTGCTCGGCCACGTCCTGGCCGTCCCGGGCCACCAGCACCTCCTCGCCCGGGGTGAGGAACAGCTCGATCCCCTCCCAGGCGTCGGTGATCAGGCAGGCGCCCGCGCCCGCCGCCTCGAACACGCGCGTCGCGGGCGAGAAGCCCACGTCGGCCATGGAGTCCCGGGCGACGTTCAGCACCGCCCGACCCGAGCAGTTGAAGGCGTTGTGGTCGTTGGTCCCCACGTGGCCCAGGCGCCGGACGTTGGCCGGCATCGGCTTGTCGCCCCAGCCGTTGCCGCCCAGCACGAAGCGGCGGTCGGCGAGCCGTTCGGCGGGCTTGAGGAAGAACTCCTCGACGCGCGCTTCGCGGTCGGGCAGCCGGTTGGCCAGGAAGTTGAGGTCGCCCGCGAACCGCTCCTGCGAAGGCGCCGGGTGGTGGGTGGCAGGATCCAGGGCGTTGTAGATCGGCCGGCACAGCCGGGCGCCGAAGCCTTCGTACGCCCGCACGACCGGCGGCCCGCCGCCGTAGGTCAGGACCATGTCGAGCTGCGGCAGCACCCGGTGCAACACCGCCTCGGGGCTGGCCCGCAGCTCCGCCAGGGTGGCCGGCGCGTCGACGTCCCAGAAGATTTTCACCGCGTGCGGCCGGGCGAGCGCCATGACGCCCTCCAGCAGCTCGTCGTCGAAGACCCCCACGCCGCTGGCCTTGACCACCACGTCGGCCTCGGCGGCCGCGCCCATCACCGTCTGCAGGGCCGTCTCGGTCGCCGGATAGACGACCACCTTCGCCCAGTCCGGCGGATCGATGTCGCGGTGCTTCTGCCGGTCGAAGGCGTCGGGCTCGTAGAAGGTCACGTCGTAGCCGCGCCGGGCCAGCTCGCTCAGCATGCCCCGGTAGTAGGTGGCCGCGCCGTTCCAGTAGGCGGACAGCAGGCTCGATCCATAGAAGGCGATCTTCATCCGGCGACCTCGAGTTCGGGGGCGGAGAGCCGGCGGGCCACCGCCAGCAGTTCGTCGGCGCGGTGCGCGCAGGTGTGGCGGGAAAGGATGGTCTCCAGCCCCGAGCGGACGAGTTCCGCGCGCAGACCGGGATCTTCGCTCAGGGCGCGAAGATGTGACGTCATCTCGTTGGAATCCCTGGCGATCAGATAGTCACGCCCCGGGCGGAAGAGCGCCTCGGAGTCGCTCCAGGGGGCCGAGACCAGCGGGATGCCGCACGCCAGCGCCTCGAACACCCGGATCGTCGGGATGCCGGGCAGGACCTGGGTGTAGAACCTTCGCGGCACGTGGACCGTGGCCAGGTGGCGGGCGAAGACCTGCGGCGCGCGGGCGTTCGGCAGCCAGCCGCGGTAGCGCGCGCCGTGCCGGGCCAGCATCGCCAGCGCCGCCTTGGGATAGCGCACCCCGTAGACGTCGAGCGGCAGGCCCGCGGCCCGGGCCGGCGCGAACAGAAACGCCTCCAGCTCGGCCGTGCGTTCGCCGTCGCCCCAGTTGCCGATCCACACGAGGCCCTCGCGCGGGCCCTCCTCGGCCGGCGGACGGAACAGGCGCACGTCGGCGGCCTCGTGCCAGGTGAAGACCCGGTCCTTCCAGCCCCAGCGCCGGTAGACCTCGGACAGCGTCTCGCCGAAGGCCAGCACGCCGTCATAGCCGGACAGGTCGAAGGCGCGGATCGCCTCGGGATCGCTCACCGCGCGGTGGTGGGTGTCGTGGAACAGCAGGGTGAAGCGCCCGCCCGCGGCCCGGCGGCGGCCGACGGCGGCGACCAGCTTCGGATCGTTCCACTCATGGACGATGACGAGGTCGGCGCCGTCCAGCGCGCGGTCGAGGTCGAGATCCGGCCCGAAGGTCTCGGACGCCAGCTCGGGATAGGCCTCGCGGTAGGCCGCGAGCCCGGCCTCGCCGTGATCGTCCAGCAGGTTCTGCAGGCTCCAGGCGCCCTCAGGCTCCAGGACGCGAACGTCGTGACCGCGGGCGATCAGCTCGCGCAGCACGCCGCGCAGGAAGTGGGCGTTGCCGTGGTTCCAGCACGAGGCCAGGGAATGGGTGAAGTAGACGACCCTCACGCCGCCGCCTCCTGGCCGGCCCGGGCGAAGAGCTGCGGGCGAAGGCGGCGATAGACGTCCAGCATGCCGGCGCTCATCGCCTGCACGGAATAGGTCCCCGCCCGGACCCGCGCCTGCTCGGCCAGCGCCGCGCGCGCGGGCTCGTCCGCCAGCAGGTGCTCGATGGCGCGGACGAAGGCGTCGGGATCGTAGGGATCGACGAAGACCGCCGCGCCCTCCCAGAGCTCGCGGAAGGTGGGGATGTCGGACAGCACGAGGGCGCAGCCCGCCTGGGCCGCCTCCAGCACGCCCAGACCGAAGGGCTCATAGAGGGCCGAGGACGCGAAGATGGGCGCGCGCCCGAGCCACTCCGCCACCCTGCCCGCCGGCAGCCGACCCAGGGCCTCGGCATGCTCCAGGCGGGTGCGCGCGCCGTTCGGCCCCTCGACGGGGCCCGCCGCGTAGAGCGGGACCGGAAGCCGAGCGGCGGCGGCGTCGAGGACGGCGAGGTTCTTGCCCTCGTCCCACAGGCGGCCGGAGGTGAACACCATCGCCTCGCGCTCGGCGGCCGCGACGTCCGCCGGGGTCCGCCCGTTCCACACCACCTGCGGCGCGGGCAGTTCGTAGGTGAGCGCCGTCGCCTCGGCGAAGGCGCGCGTCGGGGCGACCAGCACGTCGCAGGCGTGAAGGCCCTGCCACAGCGCCTGGGTCCGCCAGCGGAAGTCGTCGGGCATCGGGCCGTCCTTCACCGCCGCCCACCAGGTGGCGAGGCAGGAATGGCAGGCGCCCACCACCGGCGCCGGGAAGCCGCCGATCGCCGCCAGCGCCGGACTGTTCAGGTGGATCAGGCTTGCGCCGACCCCGCGGGCAAGGCCGCGAATGGCCGCGCCGACCTCCAGGATCTCGGCTGGCTCGGTGGCGGTCCAGTCCAGCGGCAGGCCGGTGTCGACCAGCTCCAGGCCGGCGACCTGCTGGGCGGCGCGCACCTGGTCGGCGCGCGGCGGCGGGCCGAGGTTCACCAGCGTGGTGCGCACGCCGGCGCCCGCGAGGCCGGCCGCAAGATCCAGGGCGTAGGTCCAGACGCCGCCGACGGCGTCGGCCGTCATCAGCACCCGCATCAGGCGGCCTCGACGGGGCGGCGCGCCGTCCCGGCCGGTCCGCGCTCGGCCGCCAGCCACCGGGCGAGGTCGGCGACGCCTGCGCGCCAGTCGCGCGGATCGGCGAGTTGCAGCGCCTGCGTGGCCGCGGACGGATCCGAGACGTAGTAGCGCTGGTCGCCGGCGCGCCAGTCCGAGAACCCGACCTCGACCTTCCGGCCGATCACCTCCTCGATGTAGCCCAGCAGCTGCAGCAGGCTCACCGCATTGCCGGGGCCGCCGCCCAGGTTGAAGGCGCGGCCGGCGACCTCCTCGATGCGCCGCCAGGCGGCCATGTAGGCGTCCACCGTATCGCCGACATGCATGATGTCGCGCACCTGGCGGCCGTCGCCGTAGACGACGATGGGCTGTCCCTCCAGGGCGCGGATCAGGAAGTGGGCGACCCAGCCCTGGTCCTCGGTGCCCATCTGGCGCGGGCCGTAGATGCAGCTCATCCGCAGGACGCAGGTGGGCAGGTCGAAGCTGCGGGCGTAGTCCAGCACGTACTGGTCGGCCGCCCCCTTGGAGCAGCCGTAGGGCGTGTGGAAGTCCAGCGGCCGGGCCTCGGAGACGCCCCGCGCGCGCAGGGCCGCGTCCTTGGGGCGATAGGCCTGGCCCGCGAGCTCCAGCGCAACGTCCGCCAGGTCGCCGTAGACCTTGTTCGTGCTGGCGAAGATCACCGGCGTGCGGCGCCTGCGCGCCGCCTCCAGCACGTTCAGCGCGCCGCGGACGTTGATCTCGAAGTCGTCCATGGGCTGCACGAGGCTGGTGGTCACCGCCACCTGGGCCGCCAGGTGGAAGATCACCTGGACGTCCCGGGCCGCCTCGGCGACGGCGCGGGCGTCCCGCACGTCGGCCTGGACGCTGGCGATCTTGCGGCCGTGCCGGGCCTTCAGCCAGGCGAGGTTCCGCTCGACCCCGGGCCGCGCCAGCGCATCGAAGACCACGACCTCGCAGCCCTCGGACGCCAGCCGGTCGGCCAGGTTGGCGCCGATGAAGCCCGCCCCGCCTGTGACGAGCGCCCTCATGCGACCAGCCCGCGCATCTCGAGTTCGCGCCGCGCCTCGACGACGCGGTCCTCCGCCTCCTGGCGGGCGACCCACTCGGCGAGCTCGGCGAGGCCTTCGGCGAAGTCCTCCCGGGCCTCGTAGCCCAGCACGTCGCGGGCCTTGGCCAGGTCGGGGATGCAGTGGCGGATATCGCCCGCCCGCGCCTTGCCGGCGATCTCGGGCGTCAGGTCGGGGCGGCCCATGGCCTTGGCCTGCAGAAGCGCCACCTCCTCGACCGTGCGATCGACGCCCGAGCCGATGTTGAACACCTCTCCGTCGGCCCGCGGGTTGTCCAGGGCGAGCAGGAAGGCCCGCGCCACGTCGCGGACATGAACGAAGTCGCGCCGCTGCTGGCCGTCCTCGAAGACCATCGGCGCCTGGCCGTTGGCGATCCGCGAGGCGAAGATGGCGAGCACGCCGGTGTAGGGGTTCGACAGCGCCTGGCCGGGCCCGTAGGCGTTCCAGAGCCGCAGGGCCGAGCCGCCCATGCCATACTGCTGCGTGAGGGTGAGCGTCAGCCGCTCCTGCACGAACTTGCCGATGGCGTAGACCGACTTCAGCCCGCCGGCCTTGGTCTCGGGCGTGTGGACCGGGGTCATCGGCCGGCCCTGCTCGTCCAGCGGATCCCAGGAGCCGTCCGGATTGCGGCCCCCGCGGATCACGTCGTCCCGCAGCTCGCCGCCCTCGGTGCGATAGAGCCCCTCCCCGTAGATCGACATGGACGAGGCCACGACGACCCGCTCGACCGGATTGTCGATGAGCTGCTGGAAGAGGACGGCCGTGCCGTAGTCGTTGACAGAGGTGTAGCGGTCGACCGCGTACATGCTCTGGCCCACGCCGACCTCGGCCGCTAGGTGGACAACCTGGTCCACGCCGGACAGCGCCTTCAGCACGGCGGCCTCGTCGCGGACGTCGCCGACGATCAGCTCGGCGTCCGCGGCCAGTTCGGCCGGACGGGCGCGGGTGGGGTGGACCTGCTCGATGAGGCTGTCGAGGATGCGGACGCGGTCGCCCCGCGCCAGCAGCGCCTGGGCCACGTGACGGCCGATGAACCCGGCGCCGCCGGTGATCAGGATGGTCTTGCTCATATACGGCCTACTCCGCGTCCAGGATTTCGGCGCGGCCCGGGCCGGGCGCCGCAGGTCCTTGCAGGTGGAGGAAGAGGTTCGGCCGCGGGGCTGTTCCTTGAGGTGCTAGGCGCCGGGGGCGGGCCGTCGCGCCCTCTTCCCCGCAACTCCCGATCGGGTCATGGTGGATCTGCTTCTTCGCCTGGCGCATTGCGTCCCTCGCAGCTGCCTTCCCGCCAAGCTAACCCTTCATCTTCATGTAAGTTCCCGCCGCTCAAGCAGTATTCGTTCCATCGGATACAGCTTGGCTGTCGCGAAAATTCTCGTGATCCGGAACACGCGAAACAAATGATGCAGCCTCAGCCGTTGGCATAACTGTATTCCTTAAGCTCGACTTCCCAGATCAATTGCTACAGTCGTTCCAACGGTGGAGCTCGCCAGGAACAAACCTTCTGCCAAGCTGTTTGTAGGGAACTGCCGGCGTGGGGGTCGGCAGGAGAATGCAGGGGTCCGATGAGCCGCAGGAAGCTTCGAGTTGGGATCGTCGGCGTGGGGAACTGCGCCTCCTCCTTCGTCCAGGGGTTGTCCTATTACGGCGAGGCCACGGCCAACGAACCGCCGCCGGGCCTCATGCACGTGGAACTCGGCGGCTATCACGTCGGGGACATCGAGCTCGCCTCGGCCTTCGACGTCCACGCCGGCAAGGTCGGCCGCGACCTGGGCGAGGCGGCGCTCGCCCCGCCGAACAACACCATGGTCTTCGCCAAACCCGGCAGGACGGGGGTGACGGTCGAGCGCGGCCCGACCTTGGACGGCATCGGCCAGTACCTCGCCGGAGACATCGAAGAGGCCGACGTCCCGCCCGTGGACGTCGCCGAGACGCTGAAGCGGACCGGCACCGAGATCCTGGTTTCCTACCTGCCTGTCGGCTCGCAGCGGGCGACGGAATACTACGCCGCCCAGGCGCTGGAGGCGGGCTGCGCCTTCGTCAACTGCATCCCGGTGTTCATCGCCTCGGACCCGGTGTGGGCGAAGCGGTTCGAGAAGCGCGGCGTGCCGATCATCGGCGACGACATCAAGAGCCAGGTCGGCGCCACCATCGTCCACCGGGTGCTCGCCAACCTGTTCCGGGAGCGCGGCGTGCGCATCGACCGGACCTATCAGCTCAACTTCGGCGGCAACTCCGACTTCAAGAACATGCTCGAGCGCGAGCGCCTGAGCTCGAAGAAGATCTCCAAGACCCAGGCCGTCACCAGCCAATTCGACGTGCCCCTCGACGCCGACGACGTCCACGTGGGGCCCAGCGACTTCGTCCCCTGGCTGACCGACCGCAAGTGGGCGCACATCCGCGTGGAGGGCACGACCTTCGGCGGCGCGCCGCTGAACGTCGAGCTGAAGCTGGAGGTCTGGGACAGCCCCAACTCGGCCGGCATCGTGATCGATGCGGTCCGCTGCGCCAAGCTCGGGCTGGACCGTCGGCTCGGCGGCCCTCTGCTCGGCCCATCCAGCTACTTCATGAAGTCCCCGCCCGAGCAGTACACCGACAACGAGGCGCGCGAGCGGACGCTGCGGTTCATCGCGGGCGACGACCAGCCCCTGCCGACCCCCGTGGCCGCCCCCGTGGTCGCCCCCGGGGCCGCCCCCAGGGCCGCCAAGATGCGCGCGAAGGTGCAGCTGGCCTCCTGATGACGACGCTATCGAAAGACGAGATCCGGTCGCGGGCGCGGGCCCTTGGCCAATGGTTCCACAACATCGACCTGGACGGCGTGCCCACGGCGCCCGACCACTTCCTGAACGACTATCCGAACGTGAAGTGGCAGCGGTTCCGCCACGCCATCCCCGAGGACCTGTCGGGCAAGACGGTGCTCGATATCGGCTGCAACGCCGGCTTCTACTCGATCGAAATGAAGCGACGCGGCGCGGACCGGGTGGTGGGCGTCGACTTCGACGACCGCTATCTCGAGCAGGCCCGCTTCGCCGCCGAAGTAAAAGGCGCCGACATCGAGTTCCGCAAGCTGTCGGTCTACGACGTGGCCGAGCTGGGCGAGCGGTTCGACATCGTCCTCTTCATGGGGGTGCTCTACCACCTGCGCCATCCGCTGCTGGCCCTGGACCTGATCCACGACCACGTGGCCGGCGACCTCCTGATCTACCAGTCGATGCAGCGCGGCTCGCCCGAGGAGGCCCCGGTCCGCCGGGACTACGACTTCTTCGAGCAGGACCACTTCGACGCCGCCGGCTATCCGAAGCTGCACTTCATCGAGCACGAGTACGCCGGCGACTGGACCAACTGGTGGGCGCCCAACGCCGCCTGCTCGGCCGCCATGCTGCGCAGCGCCGGCTTCGAGATCCTCGAGCATCCGGAGGAGGAGGTGTTCGTCTGCCGGGTGACCGAACGGCCGAAGCCCTGGGGCGCCGTCTATCCGGCCCGGCCGCGAACCAACGGGAAGGGGCACGCGTGATCGAAGCCGCCAAGATCTGGAACGAGCCGAACAACAAGTCGCACTGGGACCCGAACCTCGACCCCGAGTGGGACCTGTTCGCGAACATGACGAGGCTCGCCGGCCAGGCCATAGCGGCCGAGAACGGCGGCCTCACGCGGGTCCTGGGCGGGATGTCGCCGATCGATCCGCACTTCCTGAAGCGGCTGGAGGCCCGCGGCGTGATGGACCACGTCGACGTGGTCGCCGTCCACGGGTTCCCGCTGGACTGGAACCTCTGGCAGATCGACGAGTGGCCGGCCAAGGTGGACGAGATCGCCGCCGTCACCGACAAGCCCGTCTGGATCACCGAGGTCGGCGTCTCCAGCTTCGGCTCGGAAGAGGTGCAGGCCTGGGGCGTGACGAAGACCGCCGAGCTCCTGGTGGGCAAGGTCCCGACGATCCACTGGTACTCGCTGTACGACCTGCCCAAGACCTGGGAGGCCACGACCCGGCACAAGGAGGCCGAGGGATCGTCCTACTACCGGCACTTCCACATGGGGCTGCTGCGCGAGGACGGCTCGCCGAAGCCGTCGCTGGAGGCCTATGCGCCCCACGCGGCCGACATGGGCCTGTGCCAATGGTTTCACTTCGAGGATCACCGGCTGGACGAGGCGGTCGCCTGGATGAAGCGCCTGGGCGTGCGCAAGCTGCGCACCGGCCTCTCCTGGGCCGACAGCTTCCGGCCGGACGCCGACCGCTGGTTCGACCGGCAGATGGAGGCTCTGGCGGACTTCGACGTCACCGTCACCTTCTGCTTCACCCCCGAGCACCGCGGGATCGAGCCGCACCACACGAGCCCGCCGCAGGTCGCCGAGGAGTTCGCCGAGTTCTGCGCATCCATGGTGCGGCGCTATGCGCCCGCCTCGGCCGGCCGGGCCGCCTTCGCGGCGGAGTGAAGATGCAGGGCTTCTCGCCCAACTTCAGCTGGATCACCCATGACCTCGCGGTGGGCGGCGCCTTCCCGCGCGGCGCGGCGGCGATCCTGGCCAAGGACCACGGCGTGGGCGCGGTGGTGGACGTGCGGCTCGAGGACTGCGACGACCCTGACGAGCTCGCCGCCTGCGGCCTCAGCTTCCTGCACCTGCCGACCGTGGACCTCTGCGGTGTGAGCCAGCCCATGCTGGACGCCGGCGTCCGGTTCGCCCGGACCGTAGCGGCCGAGGGGCGGCACCTGCTGGTCCACTGCCAGCACGGCATCGGCCGCTCGGCCACGGTCGCGCTCTGCGTGATGGTCGACCGGGGCTACGAGCCGCTCGATGCGCTGTCCGTCGCCAAGGACGCCCGGGCCCTCGTTTCGCCCAGCCAGGCGCAATACGAGGCCTGGACCGCCTGGATGCGCCGACGCGCGCCCCAGGCCGCCATCCCCAGCTATCACGAGTTCGGCTGCATCGCTTACCGGCGCCTCGCCCAGCAGGCGTGAGATGCTGGTCTACGGCGACCACGTGCGGGCCGTCGACGTGGCGCGGACGCTCGCGGCTCCTGCGGGCGATCCCACGGCCGACTTCATCGCGCTCTCCGAGCTGGCCCAGGGCCTCCTGGACGCCGAGTTCGAGGCGCGCGGGTGCGACGACCTCACGCCCCTGCACGCCGCCGCCGTCGCCGACCTGAGAGCCCGCGCGGCCCGGCTCGCCGCCGCCTGGGACGGGCGGCCCGCGCCGCCCCCGCCCGCCGCCGCGCTGACGGGGCTCGCCCTGCCGCAGACCGTCAAGGCGAAGACCGCCGAGGGTCACGCCTTCTACGCGGTCTACCCGGAGGCCTACCTGGAAGCGGCGCGCGCGGTGGGATGGGCCGCCCCGCCGTTGGTGCTCGGCCTGCGCAGCATCGGCCTGGGCCTCGCGGCCATGGTGGCCGAGGGCGCAGGCGCCGCCGAGGTCGCGAGCCTGCGTCCGGTCGGCCCGCCGTTCCGGCGCGAGCTGCGGATCGCGCCGGGCCTGCGGGCGCGGCTGGCGGCGCACGCGGGCCCCTTCGCCGTGGTGGACGAGGGCCCCGGGCTTTCGGGCAGTTCCTTCGGCGCGGTCCTCGACCTGCTGGAGGGCCTGGGCGTCGCGCGCGAGCGGATCGTCGTCTTCCCCAGCCACGCGGGCGATCCGGGGCCCGAGGCCTCCGCCGCCCACCGGGCGCGCTGGGCCGGCCTGCGCAAGGCGGCCGTGGACTTCCCCGCGCTCTCGGCCCGGCGTCCCCTGGCGACGCGGTTCGAGGACGTGACCGGGCCCGTTCACGCCGTGGAGGACCTCTCCGGCGGCGCCTGGCGGGCGGGACGTCCCCTCCCCGCCTTCCCCCGGCAGGAGCGGCTGAAGTTCAGGCTGCGCACCGCCTCGGGCGACTGGCTCGTCCGGTTCGCGGGGCTCGGCGCGGCGGGCGAGGCCAAGCTGGCGCGGGCCCGGGCCCTGCACACCGCCGGGTGGGGTCCGGAGGCGGCGGCCCTGCGCTGGGGCTTCCTGTTGCTGCGCTGGGTGGACGGGGCGCCGGCGCGCCCCCGCCCCGACGAGCTGGCCGGCTATCTCGGCTTTCGCGCCTCGCTGGAGGGCGGCGCCGGGGCGTCCCTGGACGAGCTGGCCGAGATGGTGCGCGTGAACGCTGGCGAGCTGGGGCTGGACGTCCGCGCGCAGATTCCGGCCGTGACGCCGCGGCCGGTGCAGGTGGACGCCCGGCTGCACGCCTGGGAGTGGCTGAGGACGGCGGGCGGCCGGCTCCTCAAGACCGACGCTCTGGACCACGCCTGCGCGCACGACCTCGTCGGATGCCAGGACATCGCCTGGGACGTCGCGGGCGCGGCGGTCGAGCTGGGACTTTCGGAGCCGGAGGTCCGGGCGCTGGCGCAGGCCGCGGGGGCCGACATGCGGCTCGTGGCCTTCCACCGCCTCGCCTACCCGGCCTTCCAGGCGGGCCTGTGGACCTTCGCCGGCGAGACGGCCGAGGTCGCCCGCTACCGCGCAGCGCTCGAGGATGCGAGCCGGGTCGCGGCGTGAAAAAAAAGGCCGCGCCGGTGAGGGCGCGGCCAAGTCATTAGGGAGGAAACGCCCAAAAGGGCGAGACCTTCATGCCTCTTTGCTGCACTGCACGCAAGTCACAAATTCAGCCCCACGTGAAATGATGCGTTACTCGACCCAGTCGTGGCGCAGCCGCCGCGCCGCCAGGACGAACAGCCCGGCGCTGACCAGATAGAAGCCCAGACCGGAATAGATCGCGTAACGTAGCGATTCCGCACCGAAATGCGGCGCGAGCGCATCCGAGACAGCGCCGAAGAACCAGGTCCCCAGCCCCAGACCGATCAGGTTGTTGACGAACAGGAAGCAGGCCGAGGCCGTCGAGCGTTCGGCGGGCGCGACAAGATGCTGCACCGCAGTAATCACCGGCCCCAGCCAGACCAGGTTGAGCCCGGTGGGGATGAGGAACAGGACGAAGGCCAGCCACAGGTTCTGGGCCTGGATGGCCAGGAAGAAGCAGGGCAGCGCCACGAGGAAGGCCGCCGCCGGCACCAGCAGGTAGAAGGCCGGGCGGGCCCGGCCCAGGCGGTCGCCCAGCCAGCCTCCGAGCCAGACCCCGGCGACGCCGCCGACGAGGGTCATCGAGCCCAGGAAGAGCGAGCGGTCCACGAGGTTCATGCCCAGGCTGCGCTCGAAGAACGACGGCAGCCAGAAGGCCACGCCGTAGCCGCAGACCGACGAGGCGGCCGCGCCCAGCGAGATGAGCCAGAACGCGGGCTTGGCGAGCAGCCGGCCGATGCCGCCGCGCGGTGGGGCGGCGCCGGCGGGGATGGGGGCCGCCGGCCCTTCCATGGCGCCCCGCGGCGGCTCCTTGACCACGAGGCGGAAGATCGGCGCCAGGGCGACCCCGGCGAGGCCGACCACGATGAAGGCCGCCCGCCAGTCGATGGCGTGGGCGATCAGGCCGCCGAACAGGATGCCGAGGGCCGAGCCGATCGGGATGCCGAACGAATAGGCCGCGAGCGCCCTCGCCCGCTGCTCCTTCGGGAAGTAGTCGGCGATCAGCGAATAGGCCGGGGCGACGCCGCCCGCCTCGCCCACGCCAACGCCCATGCGGCACAGGAACAGCTGCCAGAAGCCGCCGGCTAGGCCGCACAGGGCGGTGAATCCGCTCCACAGCGCCAGCGCCCCGGTCATGATCCAGGTCCGGCTCCAGCGGTCGGCCAGCCAGGCGATCGGAATGCCGAGCCCAGTGTAGAACAGCGCGAAGGCCAGGCCCCCCATCAGCCCGAGCTGGCTGTCGGTGAGCCCCAGCTCCTGCTTGATGGGCCCGGCGAGGATCCCGAGGATCTGCCGGTCGAGGAAGTTGAAGGTGTAGGCGAGGATCAGGATCGCGAGCACGACGATCCGGTAGCCGCCGCTGGCGGCGCGGGCGTCCTGGGCCATGGAGACTCCGGCGAAGGAAAACGCCCGGCTCGGGTGAGCCGGGCGTTGGCCGATACTAGAACTTCGCTTCGAGCGAGAGCGTCACGGTCCGCGGCGGGCCGTAGTAGGCCGTCACCGAGTTGCCGAACAGGCCGCCGGGGAAGTTGTAGCCGCCGATGCGGTACTCCTCGTCGGTGAGGTTCCGGCCGTGCAGGCCGACGCGGTACTTGTCGTCGGCCGAGGTCCACACCACGCTGGCGTCCACCAGCCAGTAGCCGTCCTGGTCGAGGATGGAAGGCACCTCGAACATGTTGAACGACGAGCGGTAGGACGCCGAGGGAATGAACGCGATCGAGCCGTTGTCGCCGAGGTCGTGGGTGTAGGTGAGGTTCACCGAGCCGTTCCAGTCGGGCGTGTTCTGGAACACGCGGCTGTCGGCGAAGTCCTCGGTCTGGCCCGTGGCCGGGTTGAAGGCCTGGTACTCGTCGAACTCGGCCTTGATGTAGCCGAGCGAGAAGTTGGCGGTCAGGCTGTCGGCGAGGACCGCCGAGCCTTCCACTTCCAGGCCGTACATGTGCGACTTGCCGACGTTCAGCACCTGGCTGGCGATCGACGTGCCGACGGGGGTCTGGATGGTGACCTGCTGGTCCTCGTACTTGGCGTAGAACACCGCGGTGTTCAGCGTCAGGCGACGGTCGAAGAAGTAGCCCTTCAGGCCGCCCTCGTACGACTGCACCTTCTCGGGCTGGTAGCCGTCGGCCGAGTCCGGCGTCAGGATCTGGTCGGCGCGCATGTCGAAGCCGCCCGACTTGAAGCCCTGGCTGTACGAGACGTAGCCGGTCAAGTCCGGGCTGATCTCGTAGCTGGCGCTCACCCGCGGGGTGAACTTCTCGTAGGTGTCGGAGCTGGTGAAGTTCGACCGGAGCAGGCCCGGGACGGCGAGATTGTTGCCGAACAGCGGGCTCTTCAGGCCGGTGAAGTTCTGGCGATAGACCTGGCCGGTCTTCTCGTCGCGGGTGTAGCGGCCGCCGACCGACAGCGACAGCTGCTCGGTCACGTCGTAGCTGACGTCGCCGAACACCGACCAGCTTTCGGTGTCCACGTGACCGGCCGTGGCGGTCGTGGTGTTGAGCTGGCCCAGCACCGTGTCGAAGGCGCCGGCGGCGGTGGCGTTCAGGTAGTAGACGCCGAACACGCCCTGCAGCCGGTCGCCCGAGTACAGCAGCTGCAGTTCCTGGGTGAACTGGTGGTCGTTGTAGCGGGCCGGAATGTCGAGATACGGCGCCTGCTCGGCGTCGAAGTCGATGGTGCCCTCGGTCTCGCCGGCGCGGTAGGCGCTGATCGACTTCAGGGTGATCACATCGTTGACGTTCCATTCGCCCAGGAACGAGACGCCGCGGGCTTCCACGAAGTTGTGGTCGCCCGAGCCGGCGCGGGTGTCATAGACGTCGTCCAGCACCTCGCCGCCCGGAACGGGCTGGCCGAGGACGTTCAGCGTCGGCAGCTCGCGGTGGCCGTGGCGGGGGTTGGAGCGGTCGGTGACGATGTCGCCCGCCAGGCGGAAGAACAGGTCCTCGGTCGGGGTGAACTCGAGGGTGGCCCGGGCGGCGGTCACGTCCTTGTCGTAGTGCTCGGCCCCCGTGACGATGTTCTTGCCGAAGCCGTCACGGTTGAAGCTGGCCCAGGTGAGGCCCACGCCGACGTAATCGTTCACCCGGCCCTTGGCCGAGGCGACGATGTCGCGCTGGTCGTACGAGCCGACCTGGCCCTTCAGCTTCAGCTCGGGCTCGCCCTCGATCTTGGCGGTGACGTACTTGATGGCGCCGCCGATGGTGTTGCGGCCGTAGAGCGTGCCCTGCGGCCCGCGCAGCACTTCCACCCGCTCGATGTCGAAGATGTCGAGCACCGCGCCCTGGGGACGGGCGATGTAGACGTCGTCGATGTAGAGGCCGACGCCCGGCTCGAAGCCCCACAGCGGATCCTGCTGGCCGACGCCGCGGATGAAGGAGATCAGGGTCGAGTTCGAGCCGCGGGCGACCTGCACGGTCGTGTTCGGCGTCGACTGCTGGAGCGTGGTCAGGTCCACGGCGCCGGTCGCGGCCAGGCGCTCGCCCGACAGCGCGGTCACGGCGACCGGCACGTCCTTCAGGCTCTCTTCGCGGCGCCGCGCGGTGACCACCAGCTCCTCGACCAGGCCGGGCTCTTCCGCGGCGACCTGGGCTTGGGCGAGAGCCGGAACGGCGGACCAGGCGGCGCCCGCGAAGAGGGCCGCCTTCACAAAGGCTTTCATCTGCATCCTCCCGATGACGCCGTTGCCGATCCCCCTCTGGGCCCGGTGACGTCAGACAATTTCACCGATAGGCGAATTAGCCGGAGTGTTGAGTGATCCGCGGCCCGCGCGCCAGAGGGCGGCCGGCGCTGCCTGACCGTTTTTTGATCAGGTGATGAATTTTTGCCACAGCACCGCTTGGCGGCCTTGCGGCCTACGGCTTGCGGCGGACGACCTCGCTGATTCCCGCGGCGCAGTAGGCGTAGAGCCGTGCGCGGACCGCCTCCAGGTCGGTCGAGCGGCACAGGCCGTCCGACAGCTGGTCGATGCGGCCGGTCTCGGACAGCGCCAGCATCATCGAGCCCGTGAGGAACTGGTAGCACCAGTAGAGGTCGCGGATCTCGGCGTCGGGCAGCGCCTGCTTCAGCGTGTCGATCAGCTTGTGCACCACGGGATCGAAGAACCGGTGCATCGTCTCGCCGCCCCAGGCGGGCGTGTTGTTCACCAGCGCCACGAGGCGGAAGTAGTTCGTCCAGCCCTCGTCGTTGGTCATCGACAGGTCCAGGAGCGGGCCGATGAAGGCCTCGATGACGCCCTCCACCTCCAGCCGCCCGGCGTTAGCCGCCTTGTAGGCGCGCATGGCCTCGAGGCGCGCGGTGTTGAGGATCTCGGCGCGGCGGGCGAAGACGCTGTCGAACAGCTCGCGCTTGGCGCCGAAGTAGTAATGGATCAGGGCCGTGTCGACGCCGGCCTCGGACGCCACCTGGCGCACGGTCACGCCGTAGAAGCCGTGGCGCGAGAACAGGGCCTCGGCCGCGTCCAAGATGGACTCCCGCAGGTCCGGTCCCTGCCCCTTGGGCCGCCGTCCCCGCGCCGCCGCGCCCGATTTTCCGTCCGCCCGCGCCATCCGCTCCCGCCCAAGCCTCATCCGGCGCTAGGTCGCAGAAACCCGCCGGTCAAGCCCCCTGGCCAAGGTCCATAGGGGTAACGCGGTTCGCCGACGTTGACATGCCGCGCGGGGCGCACATGCTCGCCCGCTCAACGGGGGAAGCAAGGAATGTCGGCCGCCACGACGCCCGCGGGCGAGCGTCACCAGTCCATCGACGCCGTGCGCGGCTTCGCCGTGCTGGGCATCCTGCTGATGAACATCGTCGGCATGGGCCTGCCCTCGTTCGCCTACCTGGACCCCACCTACGCCGGCGGCGCCGAGGGCGCCGACCTGTGGACCTGGGCGGCCAGCAACGTCCTCGTCGACGGCAAGATGCGGGCGCTCTTCACCATGCTGTTCGGGGCCAGCGCCGTGCTGATCGCAGAGCGCGCCGCCCGCGGCGACGGGGGCCTCGGCCCCGCCCAGACCCACTATCGCCGACTGTTCTGGCTGCTGCTGTTCGGCTTGGCGCACGCCTTCCTGGCCTGGTACGGCGACGTGCTGACCCTGTACGCGGTGGCGGGCCTGCTCATCTTCCCGTTCCGCAAGCTGCCCGCGCGCATGCAGATCGCCCTGGGCGCGGCGATCCTCCTGCTCCTGCTGACCAAGAACGTCTGGATGTCGGGCCAGATCGAGGCCCTGCGGGCCGCCGCGCTTGCGCCGGGCGCCGCCGCCGAGACCGTCCAGGCCTGGCGCGAGACCTCGATGACGATCTCGCCCCCGCCCGAGGCGAAGGCCGCGGAGATCGCCCTCTTCCAGGGGAGCTTCGCCGACGCGATCCAGGCGCGGGCGAACCTGCTGGGGCTGTTCTACGCCTTCCTGTTCCCGACCGAGATGCTGCCCGAGGCCGTGGGCCAGATGTTCGTCGGCATGGGCCTGTTCCGGCTGGGCTTCTTCACCCTGGGCTGGAGCGGCCGCGCCTACGGCGCCCTGATCGCCTTCGGCTACCTGGTCTGCGTCCCGGTCACGGCCTGGCTGGCGTGGCTGATCTGGAAGAGCGGGTTCGATCCCTTGACGCTGCACGAAATGCAGGTGTGGCAGCAGCTCACCCGCCCGTTCATCGGCCTGGCGCACGCCGCCGTGCTGCTGCTGGTCGTCCGGGCAGGCGTCGCGCGCGGGCTGGTCGGGCGGCTGGCCGACGCCGGCCGGATGGCGTTCAGCAACTATCTGATGAGCTCGGTCCTCACGAGCCTGGTGTTCTGCGGCTACGGCCTAGGCCTGTTCGGCGAGCTGTCGCGCTTCCAGCTCCTGGGCGTGGTCGCCGGGGTGTGGGCGTTCATGCTGGGATGGAGCACGCCGTGGCTGCGGCGCTTCCACTACGGCCCGTTCGAGTGGGCCTGGCGCTCGCTCGTGCAGTGGCGACCGCAGCCCCTCGCCCGCAAGGCGCAGGACGCCGCCGCGGCCGCGGGGTAGGTCGACCGGCCGCCTACGCCGTCACCTGCGGCCGCGGGCGACGAGGGCCTCAAGCCCCGGATCCGGCGTGTCAGACGGCCGCGCGCCGTAGGCGGCCGGGGCCGGCAGAACCTCTCCGAACAGCCGCCCCGCCACGGCGGCGGCGTCGAACGCCGGGCCGCTGTCGTCCTCGGCGCGGCGGACCGAGATCAGCGCCAGCACGTCCCGGCGGCTGGCGCCTCGCCCCTTGGTGGAAAGGCCTGGAACCGGCGCCGCCGTGAGCGAGCCGGTGCGCGTCTTGCGGCGGGTCAGCGAGCCGGTGGAGCCCACGACCACCGCCTTGCCGAAGGGCACCCGGGCGGAGGCCTCGACCCGCGACTTGTCGGTCTGCAGGAGGCTCGCGCCGCGGCCGGCGTTGTTGACGCTCTGGCCGGTGATGTTCGACAGCTCCAGCGCCACCGTCAGGTCCACGTCGTGCTCCCCGATCCGCTCGGGCGTCACCTCGAGCGAGATGCCGACATCCCGCTCCACCGGATCGCTGTCGTCGGACAGCGGCACGATCAGCACCGAGCCCCCCTCCAGGAACTTCGACGTCTTGCCCTGCCGCGCGAGCACGACGGGGCTCGCCTCGAGCGAGACCCGCGAAAGGTCGCCGCTGGCCAGGTTCAGGGAATAGGTCACCGCCGGCAGGGTGACGGTCACCTGGCCGTCCGTCCCGTCATCCTCCCCGCCGTAGCTGTAGTTGACGAGGGTCCCCTCGAACTGCAGGGCCAGGCTCTCCAGCAGGTTGACGCCCTCGTTGAAGTTGGCGCTGCGCGTGTCGCGGATCAGGAACGCCTCGATGAGGATGTTGCGCTCCTCGTCGGCCGCGACGGGCGGCCGCGCAGCCGGCGCCGGCTGCGGGCGCCAGGCCTCGCCCCCGGCGAACGCCTGGCGAAGGAACGGCGCCTCGCCGCCGGCCGCCTCGGCCTGCCGGAAGGCGAGCCGGGCGAGCTCGGGCTCCTGCGCGCGGTAGGCCGCCAGCGCATAGGGCAGCGCCAGGTCGCCGAGGCCGCCACGCCGCTCGGCCGCTTCGGACAGCGCCGCCAGGGCCTCCCGGTATTCGCCCAGGCGGTAGTGCGCCGCCGCGAGCGCCGCCATCGGCTCCCACAGGTCGGGCGCCAGGCGGCCCGCTGTGCCGAAGGCGCTCTTGGCGAGCTCGACGTCGGCGCGCGTACGGCCGGCCCGCTCCATCAGCGCAAGGCCCGTGGTCAGGTGGGCGCGCGCGTTCAGCGGCTCGCGCCGGGCGGCGTCGAAGCCAGCCGGCTCGCCCGGGACGCCGGCCAGCGCCATCGACCGTTCGAGGCCCGGGGCGGCGCACCCGCCCATCGTCGCGGCGAGCGCCGCCAACGAGACGGCGAACGCGGCCGCCCGTCGGTCCCGCGCACTGTTGCGAGCAAATCCGTCCACCACCGTCCCCCGTGTCAGCCCAGCCGACGCGATAGTCAGCGGGACGGCTGAGGGACATCCCATGTTTATGGGACCGCCGTGGCTAGGAGACGGCTTCGCGCTCGGTCCCCTGCCCCGCCCCCTGCCCCACCCCCTGCCCCACCGGGGCGGCCGGCAGCCGCAGGACGACGCTGGTCTCGCCGTCGGACCGGCCGACGGTCAGGCTCGCTCCCAAGCGCTCGGCCCTGGCTTTCATGTTGCCGAGGCCGCGCCCGGCTCCCTCCGCCTCGAACGGCGCGTCCGCGAGCTCCTGCCCGTCGTCGCGCACGGCGACGACGACGCCGTCCTCGTCGGCGAAGACCTCGACCCGCACCCGCGTGGCGCGGGCGTGCTTGACCACGTTGGTGACCGCCTCCTGGACGATGCGCAGCACGTCGAGGGCCTGGGCCGGGCCCAGGGTCTCCAGCGCCGGCACGTCGCCGACGCGCCACTCCAGCGTCAGGCCCGAGGCGCGAAGCTGCGGTTCGGCGCGCTCGCGCCAGGCGCCGAGCACCAGCGACAGGTCCCCGCCGTAGTCCTCCAGCGAGCCGATGATCAGCCGCATGTCGGTCAGGGCGGCGCGGGCGTGGCCGGCGATCTCGCGGTGCGACGGGTCCGGGCTGTCGGCCAGGGCCAGGATCGAAGCCAGCTCGCCGCCCAGCCCGTCGTGCAGGTCGCGCATCAGGCGCGCGCGCTCGCGCTCCACGGCCTCCGCCTCGCGGCGGGCGCGCAACTCCTCGAAGGTCTCGCGCAGCTGGGCCTCGACCTCGGCCACCCGCTCGCGCAGCACGTCCGCGGTCTCGTCCACCTTCCGCATGGCCCGGATGAAGCGCAGGGTCATCAGGGTGGCGACGGTCGCCAGGAAGCCCGTGTAGGCCACCCGCATCAGGAAGACCCGCGACGGGTCGGCGGTCGCCACCATCATCACGTCCCGCGCCAGGAACACGAGCACCATGACGAGGCCCAGCGAGACCAGCAGCGCGTCGCGGTCCCCGCGGAAGGCGGCGCGAAGCAGGATCAGGGTCGAGGCCGTGAAGTAGAGGGCGACCGTCGCCACCGCCGCCCGCAGGACCCAGAAGACGACTTCGGGCGGCGGCCAGGCGACGAAGATGGCGGTGAAGGCCAGCGGGGGGACGGCCAGCAGCCAGCTCCAGCGGCCCGGCCGCTGGCCGCTCAGGACCCGGCAGAACATCAGCGTCGCGGCCGCCTCCCAGCCGACCAGGACGTTCCAGAACGGGCGCTCCAGCGCGCCCAGGCCAAAGTCGGGGATCAGCACCGAGCCGCGCAGGGCCGCCAGCATCATGGCGGCCGCGAGCCAGCCGAACTCGGTCTCCCGCGGCCGCGCCACCCAGATCAGGCCGAACATGCAGGCCAGGGCGATCTCGGCGCCGACGGCCACCGTGGGCGCGACCGCCGCCGCGAACCACCGGGCGTGGTAGAACGGCCGCAGCTTGTCCCTCGGGCCGATGAAGATGCGGTCCAGGGCGATCGGCCGGCCCGGCCGCGCCGAGACCATGATCTTGAACTGGTTCGCTCCCGGCTCCAGCACCTCGGCCAGGTTGGGCACATAGGCCGGCAGGGTCGCGAACCTGAGGTCGCGCATCATGTACAGCTCGGCCATGGCGATGCGCCGCCCGTTCACCTGGATCGCCACCGCATCGGCGAAGGAGGGGATCAGGAGCGCCGCGTCCCGCGCCTCGTCCTTCGTGAGCCGCAGCTCGAAATCGCACTCCAGATGGCTGCGGTCGCCCGGGTTCGACCGCGTCGCGAACGGCAGATGAAAGATCTTGGCCTGGCCTTCGAACGCGTCGGGGACAACGCGCCGGCACTCCACGGTCTGGACCGCAAGGCTGTAGTCGGGCTCGCGCGAGGCGGTCAGCATGCTCGCCACGCCCAGCAGCGCCAGGACCGCGATCATCCAGCCGAGGGCGATCGCCTGGCGCCATGCCGCCGTCGAGGCGGACCCGCCGCTCAGATCCGGATCAGGCCGCACTGGACCGCCTCGTAGACCGCCTCGCCTCGGGTCGCGACCTGGAGCTTGCGATAGATGGCCTTGATGTGGCTGGGGACGGTGTGGCGCGAGAGGCCGAGCCGGTCGGCGATCTCGTTGTAGGTCAGTCCCTTGGCGATGCCCCAGAGGATGTCCAGCTCGCGCGGGGTCAGGTGGGGCGCCTCCTGCACGGGGGCGGGACGCGCGCCGCTTTCGGCGCGGGCGCGCTTGACGATGAACCGGGCGATCGAGGGGGAGATGGGCGAGCCTCCCGCCAGCACCTCGAGCGCGGTCGCATGGACGTCCTCGGGCAGCGCGTCCTTCAGGATGTAGCCCGAGGCGCCGGCCGCGATGGCCGCCAGGATGGTGGTCTCGTCGCCGAGGACCGAGATCACCAGGATCTCCACCTGCGGATAGCGTTCCCGCGCCTCGGCCAGCAGGTCGATGGCCAGGCCGTCGGGCAGCCGGATGTCGGCGACGATCAGGTCGAAGGCGCGCGCCTCCAGGAGCCTGCGCCCCTCGGCGAGGGTCGCCGCGGTCGAGACCGCGCAGTCGCCCGGCTCGGACAGGGCCGCGGCCAGACGCTCGCGGATCGCCCGCTCGTCCTCCACCAGGAGCACCTGATGGGTCCTGCCGCCTCCAGCCCCCGCGCCGACCCCCATTCCGGCCCCGGCCGCCCCGGCGCCCACTGCCTCGTCCCCCGCCATGGCGCAAGCTTAGTCGCAGCCGGCGGGCTCGGGCCACCCCATGAATATGGGACCATGGTCATGGGATACTGGCGGGACGCTGCCTAGCGCATGTCCTTCGCCGCCCCGATCCGGGGGACCGCAGGATATCGAGGTACGACATGCGCATCCTATTCATGGCCGGGGCCGCCGCGGCCGTGCTCGTCACGACGCCCGCCACGGCGAAGGAGCTGCACTGCAACGTCCGCAAGGACATCGTCGACCAGATCGACGGCAAGGAGCTCAAGCTGATCAATGAGAAGTACAACATCAAGGTCAAGGACACGTACACGAAGAAGAAGGACCGGGTGACGAGCAACGACTACAACAAGTTCGTCCACATCAAGTTCGGGGAAGAACTGTCTAAGGACTACTGGACCAACGTGCAGATCCGCCCGCGCACCAGCGGCGAATGCCTCAACAGGATCACCGGAAGCGACAGGCGGTACGGGGATGTCGACCTGTGGTCCGGCGCCTACTGCGACACCCGGCAGCACAAGCGCGCCGGGAAGCTTGGAATGGAGCCGACCGCTACGCCCGACAGGCTCTGGGTGGCCGTGGGCAAGGCGTTCACGACCACGAAGATCAGCCACTTCGCGAGCTTCTGGGATGACACTCACGACGGGTTCGTCCTCGTGGGCGTCTGCGTCGAGAACAAGTAGCGCCCCTCACGCCGCCTCGACGGCGCGCGGGTCTGCGGCGGAGGCGCGTCAGCCCACCGACGCAGACCCGGTCCCATGAACGGGGCGTCATCTTCATGGGATACAGTCCGGCCGCGGCCCGGCGCATGTCCTCATCCCACCCCGATCCGGGGGGACGCACATCGAGGTACGACATGCGCATCATCGTCACCGCCGCGGCCGCCGCCGCGCTCCTGGCCGCCGCGCCCGCTGCGGCCAAGGAGATGCACTGCAACGTCGATCGGGACATCGCCGGCCAGATCGACGGCAAGGTGGTCAAGCACCACGGCACGACCTACCGGCTGAAGGTCAAGGACAAGTTCAAGGGACGCCCGACGGCGTGTCCACCCGGGACTACAACCGGTTCGTCAACGTCAAGTTCGGCGAGGAAACCTCGCCGTCCTACGATCCCAACGTCAACGTGCGGGTCCGGCCGCGCCGTGGGGACGAGTGCCTCAACCGCGTCGAGACGATCCTTACCTTCCACGTCGCGCCCCTCTGGGAGGGCGCGTACTGCAACACCAAGAAGCATCTGAAGCCCGGCTCGGTGGGGCTGACCCCGATCGGCGAGCCGATCCACTGGGCGGTCGGCAGCGCCCGCACGACGACGAAGGTCAATCACTTCGCGGCCATCTATGTGGAGCGGGACGACACCTACCACCTGAGCGGCGCCTGCGTGGAGAACAGGTAGCCGCGCAAGGTCCGGACGCCGGGGCGGCCAAGGCTGCCCCCGGCGCGCCGCCCCCGCCATCCCATGAACGGGGGACCATGGTCATGGGATACCCGCAATCGGCCGCGCGGCGCATTTCCTCGCCCACCCCGATCCGGGGGGAACGCACACACCGAGGTACGACATGCGCATCATCTTCACCGCCGCGGCCGCCGCGGCCCTCATGATCGGCACCCCCGCCCTGGCCAAGGACATGCACTGCAACGTCAACAAGGACTTCGCGCCGATGATCGACGGCAAGGAGGTCAAGTCGGGCGGCACGACCTACAAGTTCAAGGTCAAGGACACGTTCAAGGGCGTTCCCGACAGCGTGTCGACCAGCGACTACAACGGCTTCGTCAACATCAAGTTCGGCGCCGAGCGGACGACGAGCAAGTCGGTGAACGTCCAGGTCCGCCCACGCAAGTCGAGCGAATGCCTGAACGGCGTCTACGACGACAACAAAAAGCAGATCTGGGGCGGCGCCTACTGCGACACCAGCAACCACAAGAAGGCGTCCAGCCTGACCCTTCGGAAGTCGGACGCGAACCCGGCGCTGTACATCGCCGCCGGCGCCGCGACGACCACCTCGAAGCAGAACCACCTCATGGGGCTCTACACGCTCCAGGGCTCGGAGTACGTGCTCTCCGGCGCCTGCGTCGAGAACAAGTAGCCCCCACGCCTCGCCCGCCCCCGCCGGGCGGGCGAGGCTCTCCGGCGGCCGTCGAAGCGGGTTTGTGCAGACGAGCGTACGCCTTTAAAGGCGCGTCATGAACTTGACTGACGCGCCCCCCTTCGACCGCCTGCGCGCCGCGCTCGCCGACCGCAGCGCGGTCGTGGGCGTGATCGGGCTGGGCTATGTGGGCCTGCCGCTGGCCGTGGCGGCCGCCCGACGGGGGCTGCCCACCATCGGCTTCGACATCGATCCGGCGAAAGAGGCCCGCATCAAGGCGGGCCGCTCGTACATCGACGCGGTCGCGAGCGATGAGCTCGCCGCGCTGGTGAAGGCCGGACAGCTCACCGCCACCACCGCCTACGACCGCCTGGCGGAGTGCGACGTCATCGTCATCTGCGTGCCCACCCCGCTCAGCCGGCACCGAGATCCGGACCTGTCCTACATCGAGACCACCGGCCGCGAGATCGCCCGCCGCCTGCGCCCGGGTCAGCTGGTCGTGCTGGAGTCCACCACCTACCCCGGCACGACGCGCGAGGTTCTGAAGCCGATCCTGGAAAGCTCGGGCCTCGTCTGCGGCCGCGACGTCTTCGTGGGCTTCTCGCCCGAGCGGGAGGATCCCGGCAACGCCGCCTTCGACACCGCCAGCATCCCCAAGGTCGTCGCCGGCGACGGGCCGCAGGCCTCGGAGCTGGTGCAGGCGTTCTACGGCGCCGTCGTGCAGCAGGTGGTGCCCGTCTCCTCGCCCGACGTGGCCGAGGCGGTGAAGATCACGGAGAACGTCTTCCGGGCCGTGAACATCGCGCTCGTCAACGAGCTGAAGCTGATCTACGGCGCGATGGGCATCGACGTTTGGGAGGTCATCGAGGCGGCCAAGACCAAGCCGTTCGGCTACATGCCCTTCTATCCGGGCCCGGGGCTGGGCGGCCACTGCATCCCTATCGACCCCTTCTATCTCACCTGGCGCTCCCGCGAGTTCGAGGTGCCCACGCGCTTCATCGAGCTGGCGGGCGAGATCAACACCGCCATGCCGAACCATGTCGTCGACGTGCTGGCCCGCGCGCTGGACGAGCGGCTCCGGCTGGCGGTCAGCGCCTCGCGGGTGCTCGTCGTCGGCCTGGCGTACAAGAAGAACGTCGAGGACGTGCGCGAGAGCCCGTCCTTCAAGCTGATGTCGCTGCTCGAGGCGCGCGGCGCAAAGGTCGCGTTCCACGACCCGCACGTCCCCGAGGCGCCGGTCACCCGCGAGCACCCCGAGTTCGCGGGCCGCAGGTCGGTGGCGCTGTCGGCGGAGACGCTCAAGGACTTCGACGCCGTCCTGATCGCCACCGACCACGACGCCGTCGACTACCGCCTCCTCGCGGAGGCCCCGCTGGTCGTGGACACCCGCAACGCCATGGCCCGCCACGGCGTTCAGGGCGAACACATTATCAAGGCGTAGCGGGCCCGCCCGAGCCCCCCTAGAAGAACCGCTCGCCGATGCGGATGGTGTCGCCGGGCGCGACCTGGGTGGTGCTGGTCAGGGGGAAGGACTCCTCCTCGTCCCCGTCGGCGCGCTTGATGAACACCTTGTTCTTGTTGGCGCGGTAGGTGAAGCCCTCGGCGGTGGCGACGGCGTTCAGCACCGTCAGCCCGTTGGTGTATGGGTACTCGCCCGGCTTGTTGACCTCGCCGAGGATGTAGAAGGGGCGGTAGTTCAGCACCTCGACGCTGACCCGCGGCTCCTTCAGGTAGCCGTCCCTCAGGGCCGCTTCGACGCGATCCTGGAATTCGCGGGCGGTGAGCCCCGCGGCCTCCACCTCGCCGATCAGCGGCAGCGACACCTTGCCCGATCCGCCGACCTGGAACTCACCGGTCAGGGAGGCCTCGCCGTAGGTCAGGACGCGGATCTTGTCGCCCGATCCCAGGCGGTACTCCGGCACTTCGCGGGTGGATTCGGACTTCTGGGCGAACGCCTGGGCCGGAAGCATCGCCCCGACGGCGATGAGGGCTGCGGCCACGAGCAGCCCGACGATGGTCTTCATGAAGCAACGCTCCGCACGCGCGGTCCCCTCGAACCCGGGCTTTGTACTTCACGGGGGCTCCGCACGAAATACCCGGCGCGCGCGCCCTGCCGCAACCCATGGACGCACCAAGCAGGCGGGATGCGACGCAGAGCATGCCTAACAAGGCACTAAGTTCATATCACCGATATTCATAACTCATTTAAGGTAAACAACTGTGGAACCATAGTTGTTCGATTTGAATAAATCATACCTCTACAGCCGCCGTTAAAGCGCGGCGAGGCAAAAGACACGCAACAACCCAAGAAATGGGGTGTGGTGGTGTCTTATATCAGAACAGTTGCGCAGTACGCGCTCATGCTTGGTCTTGGCCTCTCCGCCGCCGCCTGTGCGACGATGCCGGAGCCTTCGGCCCCGATGGCGCTGGGGAGCGCAGCGAGCGCCCCGCGCGGCTTCGTCGAATTCTGCGAACGCCAGCCGGCCGACTGCGGCGCGACGACGGAGGAGCTGGCGACGCTGCGGGACTCGAGCGTCCAGCAGGCCACGATGGCCGGCCCCATACCGGTCCGCTTCGACTGGAGCGGCGTCTTCGGCGCGACCGGCGCGGTCAGCCCGGCCGCAGCCCCGCGTCCGCCGGTCGCCGGCGGGGAGCTGGCGGCGGTCTCGTTCGACTGGTCGGCGACCTTCGCCAAGCAGCCGACCGCGGCGGCGCCCGTCGTGGAGGCGGCGACCGAAGCCTCCCCGGAACCGGCGGCCGCCGCGCCCGCCGAGGCGCTCGCCCTGACGCCGCAGCTTTGGGCGCAGGTCGTCCGCGCCAACGACCAGGTGAACCGCGCGATCGCCCAGAAGACCGACGCCGAAGCCTATGGCGCGCCGGAGTTCTGGAGCCTGCCGATCGCCGCCGGCGCCCGCTACGGCGACTGCGAGGACTATGTGCTCGAGAAGCGCCGCGCCCTGCTGGCCGCCGGCGTTCCCCAGCGGGCTCTGTCGATCGCCGTCGTGAACACGCCCGAGGGCGACGCCCACGCCGTCCTGCTGGTCGAGACGGCCGCCGGCGCCTACGTGCTCGACAACCTGACCCCTTGGGTCCTGCCGTGGACCAAGACCGCCTATCGGTGGCGTGAGCGCCAGGTGGCGGGCTCGGCGGCGCGATGGGCTATGGCCGCCCCCGGCGCCCAGCCGGCCGACGCCGCTCTCTTGCTCGCCAGCCTCCGGTAGGGTCTCCTCCGCCGACGAGCGGGGGCGACGTGCAGATTCGGCCGGAGACAGGGCGTCCGGCGGCGTGGTGGACGCCGCGATGGTGGATGCAGGATGCGCGCTGGCTTGCGCTGGCGGCGCCCGGGCTGATCTTCGCCGGCCACGCCTTCTACGGCGCCATGCTGCCGAAGACCGCGCTGACCCTGGCCTTGCTGGCCGCGCTGATGCTCGCGGGCGCCGCGCTTGCGCCCGGCCTGCGGCGCGACCTGGACCGGCTCCGCCCCCCGCTCCTGCCCGCGGCGGCGTTCGCCCTGGTCCTGCTGATGGCGCTGTGGTCGCTGACGCCCTTCGCGCCCGGGGGGCCCCACCCCGTCTGGGACTACGCGGATGCGGGGACGGCCGCGACGAGCGTCGACAAGTCCCAGACGCTGCTCGAGTTCACCAAGCTGCTGGGCCTTGCGGCCGTGTTCGGCCTGGGCCTCGCCCTCGGTGGTTCGGACGGGCGCGCCCGGGCCGGCGCGAACATGGTCGTGGCGCTCGGCGCCGCCCTGGCCGCCTGGTCGTTCCTGGAGTGGGCCGGCGGCGACCTCGACCGGGGGATCGGACGCCAGCGGCTGGAGGGGCCGTTCGAAGCGGCCAACACGGCGGCCACCCTCTTCGGCGTCCTGCTGGTCCTGACCCTCGGCCTCGCCGCCTCGGCGGTCCGCGGCGCGCCCCCGGGCCGGCGGCTGACGGCCATGGCGCCGTTCCTGGCCGCCGCCCTCCTCTTCCTCTTCTCGCTGATCGCGACAGCGTCCCGCGCCGGCCTCGCCTCGACCGCCGCGGGCCTGGCCGTCTTCGTCGGCCTGCAGCTGTTCGGCAGGCGGCAGGCCTGGCCGCGCGCGGCGCTGCTCGCCCTGGCGGGCCTCGCCCTCCTGGCGGGCGCCATCTTCGTCGGCGGCGACGTCCTCGTCGACCGCTTCCTGGAGGACGATCTCGCGGAGGACGGCCGGGCGATGCTGTTCCAGGCGCACTGGGACGCGTTCAAGGCCGCCCCCTGGCTCGGTTACGGCCTGGGCTCGTTCGACCTCGTCAACCGCCTGATCCTCAACGCCGGCAACATCGAGGAGATCTGGGCCACCCGCGCGGCGCACAACGTCTATGTCACCTGGCTCGAGCAAGCCGGCGTGCTGGGCGCCGCGCCGATGTTCGCCTGCGTGGGCGCGGTCATGTGGGCGAGCCTGCGGGGAACCCTGCGGCGCAGCCGCCTGACAAGCCCGCTCTATGGCCTGCTGGCGGCCAACGTGGTGTTCCTCGTCCACGGGGCGTTCGACTTCGCGCTCGAGACCTATTCCATGGCCGCGCTGTGGAGCCTGCTGCTCGGCCTGCAGTTCGCCGCCTCGCAGGGGCGGTCGCGCCGATGAGGCCGCCGCCCCTCCCCTCGCTGCTCCTGGCGGTCGCCGGCGCGACGGCCGGCGCCAGCCTGCTGGGTCTTGTCTCGCTCAACACGGGAGCTGCGGTGGTCGCCGGCCCGCTTGCCCTCGGCCTCACCGGCGGGGTGGACGAGGCCGCCTATCAGGCCCTCTGGCCGCCGGCGCGGCTGGACGTCGCCGAACGCAAGGCGCGCCAGGCGCTCGCCCTTTCGCCCTACCAGAACAACGCCCGCCTCCGGCTGGCCTACATCGAGACCGTCCGCCACGGCCACGTCACGCCCGCGGCCTCGGCCCTGATCGACGAATCCTACGACCTGCTGCCGGTCGACGCCGATGTCGCGGCCTGGCGGATCCGCTTCGCCCTCGAGCACTGGTCCGAGGTGTCGGTCAGGACGCGGCAGGCGGTGCACGCCGAGGTCGAGGTCTTTGCACACGTTGGCAGCAGCGACACCGATGTGCGGCCGATACTTCGCTCGATCAGCAATCCAAGCGGACGGGTCGCGGCGGCCCTTTGGCTCAATACTCTGGACGCGGAGGGTCGTTAACCTGCGCGCTAACCCTGCGGAAACAGCCAAAAACCCGTTCGATAAATATCGGATGATGATTCGACTTTGGCCACGGCCTGGCTTAAGGAAGTAATCACCAAATACCGACGTGATGCTGGATGGGGCTCCCATGACGTTCAAGACTCTCACCATGGGCGCGGTCGCGCGGACCCTGGCCGTTGTCGGCGCGGTCGGCGGAATCACCGTCGTCGCCGGGACAGCCGTCGCGCAGCTGGCGGCGCCGCAAGCGCCGACGGCCGAGGCCCTGGCCGCCAGCATCGCCCAGGCCGTCCAGCAAGCGGTCGCCGCCAGTCAGGGCCAGCCCGCCGCGGTGGTCGAGCAGGCTGTCGAACAGGCCATCGCGCAGACGATCGCCACGTCCCAGGCCCCGCCCGCGGTCGCCAACGCCGCGATGGCCACGGCGGCGAGCACCCTGCAGAGCCAGGGGGTGACGTCCATCCCGGCCGTGGCCCAGGCGGTGCAGCAGCAGCAGGCCGTGGTCGTGGCCGCCGCGGTGACCGCCGCCGTGCAGTCCGCGGCGGCCTCCACCCAGGGCCAGACCCCGGCCGCCCAGCAGGCGGCCGTCGAACAGGCCATCGCCTCCACGCTCGCCACGGCCCAGGCTCCGCCGGCGGTGGCGAACGTCGCCATGGCCGCCGCCGTGACCAACCTCTCCGCTTCGGGCGCGCTGTCGACTCCCGCCGTGACGGCGGCCGTGCAGTCGCAGCAGACCGTGGTGGTGGCCTCCGCCGTCGCCGCCGCGGTGCAGAGCGCCGTCGCCTCCACCTCCGGCAGTTCGCCCGCGGCCCAGGAGGCCGCCGTGCAGGCCGCCATCGCGGCGACGCTGACCACGGCCGCCGCCCCGCCGACCGTCACCCAGGCCGCGCTGACCCGCGCGACCAACACGCTGGCCGGCCAGGGTCTGACGACTATCCCGGCCGTCGTGGCCGCCGTCTCGAACACCCAGCAGACCGTGAACCAGCAGGTCGCGCAGCAACAGCAGCAGCAGCAACAACCGACGGGAACCGTCCAGCAGCCGCCGCCGGAGCCGCCGCCGCCGCCGCCGCCGGTCGTGCCGGACTACCGCCCTAGCTGAAGCCAGGGAAGGCGGGGCGCGCCTGCCGAAGAGCGAAGCGCCTGACACAAGCAGGGGATAGTGGACCGTGATCGGGGATAAGCGGGTGCTGGCGGCCGGGACCGCCATGGTGCTGGCGTTGGGCCATCCTGGCCATCTGCTGGCGCAGACGCCAGGAAGCCCGTCGACCACGCCATCCGCCCAGCCGAGCACTGGCCCACAGGGCGAGCGGACGGGCCTTTCGTTGCCCACCGAGGCCGCCCCGCTGTTCGCGCGCGACCGGAACGTCAGCGTGAGCCAGCGCCCGCGACCCGACTACCAGGCGCCCGGCCTGCGGGTCGGCG
>Ga0268287_100161_pt1 | contig 42994 bp, 80 predicted proteins | sample MetcocultureR3M_FD_191348 | JGI IMG/M metagenome (GOLD analysis project Ga0268287, IMG submission 191348) | Soil microbial communities from Anza Borrego Desert, Southern California, United States - Methanotrophic co-culture R3-M | ecosystem: Environmental > Terrestrial > Soil > Desert | place... | reverse complement strand
CCGCCGCCGATGAACCCCGAAGGGCCGCCACCACCGCCACCACCGCCACCACCGCCGCCCCAAAGCCGCCCGCCGGTTGATATGTCGATCGCAATGGCTTGCCTGGTATAGAGCGCCAGCCCGCCCGCGCTTCCGGCGTAGCCGGCCTGCGCCGCAGTACCTCCAGGTCCGCCGTTGCCGCCAGCCCCCTGAATCGTTCCGTAAATAGCAATGTTGATCGTGACGCCAGCCGGCCATGTCCCGACGTCGAAAGCGACCAGCGAGGACGAAGCCGAACCAATAGTCACGCCAGCATTGACGAAGGCGTTGACAACATCTCCGGACTGCGGCGTCGAATAGAGGGAATCGTGTGTTGATCGCAGATTGACGTTGTTTATGTTCGAGTCGAATATGATGTTTCGCGTTCCGGCATCCGCATCAGGCGCGGTCCACAGCATCTCCTCAGCCTCGACAGAGAACCTATCTGGCCCAGGATTTAGCCGCACCACCTGAATAGGAATGTCGGACTGCGCACCAGTGGCATCCTGTACTGTCGAATGTTCGATGCGATAACCCAGCCCGAGCGACACATCCGTACCGGCTCGGCGCTGCAACTGAAACTGCACATTTCGCGGCGGATCACGGTAGCGTCCGAGCTGAACAGCGCCGACCCGGTCCGCGATCGCGCGGCCTCCGGCGGGTATCCATCGTGACAAGATGGTCTTGATCGCAGCCGTCCCGTAGTCAGCCTCGGCATCCTCGTCAATCGACAGCGAAGTCGAACTATAGTTATCCAAGTTCGAAAGCGGCTTGGTTGGGTCAATCTGGGCGAAATATACTTGGACACGAGACAACCGCTTGTCTGGCTGTTCTTTGATCTTCAGCGATTTCTCGATGATGTGATCAGGCGTAAATGTATCGGCATCTGTCACGACCGCGCGCAGCACCTGCAAGCGGAGTTTCTGTGCCGCAGCATCATCCCAAATCGCGAGCGCCGCCTGCTCAACCAGTTCGGAGACTAGCGTAGCAACCGACGTCGGCTCACAAATCGTCGCGGTATATACATTACCTAGAAATGCTGCCGTCTCTGCCTGCCACTCCGCAAGATCTATCCTAGCTGGATCGACGCCGGCATAGGTCGTCAGGAGATGATAGATGATATCGGCCGCATCATCGGCGCCGAAATGCAGCGCCAATTGAACTCGGTCTTGCGCCCTGTGCGATGAAGCGAATGCGCCACGAGCTATCGTCAGGGAGTCCCCAGAACGAGTAAATGAGACGACCTCGTTCCCGCCGATGCATAGGTATCCTGAAGTCGGATACTCGGCATTTCCTATGCCAGAAGGCAGGAGTGATGCGCTGGTAGCGGACGATGTGATGTCTGCCGCAAGAAAGCCATTCGATAATACGGGCGCCTGAGCGCGGTCGCCATCAGCGAGTTTCAGAAGATCCTTCGCGACGATGGTGAAACGACCATCCGGGTCCGGCCCAGAGAAGCTCTCGATGACGAAATTCCAGGTCTCCATGTCGGCGAGTTCCTCACCGACAACGCCATTGATCCATCGCAAGGCGCGACCGCGCAGGAATGGCTGCCGCGCGCGAAACTTGCCCCAATATGTCCCCTGCGAATAAGGATCATAGGCCCGCTCGGTGCGGTATTTATCGTATCCCTGCCCGGTGTCGGAATGCGGATGATCCTGGAACGTGACCGTGAGAGAGGCGCGCTGACCGAGATCCTTGCCAAGCGATATCGTCGCCGGCGAGAAATCAACGGAGACGATCGAAGGAATGCAATCGATCTCGCGCGGCAAATACTCGGTTGGCTTCGCAAACCGCAAAGTGACGTCCGACTCGGAAAAATTGTCGCGATCCTGACAGGTCTTGATCGAATTGAAGCACTTGGCATCGCCGGTCGTCGGTATCGCCGCTGTGCAGGGCGCCACGCCATACGTCAGCGAGCAGAACGGAATGTCGATCTCGATATAGGTTACGGACTGCGTCATCAGACGATCCCGCTCACCTTGAGATCAAACGCGATGCGGTTCGACGGTGACGTCGGCACCGGCATCGGGTCCTCTGTCAGCCAGCAATAGCCGATCTCATATGGATAGCTTTCAGGGCGCCAACCGAAGAAAAATGGCGTCTCAGCCGCGACGGCAAGGAACTCGTCGCCGCCATGCTCGCGATACCATTCCGGTGAAAGCAGAGAGAGAGGTATCACCGTCTCACGCCAAGCACCAACCACGATGCGCCCGAGGAACTTCCCGCTTTCGCTGCGCCCGTTCTGGACGCTGACGCGGCGCGCCTGGGTGAGCGGCGTATGACCGACATAGATCTTCCGCTCAAGCACCAGAAGCTTGCCGACATAGACGACAGCCGCACGCGGCAACTGCCCATCGACCGCATTCAGCACGATTTTCAACCCGGCCAAAGACTGCGCAGTGAAGCGGAACAGCGCCGGACTATCGTTAGGAAGCAGCACCTCCTCGACGAGAGTATTCCCGAGACTGTCGATGATGCTGACCGGGATCTGCTCGCTGCCGAAATTGTGACCCGCGACCCCGACATAGTCGAGTTCGTCTACGGTATCGATAGTCACCGTCACATATTGCAGGCCGCTCGCATCAGAGCGCCAATCCAGGTGCGTTGCAGGATTCGCAAGGTTCGATGCCGGAAAGTCAGGATCGGCATTATCAGCCGCGACATTTGCCGCCGTCACAATATTGTGCCACCCAATCACTGGGTGATCGAGAGTTACCGGAAACTCCGGCGTGGAGTCGGTCAGGACAAAGTTTTGCGAGATGACAACGGGCATCAGGCCGTCACCACGTTGAGACGATAGCCATCCGAGAACATGCCATTGAGACCATCGATAAGCTCACGAAGAGCATCTCGCGTAGTCACGATCGGCATGGAGAGATTGACGACGTTCTGAGAGCCGCCGCCACTCCGCTGGCTCTGAGTCCCGCCGCGGTTCGGCGTGATGTCGATTTGCTCGCCGGGCTCGACCATGGCCTGGAACAACCGGCTGTCGCCGCCGCCGACGCCACCGGGGACGGTCATGGAAAGACCGTCCTTGAAGCCCGTCGGCACCGACTGGCTCTTGATCTGTGCGACCAGGGTGGCGCCCTTGGCCAGGACGGCGGCCACGGCAGCGATATTGGCCGGGAACGGCAGCTCAAGCGCCTTGGCAGCGCCCGTGAACATCGAAATGGTCGCCTGGATGGCGCCGAAGATCTGCGCGGCCTTCGCCATGCCGGCACTTTCCTTGCCGAACGCCGCCGAGATCGTCGCGAAGCTTCCTGCCATTGATGCGCCGGCGATGTTCCACGCCGTTCCCGCGCGCTCGGCCACGCCCTGCATGGCCTGGCCGTAAGTGTCGGCGCTGATCTTGCCGGCATCGAATAGCGCTTGGATATTCGTTAGTTCCTGCGCATAGAGCTGGGTCGGCGTCAGATTTTGCTGCGCCAACTGGAGCCCAGCAAGCGTCATCGCGTAATCGGCGGTCTTTTGCTTCAGGACGTCCAGTTGCGCCTGCTGGGTAGCAGAGATCGCGGTGTGGTTCGCGGTCGCGATCGAGAGCGCCTGCAACTGGATCCTTGCGGCCTCCCGCTGACCTGTCAGCAAGCCGAAGGTCTGGATCTCCGCCTGGACGCCGGCAAGGGACTTGTTCTGCGAGTCAATGAATGTGTCGACAGCGTTCTTGCCGCCGAGCGCAGCGAAATTGAAATCCCGCTGCGCTTTCGCTGCTCCGTCGGTCGCCGTCGCCGCACTATCAGCGCCCGCCTTGGCTCCACTCCAGACGCCTTTGAGCGTTGCCAGAGTCTCTGTCGCGACAGCCGAAATGTCTCCGGTCTTCGTTTTCAGAAGTTCGAAAGCACCGGCGACGTCACCCTTGATCAGCCTCGCCAATCCGCCCCAAATAATCGAGAGCGTATCCGCGGCGACCTGAAGCGTCGCGCTGACGAGGACGCCCGTTGTCACGAGACCCTTCATCGCGACGGAAAGAATGTCGACAGTGGCCGCCAAGAGCTCCGACTTCTTGGCGGACTCCACCATCTTGTTCGAAACGTCGACAAGGATGGGCAGCAACTGAGACGCGACCTGGACGATTACGCCTTTGATGGCGTAGCCCAGGCGCGTCATGTTGTCGTTGAAGGCCTCCGCCTGCTTGGCCGCCTTGCTCGAAACGATAGCACCGAACTGCGCGGCCTCGTCGTTCATCTCCTTGAGACTATCCCTGCCACCATTGAGCAGCGGGATCAGATCGGCGCCGGCCTTGCCAAAGATCGCCATTGCCGCGGCGGTCTTTCCAGCCCCATCATTCAGGCCGGAGAACGCCTCGGCAACGTCGGCCATGATGACGTCAGAAGACTTCAGCTTTCCGGAGGCATCCGTAACAGACACACCAAGCGCGCGGAACGCATTGGCCGCGTCAGAGGTCGGCTTCGCCGCCGCCTCCACCATCGCCTTTGACAGCTTGGCGACGCCCTTGCTGAGCGCCTCGAAAGAGACGTCTGAGAGGTCCGCAGCATAGGCAAGAGCCGAGAGTTGCTCGACAGGAACGCCGAGTTTCTGCGACGTCTTGCTCAGTGTGTCCATGTCGTTGATGGTCTTGCCGAGCGCGACGCTGATCGCCGCTCCGGCCGCGACAACGGCGGTCGCCGCCGCAGCCAGTCCGGTACCGACGGCTGCCCCGAACGAGGCAAGCCCCGTCTGAGCATCCTTCAGGCCCTTTTCGAGCGCTGCGGTATCAGCGCCCAAGACGACCCGGAGGGCGCCAATTACGGCTCCAGCCATCAGTTTGCCCTACCTATCCTGCCCCGGCTTCTGGCCGCCCACATCTTGGCGATCGCCAGTTGCTGTTCCCAGCTCTGGCGGCGCGCCGCCGGCTCTTTGATCTTGAGCGAATCCAGAGACGGGTATTTCTTGAGGGGCTTGGACAGCCCGCCGATGTGCCACGCCAACCAAGCCCGCTCATTGTGGTTACGGACGGCGATAACCTGCCTGGCTTCGAAAGACGCGGCGATTTGGCGAGGAGTGCTCGACCAGAACTGATCGGGCGGAAGCCCGCACTCCTCCCATTGCTTCAGGAGTGCAAGCCAGTCCCAGCCGGTTGATCGGTCGTCGCCGGGCCCGGCTGGCCCGGCTTCAGAGGGCGGACCTTTGGCGCATCCTGGAATGTGAGTTCGAACGCCTTTCCGACCAACTCAATCGCCCTCGGAATGCCGAGCTCGGTCACGAGATCGCCGGCCTGAACTGTGGTCATGTCGGGGTGATGGTCACGGAGACCGGCCCAGAAGACGGCGCGAACGGTCTTCAGACGCAAAGACGCCGGATTTCCCAATTGGGTCGCGACGGCGTTTATCCCCATGTCGAGCGCATCTTCCAGCTCGCAGAGGGCATTCGCGGAGAACCTCATCGTATAGTTCACTCCCGCGACCTCGAAACTCACCTCGCCTTTGTGTTTGTTCGCCAAACGCAGAACTCCCTTTACTGGAACGGTTCGATTTCACCTGAAACTTGGAATGTCGCCGCCGCCTTGATCTGAGCGTCAACCGGAACTGTCGGCTCCAGAGACGTCAGGAAAGCCGAGAACGGCAGGATGGCGCCATTGGGGAAGACGATCCTGCGGCGGCGGACGAGATTGTCATCGAGCTCCGACATCAGGTCATTGTAAGTCTCACCGCCCGGGACGAAGTTGAATTCGAGCTTCACTTCGCCGCCAGACTTCACGCCTGGGATGCTCTCTCTCCAGTCGTCCGGACCGTTCTCATGGGAGGCGTCGATGCTATCCCGCGACGGGCTGGGCGGACTGATGGACGTAACCTCCGCCACGGTCGACCATCCAGCCGTGGTTTCCGTCTGGAAAATCGTCCCCCAACCGAGGATAGCATCGCTCATGTCAGGTCGAAGCCGAGATGTCGCCGCTGACCTGCATGGACACCGTCGCCGTCATCTTGTCGTCGGTGGGCATCGAGACCTCGTAGCCCTTCACGGCAGCGAGGAAGTCCCACGTCTCCGCGTTCGGAAACTCGATCTGGCAGTCGACCTGATCGCCGGAGGTCAGCAGCTTCCGAAGCAGCACGTCCGAATCCGAACCTGGAACGAAGTTCATCTCAAACGAGCAGTCGCCGGGGCTCTTCAGGCCAGGGATTGTTTCTCTGGTTCGATTGGGGCTCTGGTTGTGCGTCACGTCGACGTCGTCGGCCTCGAAGTTCGGAGGCGTGATGTTGTAAACCTCCGCAATCTCGACAAACGTGGAGGTGTCGGGATCCGTGATCTTGAACTTGCTGCCATAGCCAAGACTGGCTTCAGAAGCGGCCATCGGTGCTCTCCGTCTAAAATTGTTGATGTGCGCTTGCCCTGAGCGCCGACGCTGTTTTGAGGATGCCGCAGGGCCGCGGCTAGGTTTTCATCTTCGCCAACGCGCGAGCCGCCTTACGGGCGAGCCTCTCTGTCGCCTTGTCGATCTGACTCTTCAGTTCGTCCTTAATTCCATTCTGAACGCGCTGAACGTTGCCATCAAAGGCAGGCCGTAGATGCGGGTGCGCAGCCTGATGAGCGTTGCCGAACTCAGTTTGAATGCTCTTAGCGGACGGGGCCGGGCCGATATAAACCTCGACCATGCTTTCCTTTTTGCTTTGGCTCTTCTGCCGTCGCGAAAGCTTCGTCGCGACCGCGTAGGATTGTTTCAAGCCGCCCGTGAGTTCCGGAGCATTCCTCTCGCCGTCATCGCGAATTGGCTGGCCCTGCTCCTTCAGGGTGCGCAGCAGGACGTTCCGCGAAGTCGCGCGGGGAAGTTCTTCCAACGCCGCGTCGAGTTCCCTCAAACCTTCTATTCTGAAAGTTTGCCGCGCCATGATCCGCACCTAGCAGTCGTGTGGCGGGCGATGAAATTCGCTGCCTTTTCAGGATCGACGTGGAGGACTCGGAAGTCCTGGAAAAACATCAACGCAGCGATATAGGCCTTCCACCAGAAGGGAAGCTTTGCCGACAATGTGACGGTGAGCGACGTGCCAGCCATCAGAGCGCGACGCCGGTGTACTGGATATTGACGGAGAGGACGGTCGTCGACGTCGCAAGACCGATCAGGCACACGTACTCGCCGGAGCCGATGTCTGCGACCGGGCAAATCCCGCCGGCGGTGTCGCTCAGATAATAAGCGGTGCCGGCCGTCATCGTGGCGCCGATCGTCACGGGGCCGCTGCGGAGGACCGTCAACGGCTGATTGAGAGAGGCACCATTGAGAGCGATGCCGACCGCCTCGCGCGCCTCCGCGGTGGCGGCGTTGGCGTCGGCCTTCATGTACTTCTTCGTCGCGCTCGCGAGATACACCGCCTGACCCGCGGTGATGGTTTCGCCAGCGGTTCCGGTGGATTTGCTGGAACCCGCGCCGGCCACGACGTTAGCAGCGGTGATGGTAAGGTCCGTCATAACTCAATCTCCTGTTTGAGCGTCACAACTCGACGTGGTGAACGAAATAGTCCCTGCTGTTTCGATGGAGTTGGACGGTGTCGTCGTAGTCCTCTCGCTGATCAGCGATGAAGACCCCATGAACCTGGACGGCGTTGGCGCCGGAACCCATCACACCGCGATAGCCATCCATCCTCGCCTTGATGAGATTGGAGAGGTTCGATGCAGCGTCCGCGCTAGGCGCCCATGCGTCGATCTGAAGACGAAGCCTGGCGTAACCAGTTGGCCCCTGCATCGCGTAATCTCCTCCGCTCGAAACACGGCTATAGACAACGCTGGCAAGGACCGTCCCTTGTGGCAGCACAATGGGAAATATTCTGGCGGCGACAACCTCGACTATTTCGGAATCGCTTAGAAGGAACTCTCGCAATGCTGCGCGAATATCTTTCATCGCTACGTCACCACGTCCGCGCGCCGTTTAGTAATGATCCTGATGCCCTTGCGACGGTCGATTTCAAGGGTGCCCAGCACGTCGTAGATCGAGCGAGTGTGGATCACATAGGACGGGTCAGCAGCCTGCTCTGCTGTCAGCGCTGGGTGAATGACGCGGTCGACCGGCGAGAGGTCGGCGACGTCGGCCGAATATCGAACTCGAAACTCGACGCGCTCATAGCTGACCGTTTCTGGCGACCGAAAACTCTCGTCATCGCTCTTGAGCGGCCACATCGAGGCCGGTCGGCGCACCGAAACGTTCGCCCACACCTCTGTTGCCTCACCGGACGCCGATTGCGTGACGGTCCGCCGCTGAATTGTTATGCGGCGATCGAGTGAGCCAGCGCGGATCATCAGGCATTCCGACGATGGTTGCACAGTAGGCTATCGAACGCCGTCCAGTCGCTGTCCTTCATGTTCTCACGGTTGGCGTAGCCGCCGGCGATATAGAGCAGCAAGGCACGCTTCACGTCATCCGGCACCGTCGCATAACCCACCACGGCCACGACCGTGATCCGGGATCCGATCTGCGTGGCGGGCCATACCTGGCCGTACTTCAGCGCGATCGAAACCTCCAGACCATCGTTCCGGAGCTCGTACACTGAGGTCGCGAGCGTCTGCGTCGCGCCGTCGGTGTCGACATAGGAGATCGAGGTGACCGACTGGACCGGAGCCTCGGCAAACTTTGCGAAATCTGCAAAGCAGTCGCACTTGACGGAAATCGTCTGCGTCGCGAAGCGTGTCCCGCAATATTTCTCTGCGAACGCCCGCGCGCCGGCGATCAACATCGTGATCAGCGTGTCGTCATCCGTGAAATCGATCTCGGCTTGCGCCTTCACTTCGGCAGCAGAGACCGGCTCCGACGAAGCCGCGACCGTGATCGTTGCGGGATACCACATCAGCGGCGGTGCTTTTGCTTGCGATGCGAGAAGTCCGAACGGGTCTCGACAGCCGGAGCCACGATCGCCCGCTCGATTTGCGGCTCAGAGACCGGCACGGCGAACCCGGCAGCGATCAGGCGCAACGCCTCATCCTGCGGAAAGTCGCGCCGGTCGCCTGGCTCAAGAAGGTATGCCGGCCCCGAAAGGCTGACGGTCATTTCGATGATCACGCGGTCGCCTTCAGCACCATGAAGTTGATCACGAGAACGTTGTCGCCGGCCGCCGAAGCGTGCAGGTTCGTAAGCCGAAGCTTGAACGACCCTGCCGCCACCGCGGAGACGTCAACCGCGAAGGTGCCGGCCGAGGTGTGCGTCTTGATGCAGGCGACAACAACGTCGGTCGCAGCCACCATGGTGTTCGTGACCGTGAACTCGGCCTCGGCGCCTGCCGCAACCGTCTGGCTGACCGTGGTGATAACGCCGGTCATGGCGCTGCAAGTCACACCAGTGGTGATGCTTGTGGCCTGCGTGACGGCCGTCTGGCCTTCGAAGGTGATCTTTCCGCCGGACGCGACGACCAGCTCGTCAGGCTTTTTGTAGACCTTGGCTTGATAAGTTGCGTCGGCCATTGGCGCGCGCTCCAGAAACAGAGGGATGGAAGGCGGGGCCCGAAAGCCCCGCCCCGTCGAATTACGCCTGGATCAGATGCTTGACCGCGGCGGTGTCGCCGAGCTCGCCGTCGAATCGGATGAGACCGGCGATACCGAGATCCGGCCAGAACCGTTCACGCATCACGCCGATGACCGGCGAACCGACCTTGCGGACGAAATACTTGCTCAGATCGCCGAAGATCATGGTCTTGTTGCCAGTGGCGAGCGAGGCCATGGCCTGGTTGATGTAGTAGCGGCGGCCGTTGAGGGTGCCGGGAACGCCGCGCTGCACGTCGCCCATCTGCCAGATGTACTGACCCTGGCCGTCCTTCAGCTTCCGGATAGCCTTCAGGGTGCTATCGTTCAGCATGTAAGCAGCCTTCGGGCTCGACCGATAGGCCGGATCGACCGAGTGTTCGAGATCGATGATCTCGTCGAAGGTGATCGCGGCGACCGCCGCGGCGGTGACGCCGAGGGTCGAAGCGGTCACGATGCCGTTCGGCTGCGAGGACCCAGTGCCGGTGGTCAGACGCAGGTTCGCGATGCGACCGAGACGCTCGCCGAGCAGCGAACCAAGCAGGGATTCCATATTGAAAATGGAGTCCTGATCCAGTTCCCAAGACCACCGAACGAATTCGGTGTCGAAGGCGTAGGCGTCGAGCGACTTCTGTCCGAAGGTGACGTCCGAGCCGCCGTCGTCGGTCAGCGCAGTGTTTTCGGTGTGCGCCACGGCCGTGACCGTGGTGTCGTCGACGGTCGGGATCTTGATCGGGTTGCCGCTGGCGGTGACCATTTCGGTGGTCACGCCGGGATCGTACATCGGGCCCCAGGCGAGCATGGAGCGGATGATCTGATCCGCGAGCTCGGTCGGAACGGTGTAGCCGCCGGCGGTGGTGGTGCCGACGGACTGAGCGCGCTGCTCGAACTTGGTCACGCCTTGGCGCAGAACAGCACGCTCTTCCGGCTCCAGATCGCTCGGGTTGACGCCGCAGACTACCTTGGCGAACACCTTGCGGTATTCGATTTTCTCGCCATCGTCCTCGCCGCGGGCCTCGCTGTCGGGATTGGTCGGGCGCTGCTTCTTGCGAAGCTCTTCGGCGCGCTGCTCCATCGAAGCGACCTTCTCCTCGCGCGCGATCTGCGCTTCGAGGCGGTCATACTCAGCCATGGCGGCGTCGTGCTGGGTCTCCAGCTCCTTCGCGCGGGCTTCGTCGGCCTTGTCGATCTGATCGAGACGCTCGCGGGCCTCGGCGACGATCTTCGCCTGCTTCTCCCGCAGTTCCTTGATGGTCATGTGGTCTTCTCCAAAAAAATGGCGCTGCGCGCCGTTTCATTGGGCTTCGGCGGGATGCCTAGGCTTTACTCCGCGACCGCGTTTGCAGATCGAGGGTGGTTTTCATGCGAAGGCGATGAGCCGCCGCGTTGAAATTCTTGCGCTTCTGTTCCTTGCGCGCGTCGTCCAGCGACCGCAGAGCGATCGTGGTGTCTTCATAGGCAGGGAACGCCACGGCGCTGACTTCGAACAGTTCGACCTTGTGGATGGTACGCGCCGGCACCTTGCCGGACTCGTCCCATTCATCGTGCGTCACGCGGAAGCCGAACGACATGCCGGAGATGTCGCCGCGCTCCAGTTGAACGGCCAGATCGCGACCGTCGGTCGTGTCCGGGAGGTCGATCTCGACGGCGAGGCCCTTGTCGTCTTCCTTCAGGCGCAGTGTCCCAGCCGATGAGCGGCCGATGACGCGCCCGCTGTCGTGGTCGATCAGCGCGCGGATGTCCGAATTCTTCAGCGTCTCGGCGAAGGCACCAGGCGCGATCGTCTCGGTGAAGAAATCACCGATCTCCGTCCGATTGTTGAACAGCGCGGCATAGCCTTTCGCGACCTTGCCGGCGTCACTCGCGCGGACTTCAGGCGGGCTCGTCGTCGCCCGTCGTTCCAGGCTCATTGTCATCTCCGTTGTCGTCCGGCTCAGTCGCCGGCGGCGTGGTCGTCGGCGTCGCGCCCGGCGCGGTCGGCGTGGTGCCGAGAGGAACGGTTGCCCCTTGCATGTAGAGCTTGTCGCCGTTTTCCATTGGCGGACGATTGTCGAGCGCACGCGCTTCGTTCGGCGTGTAAAGCGCCGTTTGAACGCCGCGCGCGAGCGCCTCGATGCGGCTCTTGAAGTCACCGCGCATCAGCGCGTCAAGGTTGTGCTCGGCATAGCGGTTGCCTGTCCGGCCGAAGATTTTGAGATTGATCTCCTCCTCAAACGCGCTCGCCCATTGGGCGATCAGATGCTTGACGAGGTGGAGATCCTGCTGCTCGGTGTTCGAGAACGTGCCGTGTGTCAGATCCTGCAAGAAGACCGGAGGCAGATTGTAGACGCGCGCGATCTCGACAACCTGAAACTGCCGCGCCTCCGTCATTTGGCCCTTGGCCGGATCGAAGCCGACGGGCTTCAATTCGTACCCGGCCGGGATCGGAAAGACCGGTTCGCTGTTCGATTTTGCGGCGTCGATCGCGCGCTTGATATCGCCCTGCGCGCGTTTCACCGCATCCGGCCCCGCCGGCATCGGGCCGACAAGCGCGAGAGGCGGAACGCCGCCACCAGCAAAGAACCCGCTGGCGTAATCGTTCATCGCTAGGGCCAATTGAATGGCCCGCGACGCCAGCATGACGGGCCCGTAGACCCCCAACTGATTGCGTCGAAGCATGAACGGAAGGTCGATGACGTCCGCCGCAGGGTACGTCTTCCCCCCGAACTGGTAGACCTTTTGACCGTTGACCCTCTGGACCGTGGTGGAACTAGGGTCCATCGGCCAGATTCCGACGACATTTCCGCCGGCGCGCTCGACCCACGACAGGCCGCGCCCGCCCGTGAAGACCTGCTGCCAGAAATATTTGCGCCAGCCGAAGCTCGTCCACTCCGGATTCGGCGCTTCGTTCAACAGCCGTTGAATTCCGCCCTTGATCCGCTCGGCGCCGGCCTCTTTCGCCCGATATGCATGCAGCGGCAGATTGGCGAGGCTCGCCGGGAGAAACGAAACCGCGGCGGCCACCGCCGGCACCTGCAACGCGCTATCGATCGTGACCGCCGGAAGATTGCCTGACTGCACGCCGAAGTAAGACAGGAAGTTCTCCGCGCTCACTGGAACGCGCGGGTCTTCCGGAGAAGCGCGCTTTTCAGTCCGGCGGATCTCGAAATTGAAAAGCTTCACGAGCCCACCAGACTGTAGTTAGGATCATCCCAAGGCGACGTCTGAACGATGTTGTTGTTGCGGTCCCGAGACTTCAGACCCACCATCATGGTCAGCGCGACGGCTGGATCGATACGAAACCGCGCCTTGTCCTTGTCGAGCTTCCGGTTTCCGGCCGGATCCATCGAGGCGACGGCGTTCGCCATCGCCCAGGTCAGGACCGGATTTCCCGGCTGCTCCAACTGTCGGTTGACGACTTCAAGCTCCAGCGCGTCGATCGCCGGCGCCATGTCCTTGAAACCTTGACCCCACGGAATGAGGCGAAGTCCAGAACCTGGCTTGTCTCCGCCCTTGTCTTCCCAAGCCTCAAGGCCGATGCGATCGAACGCGCGCAGCAAGTCAGCGATGCGCCACCGGTCATAAGCAAGGCCGAGCACGGTGTATTGTCCGCACAATTCGGCAATCTTCCGCGCGATCACTTCAGGGTCGATAGACCGACCTGGCGAAACGAGCAGATGACCTGCCTTGTGCCACTCGCCGTAACGGTTATTTCCCGACCCGAAATCGCGGTCGCTGTGTTCCTTCAGAAGGTCTTCCGGCTTCCAGACGAACGCCTTGACCTTCGTTTTTTCGCCCGCACTTCCCATAACGAGGGCGGTAAGGTCGACCACCGCCGACATATCCAGCGCGAGATAGACCTCTTCCTTTTCAGCGAAGTCCGCGGCGCCCGCACAGGCCATCCATTCTCGCCGCGAGATCAGCGATGCGATCGGCGCGACGCGCTGGTTAAGATAGAGGTTGCGGAATTTCGGCTCCTCCGCCGGCATCCGCTCCGCTTTGTCCGCTATCGCCTTCAGGTCGGCCAGCGATCGGAAATCACCGAGCGCCGGATTTGCTTTCTTCCAAACCCGCGGATCGAAAATGTCCTTCGTGTCTTCCGGCACCTCGTAGAGGTGGCAGACGATGCGCGGATCTCGCGAATTAATGCCGTCATCAATAAGCTTTGACAGAATGTGTTCAGGATCATTCGACTGAGTCGAGATGACCACGAAAAGCGGCTCTGCGCGGGCGCCCATCGAGGTGTCGAGGACGTCGTAAAGCTCCCGGTTCTTTGCCTGCGCGAGCTCGTCGAAGATAACGAACGTCGGGTTCAAGCCATGCTTGGTGCCACTCTCGCTCGACATCGCCCGGTAAAAGCTACCGTTGCCGTAGCATGCGATGGTCTTCGTCGAGTCGACGCACCGCAGGATGTCGCTCAGTTCAGGATCGGCGCGCACGATCTGCGACGCTACCTTGTAGACCTGCGCGGCCTGCTCGCGATCGTTCGCCGCGGAGTAGATTTCCCCGTTCTGGATCGCCTCCGGTCCGATCAGATGCACCAGCACCAGGGCGGCGATCAGCGCCGTCTTACCGTTCTTTCGGGCGATCGACAGGATCGCGCGCCGCACCACCCGCAAGCCGGCCTTCGTGTGCGGCTCATAGATGTCGCGAATGAACTTCTTTTGCCACTCACGAAGCTTGAAACGGCCGCCCTGTCCTTCACCGGACGGAACGGTCAGTTGCTCAATGAAGGCGATGACCCGTTCTGCCCGAGCAGCCCGGCGAACTTGCTTTTCTTTTGCTTGGCGCCCGGCAGCTTGAGCGCGGCGCGGCTTTTTGGATCGAGCCCGAGCCGATCGCCGAGGCTTGCGAGAATTGCCGCCTGGTTGTTCATCATTTTGATCCATGGCGACTGAGTTTCAGACCCCGCGGAATTGGTGACGATCCAGGAGAAGTCCGGGTTGCTGATCTCCAGTGCGGCCTTCTTGTGGACTGCCCATGCCATCGCGAAGGCGGCAAGGTGAAAACTGTCGAGAGCTGAGTAGACGCTGGCCGGCATCGACGCCTTGATGACCTCGATGCAACCACGCGCATCGTCCATCAGGTGCTCGGCGATAAACGGCTCCCCAAGCGCCTCGACTCCGCTCTCCTCGATCAGTCGCTTGCTCGGATTTCCCTCAAGCGCCTCGATCGCCGAGAGCTTCTTCCGTGGCCCCCTCTTACCCATGTCCAAAAAACCCCGGAAACTTGCGGAATTTCGTTTTTGAGGGCGCCACCGGTCCGGGAAGCGAACGGCAAAAGAGATTTGACCCACCCCCATGCCTGAAAACGAAACTTTATTTCGATAATTTTTCAAGTTTCGAGAGGCCATCCATCAGGCCCAACCATTTGCCTTGCTCGGCCACCACGTTCGATGCGCTGCTCGTCTATGTCGTGGCATGGCTTACAGGAGGAGGCTAGGTTGGAGGGATCAAAGAAGGGATCCGGATTTCCTTTGTGCGCCACCTTGTGATGTACAACGGTAGCACGAACTACCTTGCCTCTGTCCTCACACCGCTTGCACAGTGGGTGGAGCTTAAGCTGGGCTTCCCTCAGCGCTAGCCATCGGGCTGTGTTGTATAGCTTCCGCCATGGCTGTGCTGTCCTGCGCTTGGCGTCATGCTCTCGGTTGCGCTGTCGTACATCGAGAGGTTTAGGCATCACTTCCGGTCACATGATACACTCCAAGCAGACAAGCCAACACCGCGCACAAATGCGCGGACTACCGGTTATCCGGTGCACTGCTGTTCCACTTACCGCCCGAAGGCGCGGCCTCTAACCGGGTATCCAGCATGCGACTTCTGTCTAGATTCGAGCGCTAGGTGATTTGCGGAAAAGCAACAATGGCTGTTTTGCTTATCCACACGCATCCCACAGGTAACAAGAAAACTTCACGCCGGTGAAGGCTCTTTCCTCAGCAAGGATCGCTCCACGACCGCCTTAATGGCAGCGGCCAGCTTTCTATATTGCTGCTCGAACGCGCGTGCGAAGACGACCGCAGCCGCATTTGAGACGATAACAGCAACCAGGATCGCCAACCTACGATCGACCGGGAGAGCATAGACAAGCTTTATGATCGTCAGGTGGATCAAAAATAGGGAATAGGACTTGTCGGCAAAGAAGCGGACGCACGGTGCAATGGGAGTCATCACCGATAATGATTGAGTGAGGACGACCAAACTGAATAGAGCTATGCCGAGCGGCGGCAGGTTGACCAAGTCGTAGTCGAAGCTCGTCCTGCGCCAGATCCACCATGCGATGGAGACGACCAACAGCAGCGCTGCCGGCACCTTAAGGGCGGGAATATTCGGCACAGACGAAGCTGCGTGGTAGACCGCAAACCCTACCAGCCAAAAGATGAACAGGGTGCGATCAGTTCCAGGGATTGCAGAGCTGTATTCGACTGGCACCCACCAAAGGAACACGATAACAGCCGCGCACAACCAGACTTGGCGCCCCTTGAGCAAAAAGAAGACGGCGCCGACAAAGAAGTAAATATGAAACTCAATCGCCACCGAAGTGAGATGTCCGGCCGAGCCAAAGGTTGACACTCTAGGCCAAACGGGCAGGTTTCCGCGCAGCAAAAGGTTTCCGAAAAGCGTCCTGAGACTGGCAGAGTCACCTTGCAGCGGGTGAAGGGCCCAGGCCATGGAATAGTCGACGATGGCAATCATGAGCAACGCAGGAAGAAACGCCGTGTATATTCTCGCGAAACGATCAATAGCGAAATCGATTGGACCATAAGCAGGATCCGTCGACCGAGCCGACAGCGTCGCAGCGATGACAAAACCCGAGATCAGGAAGAAGAGAACTACGCCGAAGTTTGGCAATAGCGTGCTCAGACCGACATCAGCAAAATTTAGCGCGTGGCCTATGCAAACGATCTGAGCGGCGGCAGCTCGGACAAGATCGAGCGCCACCGATGTATCATTTCGAGAGCGATCGAGAACTATCATTCTGCAAGGAAATTGAACGTAAAGCCTTGTTTTCGTAATATCTCTGCTCGTCTTGCGAGACGAAAACGTACATCAGAATAACCGTCAATCCTGCCATAAATAGGACTCGAAACATAGTCCTCCCCCTATCTCGCCTTCTGCCATATTCTTATTGCAACCATGAGACGTGGTCAATCTGCGACGCACTTGCGAGATCAGCCCCATGCCAAGGAAGAAACGACCGCCTGAGAACGTGGCCGACCTTGATCCTGAGACCCAGGCTATGATTGCCGCCCACAACCGCGCCCTTGCTGCTATGTCGGTCTCTGACCGCGTTGCGTATGGCCGCGCTAGCTCCCTTCGAACGCTGAAGCGCTGGCGCCGCATGATGCGAGAGGATGCCAGAGGCGCTTACGGCAATCGCAGCTTCGACCCTGAATTCTACCGCGAGCGGCTGAGGGAGAGCCAAATCATGCTCCTGAGGCTGCGCGCATGGAGGTCGACCGGTGTCGAGCCTGGCCGCGCCTAGACCTTCTCAAGTTGCGCCCTCAACAGGCACTGCGTAGACGGCGCATAACTGCCCTCGTTGAGTCGGCTCGCCATACGTCACATCCGTTACCAGCCACCGCTCACCCTCAAACATAATCGGATCGAATGGAGATTCCATAGCCTTGGTGAACCGAGCGATCTGATCACAAAAATCAGGGTCTTCAGTGAACCCTGAGTAAATGACGCGCTTCCCAGAAGATAGCTCCGGTCCAATCATCACACTTTCTCCAGTTGAGCGCCATCAAACACGGCTTTTGTCTTCCGCCCAAACAGGTTGACCAGCGCCGTGATCGCCCCTTTAGGATCGAGCGAATATACCTCTGCGGCGAACCCGCTGAAAGGTCCCTCGGCCACGCGCACCGGCTCGCCCTTGGCGAAGTTGTGCACGCCGCTGATGGCCCGCTGAGCCCGCTCCATCTCGATCCCTTCCCGGCGCCGGATGGCGTCAATGGCGCCCTCCTGGATGGCGCATGGGATGCCCTCAAAGCGCAGATAGTCCCGCACGCCCACGACGCGCTTGGGAATGCGGAAGTCGTCAACACCCTCGATCAGCCTCACAAACAGATAGCCCGGAAAGAGCGGTCGCTCGACCTCGACCTTCCGGCCGCGCCTGACCATGCGCTTCAGCACCTTCGGCGCGTAGGCGTCGATGCCTCGCTCGCGCAGCCCTTCGGCCGCCCTGCCTTCCCGGTTCGGCTCGGCCAGCAGGATGAACCAGTTCGGACGATCTTCAGGCCCCATCATACGCGTCCCCCGCTTCCACCGGTGCGCCAAGTCCGTCATGAGACGCCTGCACCACATGTTTCCATATCCGGTCTCGCTCCGTCGGGCTGATGCCTGACAGCGCCTCGGTGATGTCGCGGCGCCGATCGACCTCGCCGCGCTGGCCGATGTCGATGCGCTTCAGCACAGGACGGTGCTCGATGACTGTCATGGCGCTAGGCTCGCGCGGCTGATCTTGGCGCCAAATATCTACCGTCTCGCCCTTTGCGATTGTGTTCAGCCCATCGATCAGACTGCGCATCGCCCGTCGGCCAATAATGCCGCGAGCAATGACGATCAACTTTCCGACCTCAACAAGAGCATCACTATCGTGCATCTGCTCTACCCCGCTCTGCCAATTCTGAAGTCTCATGAAAGACACCGTGACATTTCGAACAAAGCACTGTCAGGTCCTCCGGTAGCTCCTCGCCCCTACGCGCATATGTCCGATGGTGAACTTGCAGCCGCTGTTCCGAGCAACAGACTTGGCACTTAAAGCGCGCCCTCTTCAACGCAGAATTACGAACATTCTGCCAATGCTCCGTTTGCAGATATTGCCTGTACGGCATACCCTTCAAAGATCTGAGATTTCTATCGAGTTCCTCTCGCTGGCGCTTAGATCTTGCTTCGTGCATTTCGCGATCAATTTGAATCAACCGCTGACTGCACGACGCGCAACAATCAAACTCATACTGCGCCAACGAATAGACGCCGCGCCTGTCAAAATCCCGCTTCTTGTCGACGATCGCCTTTAGCTGAGATCTAGTCCTTGCCTCGATGTCTCCATCGCAATACGAGCATTGCCACTCAACCTTGCAAGGACCAATTACTCGCAGCAGTTCATGCTGATTTTTAAAGCCAAATGCCGCGATAATCTCGTTAACTGGCACGTCGAGGCTCCAATAGAACGAATTGATCTCCATCACTTGGCTAGGACTAAACATCACGCCGCGTCCTCCGATGCCGGTTCGATGCGCTCGCCGAAATCGTTAAAGCCTGGCGGAAAGAGCGTCGGGCACAACGCCGCGTTGTCCACGATCGTCCCGTCCTTGCGTATTTGCTTGCAGAGGAACAGCGGCCTCTCACCGCGCTCGCGGCGCACCACGTTCCAGCAGGTGTGCTCCAGCGTCCCTCCAACAACGATGTGCCACTCGCTGCGATCCTCGACCGGCTCAGCAGGCTTTTCAGGCGCCGGCTTCCAGTCAGGATCCTTCTGGCGCTTGAAATCGAGCCAACGGTCGCACCATGCCTTGAAACTCATGTCCGGATTGTAGCTTTTCGCGCGCGACGCCATGCTCAGCGCGATGAACTTGCTGAGCTCCGACTTCAGGTCGGCCTGCTTCATGCCCAGGCTGTAAGCGTATTCGATCGCTCGGTCTGACGGCTCATAGGTCGCGTCGATCAGCACCGGATCGCCTTGTCCTTCCTGAACTACACGCAAATCAGCGCGAGCGAGTTTCTCTCCCTCTCCTCTTTTCTCTTTCTCTGTCTCTTTCTCTTTCTTGTCCCTCTGCTCTACCTCTTCTCTTCTCTTCTCTGGGATAGCATCTTGCTTGCGGTCTGCTAGCGCGTCGCTAGCAGCAAAGAAACCTGAGGAAATCAAAGGCTTTAGCGCCTCTTCGAGATCGGCATCGGACATATGCAGCCGGAACGCAATTTCTTCATGCGAAGCGGTGATGACGCCACCCTCGTATTCACTTGCTAGCAGCCACAACATTGGCGCTAGCGCTCTGCTAGCAACTGGCAAGCGCGTGAATGCGAAGTCGCTCAACAGAGCCTTGTGAAGCTTGATCCAGGCCGGCGCCCGGTTCTTATAATGCTGAAACGACGCCCAATTCTTTGGCGTGAGGCTCATTGGTCGGCTCCGCTCGCAGCCAGAAACTTGCCGCGCAAAATCAATCGCTTCGCTGTCGTCACGCTCACCTGAAACATCCCCGCGACCGCCTTGCGCGCCTCTGCGTTCGTCAGGTTCATGCTCACGCCGAGAGCGATGCGCGCCATGTCGTCGCGCTTCTCCCGCGGTATGTGCTGATTTTTGTTCACGTCTTGTTTCACGTGAAACGCCGCCCTATTCGGCCAGACGTGATGCAGCCTCGCCTGCGATCGCCGACCAGCCCGCCTCGTCAATGTGATTGTCGATCCGCAGCGGCCCCGTGTAAGCGCGAGCCTGCTTCAGGCTCACCATCATCTGCGCCACGTCGTGCTCATTGAGTGGCTGCTTGGGTGCCTTGCCGGCGATCGTGAGAAGCCCGTTCCACATCAGGGCAATCCGACCGAGCCCGAGCATGACGTCGCCATACGCCTCCTGACGGTCTCCTGAGACCAACAGAGCAGCTTGGTGCGCAACGATGGTTGCCGTTGCTTTCTGCGTCATCTTGAAGCCTCCCGGATATGAAACAGCCTGTTTGCTACCTGCCACTCGAAGACATGTAGCTGCTTCGCGATCGCGTAGGTGTCGAGGCCCTGCTTCCACAGAGCCGCGATCAGCGCGTCGTCGACGTCGGTAAGCGGCTCTGGAGCGTGCTGGAGGCGATGCTTCATGCTGCCCTGCGCTTTGCCGCCTTCTTGGCCGGACGAGACGGCTTGCGCTTCGCAATGGCGCGCCTGGCTGCCGGACGCTTCCTGGCCTTCGCGCGAGGCTTCGGCGCGTCCCTCTTCGGCTCAGGCGCAGGTTCTGGTTGGGCCGGAGCCAGCACCGGTGCCGGCGCCGGCTCCAAAACCGGCTTCATCCAGATCGGAAACTCGTTCGACGTGCCGGCCCGCACTGGCATCAGGATGGCAAACACATGATCCATGTTGCCGAACCTAACCAAGGCCGGGTTGCCGTCGCCGAACGACACCACGCGAAGCGCGACGCTTTTGTTGCCGTCCGGAGACAGGACAGCCCCAACCTTGCCGAAATCGGCGAGATAGCGATTGTTGAAGTTCGCAGGCGCATACTTCTGGTCGCGCGCGCCTGCCAAGACCGGCTTCAACACGGCTCGCCAATCCGGATATGTGCCGTCGACGAAACACGGCCTGATGCTGCGATAGGTGCCGACAGAAACGATCCCAGCTTCGTCGATGACGATGTCGACCTTGGGCTCTTCCTTCTGCTTATCGACCGCCATTTCCTTGCGATAGGAGTCCAGCGCCTTCTGGTCGATCGCCTTGGCATCGATGTTGACAATCTTTGCCGACGCGCACTCGCCATTCTCATCGTGGATGCAGATGAGCCGATGCCCGTCCGTAGCGGTGAGCAGTACTCCTTTTTCAGGGTGCGGCTGGATGAAGACCCCGTTCAGGTAATAACGGGTTTCCTCGAATGAACGGCAGATGTTCGCGGCAAGAAAGAGCACGGCGTCGACTTTGATCAAACTAGCCTCCCATGTGGCGATTGGAATGGAATACGCCCGACCGGTAGACCGGGTAATTGTGCTTGTGCTTCAGCGGGTCGCTCAGGCACGGCTTCACGGTGCCCGTGCGCTCGATCACCCCGTCCTTGATCGCACGCATCCAGACGCCGCCCCACGCATTGGGATGGCTCGGTTTGACCTTGCAGAAGCGGAGGACGTCGTCGACATGTACCTCCGCCTGTCGGCGCGCCACGTGGCAGATCGCGCCATAGGCGACCTCGGCGAAGTCAGACCCGGTCAGCGCCTCTGCGAAGGCGGCTTCGATCATGCCGACGTCGCGCGCCTGTACGGCCTGGCGCGCCGCGTAGTCGTCGAATGAGAGCTGTTGCGCCATCAGCCCTCCACCGGCAGCGCCGCGGTATTGCGCACGGCCTCCGCCAACATGTCGCGGCGCTGACGCACCGTCATATCAGGCAAGAATCCGAGTTGGTTGCGATAAGCTGGACTGGTCTTGCTTGTGCCCGCTTCAACCTTCGGTGCTTTGAACTCTCCCGCTGGCCGCACGACCATCGATCCGCTAGCGAACGTCCCGCCCTTAGTGCGCGCGAGTACGGTGATCGACTTGGGCGCCGGCCTTGGCCGCTGCTTGTCTGCGAGACGGCGAACCTCGATGCGACGCGCCATAAGGCTAACGATGTTGCTCTTTTTGTCTGGAAGGTTGAGGCGGTGGGCCTTTCCCAGCACCGCATTGCGCGTGGTTCCGAGCTCCTCTGCGATCAGCCGCGCCGACATCGCATCGTCATCCCAAAGGGCGCGCAGTCGCGCAACGACATCGTCAGTCCAGAAAACAACAGGATTCATGCCACCCTCGCAAATTCGCCGAAATGTTCAATTGCAGCCGCCGCATAAGCCGCATGCGCTTCTTCAGCCGTATGGAAGTAGCCGAGGAAGATCACCCTCCCGTCGACCTTGATTTGCGACCGCCATTTCTTGCCCTTGTGGGCAGCGTGATAGAATGCTCCCTTCAAGCCGGCGCGATTGTTGGATTGAACCTTCTTGTTCTGCTTCTGCTCGCTTGATGTCGCCAGCCGCAGATTGTCGATGGCGTTGTTGCCTGGATTGGTGTCGCGATGGTCGATCTCGGCGCCGCCTATGGTCAGGCCGTAGACGTAGATCCACGCCAATCGGTGCGCGCCGATCTGGCCGTAACCCGGAACGGAAATGAAGACATAGCCGTTGTCGCGCGTGGTGCCAGCGACCTTCCCCAGACACGGACCGATGGTTCGCGGCTCCTTGATCCAGCGAAATTCGCCCGTTTCCGAATCATAGCTGAACCATTCGCGCAACACGGTTTGGCTCGGAAGCTTACGCAAGCGACGCCTCCAGTTCAGCTTTCAACGCGTTGATAAATTCATCGAGAGCGGCGTCCTCCTTGCGGAGGCGCTCGATCTTTCTGATGCCCGACAGAATCGTCGTGTGGTCACGGCCGCCGAAGCGCGCCCCGATCTGTGGTAGCGAGAATGGCGTCATCTCCTTGCAGAGGAGATAGGCCAATTGACGCGGACGGACGATATCAGCGCTGCGCCTGGTAGAGTCGATCTCAGCCATTCGGACGTCACAGTTCTTAGCGACGACCCGCTTGATGTCCTCGATACGCGGAAACCTACGTTTCGGAAGAGTGGTTGCCGGCTTCGTCGTCAGGACGATCAAATCAAAGAACCACATGACGTGGTATTGCGGATTGGCAAACGTGGCCTTGTTCGCCTCGATCCATCTGGTGATCTTTGGATCAACGCCATCAACAACGACGAGCGCAGGCGGAGGCGCCGGACGGCAAGCACCAAAGAAATTTTCACGACGCCGTTTCCTCTCAGCAAGGCGCTGCTTTGGCGTCATGCGTACATATGGATCGTCGCGCGACAGTTCGAAGATGGCTTCCATCCCCTGCCCTTTCCAGTACAACAAAATTCCCGCCTCGCTCGCGCGAGTTGATGCGCAGGGATCAGCCCTGGGGCGGATCCGCTTCGTGAACGTGCGTGTAGCTATCGTGCGTCATCGCCGCGCCCCTTTGGCTTGAGCCACGGCGCGATTAACAGGGCGAGCACCGTCCGCACGAAGAAGGCCCACGGCCGTTTCTTGCTCAGCAAGATTCGCGTGTAGGCGTCGGTCGGCATCGGAGAACCTCTTGACTTGGCGCCGCGAGCGAAGCTCCAGCGGCTCCTGATCCAGTTTCATCACCTCTTGACGCGCCCGCTCCTGGTGCGCCCTCGCCCGGCAAAGAGCGATCTCCTTCTGGAGCTGCCGCCACCATTGCGGCTTGCTGTCTTCCATCAGAATTTCGAGAACCTCGGCGCCTTCCTCGCTCTGGAGCAGCGACCGCAATTCGGCGATCGTGTACGGCCTTGTCGCGGCCATCCGGTACTTCGCCGCGCGCTCGGAAAGCCCAAGAAGATCAGCGACAACGCTCCAGGTCTTTTGCGGATAGAGCGAGCGAAACAGTTCCGAGATAGCCAACGAGATGGTGCACACTTCCGAGAATTTGGTGCACGTTTCGCCACCCCGTAAATTTGCGGAAGTCGGCGATATCGCTGATGCTCTCGGCATGAGTTACGCCCTTGCAGAAACGAATGAGGACTTGGCAGCGATCGAGCTGGCCGCGATGACGCGCAACGTGGTCGCGTTCATGCTGTCGCGATCGGCGGCCGCCACCAACGCAGGACCAATGGCAGCGACCGCCTGGCGATCCCCCGCAGAGGGGAGCTCGGAAGAAAAGGCGGCGGCATCCGAAGACGCCGCCGCAGTCATCGGTGCACATGGAGGAATGTTCGACGCGTGCACCGTTTCCAAATGTGTGACGGCCGCCGCCGGCGAGCCGGGCTGGTGGACTTCGGCAGCGGCCGTCTTGCTCCCCGGATGGGGAACTTCAAAATTGGAGGAAAGGTGATCATGCCGCAAAGCAAAATGGTCAAAGCGCCATGCCCGGTCTGCGGATGCATGACAACAAGGCCCGCGCGCTGGTTTCGCGTCGTGCGAATGCTCGTGCGCTACGTCGTCGCCTATGCTGCGACGGATGGAAGGCGCTGACATCATGCCGCAGTCGCCTCCTGACGAGACCGGATGAAGTTGCGGACCCGATCAATTGTCACCACGCTCGGCAGCCGGCCCTTTCCCAGATCACCGACGAAGTTGCGGTCCTTGAGCGCCTCCCAACCAAAGGCGCTCGCGCTCATTCCCGCCTCACGGCAGAAGGCGTCGATCTCACTTAGAAGGGCTTGGATGGACGGATGCAGCGTCATGGCGCCGTCCAGATTATAGGGACTTTCCTATTCGTCAAGAGGAAAAGTCCTATTGGACAGCCGTATAGGATATTTCCTACAAGTTTAAGCTATGGATGCAGTGCGGAAATTGATTCTCGAAAAGATCGAGGAACGCGATACCAACATGGCCGAGGTCTCTCGGCGCATTGGGAAAAATCACGCCTATTTGCAGCAGTTCATCTATCGGAACGTTAACCAGGAATTGCCTGAGAAGACGAGGATCGCGCTCGCAGAGGCGCTGGGCGTGAGCGAAGTCGAGCTAAAATCTCCAGCATTAAAGGAACATAAGAACGGTTCTAGTTCCGAGCCCGTAGTTCTACCGCGGAGGGACAATTTAGTTGCCTCAAACCCTAGGGAGATGTCACAATTAACTCATATTAAAGACGCCGTGCGGCCGGCCGCGGACCTTTTTGGCTCCGCTGACCTACCTGTCTTTGGCACGGCGCAGGGCGGCAAAGGGGCACTGATTGTGACAGACCAAGCGGTTGATTGGGTGGTCCGACCGGAACCACTCCTCCGCGTCCGGGACGGGTACGGCGTTATAATTACAGGGGATTCTATGTCACCTGCCCATGAGTCCGGGTCGACTGCACTTGTGAATCCACACCTGCCGCCGCGACCAGGCGACACTTGCATATTCAGGTCTCACGCTGAGGACGGCACGGTCCACATGTGCATCAAAAAGCTCCTCCGGATCACGGAAGACGCTTGGCACGTGATGCAGTACACCCCTCAGAAATCTTTCAAATTGAAGCGTTCGGAGTGGCAGGAATGTCACGTCACAGTTGGGAATTACTCGCGCCGCTGATCGCCGCCGCCTTCTCCGCGCCACTCGCGGGCTGCCAAACCGACGGCTCTGCGGCAGCCACCGATGTAGCTCCACCGGACGCACGTGCGGCCGTCCTGGCGAGCAAGGGGCGCCTTTGGAAGGATCCGGACAGCATTAAGAGCGCCAGCATTACAGCACCGCGGCGGCACATGGGATTTATGTGGCACGTCTGCGTCAGGGCAAACGCCAAGAACAGCTTCGGAGGCTACGTCGGCGAACGCGATATGCTGATCGGATTGTACGATGACGGCAGGCCACCCGCAGCTCTGATGAGTGACGCGACGGGCTACTGCGACTACCCGCACGAGCCATTCCCGGAGCTTAATGCGGACTATGCTCAGCCGGCTCCGCCTGCACAAAAAAGAGCAGATCGACCACCGAAATAGGCCGGTTCCGATTTCGAAACATTTTTTTGCGTTGCGAATAGGATGTTTCCTATTGACTGAATAGGAATAGTCCTATAGCGTTCTCTTCGTTGAATGGAGAGGACGATGAGCATCAATCAGCTCGCTAGCGCGACCGTCGACGCTGCATCGATCGGCTTTTTCTGCTGGGTCGTCTACGTGCTCGCCGCCGTCTTTGCTGGGGCGGCCTGATGCGCGCCGATCTTGCCCCTGAGATGGTCGACCTGCTGCGCGCTGGCGCGGCGCACGACATCGGTATCATCTGCCGTCCTGGTCAGGTGCAGAAGCACTGGTCGACGCTCCGCGAGGCCGAGCGGCTCAAGCTGATCTTCTTCGCCGACCTAGAACGCCCGGTCATCACTGACATGGGACGCCGCGCGATCGGCGCACCGACGCAACTCGATGCAGACTATGCGCGCCTCAAGGCGCTGTGCGGCCGTAAGAAGCCTGCGCTGCGACGCGACGAGGATCCTCGCACCGATTTTGATTACCGATCCTATCGCTCGATGGGATACGTCTGCACCCTCGTCGTGCGGCAGCCGGACACCCGCTGCAATCCGGCGACCGTGCGCGTCGGCAAGACGTTGAAGAGCGAGCCGCAGTTTCTCGGCCCGCGCAATTCGATCGTCCTCCCTGAATGCGACGGGACGCCCTTCGTGCTCGCGCTGATGCCGAAATGGCTGCTCGATCGCGCGATGTTTCCCACCTGCCCGTTTGCGCTCGATGAAGACGACGCCTCATGGTCCGCCGACGATCGCGCGACCTGGGAGCGCCTCCGCCACCTCTGCATGTCCGTCAACACCCGTATTCGCCGCGGCGGCAACCGCCAGCCGACCGGCAAGCTTCACTATGGGGAGTATGCCTGATGGCCCAGATCATCCCGTTCCCCCATGTCGACGGGGCTGGCGCCTCATCCAGTACGACGCTCGGCATGTCCAGCGAGGAGATTCGCGAAGTCTCCTGGACGAACTTCTACGCCAACGAGCGTCGCCGCGGTACCCCGCCGGATCTCGCGTACCAACGCACCGAGGAGCATGTGCAGTACCTCGATAATCTGCGGCGCATCGGTCACATCATGTCGGAGGTTGGGTAATGGAATTTGCTCTGGTGCTTGCAATCTTCGTGCTCGGCGCCGTTGCAGGCGCTCTCATAACCCTGATCATGGTCTCAGACCGTCAGCCGCGCTTTGTGGAAGTCCATTCTTTCGGCGAGGACATTGAGCAGCGGTCGCGGAGAGTGCAGTGACCGAGCTCCGCCAGCGCGCGCCCAGGCAGCGCGATGACGCCCACCTGCGCTACGTCCGCGCGCAGCGGTGCTGCATCGGCTTCTGTAACCGGCCTGCGGAGGCCGCGCACATCCGCATGGCCTGCGATGCCATCGGCAAGCCGCCAACCGGAATGCAAGAGAAGCCCGACGACAAGTGGTGCACGCCGTTGTGCGCGTACCATCACCGGACCGGCGTCGGCGCGCAGCACAAGATGGGCGAGCGCGGGTTCTGGGAGCTTTCCGGCCTGAACCCATTCGAGATCGCAACGCGACTGTTCATTGAGTCCGGAGGCTACGCGCGCTCGATCGAGAAGAAGGACGCCGCGCGCGTGAAGATGATCAAGCCCCGCAAGCCGCGCGAGCAACGCCGCAAGGTCGCTAATTGCAGCCGCCAGATCCCGTATCGCCGCTTCGACGGCACTCCAGTTTATGCAGGAAGGCCGCGATGACCGACTACATCAGCCAGCCCATCATCAATCAAAGCCTCTTCTTCTTTGGCGTCTTCATGTTCTCGCTGGGCATCGTCTCGACGTTGCGCTTCCTCGTGCTTGGAGTGCGGAGCCTCATCAGATGATCGCCCTCGCCGCCGTCGCACTCGGGATCATGCTGCTGTTGGGTGTGCCGCTGCCTGGCATCGGAATCTTCGTTCTGATCTGCGGCGTGCTGGCGCTGACGCTTCAGCGATGACGCTACGCAACTGAGGATGCCCCTTTGAAATATCGGTGCGCACATTGCGGGAAGGTCAACGACAAGTGGGCGGGGCACGTCAACCGAGCGCGGGCTCGCGGCCTGAACCTCTATTGCAACCGGAAATGCTCTGGCCTCGGTAGGCGGACGGGAAAGACTAAGGCTCAGAAAGTCGAAGAAAAGCGGCTCTACGATATCGAATACCGCGCCAAGAACCTTGAGGCCATCAAGGCGAAGAAGAAGGCCTATTTCCAGCGTACCTACGACCGCAAGGCGGCTGCCGAGTACCGGAAGCAGCGCATGCACCTGCACGTCGAATACTGCCGGCGCCCTGAGTACAAGGCCTGGAAGCGTGAGTACGACCGGAAATACCGGGCGAAAGAGTTCGGCGCGTTTGCCGAGGCTTACCTACTAACAATGGACCTCAACCGAGAAATCAAAGGAAGGACGACACGCCATGAAGTCAAATACCAAAACGGTGCAACGAACAAAGCGCAACGTCGCAAACGGCAAGCGCAAACCGAAGAACGAGGTCGCAACTCGCGCCGCAGCGGTGCAGGTGATCCGGCCACTCACGGCTGGTAGCCTCAAGGACATCCTTTGGGAGACTCTGACTGACCTGAAGCACGAGAACATCCTGCCGAACCGGGCAGATGCCATCGCCGCTCAGTCGCGCGAGATCCTGCGCACGATCAAGGTCCAGCTTCAGGTTGCCGGCGCCGCAAAGCGTGCGGTCCCGCAGGACATCATCGAGTTTTCGGAGCGGCGCTAAGGCGCCGCACCTACTCGGTGACATCGCCACACGGCCAGACCGCCGATTTTTAAGGAGAATTTCTGTGGGTTTTATGTTTGGACTTCGCCGCCCTGTCGCTCCCGAGATCGCGCCTCCAGCCGGCCGTATCAAGACGCGGGAGGAGCTTCTTGACCTGATCATCGAGGCTCGCAAGGAGCGGAAGGCCATCCGGATCTATCTGGTTGAGCAGTCCGGCCACCTTGCCGAGTTCTTCCTGACCTCACGGTCGAGGCTCGAAAAGCCGGAGCACGAAGAAGGGCTATGCTCCGGCCCGAACTTCTACAAGGTCCAGGGCAAGAGATTGGCATCCTGGGATCGCCACAAGGCACCCAAGCATCGCTATTACTCGGACCACATCCTCTGCGGATCTTACGCGATCGGCGTTCCAGCACACGACGGCGCCCCGCACTACGCATTCACCAACCGCCAGCTCGCCGAGCGCTTTTCGCTCTACCTCAAGACCCACAAGGAATATCAGCAGTACGTCAAGGCGTGGCACGCCTACGTCTGCGAAATGTTTCGCGATCTCTGACCACTTCCACGCTCACCTCTCCGCACGGAGCCACCAATGACCGATAGTGATACCCGGTTGTCCGCTGGGAGCGGGGATACCCCATGACATACAAATCGACCGCCAGAACGGTTCATTTCAAAGCTCAAGAAGGCTCGTCTGCCGTCCGCATCACTCAACGCGGTTATGGCGGCCTAAGCCTCACCGGCGACCCGATCGAGATCCTTCCCGACTGCAAGCAGCAGTACGAAATGCACAAGCTTCGCGTGAAGGTAATCGACAAAAAGTTGTCAACTGCTCTGCCATATGCGGAGCGCGAGCAATTGCGCCGAGAGCTAGCCGAATGCCTGCGCAATATCGGACAACTGCGACAGCTTCTTCAGGAGGGGTCGCGTCTCGCCTTTGAAAAGATTTTTGTCACGGTTGCGAATTTCCGCCTGCCGAAAGATCGCTTTTTGACGATCACAGAAGAGGCGCGCGAGATTTGGCGATCTAAGGGGTATGCAGATTTTGTGCCTCCTCCGACACAGCGGCAGCGTCGAAAATCAGACAAGAAAGCAATGCGAACATGAGCGATATCGACATGCTTCCAGCGTGCACTGTCGCGCAGTGGTTTTTGGATACACACCAAGACATCGATTTAAAGCATCTCGATGATCTTACGCGCCTTGTTGAGCGCGCCCGCAACGACACTCGCACTGCTGCCCAAGCTGTGCGAGAGCCCAACCGGGAAGTCATCCACCAAGCGGCAAAGAACGGAAATTTACAATATTGGCGCGACTCTGAGGCGCAACGTGTGGCGTTCAATGAATGGCGCGCTGGCGGCTATGTCGGCGATTGTCCCCAGATCGCGAAAGGCTCGATTGTAGATTACATCACTGACGCCGTTGTCGCCGCGATCGCCGCCCCGGTCCAGAGCTGTTCTGCCGGCACGGCCGCGCCCCGGTTCACGGTCAGGAGCAATGCGATTGTTGATCTCCGCGACCGGCGCACAATTGCACATTTCTACCTCTGGAATGGCTCGACCGAAGAGGTGCGCCAGATCGTAGAGGGCACCGGCATCCCGGTTGAACCGCAGGCATCTGCCGGAACGGCGAGAGAGGATTCGACCTGCTATGTAGAGCGGTCGATGGTTCGCATAGGGGTGATGGGAACGGGAAATGAGGCACTACTGAAGTGGGTTGACGACCTGCCGATCTTCACGGCTGAGGACTTCAGGAGTGGACCGCAGTCATTGTGGCAGCCCATCGAGACCGCGCCGCAGGACGGAACGCGCATCCTGGCGACTGGAGGCGGCCTCGGGAAGGAAGTCGAAGCCGTAACCTACAATGAGCGCGTCGGCTGCTGGAGCGCGGAAACCTGCACGCTCGACGACACTGACCATGAACCCGATGGCTACAGTCGTCCGACGCACTGGCAGCCAATGCCTGACACGTCCGCACTTTCGCGCCCTCACGGCGGAGGCGTGGCGTGATCGCAGCCCTCTATGTCGAATCTGACGGCGCCTATACCGGCCTCCCGCATGTGGACGCCTGGGACATCGGCAGGGATGCCAGGCGCTACGCCGGCCCGCATCCGGTTGTTGCTCATCCGCCGTGCCAGCGTTGGGGCCGCTTCTGGCATGGCTCCACGCGCAAGCCGCATCAGTTTGAGCTCGGCGCCGACGACGGCTGCTTTGAGGCTGCGCTGGCCGCTGTGAGGCGCTGGGGCGGCGTCTTGGAGCACCCGTGCGATAGCCACGCATGGGCTCACTTCAACCTGAACCGGCCGCCGCGTGAAGGCGGGTGGGTCGCGGCTGACATGCAGGGCGGCTGGACGTGCTGCGTCTACCAGGGTCATTACGGCCACTTCTCAGGCAAGCCGACGTGGCTCTACGCGCACGGGATCGTGTTGCCTGAGCTGCGCTGGGGTAAGTGCGAGCAGCGCCTGCACCCTACCGCCCTCGCCCGCCATGGCTACGAGAAGGCCCGCCGCATCGGAATGATGGCGATGGTCGGCGGCAAGGACAAGACGAAGATCCGCAACGCCACGCCGGATGAATTCCGCGACCTACTGCTTTCGATGGTCAGGGGTACGGCCGTGACTTCGCATCAGCAAAACACGGGGGAATAGATGGCGACGCTGCAAGAGCAGTTTGACTGGTACTCGGCCGAAATCGAAAAACACCGAGCCCTACGCGACAGGAAGCGTCAGGAGTTCTTCGATGCTGACGCCAAGGTATCCTATCTTGAGCGCGACCGGGCCATCGTTTGGCGCCAACTGTGCGACGAGCTTCAGAGCAGACCCCAGGACACGGAGCAGCCCCATGGCTGATGTGGCCGAGAAGTTCATGCTGATGGCGGAGCGTGCGTTCAAACAGCGCGACGAGGCTGTGAAGGCGCTGGAGAAGCTCAGCCTGGCGTATGTCAACCTGCTGGAGATCGGCCGAGATCGGATCATCGCACTGGGCGGAACGTGCGACCCGGTCGACGTGATGGAGGCTGGCGACCCGTCATTGCGGGCTGCGCGGGACGTGCTCGGTCGTGTCAAATCAACGGGGGAGCCCCGATGAGGTGGATCTGGACTGCGCTGCATCTTGCCGCTGCAATTTGCATATTGACCGTAGAGTATCCGGTTGTCTGGCTCAAGTTCTGCGCCTTCATGTGGTTCTTCACCGAGTGTATTCGCTCGATAGCCGACCGGCTGAATGCAGATGTGGGATCACCAGCGCAGCCCTCCAAGGACTAGAGAAATGGGACTTACTCTAGAGCAAAAAGAGAAGCAGTTGCGGCGCCTGTTCTTCGAGCAGGAAGGCAAATGCAATATCTGCGGTAAGGCGGCATATCTGGAGATGCCGAAGCATAAACCGTTGGCCGCTGTGCGCTTCCGCACCGGCAGCAGCTACGGCGAGCCTGGCCGCACCCGCCCGCGCGTGATGGTGCATCGGAAGTGCGCTCAAGAGCGCTCGGACCAAATTACTTTGAGCCAACCGATTGAGGTGCTATGGCATCTCTCGAAGCGGCAACCAACTGAATTCTACGAGGCGTGTAGCTCAACGGAAGAGCTGAGTGCTCATAACACTCCGGTCGCTGGTTCGACTCCAGCCGCGCCTACCAAATTCGCCACTGTAGCTCAGCAGGTAGAGCAGCCCACTTGTAGCGGGACGGTCGGAGGTTCAATTCCTTCCGGTGGCACCAGTTCAGCGCCCCTAGCTCAGCGGACAGAGCACGAGGATTCTACCCTCGGGGTCGCAGGTTCGAATCCTGCGGGGCGCGCCATCCCTCCGGCACACCACCAAGTCACTAAGGATACTGAGGCAAGTCAGTCATGATTGGCGACGCCGACACGATCACGCTGAAGGACGCAGCGCAGCACTTTGGGTTTTCCGTGTACACCTTGCGCGCGGAGGCTGATCGCGGTCGGCTGGCAATTTACAAGATCGGGAAGCGCTACTACACGACGCCCGGTGACGTGAAGGAAATGGTTAGACAATGCCGCGTCGATCAAAAGGCCCCCGACTCTACCTCGATCCGAAGAGAGATCAATTCGTCATACGCGACGGAGCGCGTTTCGTCCGCACTGGCTGCGGCGCAGGAGACCGCGCTAAGGCTGAAAAATTCCTCGAAAAGTACCTTGGGCAAAAGCATCGCCCTACCCCGTCGAGCTCGCCCATGATCGCAGAGGTGCTGGCAGCCTATGGAAGCGAAGTAGCGCCGGAGAAGCCGAGCGCCCGCAACATCGGCTACCATATCTCCAACCTGCTCAAGTGGTGGGGCGAGAAGCGCGTCGCCGACATCAGCGTTAAGAGCTGCAAGGAATACGTGAAGACCAAGACGGCTGCCGGCGCCTGGGGAGACCTGAAGGTGCTCAAAGCTGCCGTCAAATACTGGCACGGCGAATATGGCCCGCTCGATGCAATCCCGCTGTTCTGGAAGCCGGAGTTGAATCCGCCGAAGGAACGATGGCTCACGCGATCGGAAGCCGCCCGGCTGCTATGGGAGGCCCGCCGCTATCAGCACCTGCGTAGGATGATCCTGCTCGGGCTCTACACGGGCTCCCGGCCTGGCGTGCTGCTAGCCCTGCGCTGGTCGCAAATCGACTTCAACGCTGGCGTCATGTCTCGGACGCCAGAAGGCAAGAACCAGGACCGGCGCAAGCGCGCTCCGAAGGTCCGGCTTGGTCGTCGGATCACGGCGCACCTGAAGCGATGGAAACGGATGGACGGCGATCAGGAACTCGTTTGCTACTTTACCGGCCCGAACCATCCCGGAGCGCGGCAGGTCGAGGACCCGCACGGGACATGGAAGAAGGTCGTCACCGCGGCCAAGCTGAAGGGCGTCACGAAGCACACCCTACGGCACACCCGGGCAACGTGGATGATGCAGGCCGGCGTCCCGATCTGGGAGGCGGCCGGCTTCTTGGGAATGACGGTTAAGACGCTGGAGCGGGTTTATGGGCACCACTCGCCCGACCATCAGGAGAACGCCGCAAATATCTGATCCTGTGCCACGGCACAGTTATTCACGGTTTTTGTGTAATAGAATCAAATCCTGCTTGTTTCCAGCCCAGAAAGATGAGAGAGTTAAGTTGTTGATTTTCCGAGGGTGACATTGGGGTTTTGACCATGAACGGAACGGGAAACATGGAACATATCAGTGCCGATACTGTGCCACAACATCCGCCTGTTACGAGCCTGAAGCGCTATGAGGAGGACGGCGGCTATCGGTTGGCCCAATGGGACTCCGAAAACACGCGCTACCGTGAAAGCGCCTCCGTGTTCCGGTCTCGCGGCGAGGCCAGACTGGCGCTCGATGGCGGCCGGGTCAGATGGGGCGCCTGGGAATGACCCGTACCGGCCAGCAACGCCTCGACGCTATCCCCGCCGCGATCGATCGCAGGGATGAGTTCCATGCCCGCGTCAAAGCCGCCGAAGGCGACGCGACCCGGTGTGCAGACCTGATGGCCGAAGCCGTCTCCATGAAAATCGAAGCCAACGGGCTGGAGACGGTCGGCCGCAATGGCAAGGTGACCGTCAGTATCGAGAGTGTCTGCGCCAGTCATTGCCTGATCTACGCCCGTGATGCCTACCTGAAAGCCAGAGGAAGCAACCAACCATGACCACCCTCACCGAGACCCGCGCCGCCCTGATCCTCAAGCGCGAGGCAGTCGGCGCCGACACTCCGACCGGCCTCAACCTCTCGACGCTGGTCGAGCAGTTGGAGAACAAGCAGAGCTACGTCCGCCCGCCATGGGCCAAGGACCGCCGGCAGACGCTGGACTACCAGATCGAGAAGTCCCTCGCGCGGCTCAGTGCGACGTGAACAACGAGGAAGCCCCCCCTATGACCAAATATGACGTACCAAGCGAGATGGGGCCGGCCGTCAATGGCAGGCGGGTATCAACTCGGCGCCACCAGGTCGATGAGGGCGAATGTCCATATTGCGACCGCGAGCGGGCGGCGGCGAATACCTTCCACCCGTCTCACGACGCCTCCGATCGATGTGAGAGCGGAAAGCGTCCGCACTGCACCTGTGACGTTTGCTTCTAACGCTGCGATGCGGTCATTGAGGAGCCCACTATGAGCTTTTTAGACGAAATCAATCGGATGCAGGAGCAGACCTTCAGGGCTATCCGTGAGGGCGGGTGTGGCTGCCATAAGTGCATTAAGGCGCGCGGCCATATTGCGATGCACTTCGTCGTGTGCCCGATCTGCGGGAACAAGCGGTGCCCGAAGGCGAACGACCATAACAAAGCCTGCACCAACAGCAACGAGCCGGGGCAGCCCGGCAGCGCCTACGCCTGATGTGACGAGGTCACTGAGGAACCCCTAGCAAACACAGGAGATTTTTATGCAGATCATGAATGGCGACCACGCTCAGTTTGAGATCGACCACGCCAACACCAAGCCGGAAGACCGGCCCGACTGGCCGCTGCCGTCCTTTGATGCCAGCGATTGGGCCGCAGCCTTTTGCAAGATCGCCAACGAGCAAGGATACACGAACGGGATGGGCGAGCCGATGGATGAAGCCTGGATGATTACATGGTTCGCGAACGCTCTGATGCGCGGCTATGACGAGGGCTTCGCCAACTGCAAGCATATCGCCAAGATGGCGGCCGGCTGAGGGGTTCAACGCTGTGGCGGGGCAACCAAGGAGGTGACAATGACTAACGAGGAAATGGCTGCCGAGCTTCGCAAGGCCGGCTGGCGGGTCGAGGAGCCTCTGACGCAGGCTAACTGCAAGCATCTGAACATGCGGGGCTCTGGTGGCGTCTCCTGCGACGGGTCTGGCTATCAGGAAAGCTACTGCATGGCATGCGGTTACAGGAGCAGGAGTGAGTGGGGGCCGAGTGAGAAACGGCAAGAAGCCATGAACGGCATCGATATCATCAATATGTGGCATGGCTTGCCACTTTCCGGCCGGCGCAAGATCGCCGCTCAATTCGGCGTCCCACCTCAGGGAGACCAGACGCTCCACCTTTGGACCACTCAGGTTATTGATGCGGCTCGGAACAGCAGCAAGGTCGAAGAGTTCAAGGCGGCCGTTATTGCGGAACACGCGAATAGCTAGGGCCTCCTCAGTGAGGCAAGGAGAATTCTGATGAGGGACTTTTTTGAGAGATGGTACGGCGACGGCTGTTCGCCGTGGATCTGGCCGGGAACGGCTCTAGCCGTCGCCCTCTTCATGATCTGGGGTCTTCCGCCCCTCATCCGCACGCTTCAGTAGGCACCATCTATGACCGACATGCAGATCATCGGGTGGCTTATCGCCATCTTCGCCTTCGCCGCTGGGTTCGGCCTAGGTCATGGCTGCGGCCAGATCGCCGGCATCAACTGGTGCATCAAACGCGATGAAGAATTTGAGGCCATGGACAAGCGCGTCCGCGAGATCCAGGCATCGCGCGTGACGAATGGGGAGTGATTGACCGTGGCTGACAAAGAGGTCGAGCGCTACAAGAGGGCTTTGGGCATCGCCCTAGACGCGTTGCAGGTCTACGCCAACCCGGAGACCTACCATGCCATTGCGATTCTGGCGGATCGACCGGCGGGAGACTTCGCGGACGATTTCAGCCGCGTTCCGGAATCCGACTATGACCGCCCTATGCCGGGCAAGGCTGCGCGTGCCGCGTTCAAGAAGCTGCAAAAGCGATATGGCGACCTGTCCGCCTATCGGCGATCCTGACCGATGACCTCTGAGGCCCCTATGCCAAAAGACTTCAGCCACGAAACATTCGTCGTCAACAACGCAGACGGGAGCATCTCCCTTGATGCCGACGCTGGTATGACAAGAGCCGATCTGAAACGGCGTTGCAGCGATCTTCGCTCAGCGCTTCTAGATTGGCAAATGATCGCGATGCAGCTTGCCGAGAAAGGTCGGGCTGGGCTTGGCCCAGAAGACCTCGACAAGGTTGATAGCCTTATAAAGGCGTATCAGGATTAGGCATCAATGGTGGTGAGCAGCCACCCCCGCACCGGGGTGTTTCTTTGACCCTGAGGGAGCGGCCTACTAGATCACTTTGCGCACTGAGGCGCGGGAGAAATCAATCGTGCCACTCGGCGAGCCGGACGCAGGAGGCTGAACTGTGCCAGCGACATAGATGTGAGCCACGCCAGACGGCACCGTAAGCGGCTCAGTCTTGAAGATCACGCTGTCGGTTCCCGACGGCAAAGCACCATTGCTCATGGAGAAATACCCGTCGAAAGTCTGTGTCACGATGCCGAAGCCAGCGTTGTAATAGACAAGGTTCAACCCGATCCCGATCATGTCGGAGGTGGACAGGTTCCACGAAGCCTGCACTTGAGCCTGAAGGACGTCACCCTCGCTGACGTTCGTAATCAGATCCTCACTCGCCAAGACATGCCCCGTCCCATCAGACGTTCCACCGACAGTGATCCGCTGCGAGGCGAGATTGGTGTAGCCCGCGACAGTTTGCTTCGACCCAACGACCGACGCTCCGCTGTTCGCGTTGCGCTGGAGCGACCAATTCGCGGCAACCGTGCCCGACGCTCCATTCGCGACGCCGCCGCCCGTGCCGCTGAACAAGCCATTGGCCAGCAGGTTTCCGCGCGGGTTCTTCGTGGCGTCGTAGGTGTCGCCAAGCACAGACATGCGGTCGTCGAACGCGGGGATTGCCGCCGAGATCGCGTCGGCCACGAACCGGCCCATTGCCTTGGCCGACGACTGGTTGTCGTGAATGCCGTCGCGCAAGTAGCCGGAGATCGCCTGCCCGGTCGCAAAGTCGAGATAGAGCGGGTTGACGTCGATTGCCAGCATCCCGGACCTCGACCGCGCGTATTCGATAATCAATCGATTGAGCGCCGAAGCCTGCAAGACAACGTCGGCGCTCTGCGGCGCTGCGGAGCCGTGGACGCGCATCAGGATAGCCGGAACGAACACACCATTCTGAAGCAAGCCGTCATAAATCGCTTGAAGATCGGCCCAAATCGTAGCGGTGGACGCCGGGTCTCCGTCGAGGCTGTTTTGCCCGCACATGACAAAGCAGATGTCGAGATCCGCCGCCAAAGCTTCCGGCAATTGCAGGGTACGAACGTTCGCGACCGTCGCGCCGCCGACCGCAAACACATTCGATGCTGGAATGTCCAGGCGATCGTTGAGGTATCGCCGCGCCCACGCAAGCCATCCCCAGTTCGTCCAGCCATTGCCGACGGCGTCCGCGGTCAAACTGTCGCCGATTGCGCCAGCCTTCCGAGCCTCGGAGATGACGCGAGGATACGATGCAAAAAGTTCAGGCATTCTAACCCCTCAATCCGCTACCAGCGTCACGACATAGACGCCGTTCTCCGTCACGCGCTCATCGTCCACCGTGACAAATTCCCAATGGAAACCGGAAGGCGCCGGGCCGTTAGCGAACTGGGCGGCATCTTCGCCCGCACTCACACTCCCAAGGACAGTGGAGATCCCCAGCCCGAGGCCAAGTCCAATCGGGGGGCTCATCAGTAGATCGCCCAGACGTCAGCCGCGGTGCCGAAGGTAACCTTCGTTACGCGGATTGGGTTGTAACCCTGCTGGAGCGGATAGTCGGTCGCGGTGTTTCCTTCCGCGTCGATCAGCGTGGCCGTCCCGGCTGTTCCAACGCAAAGCGCGCGGCACGGGCCATCAGTGAAGTCAACACCAGTTGAGACTTCGACGATTTTGCGGCCAGGCGAGTCGAGCCCGGTGGAAGTGCCTTCGAAACGATCAGCCATAGTCAGTCCCTCCTGTTAGGTCATGCTGCCGGGCATGAAGCAGCGAATGTGAATGCTTCCGTCGCGATAGGTCACAGGCCACACCATGGCGTGGCCGGCTTGGTTCGGCTCCGTGATGAGGGCCTCGTCCGGCACGTCGTGCCACTGGCCACCGATGCGCACGCGATAGCGCCCGCCGTCCACGCTCCAGTCCGGATCGTCGAGAGACGTCCCGTCCTTGCCGTCGCAGCACGACACCCCGCCCTTGCTTCGCAGGCTTTCAAACCACGGCGCGAGGTCTGGCCTGCGGTGGTCGTGAGCCTTGACGTTGCCGATAAACAGCGCCGCGGCCACGCCGAGCGCGATCCCGAGAGCCTGGACCTTCATAGGAGCCCCACCGTGATGAGCGCCGCAGCGCCGACGCCAAAGACCGCAAGGCAGGTGATGCCTGCCCATCCCATCGCCGCGCCGATCTTGCGCAAGCGCCACTCTTCGACCGCCCAGAGCGCGATCATGATCAGGAGCACGATGCCGAGAGCGAGCAGCATCTTCTGGAGCTCGCCCCGGAAGGCGGCCACACTGGTGAGAATCTGAGCGCCCTGCCCGTTCATTCGACGGATACCCGAGCTGTGCCGCCCATGCCGATGGCGTTCGCCCCTGCCCGCCCCAGGTCCACACAGCGGCCTTTGACGAACGGGCCCCGATCGGTCACGACCGCGCTGATGGAGCGCCCATTGGCGAGATTTGTGATCCTGAGCACCGTTCCGAACCGGTGCGTCTTGTGCGCTACCGTGTAGGGGCTGGTGGCGTAGGTATTGAAGATCGAGCCGTTCGCGGCGCGCTTGCCGTGGTAGCCGTCACCGACGCCATACTGAGAGGCGATGCAGGTTTCGGCGCGCGCAGGCGTCGCGGCCCAGGCGATCGCCAGAGCCGCCATGAGAAGGCGGAATTTCATGTGATGCTTTCTGAAGTCAGCGCGCCTTGACCGGCGGCGGTTCTTTGCGAAGGATGGACTTGATCTCGCTGATGCCGTCCTGCACGGCTTCAAGGCGTGTTTCGACTTTTGTCAGACGATCGGCCTGCGGGGCGGCGAGCTCGACCTTACGCTCCAGGGCGCTGAGGCGCTCTGCTGCGGTAGCGCCCCACCAAATGACGCCACCGGTCTGCACGAAAATCGCCATGATGATGGCTACCGGCACCTTGCGATCCAGATGCCAAGAGGCGTCGGAAGTGTCGACAACGGCCGGCGGTCCTCTGCGAGCCATGATCTTACTTCCCCCATCCGCAAAGACGCTTTCCAACTGCGTTGATGAGGTCGGCCCGGTTTTTCGTCTCGCTGGTATCATTGCGCGACCATCGGAAAGCGCCGCCCTGCCGGTTCATGACATCGCAGAAAGATGCGGCGTTCTTGACGCCTTCCTTTTCGCGGCACTCGAACTCGAATATGTCGTTGAACGTTGGCCGGCATACCGTTGTTCCCGGCGCCGCAGCCGTCGGGATCAGCACAATGGTGGCAGCGGCGAGCACTCGCAGCATCAGTCTCTCCGGAATGAAATGTCGCGACCATCGTCGCTGTCAGGATGCGCGGCTTGCTTCGCCTTCGCCTCGTCAACCGCCGCATCCGCCTGTGCGAGCTGCTCGGTGGCCGTCTTGAGACCGTCGGAGACGGCCTGGTCGTAGCCAATGCCCTGGTTTGCCTTGGCGTCAGCCGCCGACTTGATCTGCTGGATCAGACCGAGGACCAGTGGCAGCGACTTCACCGCTGCCACGAAGAAGGTCCACCAGGTAGCCGTAATCACTGGACGGGCGGCTGCGGCTTCGTCATGCCGGCGAGGCCGTCGCGCAGCGCGTTCATGACCAGTTTGGCGGCGGCGAGAACAGCCACGATCTTGCCGGCAGTCGACGCCGAGACGATCGAGGAGAAGTCGAAACCGGCCAAGCCGGCGGTGATCGCGATCAGGAAGTTCAGGATGTTGTGGATCAGGTTGGTGTTCACGGTTCGCTCCGATGCTTTCATGAGGTGGTTTTGCGCGATGCCGTCGCGCGGCGGTAAAATCAGGACAGAACCACGTAGCGCGCCGCGACGAAGTCGCCGCCGTCGGAGCTGGCGATCTTGTACCAGCGCGTCGAGCCGTTCATGGCATCGCCGATGATCTCGATCGCTTCGCCGCGCTGTAGCCGCCGCGTCTCCGGCGATTTCGCGCTCGGCTCGTCGCGCACGCTAAGGAAGTCGCCCGCGGCGACGTTAACGGTGCCCCTACGGTTCGCCGGAGACACGGCCGGCGGCGGCTCGTCGTCATCGTGAGCTGCCGCACCGGTCAGTTGCAGCATCTTCGCCTTGATCAGGCCTGCCATCGCTGCCTTGTCGACTTTGCGGCCTGGGCATGTTTTGCTGGTCTTGGGATCGTCGCGATGGAAATGCAGACCCCGCACATTGATGACGAACGGGTCAGGACTGATCCCGAGCGCGACGTGCAGGCACGCCAAGCCCTCCGCGTAGCGGTTCGCCAGATCCGGCGTGAAGGGCTCGCTGTCGAAGTCACCGACACACTCGACGCCCCAGGACAGAGCGTTGAATGAAACCGCGTGCACCCCGCGCCTGTCCGGCAACGACAGTACGCAAAAATTGTCCGGCGTGAAAAAGAAGTGCGGGCCGGCGCTCCAGCCGAGCTCGTTGCCGTAATAGGCAGCCAGGTTGCGCATCCATTGCGCGTCCGTGATCGGCACCTTGCGATTGCCGTGGGCATAGGTCTTCCAGGTCGCCAGCGACGGGCCGCCGGTGTGGTGCATGGTGACAAAGCGCGGCGTCCAAGCCCTGAACTGTATGGTGTCAAGGTAACCGAGAAACTCCGCGGCCGTGGGAAAGCATTTCCCGACATATGGGATCGCACTCATATCTTGCTCCGTGTTGGGAACGCTTGCATGCGCAAGGGAAACGCCTGACGAGCCGTCAGAACTCCTGAGCGAGGCAAGTCAGGTTTGCGATGGACGAGGTCGTGCCGGAGTCATTCGTGGCGACGGACGCGTCGTACCAAACCTGGACGCCGGTGCTTAGTCCGCTGATGATCCCTTCCAAAGCGAAAGGGGCGTAGTAGCTGCCTGACGGGGTGGCCCACACGATGCCATTATTGAACAGAGTTCCAGTCAATGCGGCGGCATTGCTTGGCGCGGAGCCAGTGCCATATCGCCCCTGAATCGTCGTAGTTTTGTTCGGGTTGTTGTTCGTCACGTTCCCGATGATGGTGAAGCGCACGCGACCGCTCGTAGTGGGCGTGACCTTGCATGTCGCCCCGAGCCCCATCATCAGCCCGGTCGTGTTTGCAGACCCGCCAGGATTTGCCGGCGTTGCGTGTTGGGACGCGCTTGTGAGCTGAAGGGTGCCATAGCCAACGCCCTCTACCTGAGTCGAGTTGATCCACCTTGCAACTTGGTTGGCCGACGGCGTACCTGACGTAGAGACATTGCCGGCGCCGGCGGGCGTTGCCCACGTACCGTCACCGCGCCAGAATGTTGAACTTGATGCGCTGGTGCCGCTGTTAAGGTTGGATACAGAAAGATTTCCAGTCACGTCCGAGCCGAGCCGCACCGTGCAGGTGTTGTTCGCGCAATTGATCGTCTTGTTTGTCAGCGTGTCCGTGCTCGCGCGGCCGACGATCGTATCCGTGCCCGCAAACAACGTCGCGGTGCCACCACCAGTCGCTGGTGCCTTGAGCGTCGAGGATCCGGAAGACGAGCCGAGCAGCACCAGCGTGCCATCGCTGAAGGACTGAGCCGCAGTCCATGTGGCAATGGCGTTAAGCACGCCGATCGTACCGGAGGCATTCGGTAGCGTGAATGTCTTGATCGAGCTAGCCGGGCCACTGAACTGCATGAAGGCGTTGCCAGTACCACCCTTTCCGCCAGAAAGCGGCGAGGTGCCTGGGCTGACTTGCGCAAACAGCGCAATAGGCCAAAGGATAAGACCAAGCACGACGGCGCATGCCGTGAGGCGGCGAAGCATAGTCAGTCTCCAGATTTTCAGAAAGCGGTGCGTCAGAACCAGCCGCTGCCGTCTTCAAGCGGCGTGAACTTGATCGATCCCCCGTTGGAATCGATGACGTAGGAAGTTGCACCCATGATCGTCTTCGAGGTGCCAAGCGAGGTGATCGTAATGTTGTTCGTCGCGGCATCGTACTTGCCGTCGACGATGCGGACGGGCTTCGTCGCGGTTGATGGGTCCGGGAGTTCGACCGGCGTCGCCGCGCCAACTGTTTTCTTCACGACGACGATATCAGCATCATCATTCGTGACCGTCACCGTACCGGCCGCGATGTGCGTGCGCTGTATTAGGCCTTCAGCCGCCGCATCTGTCTCCTGCGCCAGGCCGATGGCGACATAGCGCCTCGTCTTCGAATAGATGCCAGACGTCACGACGATCTGATAGGCGCCGCCGGCACAATAGAAGCCCGCGTCTCCATTGGCATCTGTCGTCAGCGGGTTACCTGCCGGCGTAGTGCCGGCCCGGTCGCTATAGAGCGGCGCAAGCGGCTGCCCTGGAATTTCACGACGGACCTCGACAGAGGCGCCGGAAATCACGTTGCCCTGCGTGTCTGTCGCGGTCAGATCGTATCGGGCCATGGTCATGCGAGACGCCCTCTATTTCAGTTAATGCGAGCGCCGCGGATGTCCCCGGAGCCCAATGTCAGCGTAACGTAGCTGTCGCCATCAATGGCGTTGCCAGCCGCGCCACCGGGACCGCCGCTGTAGGTCGTACTTCCGTTGGTTTGTCCGGAAACACCGGCCGCGCCAGGAAGCCCAGGGCCGCCACCGGGACCGCCGCCGCCAGCGGAGTATCCTGGGATGGCACCATTGGCGCCGCTACCGCCCGCGCCACCAGCAGATGACGTGCCAGACGACCCAGGAAGGCCATAGCCTCCGCCGTCACTGCCCCCATGGTCGCCCCAAGACCCGCTACCGCCAACCTGTCCTGCTCCGCCGCCGCCGCCGCCGC
>Ga0268287_100160_pt1 | contig 43971 bp, 39 predicted proteins | sample MetcocultureR3M_FD_191348 | JGI IMG/M metagenome (GOLD analysis project Ga0268287, IMG submission 191348) | Soil microbial communities from Anza Borrego Desert, Southern California, United States - Methanotrophic co-culture R3-M | ecosystem: Environmental > Terrestrial > Soil > Desert | place... | reverse complement strand
GGCCCCGAGCTGAAGGCCCGCGGCCTGCTGTTCGTCGGCATCGACGTGATCGGCGACTACCTCACCGAGATCAACGTCACCTCGCCCACGGGGGCCGTGGCGCTGAAGCGGTTCACCGGGGTGGACGCCGCCGAGGTGCTCTGGACGCGCATTGAAGCGCTTCGCGCCGGGGCCTAGGCCTCCACATCAAGACCCCGGCGTAAGTGTCGAAAGCGTATTGATTACCGCATAAGTTCTATTTTCGTTCTTGATCCGATCCCAGGTCCGTGCTGCTGTTTGTGGATAAGTCTCAGGCGACCACAAGGGATTGAGATGAGCGCGGGGGTGGTGACGCTGGCGTTCCGCGGCGTGGAGGCGGTCCGGGTCGACGTCCAGGTCCAGTTCACCGGCGGCGAGCCCAAGTTCTTCCTTGTCGGCATGGGCGACAAGGCCGTCTCGGAAAGCCGCGAGCGGGTGCGCGCCGCCTTCGCGGGGCTGGGCCTGGCCCTCCCCGCCCGGCGCATCATCGCCAACCTGGCCCCCGCCGACCTGCCCAAGGAGGGCAGCCACTACGACCTTCCGGTGGCGCTCGCCATCATGGCCGGCATGGGCGTCATCCCGCCCGACGCCCTGGAGGGCTGGGCGGCGGTGGGCGAGTTGGCCCTGGACGGCCGCATCACCCCGGTCGCCGGCGCCCTGCCGGCCGCCGTGGCCGCAGGCGGCCTGGGCCTTGGCCTGATCTGTCCCGAGGCGTGCGGGGCCGAGGCGGCCTGGGCCGGCGACACGCGGATTCTGGCCGCCCCCTCGCTCATCGCCCTGGTCAACCACTTCCGCGGGACGCAGGTGCTGGCGCCGCCTGCGCCGGGGCCGATGCTGGACGCCGGACGCCAGCCCGACCTGCGCGACGTGAAGGGCCAGGAGAACGCCAAGCGGGCGCTGGAGATCGCCGCGGCCGGCGGCCACAATCTCCTGTTCGTCGGCCCGCCGGGCTCGGGCAAGTCGATGATGGCCGCGCGCCTGCCGGGCCTGCTGCCGCCGCTGACCTCGGAGGAGCTGCTCGAGACCTCGATGGTCCATTCCATCGCCGGGCTGATCGCCAAGGGCCAGCTCACCCGCGCGCGGCCGTTCCGCAATCCGCACCACTCGGCCAGCATGGCCGCCCTGACCGGCGGCGGGCTGAAGGCCAAGCCCGGCGAGGTCAGCCTCGCGCACAACGGCGTGCTGTTCCTGGACGAGCTGCCCGAGTTCGGGACCCAGGCGCTGGATTCCCTGCGCCAGCCGATCGAGACCGGCGAGGTGGTCGTCGCCCGCGCCAACGCCCACGTGCGCTATCCCGCCCGTTTCCAGCTGGTGGCGGCGATGAATCCCTGCCGCTGCGGCCTGGGCGGACCGGGCCGCGGCGCCTGCGGCCGGGCGCCCCGCTGCCAGACTGACTACCAGGGCCGCATCTCGGGGCCGCTGATGGACCGCATCGACCTGCAGGTGGAGGTCCCGCCGGTGACCGCCGCCGACCTCGCCCTGCCGCCGCCCGCCGAGGGGACGGCAGAGGCCGCCGCGCGGGTCGCGACGGCCCGGGGCCTGCAGGCCGAGCGGGCCGCAAAGGCCGAGGGCGGCGAGGGGGCGAGGCTCAACGCCCGCGCCGAGGGGGATTTCCTGGAAAAGGCCGCCGCGCTGGACGAGCCGGCCCGCGCCCTGCTCGCCCGGGCGGCCGAGGCGGGGGGCCTGTCGGCCCGCGGCTGGACGCGCACGCTCAGGCTCGCCCGCACCATCGCCGACCTGGAGGGCTCGGACGCCGTGCGCCGCGTCCACGTGGCCGAGGCGCTGATCTACCGGCGCGTGGCGCCGGCGGCGTCGGGGGTCGCCGCCCTGTAGCGCTGGGCGTTCCAGGCTCCGTAGGCGATGCTGAAGGCCAGGAGATAACCCCAGAAGATCTCAGCGGTGATGTAGGCCCAGGCGCCCACGCCATGATCCACGACCCTCGCCACGTGGGTCACCACGGCCAGAAGGTGGAAAGCGGCTGCGAAGATCGGCCAGTAGTGCGTGCTGCGCAGCGCGATCCACACCAGCAGCCCGAGCAGCGCCGCATCGACGATCAGGATGCCCCATTCGGGCTCCCGGAACTGCGAGCGGTAGACGAGCATCGTCATCGCCCATCCCGCGAGGAGCCCACCGGCCGCAAGCCGATCATCGGGCCCGCCCCGGCGCGCGGAAACGGCGCAGACGGCCAGAACCGTGGCCGCCCAAATGTAGCCTCTGATCTCGTAGGAGCTCAAAAGAAAGGGGCCTCCCGATCGGGAGACCCCTTTTGCCAGAACATAACCGAAATCGGAATGCGCAGGTCAGGCCGCGGCGACGGTCCGAAGGCGACGGCCGCCGGTCCGCTCGAGGCTCGCCGTGGGGGCCGGCTTCTCTCCGCCCGGGTCGCCGACCATGACCGCGCCCAGCCCGATCTGGCCCTGAGCGACGCTCAGCTCCTTGTGGGTCTCGACGATGGCGCGGCGGGCCTCGGCCAGGGCCATGATGGCCTGGCTGGCGCGCTCGACCGCGTCCTGGCCGATGAGGGCCGAGGCGCCGGCCTGCTTGCGCAGGCTGGGCATGACGCCGGTCAGGTGGGCGGTCTTGGCCAGGGCCGCATCGATGGCGGCTTCGGCCTCGAACAGGGCGCCGGCGATCTGCTCGGCGACCATTCGACGTTGCTTAAGCATGAGTCGTCTCCATGCGCGTCGAGGGAGCGACGCGCCGCAAGTTTCAGATAACTAGGGTTTCTCGGCCGTTCAGCCGTTAGGTTAAATTGACGGCCAGCGCCTGCAGCGCGTGGAGGCCTGCCAGCATCCCGCCGAAGGCGAGCGCGGTCAGGATCGCCACTGCCACGATGGCGCCCAGCCGGGCGGCGGGGCCTAGCTCATTGGGCCCGAGCCATCGTCCGCGTCCGGCCGGAAGTTCTCGTCCAGCAGGACCCAGGTCATGCAGAGGATCTCCCGCAGGACCATTTCGGCCGGCTTGAACGGCGCCAGCTTCCGCGTGGCGGACACCAGGTGCCGCGCCATGTCCGCCTGGGCGGGCGTCGCCGACAGGTCGACGAGCTGCCGTTCCAGCTGGGTCCAGGAGAAGGCCGGAAGGCTCTCCTCCCTGCGGGCCAGAGCCGGCCAGCGCGCCTCGAAGTCGTCGATCTCCCGGCGCAGGCGTAGCGCCTTGCCGATCACTTGCCGATTGTCGAAGTTCTGCCGGTCGCCCATGGGCCGTCCCCTCTGTTGCGGGGTCATCCAGCCAGCGGGCGGCGGGGTTGTCTGTCCTGATCGCGTCCTGTCCTGATCCGGTCAGGACAGGATCGCCGTCGTGGCGGCGCAGCAGGCGCGCGGCCTCGTAGCGGTCGGGCACGCCCAGCTTGCGGCGGGCGCGGTCGCAGTAGGTGTCCACCGAGGTCTTCGACATGCCGAGCTCGCGGGCGATCTGCTTGGAGCTCAGGTGCTGGTCGACGAGACGCAGGCATTCGCGCTCGCGCTGCGTGAGCAGCCCGGCCGGATTGGTCTCGACGTCGGCGCGCGTAGGCATGGCGCATCTAATAAACGACGGCTTCGCCGCGTCGTCTACTTTGGCGGGCGCGATTTCGCCGCAGGGGCGGCGTTCTGCAACCGCTGGGGCGCGTTTGACCGACCGTTAAGTCCTCGCGGCTACCTCTGCCGGGATGCGCAAGCCGCTACGACCCCTTTCCGAACGCCGCCCGGCGCGGGCCCAGATCAGCGCCGAACAGCTGGCGTCGCTGAGCCACGAGTTCCGCACCCCGCTGAACGGCGTGCTGGGCATGGCCCGGCTCCTGGAAGGCACCCGCCTGACCGCCGAGCAGCGCAGCTATGTGGCGGCCCTGCGCGAGAGCGGCCAGCACCTGCTGACCCTGGTCAACGACGTGCTCGACTTCGCCAAGCTGGGCGCCGGGCGCGTCGAGCTGCATCCCGAGACGATGGAGGTCGAGAGCCTGCTGCGCGGCGTCGCCGAACTGCTCTCGCCCCGCGCCCGCGAGAAGGGCCTGGAGATCGCCTGGGCCGCGCCGGCCGGCGCGGGCTCGGTGCGGGCCGACGAGGGACGGCTGCGGCAGATCCTGCTCAACTTCGCCGGCAACGCGGTGAAGTTCACTGAGGCCGGGGGCGTCCTGCTGGCGGTCTCCACGCCCGAGGCCGGCCGGCTGCGCTTCACCGTGGAGGACACCGGCCCCGGCGTCTCGGAAGCCGCCCGCGACCGCATCTTCGAGGCCTTCGCCCAGGCCGAGGCCTCGCACGCCGACCTGGGCGGCGCCGGGCTGGGGCTCGCCATCGCCCGCCGGCTCGCCCGCGCCATGGGCGGTGAGGTGGGGGTCGAGACCGCCCGCATGGGCGGCGCCTGCTTCTGGTTCGAGGCCGCCTTCCCGCCGGCGCCCGAGGCCGCGGCGGGCGAGCCGCTCAAGGGCCGCACCGTGGCGATCGCCTCGCCCAATGCCATCGTCCGCGAGGCCGCCCGCCGGCAGGTCCGGGCCAGCGGCGGCCGCGCCGTGGCCGAGGCCGAGCTCGACGCCGTCCTGCAGCGGACGGGACCCGACGACGTGCTGCTGCTGGACGCGGCGCTGACCCCGCCCGGCGAGCCCCTGCGCGCCCCGCCCGGACGCGCCAGCATCGTCCTGCTGGCCCCCGACGAGCGCGACCGCATTCCGCGCCTGCGGCGGTCGGGCTTCGCGGGCTATCTCATCAAGCCGCTGCGGCGCGGCTCGCTCGCCGAGCGCGTGCTGATCGCCGCCGGCGCCGCCGCCAAGGCCGGCGTCGTGCGCGACGACGAGCGCGTGGCGGCCGCGGCCGCGCCGGGCGCCCGCGTGCTGCTGGTCGAGGACAACCCCATCAACGCCCTGCTGGCCCGGGCCCTGCTGACCCGCGAGGGCTGCGCGGTCGAGCACGCGGTCGGCGGCGAGGAGGCCCTGGCGGCCGCCCGTATCGGCGTCTTCGACCTGATCCTGATGGACATGCGCATGCCGGGCCTCTCCGGCGAGGAGACCGCCCGGCGGCTGCGCGCCGAGGGGGTGCAGGCGCCGATCGTCGCGCTCACCGCCAACGCCTTCGAGGACGACCGCAGGGCCTGCCTGGCCGCCGGCATGAACGACTTCCTGGTCAAGCCGCTGTCGCCCGACGCCCTGCGCGCGGTCCTGACGCGGTGGACCGCGCGGCCCGCCGGCTGGACGAAGGCCGCGGCGCGCGCCAAGGTCGGCTGACCGGGCGCCGGGGGGCGCCTTCCGAGACTTCCATGGCCGACACGACCTCCGCCGCGCCGAAGCCCGCTTCGAAACCCCGGGGCCATTCCTGGCGCGAGGTGATCGCGGCCCTGCGCCATCCGCGCGTGCTGATCACCCTGCTGCTCGGCTTCTCGTCCGGCCTGCCGTTCATGCTGACCGGCAACACCCTGGGCTACTGGCTGCGGGAGGAGGGCGTCGAGCTCGCCGCCATCGGCTTCCTGTCGTGGGTCGGCATCGCCTATTCGATGAAGTTCCTGTGGGCGCCGGTGATCGACAAGGTGGACGTGCCGATCCTGGGACCGCTGCTGGGCCGCCGGCGCGGCTGGATCCTGCTGTCCCAGCTGGTCATCGGCGCTGGCCTGTTCGCCATGGCCGCCATCGGGCCGGCCGGCGGCCTTCTCACCTTCGCCGGCTTCGCGCTCGTCGTCGCCTTCGCCTCGGCCACCCAGGACATCGTCGTCGACGCCTGGCGGATCGAGCGGGCCGAGAGCGACGAGGACCTGGGCCTGCTGACCGCCGCCTTCCAGCTCGGCTACCGCATCGCCATCCTCGCCACCGACGCACTGATCCTGCTGGCCGCGGCCAAGCTCGGCTGGAACAACTCCTACGTCCTCTGCGCCCTCGCGGTGGGCGTCGGGCTGACCGCGACCCTGTTCGCCACCGAGCCGGCCCGCATCGACCCCGAGGCGGCGAAGGCCCAGGCGGGGCCCCCGCTCTGGACCCCCCGCGGCCTGTTCGACGCGGTCGTCGGCCCGTTCATCGCCTTCTTCCGCGACCACGGCGTCCTGGCCGCCCTGCTCATGCTGGCCGCGATCAGCCTCTACCGCCTGCCCGACTTCGTGATGGGGCCGATGGTCAGCCCGCTCTACGTGGACGTGGGCCTGTCGAAGGAGGTCGTCGGCAGCGTGCGCGCCACCATCGGCCTGGGGGCCACCGTCGTCGGCATCGCGCTGGCGGGCCTCAGCGCCGTGCGGCTGGGCTTCACCCCGACGCTGGTGCTGGGCGCGATCCTGGGGCCGGGCTCGAACCTCGCCTTCGCCGCCCTCGCCTACCTGGGCGGCAGCGTCGAGACGCTTAGCATGGTCATCATCGTCGACAACATCGCGACCGGCTTCGCGGGCGCGGCGCTGGTGGCCTACATGTCCAGCCTGACCAGCCTCGGCTACACGGCGACCCAGTACGCGCTGCTGTCCAGCTTCTACGCCCTGCTCGGCAAGGTGCTGAAGGGCTTCTCGGGGCAGGTGGTGGAGAGCCTGCAGGCGACCTACGACCCGATGACCGCCTACGCCATCTTCTTCACCGGCACGGCGGTGGTGGGGATCCCGGCGCTGATCCTCTGCGCCATGCTGGGCGTGCGGCACCGGCGCGAGCAGCGCCGCCTGGCGCAGGCGCCGGCTTAGGCCGCCTCAGGCCGTCAGGCAGACCACCTGGGCGACGCGGAGCTGCCGGCGCAGGTCGTCGGCGACGTAGAAGTAGTTCTGCGGCGTCATGGGTTCGCCCGTGGCGGCGGCGGGGGCCGCGAGGCGGCGGCCGCTCGAGGCCAGGGTGGCCGTCACCACCTCGGGCGCGGTGGTGTAGATCCGCCCCCGGCGGGGGCTCTCGGCGATCGTCACCCCGACCACCCGGCCCTGGGCGTCGAGCGCCGGCGCGCCGGAGAGGCCGCCGAGCGTGCCCTCCAGGCCCTCGGTGCGGCCAGTCTCGGCCCAGACCAGCACCGGCTCGCTGCGCGCGCCGCGGCCGCGCACCACCAGCGTCTCGCGGCCCAGCAGGCGCGAGGTGGCCTCGCCCGGCTCGCCCTGCGGGAAGCCCGGATGGTAGGCCCGCTGGCCCCGGCGCAGGGGCTCGTCCAGCGCCAGCGGCAGGGGATCGGCGCCGCCCTCGGTGAGCAGCACGGCCGCCTCGCCGCGGGGATCGACCCGGACCGTGGTGGCCACGCCGACGCCGTCGCCGACCACCAGGGCGGCCCGCGCGCAGCCCTCCACCACGTGCCGGGCGGTGAGCCAGACGCCGGACTCGGCGATGGAGAAGGCGGTGCCGGTCGCCGGCCCGTTCTCGCTCGGCACGTCCACCACCACCGAAGGGTCGAACGGCGAGGCCGGCCCGATCGCCTCGCCCAGCGGGGCGGCCACGTCCGGCGGCGGCGGTGGCGCGTCGGCCCGCTCGCCCCGGCCCAGCGCCGCGAACAGCAGCGCCAGCACGACCGCCGAATAGACCAGCCAGTCCGGCAGGCGGGGGAAGTGCATCGGGCTAGCCCGTCACCGCCGCGGCCACGATCACGGCCGTGGAGAGCTTGGCGCCGACCAGCAGGGCGGCCGCCGACATCTCGCCGTCCTGGATGCGGCGGGGCAGGCCGCGCAGCAGGATGTCCACCAGGCGGAAGACCAGCAGCTGGACCACCACCGTCGCCGCGCCCCACAGGCCGATCTCGATCAGGTTGGTCGAGGCCTGCAGCGACACCGCCAGCGGGATCGACAGCCCCAGCATCACCCCGCCCAGGGACACCGCCGCGGCGGTGTTGCCCTCGCGGATCAGGGTGATCTCCTTGTGCGGCGTCAGCAGGATGTACAGCGCCGAGGCCCCCATCAGGATCAGGATGGTGACGGCGATGTGCAGCAGGGTGATGGGGAAGCCGGTGGCGAAGGCCTGGATCTCAGGCGAAGGCGTAGGCATGCACACTCCCCGGAACTTGAGGCGTCACCGTTAGCACGCGTGGACGGGTCAGGTCAGCCGCCCGCCGCCAGCTTGCGCCGGGCGCTGGCCCGCAGCTTCTCGCTCTCGCTCTTCAGCTGGCCGCAGGCGGCCAGGATGTCGCGTCCGCGCGGCGTGCGGATCGGGCTGGCGTAGCCCGCGCGGTTCAGCACCGCGGCGAACCGCTCGATGGTCCCCCAGTCCGAGCACTCGTACTGGCTGCCGGGCCAGGGGTTGAACGGGATCAGGTTGATCTTGGCCGGAACGCCCTTGAGCAGGTTCACCAGGGCCTTGGCCTCGGCCGGGCTGTCGTTGACCCCCTTCAGCATGACGTACTCGAACGTCACCCGCTTGGAGTTGGACAGGCCCGGATAGGCGCGGATCGCCGCCATCAGCTCGGCGATCGGGTACTTCCGGTTCAGCGGGACCAGCTTCTCGCGCAGCTCGTCGTTGGTCGCGTGCAGCGAGATGGCCAGCATCGCCTGGGTCCGCTCGCCCAGGGCGGCGAGCTCGGGCACGACCCCCGAGGTCGAGACGGTGATCCGCCGCCGCGAGATGGCGATGCCTTCGTTGTCGGCGATGATGTCGATGGCGGCGGCGACGTTGTCGAGGTTGTAGAGCGGCTCGCCCATGCCCATGAACACGATGTTCGAGAGCCGGCGGTCCTCCTTGGGCGAGGGCCATTCGCCGAGGTCGTCGCGGGCGACCTGCACCTGGGCCACGATCTCGGCGGCGGTCAGGTTGCGCACCAGGGCCTGGGTGCCGGTGTGGCAGAAGGTGCAGTTCAAGGTGCAGCCGACCTGCGAGCTGACGCACAGGGCGCCGGCCCGGCCCACGTCGGGGATGTAGACGGTCTCGACCTCGATGCCCGGCGCCATGCGGATCAGCCACTTGCGCGTGCCGTCCTTGGAGACCTGGCGCTCGACCACCTTGGGACGGGAGATTGCGCAGACCTCGGCCAGCGCCGCCCGGGTCTCCTTGGCCACGTCGGTCATCTTCTCGAAGTCGGTGACGCCGTAGTGGTGCATCCAGCGCCAGAGCTGCGAGGCGCGCATCTTCGCCTTCTCGGGCCGCACGACGCCCAGCTCGACCAGGCAGGCGGCCAGCTCCGCCCGGGTCATCCCCGAGAGGTTGGGTCTGGACGGCGCAAGCGGCTGCGCCGGCGCGCGGGCAAGGTCGAGGGTCACGCCCAAGGGATCAGGTCCTTCGCTGAGGGCGCGGAATATAGGTGAGCGCGCCGCCCGCACCAAATCCGGTCTTTCAAACGGGCGTTCGAGTGGCTAGCGTCCGCGGCTTGCAGCATTGGGAGAGGCGCGCATGAAGGCCCTGTTGAGCAAGGAAGTCGGCGGTCCGGACAAGCTGGTGCTGGAGGACGTGCCGGCCCCGCAGGCCAAGGCCGGCCAGGCGGTCGTCGAGGTGAAGGCCATCGGCGTCAACTTCCCTGACGTGCTGATCATCGAGGACAAGTACCAGTTCAAGCCCGAGCGGCCGTTCTCGCCCGGCGGCGAGATCGCCGGGATCGTCAAGAGCGTCGGCGAGGGCGTAACCCACGTGAAGCCGGGCGACCGGGTGCTGGGCAACACCGGCTGGGGCGGGATGGCGCAGGAGCTGGCCCTGGAGGCCGCTCGGCTGGTGAAGATCCCCGACTCGATGCCGTTCGACGAGGCGGCCGCCTTCATCATGACCTACGGCACCAGCTGGCACGCCCTGAAGGACCGGGCGCAGCTGAAGGCCGGCCAGACGATGCTGGTCCTGGGCGCCGCCGGCGGCGTCGGCCTGGCCGCCGTCGAGCTCGGCAAGGCGGTCGGCGCCAAGGTGATCGCCGCCGCCTCCAGCCAGGAGAAGGTGGACCTGTGCCTGTCCAAGGGCGCGGCGGCGGGCGTCGTCTATCCGAAGGGCCCGTTCGACAAGGACGGCCAGAAGCAGCTGGCGCAGCTGTTCAAGGAGGCCACGGGCCCGAACGGCGCCGACGTGATCTACGACGCCATCGGCGACGCCTACGCCGAGCCGGCGCTCCGCTCCATCGCCTGGGAGGGCAAGTACCTGGTGGTGGGCTTCGCCGCCGGCGAGATTCCGAAGATCCCGCTGAACCTCGCCCTGCTGAAGGGCTGCGAGATCGTCGGCGTCTTCTGGGGCGCCTGGGTCGGCAAGAACCCCGAGCGGCACCGCGAGAGCGTCGCCGAGCTGATGCGCATGTACGAGGAGGGCAAGATCAAGCCCTACGTCTCCGAACGCTTCCCGCTCGAGCGCGCCGCCGACGCCATCCGCCACCTCGCCAGCCGCAAGGCCATGGGCAAGGTGGTGGTGACGGTGGACTGAGGCCCCGCTCCGGACCCGGCCTAGCCGCGGAACGGCCGGACGGTGATCTCGACCCGGCGGTTCTGCGCCCGGCCCTGCTCGGTGGCGTTGCTGGCGATCGGCCGGCTCTCGCCGTAGCCGACCACGTAGAGCCGGTCCTGCAGGACCCCGCGGCTGACCAGGTAGCTGGCCACCGACGAGGCGCGCCGTTCCGAGAGCGCCTGGTTGTAGGCGTCGGCGCCGGTGGAGTCGGCGTGGCCCGCCACGTCGATCAGCGTCTGCGGATACCGGCTGAGGGTGGCGGCGATGTCGTCCAGCACCGGATAGAAGCGGCTCTGGACGTCGGACTGGTCGACCCCGAACGTCACGTCCGAGGGCATGTTCAGCACGATGTCGTCGCCGCGGCGCTCGACCTCGACCCCCGAGCCGGCCAGCTCGCGGCGCAGCTCGGCCTGCTGGCGGTCCATGTAGGCGCCCACGGCCCCGCCGGCCAAGGCGCCGACGCCGGCGCCGATGAGGGCGTTGGTGCGGCCCTCCTCGCTCTTGTTGGTGTTGGTCAGGTAGCCCAGCAGCGCGCCGCCGGCGGCGCCCGCCAGGATCCCGGTCCGCGTGTTGCTGCGGACGGTCTGGCCCGTATAGGGGTCGGTGGTCGTGCAGGCGCCCACGGCCAGCAGCGAAAGGCCCAGGGCCGCGATCTTGGTCTTCATGGGAGCTCCAATGCGTCGTCTTCCGGGCGGAACGCCGCTACGGCCAAGTCTGTTCCGGTCGGCCCCCTGGCGCGGGCGGGCGACACGGCGGTTGCCAGGGCGGTTGCCAGGGCGGTTGCCAGGGCGGGCTGCCCCTCCTACTGATCGCCGATAACCAACAGGAACGGGGAAGCGTCATGGCGGGTCGTCTGGAAGGCAAGGTGGCGGTGGTCACCGGCGGGGTGTCGGGCATCGGCCTGGGGACCGTCGAGCTGTTCGTCGCCGAGGGCGCGAAGGTGGTCGCCGCCGACATCCAGGACGAGAAGGGGGCGATGCTGGAGCAGCGCTTCCCCGGCCAGGTGCGCTACGCCCACTGCGACGTCACCGCCGAGGCCGAGATCGCCGCGGCCGTGCAGCTCGCCGCCTCCGAATTCGGCGGCCTCGACGTGCTGTTCAACAACGCCGGCATCTCCGACATGATGCGGACCCTCGCCGAGGTCGAGGCCGATCGCTGGAGCTGGGTGTTCGACATACTGGTGCGCGGCCCGGCGCTGGGCATGAAGCACGCCGCGCCCCTAATGGCCGAGCGCGGCGGCGGGTCGATCGTCAACACCGCCTCGATCGCCGGCCTGCAGGCGGGCTGGGGCCCGCTGGCCTATTCGTCGGCCAAGGCGGCGGTGATCCACATGAGCCGCTGCGCCGCGGCCCAGCTCTCGCCGCAGAAGATCCGGGTGAACGCCATCTGCCCCGGCCTGATCGCCACCTCCATCTTCGGCGCCTCGCTCGGCCTGCCCCGCGCCGTGGCCGACCAGATGGCCGCTCGGGTGGCCGAGAACGCGCCCAAGGCCCAGCCCATCCCCAAGGCCGGCATGCCCGAGGACATCGCCCGCGCCGCGCTCTACCTGGCCAGCGACGACTCCGCGTTCGTCACCGGCACGCACGTGGTCGTGGACGGCGGCATCACCATCGGCGGCCGGCACAGCTGGGACCCCGCCGCGGCCTCGCCCCTGATGGAGCTGTTCGCCGAGTTCGCGCCCCCCGAAGCGTGAGCGTCGAGACGGTCATCGTCGAGCCGCAGCCCGGCGGCGGGCTGACGCCCAACGTCCGCGGCGCCCTGTGGATGCTGGCCTCGGCGCTCGGCTTCACGGTGATGACGACGCTCATCAAGTTCCTCGGCGACGACTATCCGGCGGCGCTGCAGACCTTCTACCGGCAGGCGGCGGGCTTCGCCGTCTTGCTGCCGCTGATCCTGCGCCAGCGGCGGGCGGCCTACGCCACCACAAGGCCCGGCATCCTGTTCTTCCGCTCGGCGGCGGGGACGCTGGCGATGATCCTGTCGTTCTACGCCTTCCAGAAGATGCCGCTGGCCGACGCCAACGCGCTCTCCTTCACCCGAACCCTGTGGCTCGTGCCGCTGGCCGCCTTCGTCGTGCGCGAGAAGATCGGACCCTTGCGGATCGGCGCGGCGGTCGTCGGCTTCCTGGGCGTGCTGCTGATGATCCGCCCCGGCGCCGGCGGCGAGTTCGCGGTCGGCGGGCCGGCCCTGGCCATGCTGGCGGCCTCGTTCCTCTTCGCCCTGACCATCACCGGCATGAAGGTGATGACCCGCGACCACTCGCCCAGCGTGCTGCTGGTCTGGGCCATGACCCTGGGCCTGATCTTCTCGATCCCCGGCGCGGTGCTGACCTGGCGCTGGCCCGAGCCGGTGGACCTGGCCCTGCTCTGCGCCATGGGCGTGATCGGGACGATCACCCAGGCCTGCTACATCAAGGGCATGCAGATCGGCGACGCCGCGGCCATGGCGCCGATCGACTACGTGCGGCTGGTGTTCACCGCCGCGGCCGGCTTCCTGCTGTTCCACGAGATCCCGACCGCCTGGACCGTGGCCGGCGCGGGGATCGTGGTGGCCTCGACCCTGTTCATCACCTGGCGCGAGCACCAGCTGGCCAAGGCCGCCCGGTCGGCGGCGCAGCGCGCGGGCTAGTCCTTCCCCAGGTCCTCGATGGCCCGGCGGGCGGCCTCGCGGTGACGCGGCTTCAGGTTCTTGCCGATCACGCTCATCAGCGCCGCGAACACGGCCGCGTCGTCCGTGTAGCCGAGGCCGGCGATGAAGTCGGGCACCGCATCGGTCGGCAGGACGAAGTAGGCGAGGGCCGCCAGCATCATCCCCTTGGCGGCCAGCGGGGTCTCGTCGTCGCGGGCGCAGAACCAGACGGCCAGGGCCTCGCGGGCGAACGGGACCTTCGCCGCCACCTTGCGCATCTTGGGCCAGAAGCCGCGGGCGACCCGCTGCTCGTTCACCCGCATGACCGCGGGGACCAGGGCCTTGCCTGGCGCGATCTCGGCATGCGGGTCGAACCCGCCGGAATTGACGTTGGGTGACGCTTTTTCGCTGGCGTTCATCGGGCTAAAGCCTTCGCCGACTTCGGGTCATCATATGGGAGCGGAGCGTCCATGGAACTCAATTCATCCGTCGCGGCGGTCGTCACCGGCGGCGCCTCGGGCCTCGGCGAAGCCACCGTCCGGGCCCTGGCGGCCAAGGGCGTCAAGGTCGCCATCTTCGACATGAACGAACAGAAGGGCGAAGCGGTCGCCAAGGACGTCGGCGGCGTGTTCTGCAAGTGCAACGTCACCTCGGAAGAGGACGTGGACGCGGCCTTCGCCAAGGCCCGCGCGGCCCACGGCCAGGAGCGCATCCTGGTGAACTGCGCCGGCACCGGCAATGCGATCAAGACCGCCAGCCGCGACAAGCAGACCGGCGAGATCAAGCACTTCCCGCTCGACGCCTTCAACATGATCATCCAGATCAACCTGGTGGGCACCTTCCGCTGCATCGCCAAGTCGGCGGCCGGCATGCTGACCCTGGACCCGCTGCCGGACGGCGACCGCGGCGCCATCGTCAACACCGCCTCGGTGGCGGCCGAGGACGGCCAGATCGGCCAGGCGGCCTACTCGGCCTCGAAGGGCGGCGTGGTCGGCATGACCCTGCCGATCGCCCGCGACCTGTCGAACGACGGCATCCGGGTGAACACCATCCTGCCGGGCATCTTCAACACCCCGCTGCTGGCCGCCGCGCCGGAAGCGGTGAAGGCCGCCCTGGGCGCCCAGGTCCCGCACCCCAAGCGCCTCGGCAATCCCGAGGAGTACGCCCAGCTGGCGCTGACCATGATCACCAACGGCTACTTCAACGGCGAGGACGTGCGCCTCGACGGCGCGATCCGCATGGCGCCGCGCTAGGCGCCGGCCATCGCCGACGCGACGAGGCCCCCGGCTCCGGCCGGGGGCCTTTTCGTTTAGGGCCCTAAGAGCCCGCCGGCTTCTGCGAGCGGCAGACCCAGGCGCCGTCCAGCTGGATGCGACCCGAGCCCAGGGGGCAGATGGTGGGGCGCCGGTATTGGCCGGTGGGCTTGCCGGCGACGACCTGGTGGCACTGGGCCCGGCTGGCGTCGACGTACTCCAGCTTGCCGCCGCCCTTGTCGGCCGGAAGCTCGAAGCCCGCCGGCTGCTCGCGGGAATCGGCGAACCCGGCGGCGTTGCAGAAGACGGGCTCGTCCACGTTGACGAAGGCGGGGCGATCCTGGGCCAGGGCGGGGGCGGCGGACAGCGACAGGGCCGCGGCCGCGATGAGGGCGTGAAGCCGCATGAGACGTTCCTCCCGAGTGTTCTTGTCGTTGGAAACGTGACCTGCGGCGACGCTACCACCCGCGCCTTGCGGCGCAAGACCGGGATCCTGGAAGACCGGGCCCCTAGTTGAAGACCCAGTCCGAGGCGCGGACCGCATTCGGCGCCACGCCCTCCAGGTGGATGACGTAGTTGGCCCACTGGGGGTCGGGACCCGGCCCGTCGCGGTCGAACAGCACCTTGCTGCCGCCCGCGCCGTCCTCGATCAGGCGCAGGTGGCCCGAGGCGAAGGGATCGCCGCTCACCCCCGCGGCCCGCAGCCAGGCCGAGATGTCGAGCTGGTCCTCGCCGGGCGTGAAGTCCCGCACCTGCGCCGGCGACCAGGGTTCCTGCGGCCACTCGAACCGGTCCGCGCCGGCGCCGCCGACCAGCACGTCCGAGCCGCGGCTGGCCACCAGGGTGTCGGCGCCCGCGCCGCCCTGCAGCGTATCCCCCGGTCCCGACGATTCCAGCCGCACGCCGGGCTCGGCTTCAGGCGGCGGGTCCTCGGGCTCCTCATCCGGCGGAGGCGGCGCAGCGCCGCCGCCGTAGAGGGCCGACCAGGTCAGGCCCTCGGTGGCCACGCCCTCCAGCCGGACGACATAGCCGGGCCACTCGCCGCCGGGACCGTCGGCGTCGACCAACACCTTGGTCCCGCCCTCGCCGTCGTCGAAAAGATAGACGTAGCCGTCGGCGATCGGGTCGGCCCCCGAATAGCCGCCCAGCAGCGCGCCCAGGTCCAGGCCGTCTTCGCCGGGCGTGAAGTCGGTGACCCGGGCCGGCGACCACGGCGCGGCGGCCCAGGCGAAGCGGTCGGCGCCCGCCCCGCCGGTCAGCAGGTCGGGCCCGGCGCTGGCGTTCAGGGTGTCGGGGCCCGCGCCGCCGACCAGGGCGTCTCCGGGGCCGTTGGAGGTGAGCACCTGCCCCGCCTCGCCGCCGTCGTCCGGCGCGCCGGCGCGCCAGCCCTGGAACAGCGCGAAGAAGTCGGCGCCCGACATCTGGTGCCCGGCGGGCGCGAAGTGCAGCCCGTCGCCCAGCAGGGGGTAGTCGCGCGCATCGAAGCTGTCGGCGTTGGGGTCCGCCTGGTCGGTCGCCGCCTGGGCGTGGCGGACCTCGGCGGTGTAGGGGGCGCTGCCGGTGATGCGGAAGAAGCCGATCTTGCCGTCCGGGTCCTGGAGCCACTCGGTCCGGATCGCCTGGAACAGCGCCGGCAGGTTCTCGTCGTAGGCCTCGGCGGCGGCGGGGTGATTGGCGTCCTCCTCGCCCTGGCCCCAGAACACCGCCTCGGGGCGGGTCCCGCCGAGCGCCTGGGCCGCCCGGTCGATCATGGCCCGGGTGATGTCGAAGATCTCGTCGTCGCTGCGGTCCGACCAGTCGAAGGCCCACTCGCCGGTGTCGGGCTCGAGCCGGGCGCCGCCCCAGGCCGATTTAACGATCCGCAGCACCTCGTCCGGGTGGGCGGCGCGGAAGTCCATGGCGAACTGCACCTCGGGGCCCCAGGCCTGCGGCATCTGGCCGAAGCCGGTGTTCTCGCCCGGCCGCATCTCCTCCCAGGCGCCGGCGTCGTCGTTCCAGATCAGGGTCAGCGGGTCGGGCCGCCAGGTCCTGGGAAGGGTCGAGGCGTCCATATAGGCGCCGCCGGTGTTCGACTGGCCGGCGAAGACGACGAAGGCCACGGCTGCTGCTCCCCTGCTGCTCCGTTTGGGTACGGACGCGAGACTCGGGAGCGCGGCTCAAAGTTCCGCTTGGCGCGGCGTTATCTGCGCCGTTTCACCCCGCCCAGGACGCCGCGCATGATTTCGCGGCCGATCTGGTTGCCGATGGTGCGCAGCATCGAGGTGGCGAAGGCCTTGCCCATGGTCTCGAACTCGGACGGCTTCTCGCGCGGCGCGGCGCGGGGCTTCTCGGCCTTCGGCTCGGGCGCCGGCCCCGGCGCGGCGGCGGTGGCCGCGGTCTTGGCCTGCAGCATTTCGTAGGCGCTCTGCCGGTCGCGGACCTGGTCGTAGAGGCCCCGCACCGGGCTTCCCGCCATCGCCTGCGCCCGCTCGGCCGGGGTGAGGGGCCCGAGCCGCGACGCCGGCGGGCGGACCAGGGTCTTCTGCACCACCGTGGGCGCGCCCTTCTCGTCCAGCACCGAGACCAGCGCCTCGCCGACGCCCAGGTGCTGGATGGTCTCGGCCGTGTCGAAGGCGGGATTGGTGCGGAAGCTGCCGGCGGCCGCCTTCAGCCCCTTCTGCTCGACGGGCGTGTAGGCGCGCAGGGCGTGCTGGATGCGGTTGCCGAGCTGGCCCAGCACGGTGTCGGGGATGTCGGCCGGGTTCTGGGTGACGAAATAGACGCCGACGCCCTTCGAGCGGATCAGGCGGACGACCTGCTCCACCTTCTCCAGCAGGGCCTTGGGGGCGTCGCGGAAGAGGAGGTGCGCCTCGTCGAAGAAGAACGCCAGCCTGGGCTTCTCCGGGTCGCCCACCTCGGGCAGCTCCTCGAACAGCTCGCTCATCAGCCACAGGAGGAAGGTCGCGTAGAGCCGGGGGTTCGAGATCAGCCGTTCGCCCGCCAGGATGTTGACGTAGCCGCGCCCCGCGCCGTCGGTGCGCATCAGGTCCGAGAGCGACAGCGCCGGCTCGCCGAACAGGTTGGCCCCGCCCTGGTCCTCCAGCATCAGGAGCTTGCGCTGGATGGTGGCGACCGTGGCCGGCGAGATGTTGCCGAAGCGGGCCGAGAGGGCCTTGGCGTTGTCGGCCGCATAGGCCAGCGCCGCCTGCAGGTCCTTCAGGTCGAGGAGCAGCAGGCCCTCCTCGTCGGCGGCGCGGAACACCACCGTCAGCACGCCCTCCTGCACCTCGTTCAGCTCGAGCATCCGCGAGAGCAGCAGGGGCCCCATCTCCGAGACGGTCGTGCGGACCGGATGGCCCGCCTCGCCGAACAGGTCCCAGAACACCACCGGCGCGGCGGCCGGCGTCAGCTCCAGGCCCATGATGCGGGCGCGCTCCAGGAACTTCTCGTTCGGCTGGCCGGGCGCGGCGATGCCCGACAGGTCGCCCTTCACGTCGGCGGCGAACACCGGGACGCCGGCGTCGGACAGCCCCTGGGCCAGGATCTGCAGGGTCACGGTCTTGCCGGTGCCGGTCGCGCCGGCCACCAGGCCGTGGCGGTTGGCGCGGTCGAGCCGCAGCACCTCGGCATGGTCCGACCAGCCGATCAGCACGCCCTCGCCCGTCATGAAGCCTCCGTCGCCGAGCACCGAAACATCCCCGCAGGCTAGCCGCGGGCCGCCGCTCCCGCCAGGGAGAACGATGATTCCCCAAGTTTCTGGCATTAAGGGCAAAATAACTCCCCAATCGCCAGGATGTGGGGTAGAGGAGGCCCGAGTTGACGGCGGCGTCCCCGCTGTAGAGTGTCGATCCGCAATGCCCGCCCCCGCCGCCGACACGGTCTCCCGCAACGCCCTGGTGATCCTGGCGGTGATCGCGGGTGGGGCGGTGCTCCACTGGCTCTCCAACATCCTGACGCCGCTGGCGCTGGCCATGTTCCTGGCGGTGATGATCGACGGCTTCGCGCGGGTGCTGCAGCACCGGCTGCCGGGGGTCTCGCGGCGGGCGGCGACGCCGCTGGCGGTCGTGCTGTCGGTGGCGATCTTCGGCGGCGCGGCGTTCTTCGTGGCCGACAACGCCGCCAGCTTCGGCGCCCAGCTCGTCACCTATACGCCCAAGCTGAACGGCCTGATCGCGCGGTTCGCCGGCATGGTGGGCATGGACGTGCCCCCGACGGTCACCGAACTGCTGCGCCAGCTCGACCCGGCCCGCTACCTCGGCCAGATCGCCCGCGGGCTGCAGGACTTCGTCTCCACCGCCGCCTTCGTGCTGGTCTACCTGGGCTTCATCCTGGCCTCGCGCCACGGCTGGGAACGCAAGACCGTCAGCCTGTTCCCCACGCGCGACGAGCGGCAGGAGGCGGTGAACGCCTTCCTGCGCATCCGCAACGGGGTCGAGCAGTACCTGTGGGTCCAGACGGTGACGGGCCTGATGATCGCCGTCGCCTCGTGGATCGTCATGGCCGCGGTCGGCCTCGACAACGCGGTCTTCTGGGCGATCCTGATCTTCATCGCCTCGTACATCCCGGTGGTGGGCGGCATCGTCGCGGTGGCGGCCCCGCCGATCTTCGCCCTGCTGCAGTTCGACACCCTCTGGCAGGCGATCGTGCTGCTGGCCGTGCTGCAGGGCGTGACCATGTTCGTCGGCAATGTGGTGCAGCCCCGGATGCAGGGCCGCAGCCTGAACATGGACCCGATCGTCCTCCTCCTGGCGCTCGCCTTCTGGACGGTGATCTGGGGCCTCGCCGGCGCCTTCCTGTCCACGCCGCTGACCGTGATGCTGATGGTGATCCTCGCCCAGTTCAAGGGCACGCACTGGATCGCCGTCCTGCTGTCGGACGACGGCGACCCCGACGACCTGAGGAACAAGAATCCCGCCGAACCTCCCGATACGCCGCCCGAAAAGCCACCGGCGAAATCCGGCGGCCGCCGCTCCACGAAACGTTCCAGTGACCAGGGTCTTAAATCGTGACTGTGCGCTTCCTATCTAAGGTGAGCCGGACCGCAATCCCGTCCGGCAGGTGCGTCCGCTCCCCAACCCCGCGGGCGCAGCGAGCACCCCGCGTTCCGTCGCCCCCCCACGACGGGACCACGCGCCGCCGGACTCTCTCCTCCGGCGGCGTTCTCGCGTGGGGGATCGCGCGATGAACCGCTCCATCGACAAGACCCCCGCCGCCTCTTCTGGCAAATCCTCCGCCAAGTCTTCCGGCAAGTCCTCCGGCGCCGCCCTCGTGCGCGCGGTCATGGACGCCATCGGCGAGCCGGCCGCCAAGCCGTTCGCGGCCCAGGCCGCCGCCGACGCGGCCGCCGACGAGCTGCCCGAGCTCTCCGCCGCGGACCTCGCCGCCAACCTGGCCGACTTCTGGCGCTTCGCCGAGCGCCGCCGCGGCCGCGGCCCGCAGATCCGCATCGCCCCGGTGATCGGCGCCCACGCCGGCGGCCTCGACCGGCTGGAGATCGTCCAGGACGACGCCCCCTTCCTCGTGGATTCGGTGATGGGCGAGATCGCCGACCAGGGGCTGTCGGTGCGCGCCATGTTCCACCCGCTGGTCGAGGTGGCCCGCGACCGCGCCGGCGTGCGCGGCGAGACCGGGACCCCCCGGCGCGAGTCGATGATCCAGGTGATCCTGGAGCCCATCGGCGCCGACCGCGAGCAGATGCTGCTCGACGGCGTGAAGGCGACCCTGCTGGACGCCCGCGCCGCGGTGGACGACTTCCCCGAGATGCTGGCGATGATGGGCCGCACGGTGGCCGAGCTGGAGGGTTCGGGGCGCGCCACCGAGGAGGAGGTCGCCTTCCTCTCCTGGCTGCACGCCGAGCACTTCGTGTTCCTGGGCGCCCGCGCCTACGAGTACCCGCGCCTGAAGAACGGCGACTACGCCGCCGCCGAGCCGCTCTACCAGCCCACCGACGGCCTGGGCGACCCGGCCCGCACGGTGCTGCGCCGCGCGCACGAGCCGGCGCTGCTGATGGGCCAGGTGAAGGACCGCCTCGTCACCGACCCGGCGGTCACCGTCGCCAAGTCGAACGTCAGGAGCCGCGTCCACCGCCGGGCCTACATGGACTACGTGGGGGTCAAGCGGTACGGCGAGGACGGCCGGCCCAGCGGCGAGGTCCGCTTCGTGGGGCTGTTCACCGCCGAGGCCTACGACCAGCCGGCCAGCGCCGTGCCGCTGATCCGCGCCAAGACCGCCCGCGTGCTGCAGCGCGCCGGCGCGGCGCCCGGCAGCCACAACGAGAAGCGCCTGCGGAACATCGTCGAGAACCATCCGCGCGACGAGCTCTTCCAGGCCACCGAGGACCAGCTGCTGGCCCAGGCGCTGGGCATCCTGCACCTCTACGACCGGCCGCGCGTGCGGCTGTTCGAGCGGCGCGACCCGTTCGACCGGTTCGCCTCGGTGCTGCTGTTCGTGCCGCGGGACCGCTACGATTCCGACATCCGCCGCCGGGCGGGCGAGATCCTCGCGCAGGCCTACGGCGGCCGGGTCTCGGCGTTCTATCCGAGCTTCTCCGAGACCCCGCTCGCGCGGGTGCACTACATCATCGGCGTCGCGCCCGGGCAGCATCCCTGGCCCGACCTGCGCAAGGTCGAGGCGGCCATCGCCGAGGCCGCGCGGACCTGGGAGGACCGCTTCGAGGCCGCCGTGCGCGCCAGCGGCCGCACGCCCGAGCAGGTGGCCGAGACCGTCGCCGCCTACCGCGAGGCGTTCCCCGCCGGCTATCGCGACCGCTTCGACGCCGCCGAGGCGCTTCAGGACGTGGCGGCCATCGAGGGCTTCGAGACCGGCCAGCCGATCCGCGTGCGGGCCTACCGTACGCCGTCCGACAACGCCCTGCAGTTCCGCTTCAAGCTCTATCGCTGCGGCGAGCCGGCCCATCTGGCCGACGTGCTGCCGATCCTGGAGAACATGGGCCTGAAGGCGGTCGCCGAGGCCGGCTTCCCGATCAGCCGCGAGGGCCAGGCGCCGGTCTGGATCCACGACTTTGAGCTCGAGGACCCCCGCGGCGAGAACTTGGTGTTCGCCGAGGTGAAGGAGGCGTTCGAGGCCGCGGTGGTCGCCGTCTGGAGCGGCCTGACCGAGAACGACGGCTTCAACCGCCTGGTGCTGGAGCTGTCGATCCCCTGGCGCGACGCGGCCCTGGTCCGCGCGCTGGCCCGCTACCGCCAGCAGTCGGGCCTGGATCCCAGCCAGCGCGTGCAGGAGCAGGCGCTGTCGAACCATCCGGGCGTCGCCCGCCTGATCCTCGACCTGTTCCGCATCCGCTTCGATCCGGCGATCAGCGCCGGCCTGGCCGAGCGCAAACGGCAGGCCGATGCGGTGATGGCCGAGATCGTCGGCGCCCTGCAGGCCGTGGAGAGCCTGGACGACGACCGGGTCCTGCGCCGCCTGGCCCTGCTGGTGCAGGCGATCCAGCGGACCAACTTCTACCAGCCGGGCGCGGACGGACGGCCCAAGCCCTACATCTCGTTCAAGGTGGCGAGCGGCGAGCTGGCGGACCTGCCGGCCCCCAAGCCGTTCCGCGAGATCTTCGTCTGGTCGACAGTGGTCGAAGGCGTGCACCTGCGCTTCGGGCCGGTGGCCCGCGGCGGCCTGCGCTGGTCGGACCGCCGCGACGACTTCCGCACCGAGGTGCTGGGCCTGGTGAAGGCCCAGCAGGTGAAGAACGCCGTCATCGTGCCGGTGGGCTCGAAGGGCGGCTTCTATCCCAAGCAGCTGCCGAAGGGCGGGGCGCCCGACGCCGTGCGCGCCGAGGGCATCCGCGCCTACCGCACCTTCCTGTCGGGGATGCTCGACATCACCGACAACCTGACGCCGGACGGCGCCGTCCAGCATCCCGCCGGCGTCGTGCCGCACGACGGGGACGACCCCTATCTGGTGGTCGCCGCCGACAAGGGCACGGCCACGTTCTCCGACATCGCCAACGGCCTGGCCGAAGAGTACGGCTTCTGGCTGGGCGACGCCTTCGCCTCGGGCGGCTCGGCCGGCTACGACCACAAGGCCATGGGCATCACCGCCCGCGGCGCGTGGGAGGCGGTCAAGCGCCACTTCCGCGAGCTGGGCAAGGACATCCAGTCCGAGCCCTTCACCGTGGTCGGCTGCGGCGACATGAGCGGCGACGTGTTCGGCAACGGCATGCTGCTCAGCCGGCAGATCCGGCTGCAGGCCGCCTTCGACCACCGGCACATCTTCCTCGATCCCGATCCGGACCCGGCGGTGAGCTACGCCGAGCGCGAGCGGCTGTTCGCCCTGCCGCGCTCGTCCTGGGACGACTACGACCGGAAGAAGATCTCCAAGGGCGGCGGCGTCTTCGCCCGCAGCCTGAAGGAGATCCCGCTGACCCCCGAGGTCCGCGCCATGCTGGACGTCACGGCCGAGACCCTGCCGCCGGCCGAGCTGATCAGCGCGATCCTCAAGGCCCCGGCCGAGCTGCTCTACCTGGGCGGCATCGGCACCTATGTGAAGGCGAAGGCCGAGGCCAACACCGAGGTCGGCGACAAGGCCAACGACCCGGTCCGGGTCAACGGCGCCGACCTGCGGGTCAGGGTGGTGGGCGAGGGGGCCAACCTCGGGCTCACCCAGGCCGGCCGCATCGAGTTCGCCCAGAAGGGGAACGCCGGGGCTGGCGGGCGGGTGAACACCGACGCCATCGACAATTCTGCGGGCGTCGATTCTTCCGACCACGAGGTGAACATCAAGATCGCCACGGGGATGCTGGAGCGGACGGGCGAGCTGACCCGCAAGCGCCGCGACGCCCTGCTGCGCTCGATGATCGACGACGTGGCGGCCCACGTCCTGGCCCACAACTACGACCAGACCCTGGCGCTCTCGCTGCTGGAGATGGACACGGTCGGCGAGCTCGAGCCGCACGCCCGGTTCATGAGCGACCTGGAGGCCAAGGGCCGGCTCGACCGCGCCGTCGAGGGCCTGCCCGACGCCCTGGCGATCTCCGAGCGGCTGCAGGCCGGCCGGGGCCTGACCCGGCCCGAGCTGGCGGTGCTGCTGGCCTACGGCAAGCTCGAGCTGAAGCGCGAGATCGTCGCCACCGAGGCGCCGGACGACCCGTGGTTCGAGCAGCGGCTGGAGGCCTATTTCCCCAAGCCCCTGCGCAAGTGGAAGGACGCCATCCGCCGCCACCGGCTGCGGCGGGACATCATCGCCACGGTCGCGGCCAACGACATGATCAACCGCTGCGGCCCGAGCTTCCCCTCGCGGATGATGGCCGCCGCCGGCTGCGACGTCGTCGCGCTGATGGCCGGCTACGAGGCGGCCAAGGTGGTGCTCGACTTCGAGACCCGCTGGGAGGCCGTGCGCGCCCTCGACCTGCAGATCCCCGCGCCGGCGCAGCTCGCGCTGTTCCGCCGGCTGGTGGCCTCGCTGCGCGGGGCGACCTTCTGGCTGGCCCGCCGGGCCGCGCGCGAGGGGCTGGACGTGGCCGAGCTGACCGCCCGCTATGCGCCGGGCTTCAAGAGCCTGGACCGGCTGACGCCGCAGATCCTCTCGCCCGTCGAACGGGCGGCGACCGACGCGCGAGCCGGGCAGCTGGTCGCGGCCGGGGCGCCCGAGGCGATCGCCGCCGATGTGGCGGCCACCGGCCCGCTGACCGTGACCGCCGACCTCGTGGACCTGGCCGAGGCCTCGAGCTGGCCGCTGCCGAACGTGGCGCGCCTGTACTACGCCGCCGGCGAGGCCTTCGCCTTCGACCGGCTGCGGTCGGCCGCAGGCGAGTTCCGCGCCGGCGACCTCTTCGAGCGGACGGCCCTGCGCCGGCTGATCGAGGACCTGCTGGCCGAACAGGCGCAGCTCGCCCGGGCGATCATGGCCTTCGCAGGCTCGGCGCAGGCCGGCGCCGACGCCGAGCAAGCCCGGGCGGCCGTCGCCTCCTGGGCCGAGCTGCGGCGCGACCAGGTGCTGGCCGCCACGCGCACGGTGGACGAGATCGAGGCCGCCGGCGGCGCCTGGACGTTCGCCAAGCTGACCATCGCCAACGCCGCCCTGCGCGAGCTGGCGCAGGAAGCCGCGAGCGGCCGCAAGCGGCGGTAGCCGCGCTTCCTTCTCCCCTTGCGGGAGAAGGTGGCCTGCGCAGCAGGTCGGATGAGGGGTTTCTCCAGCCCGGCCGGAGCAAGAGGGGTCATGCGGACAGACCGCGCGACCCCTCATCCGTCAGCCTGCGGCTGACACCTTCTCCCGCAAGGGGAGAAGGCGCGCATCGGTTCTAGTGCCGGAAGACGCGCACGCCGGTGAAGACCATGGCGAGGCCGCGCTCGTCGGCGGCGGCGATCACCTTGTCGTCGCCGATCGAGCCGCCCGGCTGGATCACCGCGGTGCAGCCGGCGTCCGCCGCCTGGAGCAGGCCGTCGGGGAACGGGAAGAACGCCTCCGACGCGCAGGCCGAGCCGGTCAGGTCCAGGCCGAAGTCGGCGGCGCGCAGGGCGGCGATGCGGGCGCTGTCCTTGCGGTTCATCTGGCCGGCGCCGACGCCGAGCGTCTGGCCGTCCTTCGCATAGACGATGGCGTTCGACTTCACGTGCTTGGCGATGGTGAAGGCGAACAGCATGTCGCGCACCTCGGCCTCGGTGGGCGCGCGCTTGGTCACCACCTTCAGGTCGGCGGGCGTCAGGCGGGCGGCGTCGCGGCCCTGCACCAGGAAGCCGCCCGAGACCGAGCGGAACACCTCGCCCGGCGCGGTCGGGTCGGGCAGGCCCTCGGTGACCAGCAGGCGAACGTTCTTCTTCTTGCGGAACAGGGCGACCGCGTCCTCGTCGGCGCCGGGGGCGATCACCACCTCGGTGAAGATCTCCAGAACCTTCTCGGCGGTGGCGGCGTCGAGGCGCGTGTTGAGGGCGACGATCCCCCCGAAGGCGCTGGTCGGATCGCAGGCCAGCGCCCGCTCATAGGCCTCGCGCAGCGAGCCGCCGGTGGCCACGCCGCAGGGGTTGGCGTGCTTGATGATGGCGCAGGCCGGGCCCTTGCCAGGATCGAACTCGGCGATCAGCTCGAAGGCCGCGTCGGTGTCGTTGATGTTGTTGTAGGACAGCTCCTTGCCCTGCAGCTGGGTCGCGGTGGCCACGCCGGTGCGCGGGTTCGGGAAGCGGTAGAAGGCGGCCGCCTGGTGCGGGTTCTCGCCGTAGCGCATGGTCTGGACCAGCTCGCCCGCGAAGGCGCGGCGGGCCGGCGCGGCCTCGCCCAGCTGACCGGCGAACCACTGCGAGATGGCCGCATCGTAGGCGGCGGTGCGGGCGTAGGCGCGGGCGGCCAGGCGCTTCCTGAGGTCGAGCGAGGTGGCGCCGTCCTCGGCCATGCCGTCCACGACCTCCTGCATGTCGGCCGGCTCGGTGCAGATGGCGACGTAGCCGTGGTTCTTGGCCGCCGAGCGGATCATCGCCGGCCCGCCGATGTCGATATTCTCGACGCAGGTATCGTAGTCGCCGCCGGCGGCGACCGTCGCCTCGAACGGGTAGAGGTTCACGTAGACGAGGTCGATGGCGCCGATGCCGTGCGCCTCCATCGCCGCCTTGTGCTCGGGCGCGTCGCGCACGCCCAGCAGGCCGCCGTGCACGATCGGGTGCAGCGTCTTCACCCGCCCGTCCATCATCTCGGGGAAGTCGGTCAGCTCGGAGATGTCCTTCACCGGCAGGCCGGCGTCCGCGATCGCCTTGCGGGTGCCGCCGGTGGAGACCAGCTCGACGCCCCGGTCCGCCAGCGCACGGGCGAAGTCCACGAGGCCGGTCTTGTCCGAGACCGAGAGCAGGGCGCGGCGGACCTTCACGCGGTCCGGGGCGGGGGGAAAGTCGGGGGCGGCGGGCACGGCGGACTCCTGGCTTGAAGCTTCAAGAAGGGGGCCCAGGCGAGCGGCGTCTATCGCCCGCGCGCTCCCCGGTGGTCGCCCACCTTCATCGCCAGTCACGCGCGGATGGCGGGGGGATTAGGCGTCCGGCCCCTTCGGGTCAACCGCGGCCGCGGCCGACGAGAGCTTCCAGCGCACCCGCGCACCGGAATCGGCCCGGGCCTGGCCGCGCAGCACGATCTGCTGGGTGCGGCGGACCTCGCCCGCCTGATGGTGCACCGAAGGCTCCAGCGCGACCTCCAGGGCGTCCGAGCGCAGCCACCACCCCGCCTCGTCCCCCTCGGGCTTCAGCAGCACGCTCTTGCGGTCGCGGGCGATCAGGGCGCTGACCTCGGGGGCCAGGTGGAAGCGCACGGTGAAGGGGATGAACCGCCGGTCCTCGCCCTTGGCGGCCCGCAACGCCGTCAGCCGGTCCTCGCCGCGCAGCTCGCCCGCCGCCGCATCGAGATAGAGCCGCCGCTCGTGGCGCAGGCCGAAGGGCCGGACCCAGCCGTCGTGGGCCAGCTCCAGCCAGACGGCGCCCGGCCCGTCGCGGCGTTCGGCCGTCACCGGGCCGCAGGCGTCCACCAGCCGCGCCCCCAGGGCGGCCGCGCGGAAGCCCCGCAGCGGCTCGCCGCACGGCAGGTCGGCGATGTTCAGCGTCGAGGCCGCGTCGGCGACCCGCAGGGCCTCGTGGCCGCCGCCGTCCGGCGACCAGCCCGAGCCGACCACCAGCCGCTTGGTCCCCGCCGCCAGCTCGAGGGCCAGGGGCTGGCCGCAGGCCGACACGCTCCAGGGCCCGGCCGCGGGGGCGGCGGCGTCGACCACCGCCTGAAGCGTGCCGCCGTCCAGCCGCTGGTAGCCGTTGCAGGCGTGGGGGACGGGACGGCCCGCCACGTCCTCCCCGGCCCGCGCCGCGGCGACGTAGGCGGGCGAACAGGCATCGCCGCCCTGCAGCGAGACGAGGCTGCCGTCCGCCAGGGTGAGGGCGCGCACAGAGGTCGAGAGCCGGTCGATGGCCCGCAGCGCGCCCTCGGGCGTCGGCCGGGCCAGCTGGGTCAGGGCCTCGTCCAGGGTCTGCAGGTCGAAGAGGAGCTCCAGCGCGGCCTCGGGGCTGCGCGTGGCGTGGCCGCCGTCCTCCGGGACGGTCGCCTCCAACGCCCGCTCCAGCCGGGCCAGCGCCCGGGCGAGCAGCCGCTCGGCCGCCGGGCCGGAAAGGGCGGCGGCGCCCACCGCCGCAGCGCAGGCGCGCTCGGCGGCGCGGGCCGGCCCGCCGCCCTGGTCCAGCAGCACGCGGACCTGGCGGGCGAGGTCGCCGGCGATCAGCGCGGTCTCGGCCTCGGACGCCCCGGCGCAGACCTGGCGGGCGGCGCAGGCGAGGTTGAACACCCGCCGCTCCAGCACCTCCGGCCCCCAGACGAAGCTGTTCCAGCCGGCGAACACCCGGCGCCACTCCAGGGCCAGCCGCAGGCTCTCGGTGACGCCCTCGCCGCCGGTCGCCAGGAGGTCGCGCAGCCAGCCGAACCGGTGCAGGGCGACGGCGAAGCGGCGGTCGGGGCTGGGCCGGTCCCAGGGATCGCCGCGCGGCCCGACGGTGAGCGTCGCCCCGGCCAGCACGAAGGCCCCCGCCAGGATGCGGCGGCCGGCCTCGGGGTCGGCGGGGCGGAAGTCGCGGGGCTGGGCGCCGAGGCCGTCGGGGCGGGGCGCGGTCCAGGCGTAGGGGGCCGAGCCCAGCCATTCCTCCCGCAGGCGCCGCGCCGTCCAGACGCCGACCGCCAGGGCGAGGCGGCGTCCGGGCAGTCGCGGCGTCGGCGCCATCCCCCCGGTCAGCCCCGGAGCGCGGCGATGTTGGCGGCGTAGCGGTCGGGCCCGCCCTTGAACACGGCCGAACCGGCCACCAGCGCCGTGGCGCCCGCCGCGATGCACCGGGGCGCGGTTTCCGGGGTCACCCCGCCGTCCACCTCGAGGATGATGTCGGCGCCGGCGGCGTCGATCATCCGGCGCAGGCGCTCGACCTTGCGCAGCTGGCCCGGGATGAAGCTCTGGCCGCCGAAGCCGGGGTTCACCGACATGACGAGGACGAGGTCGATGTCCTCCAGGATCCACTCCAGCGGACCCGGATCGGTCCCGGGGTTCAGCACGACCCCGGCCTTGGCGCCCAGCTCGCGGATGCGTTTCAGCGTCCGGTGCAGGTGCGGCCCCGCCTCGGGGTGGACGCTGATGATGTCGGCCCCGGCGGCGCGGAAGCCCTCGAGGTAGGGGTCGGCCGGGGCGATCATCAGGTGGACGTCGAAGGGGATCTTCGCGTGCGGGCGCAGCGCCTTCACGACATCGGGCCCGATGGTGATGTTCGGCACGAAGTGGCCGTCCATGACGTCCACGTGCACCCAGTCGGCGCCGGCGGCCTCAATGGCGCGCACCTCCTCGCCCAGGCGCGAGAAGTCGGACGCCAGGATGGAGGGCGCGATGATCGTACGGGCGGCCATGGCCCGGGTGTTAACGTGATGCGGCCCGCGAGGCCAGGGGGGCGGTGGCTCCGCCGTCTGGCGAGGACCTGCATGCCTCGCTCCGCTCGGCCCCTCTCCTTGTTCCTCTCCCTCTCGCTTCGCGGGGGAGAGGAGACGCCCCCTCGCCCCCCGGGCGCAGCCCGGAGAGGGAGAGGGCCGGGGAGAGGGCCTGAGAGAGGGCCTGAGAGAGGGCCGGGCGCAGGGCCGCCAAGTTCGTGGACTTATGACCGCCGCAGGCGGGCGATGAAGAAGCCGTCGGTTCCGCCGTCCAGGTGGTGGGGCAGGATGCGGAGGGTTCCGTTGGGCAGCCGACTGGCCTCAGGCGCGCCGCCTTCGCCGGGCTCCACCGGCTCCAGGGCGAACTCGTGGGACCGCTTCAGGAAGGCCTCGACCTGCGCCTCGCCCTCCTCGGCCTCCAGCGAGCAGACGCAGTAGACGAGGCGGCCGCCCGCCTTCACCCGCCGGGCGGCGGCGTCGAGCAGCCGGGCCTGCAGCGTGGCGAGCTTGGGGATGTCGGCCGGGCTCGCCACCCACAGCACGTCGGGATGGCGCCGGTAGGTGCCGGTGGCCGAGCAGGGGGCGTCCAGCAGCACCGCATCGAAGCGGCGCCGGTCGGGCCACTCGGCGGCGTCGGCCTGCACGACCTCGGCCGAGAGGCCGGTGCGGGCGAGGTTCTCGGAGACCCGCTTCAGCCGCCCCGCCGCCTTGTCCACCGCGGTGACGCGGGCGCCGGCGGCGGCGAGCTGCAGGGTCTTGCCGCCCGGCGCGGCGCACAGGTCGAGGGCGGTCTCGTCCGCCTTCACCGCGAGCAGGCGGGCGGGGATCGCCGCCGAGGCGTCCTGCACCCACCAGCGGCCCTCGGCGAACCCGGGCCACGCCTGGACCTCGCCCTTCAGGCCCGCGCGCACGCTTCCGCCCGGCAGGACGCGGCCCTCCAGCATCTGGCCCAGCGCCTCGGCGTCGGCGGAATCCTTCGGCGTGACGTCGGTGGCCGGCTCGTCGGCGACCATCGCGGCCATGGCCCGTGCGGCCTCGGGCCCGAAGGCGGCGCGCCAGCGGGCGGCGAGCCACTGGGGCGCCAGCAGATCGGGGTCGGAAAGGTCGGGCGGCTCGCGCACGAGGCCTCGCAGCACGGCGTTGACGAGGCCCTTGAACGCTTGGCCGCCCTTCTGGCTGGCGGCGAGGTCCACCGTCGCCGAGACGGCGGCGTGGGCGGGCGTCTTCAGCACCAGCAGCTGGGCCGCGCCCAGCCGCAGCACCTGGACGATGCGGTCGGGCGGCGGCTTGCGCAGCCTGGCCTGCAGCGCCGCGTCGATGGGGCCCAGGTGGCGCAGGGCCGCCATGGCGAGCGCGCGGGCGAAGGCGCGGTCGCGCGGCGCCAGGCGGCCGAGCGCGGGATGGGTCAGCCCCTCCTCCAGGCCGGCGCGGCGCGACAGCGCAGCGTCCAGCAGGTCGAGGGCGGCGGCCCGGGCCGGCAGACCGATGACGGTCTCCGGCCCGGACTTCGAGAGGTCTTCGGGCGAGTTCGTGGTCACCGCGCCCGCCTGCCCGGAACGGGCCGCGGGCGCAAGCAACTTCAGGCGGCGGGCTTGCGGCCGGCCATCAGCACCGAGACGCCGAACAGCAGCATCGCGCCCAGCACCGAGAACTCGGCCGCCATCAGCAGCGGCACGATCGGCGGGCGGCCCTGCAGGATGCCGTAGAGCTGGCCGAGCAGCAGCACGTTGCCGACGTTGGCGACGACGAACACCACCCAGCCGAGGCGGCGCGGCGCGTGCGCGCCGGCCACGCCGTAGAAGGCGCCCATCAGGGCCAGGCCCGCCCAGCCCAGCAGGTTCATGTGGGCGTGCAGCGGGCGCAGGGTGAAGTCCTGGGTGGCGCCCATGAACATGCCGAGCGACATGCCGGCGAGGGCGTAGAGGACGGCGGCTGAGAAGAACGCGGTGGACAGACGGGACATGGCTTAGTTTCCCCCGAAACCAAATTGGGCGGGTCGTAAACCAGCGTTCCGCGAACAATGCAAATGTAGAATCGGCAATCTTCCGGGCCTAAATGCAGGCCATGGACGAGACCCTGCCCAACGCCGCGCCCGGCAAGGCGCTTTCCCCTGCGGCCCGCCGCGCGCTGGAAGAGGCCGAGGCCCGCCGCAAGGCCGCCGCCGAGGCCGAGCGCGCCCCCGAGCAGGGCGGCCCGCGCGGACCCGAGCCCACGCGCTTCGGCGACTGGGAGCGAAAGGGCATCGCGGTCGACTTCTGACGGCCCGACCGGTCAGACCCACGTCAGGTCAGAACAGCGGCTCTTCCGGCGGCGGCGTCTGCGGGGCGGGCCGCGCCTTTTCCAGCACTTCGCCGATGCGGTCCTGGGGCGCGGCGGGGGCGGCCGGCTGCGCCTGGGCGGCGGCCTCGGCCTCGGCCTTGGCGCGGGCGGCCTCCTCGCGGGCCTTCCGCTCGGCCTCTTCCCGCGCCTTCTCCTCGGGAGTCTTCTCGGGCGGGGGCGGGGGGCCCTCGATCCGCTCCTGGGCGAGCGGCGTGGCCTCGGCCGCCTCGATCACCGCGCCCGCCTCGGCCGTCCGCTCGCCCGGCAGGCGCGCGGGGGCGTCGGCCGAGAGGATCCCGGCGGTGAAGGAGCCCAGCGCGGCGACGCCGATCAGGCCGGCGACGATCTGCAGCACGGGACGGGGCATGGACCAGTTCATGGCGCGCGACCCTAATCCGGCCGCCTGCCGAGCGGAAGCGGCATCGCGCCGCAAGCGGCCGGGAGCGGGCCGGAGCCGCCCAGAGTAAACGCCCGTTAACCGTGGAGCGGCGAAACAGGGGGTTCTGAGGCCAGTCGGCAAGGGGATCTCGAAGGCATGGCGCGGGCGGCGCGGAAGACCGGCGTGGAGCTCTTCCTCCACATCGCGAAGCTGGTTTGGGCGCACCCGGGGACGGCGCGCCTGCGCGGCGGGGTGACCGCGGCGTTCGGCGTGATCCTGGCGGTCGCCTTCGCCACCTACGACGCGGCCGACCCAAGCCTGAACGCCGCCAGCGCGGCCGCGCCGCAGAACGCCCTCGGCGGGGCCGGCGCGGTGCTGGCCGACGTCGGCGTCCAGTCGCTGGGCGTCGCCGCCGGCCTGCTCGCGCTGCTGATCGTGGTGCTGGGCCTGGCCCGCGTGGCCGACCCGACCCCCGACGCCGGCCGCGGCGCCCTGCGCCTGCGCGCGCTGCTCGGCGCCCTCGGCGTGCTGGCCCTGGCCGGCCTCCTGGCCTGGCCGGCGCCGCCGGTCGCCTGGCCGCTGGCCAAGGGCCTGGGCGGCTTCTGGGGCGACGCCCTGTTCGCGGGCCTGGCGGGCCTGATCGCCTACGCGCGCCTCCCGGCCGGCGCGATCGTCGCCGGGACGACGCTCGCGGCGCTCGGCGCCGTGGCCTACGGCTACGCCCTGGGCCTCTCCAAGGTGGACGTGCGCGGGGCCGGCGCCTGGCTGGCCGAAGCGTTCCGCCCCAAGCTGAAGGCCGCGCGGCCGGAACGCCCCCAGGGCGCCGAGCGTCCCGAGCGCCGGGTCCGCGCGCCGCGGCGCCGGGGGCTCGACAGCATCATCCCGGACACCGCGGCCTTCGCGGCCGACGAGGCCGAGGTCGACACGGGCGCCGACGCCTCGCCCGCGCCGGTCGCCGGCGAGCCCAAGGTCCGCGCGCCCAAGGCGCCGCCCAAGGAGAGCGTCCGCGAGCAGAAGGAGGCGCAGGCCACCTTCGAATTCGTCCAGCCGGGCGGCTTCAAGCTGCCCGAGCTGGCCATGTTGGCCAAGCCCAAGCCCCGCGCCGCCCAGTTCGACGAGGGCGCCCTGCGCCAGAACGCCCAGCTGCTGGAGAGCGTGCTGGCCGAGTTCGGCGTCCGCGGCCAGGTGGACCAGATCCGCCCCGGCCCGGTGGTCACCCTCTACGAGCTGGTCCCTGCCGCGGGGGTGAAGTCGGCCCGCGTCGTGGCGCTGGCCGACGACATCGCCCGCTCGATGAGCGTCGCCGCCTGCCGCGTCTCGGTGGTCTCGGGCCGCAACGCCATCGGCATCGAGCTGCCCAACCAGCGGCGCGAGACCGTCTACCTGCGCGACCTGCTGGCGGCCCCCGAATACGAGCGCGGCGGCCAGGTGGTGCCCGTGGCCCTGGGCGAGACCATCGGCGGCGAGCCCTACATCGCCGACCTGGCCAAGATGCCCCACCTGCTGATCGCCGGCACCACCGGCTCGGGCAAGTCGGTGGGCGTGAACGCCATGATCCTGTCGATCCTCTACCGGCTGCCGCCCGAGCAGTGCCGGCTGATCATGATCGACCCCAAGATGCTGGAGCTGTCGGTCTACGACGGTATCCCGCACCTGCTGGCCCCCGTCGTCACCGACCCGAAGAAGGCCATCGTGGCGCTGAAGTGGACCGTGCGCGAGATGGAGGACCGCTACCGGCGGATGTCCAAGATCGGCGTGCGCAACATCGCCTCCTACAACGAGCGCGCGAAGGAAGCCCTGGCCAAGGGCGAGCACTTCGAGCGCACCGTCCAGACCGGCTTCGACGACGCCGGTCGGCCGATCTTCGAGTCCGAGAAGATCGTTCCCGAGCCGATGCCCTACCTGGTGGTGATCATCGACGAGGTGGCCGACCTGATGATGGTCGCCGGCAAGGACATCGAGGGCGCCGTCCAGCGCCTGGCGCAGATGGCGCGCGCCGCCGGCATCCACCTGATCATGGCCACCCAGCGGCCGTCGGTGGACGTCATCACCGGCACCATCAAGGCCAACTTCCCGACCCGAATCTCCTTCCAGGTCACCTCGAAGATCGATTCCCGCACCATCCTGGGCGAGCAGGGCGCCGAGCAGCTGCTGGGCCAGGGCGACATGCTCTACATGGCCGGCGGCGGCCGCATCACCCGCCTGCACGGCCCGTTCGTCTCGGACGGCGAGGTCGAGGCGGTGGCCAAGTTCCTGCGCGACCAGGGCACGCCGCAGTACCTCGACGAGGTCACCGCCGGCGGCGAGGAGGAGGGGGACGAGGGGCCGAACCTCGGCTTCGGCGGCGACACGGGCGACGCCAACGACCTCTACGACCGCGCCGTGGCCGTCGTCACCCGCGACGGCAAGGCCTCGACCAGCTATATCCAGCGCCGCCTGCAGATCGGCTACAACCGAGCCGCCTCGCTGATGGAGCGCATGGAGCAGGAAGGCGTCGTCGGCCCCGCCAACCACGCCGGCAAGCGCGAGATCCTGGTCGGCGCGCCGCCGTAGGGCGGGCTTCCGGACGACGGCGAAGCCGTCTTTCGACACAAAGGCCACGAAGCTCACGAAGATCACGAAGAGGCCGCCCTTCGTGGTCTTCGTGCTCTTGGCGATCTTCGTGTTTCCTAGGGACAGCCGCCGCTTGCGCGGCGTCTCACGGACCGCCCGTTCGGGTTTGTTCGCGGCCTGGGACAGCGCCGGGCCCTCTCCTCGATCCTCTCCCTCGCCGCTTCGCGGGGGGAGAGGAGGGAGCCTGCCTTCTCTCCCCCGAGCGCGCAGCGCCGAGAGGGAGAGGGTAGGGAGAGGGCTGAGCGACGCGAGGGTCTAGCCCCGCCGCCGGCCGCCCGGGCGGCGCCCCTTGGTCATCAGGTCGGGCTTCTTCGGCAGCGGCTTCGTCGGATCGCGGACGTAGGCCTCCTGGCTGGAGCCCAGGCCCATGCGGCCGGGGGACTGCTCCACGAGGTTGCTCTCGCCGGCCTTCAGGCGGGCGATGGCGTCGCGCAGCAGGGCGGCGGTCTCGAAGTCGCCCGCCTCGGCCGCCGCCTTCATCCGCCGTTCCAGGTCCTCGATCGCGCCCATGACCTCGGAACACCCCGCCAAGCTCCGGCGTTGCAGCGCCGACCCCATTTGAGCCCTATTGCCGCCGCTTGCGCGCGATAGGAAGCCCGCGCATGAGGAATCCCATGACCCTGACCCGCCGCAGCCTCGCGCTCGCGCTCGCCGCAGCGCCCCTCGCCGGATCCGTGGCCGCCCCGGCCTTCGCCCAGGCCGGCCTCTCGGCCCAGGACCGCGCGCTGGTCGAGCGCGCCGCCGCCTATCTCGAGAGCCTCAAGGAGGCCAAGGCCCGCTTCGTGCAGACCGATTCCCGCGGCCGCTCGATCGGCGGCGACGTCTTCCTGAAGCGGCCGGGCAAGGCGCGCTTCGACTATGACCCGCCGTCGGGCCTGCTGGTCGTCTCGGACGGCGGGGTGGTCTCGGTGCAGGACACGCGGCTGAAGACCTTCGACCGCTATCCGCTGTCGGCCACGCCGCTGTCGGTGTTCCTCGCCAAGAACATCCGCCTGGACAAGGGTGTGACCGTCACCCGCGTCTCGCGCATGGCGGACGGCTTCTCGATCACCGCCCGCGACGGGAACAAGCGCACGGCCGGCCAGATCATGCTCACCTTCCGGAACGAGCCCATGACCCTGACCGGCTGGACGATCACCGACGCCCAGGGCCGCCAGACCCGCGTCCAGCTCCAGGGCCTGCAGCGCGCCTCGGGGCTGGCGGGCTCGCTGTTCGTGCTCAAGGACCCCCGCCCGAAGAACGTGGGCCGCGGAAAAGTGTGATTTGATAGGCACACGCAAGCTTTACCGCGCGAGCCTTTGACTTTCTGTCATACTGTTGCGATATTGCCACTACGCCGATGGCGCGCCGCGCCGTCGGACCCCGTGCCGGAACCTATCCCCTCCCGGCGGCGGCATGAGAGACAACTTTCAACGCCCGGGCGCGAGCCATCGCCCGGGCGTTTCTTTGCGCCTATCTAAGCGGCATGCGACTGCGAATCTGCACCTGGAACGTCAACTCCGTCCGCCTGCGCGTCGAGCAGGTCGCCCGCTTCGTGCGCGAACAGGCGCCCGACGTGCTGTGCCTGCAGGAGATCAAGTGCCGCGAGGGCGAGTTCCCGGTGAACGCCTTCGCCGAGATGGGCCTGCCGCACGTGCGCATCGCCGGCCAGAAGGGCTGGCACGGCGTGGCCATCGCCTCGCGCCTGCCGATCGAGGACGCGCCCAGGCTCGACGTCTGCCGAGAGGGCCACGCCCGCTGCGTCGGCGGGACGGTGGCCGGCGTAGAGGTGCACAACTTCTACATCCCGGCCGGCGGCGACACGCCCGACCGCGAGCTGAACCCCAAGTTCGACCACAAGCTGGACTTCTACGAGAAGCTGACCGCCGAACTGGCGAAGCGCGACCCGAAGGCGCCGCTGGCCGTGGTCGGCGACCTCAACGTGGCGCCTGGCGAGCATGACGTCTGGAACCACCGCTACATGTCGAAGATCGTCAGCCACACCCCGGCCGAGGTGGAGGCGTTCGGCAAGCTGGTCGCCTCGCTGGGCTTCATCGACCTGCCGCGGGCCCAGACGCCCGAGCCCGAGAAGATGTTTTCGTGGTGGAGCTACCGCGCCGCCGACTTCCGCGCGTCGAACCGCGGCCTGCGGCTCGACCACATCCTGGTGACGCCGGGCCTCAAGGAGGCCGCCTTCCGGCTTGGCTCGGCCGCCAGCCGCGTCCACGACGACGTCCGCGCCTGGGAGCGGCCCTCAGACCACGCGCCGGTCACGGCGGACCTGGTGCTGTAGCCCCTAAGGCGCCAGCTTGTAGCCGCCCGCCTCCGTGAGCAGCAGCTTGGCGTTGGCGGGGTCGGGCTCGATCTTCTGCCGCAGGCGGTAGACGTGGGTCTCGAGCGTGTGGGTGGTGACGCCGGCGTTGTAGCCCCAGACCTCGGCCAGAAGCTCCTCGCGCGAGACGGCCTTCTCGCCAGCCCGGTAGAGGTACTTCAGGATGTTGGTCTCTTTCTCGGTCAGCCGGATCTTCCGCTGCCGGTCGTCCACCAGCAGCTTGGCCGCCGGGCGGAATTCGTAGGCTCCCAGCCGGAACACCGCGCCTTCCGAATGCTCGTGGCTGCGCAGCTGGGCCCGGATCCGGGCCAGCAGCACGGCGAACTTGTAGGGCTTCGTGACGTAGTCGTTGGCGCCGGCCTCCAGCCCCTCGACCGTGTCCTCGTCGGCGGCGGCGGCGGTCAGCATGATCACCGGGCACTGCACCCCGTTCTGGCGCATCTGCCGGCAGGCCTGGCGGCCGTCCATGTCGGGCAGGTCGACGTCCAGCAGGACCAGGTCGGGCTTGGCCTCGGACGCCAGGCGCACGCCTTCGCCGGCGGTGGGGGCCTCGATCGTCTCGAAGCCCTCGGCCTGGAGCTGTTCGGCGATCGCCCCGCGAAGGTCCTGGTCGTCGTCGACGATGAGGAGGGTCTTGCGTTGAGCCATGCCCCGAAACAAACACCATATCGGCCGTGTCGGGCAAAAGGATTTGAGGCTTTGATCTATACCGCGACGTCGGACGGCTGGCTCGACCTCGGTCACCGCAGGGTCCGCTGCGCGCTGGGGCCCGCGGGCGTGAAGCCCGCCGCCGACAAGCGCGAGGGCGACGGGGCCTCGCCCGCCGGCGTCTGGCCGATCCGCGAGGTCTGGTATCGCCCCGACCGCGGCCCGCCGCCGGCCTGCGAGCTGCGCGTCCACGCCATGGCCGAGGACGACGGCTGGTGCGACGACCCGGCCGACCCCGCCTACAACCGGCACGTCAAGCTGCCCTATCCCGCCAGCCACGAGCGGCTGTGGCGCGAGGACGGGCTCTACGACATCATGGTGGTGCTGGGCCACAACGACGACCCGCCGGTCCCGGGCCTCGGCTCATGCATCTTCCTGCACGTGGCCAAGCCCGGCTACGCGCCCACCGAGGGCTGCGTCGCCCTGGCCCGGGAGGACCTCGAGGACCTGCTGGACGGGATCCAGCCGGGCGATGCGATCGAGATCCGGCAATGAGCCGCCCGCCCCTCCGCCAGATCCTGGCCGCCGGCGAGCTGCCGCGCCACCGGCACGCGGAGGGCTACCTCGCGGTGGTTCTGGCCGGGGGCTACGAGGAGGCGGGCGAGGGCGGGCGGCGACGGATCGGCCCCGGCGACGTGGTGGCCCACGGCCGCTTCGAGGCGCACCTGAACCGCGTGCGGCCGGCGGGGGCGCAGGTCGTGAACCTGCCGCTGCCCGACGGGTCCCTGCCGGCGTTCGGCCGCATCGCCGATCCCGACGCCGTCGTGCGGGCCGCCGAGCGCGACCCGGCCGAGGCCGCCGCCCTGGTGCTGGCCCAGCACGCCCCGCGGCCGCCGGACGCCGAAGGCGACTGGCCCGACCGCCTGGCCCGGGCCCTGGCCGAGGGGCCGGTGCGGATCGGCGCGTGGGCGCGGGCCCACGGCCTTTCGCCCGAGCACGCCGCCCGGGGCTTCCGCCAGGCCTTCGGCGTCGGGCCCCTGGCCTTCGGCCGCGAGGCGCGGGCCCGGGCCGCCGTGGCCGACGCCCTGGCGGGCGAGCTGTCCCTGGCCGAGATCGCCCTGGCCCGGGGCTTCAGCGACCAGGCCCACCTGACCCGGGCGGTGGCGGCGTTGTCGGGACGCCCGCCGGGCGCCTGGCGCAGGTCAAATCCGTTCAAGACGCGGGAGCCCGCCCGCTCCATGTGAGTGCGCATGGACAGACGCGCCTTCCTCGCCGCCGCCGCCGCCCTGCCGTTCGCCGGCCCCGTCCGGGCGGCCCAGCCCCCGCGCACCCGCTGGGACATCGGCAGTTCGACAGGCTTCGACGCCCTCGCCTTCCTGGGGCCGCTGTCGGGCAAGCCGCTGTACGCCGAGCGCTACCGGGCGGAACTCGACGCCTTCGCGCCCCGGAGCACCCCGGTGCTGACCGCCGCCCTCGGGCGGCTGCAGGCCCGCGCAGACGCCGAGGGCAAGCTGCTGTGGCCCACTCTCGCCAACGTGCTCTCCTACGGGCCGGCCGAGAGCATCGACGAGCTCCTGGCCTCGCTCTCCGACCTGGAGGGCCGCATCCTTCCGGCCTACCGGGCGAGCTCGCACTGGGACGAGGCGAGCTGGCGGTTCGTCGCGGGCGGCCGAGCGGACGTCGCCGCCGTGCTGGGCGAGCTGAGGGCCGCCGACTTCCCGTCGTTCCGCGCCGAGTTCGTGGGCGACCGGCTGTCGATCCAACGCCCCCGCCTCGCCGCGGGCTTGGCCGGCTACGATGTCATCGCCGAGCAGGAGCGGCTGATCGGCCGCCGGCTCGATCCCGTCATCGGGGTCGTCCTCCTGTGGTTCTCCAAGCCCCACGGCGTCAGCGTCGGCGGCCAGCGCTCGCTCTCGCACTTCGACTATCCGCTGGACACCGTGGTGCGGGTCGCCGCCCACGAGATGCTGCACCCGCCCTTCCCCATGGACGGGCCGGCGGCGACGGCGGCCCTGAAGGTGCTGGCGGCCGATCCGCTGATGGTGCGGGTGCTGAAGGAGCACGACCCCGGCTTCGGCTACAATTCGATGGACGGCCTCCTCAACGAGGACACGGTCCAGGCCCTGGACCAGATCGTCTCGGAGCGGCTGGGCGTCGCCCGCGATCCGGCCGAGCGCTGGCGCACCGCCGACGACGGCATGCACGTCCTGGCCGCGGCGCTCTACGGCATGCTGAAGGCCGAGGGCTACGACCGCACCGGCGGGGACATCGAAGCCTGGATGGAGGCCGCCGCGCGCGGCGGCAAGCTCGCCCCCGAACGCATCGCCCGCTTCGCCGGCCAGGTCACCGCCACCCCGCCGGACCGCCTCTGGCCGCGCAGGGCCTAGCCGGCCGACCGGGCGCCGAACACCGCCGAGCCGACGCGCACGCTGGTGGCGCCGAAGCGGATCGCGGTCTCGAAGTCGTCGCTCATGCCCATGGAGAGCTTCGCAAGGCCGTTGCGGGCGGCGATCTTCGCCAGGAGGGCGAAGTGCGGGCCGGGCGGCTCGGCGGCCGGCGGAATGCACATCAGCCCCTCGACCTGCAGACCGTAGTCGCCGCGGCAGGCGGCGATGAACCCGTCGGCCTCGGCGGGGACGACTCCGGCCTTCTGCGGCTCCTCGCCGGTGTTGACCTGCACGTAGAGCCGCGGCGTGCGGCCCTGCTTCTGGACCTGCTCGGCCAGGGCCCGGGCCAGCTTCCCGCGGTCGAGGCTCTCGATCACGTCGAAGAAGGCGACCGCCTCCTTGGCCTTGTTGGTCTGCAGGGGGCCGATCAGGTGCAGCGTCAGGCCCTCCGCGCGGCCCTCCCAGCGGGCCATGGCCTCCTGCACGCGGTTCTCGCCGAACACCTTCTGGCCGGCGGCCAGCACGGGTTCGATCGCCTCCCAAGGCTGCTGCTTCGAGACGGCGACCAGGGTCACCTCGGCCGGATCGCGGCCGCAGGCTTGCGCGGCGCGGGCGATCCGGGCCACGACGTCGGCGTAGGGCGTGGGAGCGGCGGCCATTTCGGACGGGTTCTGGACCATGGAGCGGACGGCCCGGCTCTTACCGGCCCGCAGGCGGCTGCGAAAGGCCCTGCCCGCCCTGCTGTTCTTCACCGACCCCGCGCGGACCCCCGATCCGCTGGCCGCGGCGCGCGCGCTGCCGCCGGGCTCGGGGATCGTCTACCGCGCCTTCGGGGACCCGGGCGCCCTCGGCACGGCCCGGGCGCTGAAGCAGGTCGCCCGCGCGCGCGGCCTCGTCCTGCTGGTGGGCCAGGACGCGCAGCTGGCCGCGGCGGCCGGAGCCGACGGCGTCCACCTGCCCGAGCGGCTGGCCCGCCTGGCCATGCCGCTGAAGCGCGCCCGGCCGGGATGGATCGTCACCGCCGCGGCCCATTCGCTGGCCGCCGCCCGCACGCCCGGCCCCGACGCGGTGGTGATCTCCGCGGCGTTCCCCTCGAACAGCCCCTCGGCCGGACCGCCGCTGGGCCCCGTGCGGCTGGCCGCCCTGGCGCGCGCCGCGGGGCGGCCGGCCTACGCCCTGGGCGGGGTGAACATGAAAACGGCCCGGCGCCTCAGGGACGCGGGCCTTATCGGTCTTGCAGCGGTGGAAGGGCTGAGCCCCGAGACGTCCGCTAGAACTTGAAGGTGGATTCCAGCCGGACCTTCGGCGCATCGGCCGGCCGGGCCTGGTTGGCCCGCGGGGTCAGCTCCTGGTCGCCCAGGGCCACCGAGCCGCCGACCCGCAGCGACGGGGTGATGCGGAAGTAGGCGCCCGCCTGCACGTCGTTGAGGGTGGATTCCCGCACGTCCGACTGGCGCACGCCCAGGGTGACGCCGAAGCGGCCCTTGGAGGCGTCGTACACCTGGACCCGGCCCGCCCCGGGGGACGCCGCCGCCGGCTCGGACTTCACGGTGAAGTCGATGCGCTTGCCCTTGTCGGCCGCGTGCGCGCCGCCCGCCGCCGCGCCGAGAAGCGCGGCCGCAGCGATGATCGCGCTGATCCGGCCAACAGACATAAGCAACATATAGTCCCCAAGCCCCGGTATCGCACCCCAGCGCTACTGCACAGGTTTGCGATCTCGTTGCGATTAGAGAAGCGCCGCCGACGAGGTCAACCGACTCCGAGGCCGCGGGGCTCCGGACTCGCCAAGATCGCGCCGACATGTGGCCCTTCGGCCACGCGATTCCTGTTTGGCGCCGCTGGCGCCGTTGTTATAGAGGGCGCGGCGCGGGGGCGGCGCCGTGGCGTTCGCGCCGCGGGGAGATCAATTGGAGACGGATGCCTATGCCGTTTGTGCGCGGTGACCTGAAGCGTGGCCTGATCGCGGGCGCGGCGGCCCTGGCGGCCCTGAGCCTCGCCGCGTGCTCGAGCGGTCCCCGGTTCCTGGGCGGCGGCGGCGACAAGATCGAACGCCCCGAAGGCTCCATCTCGGTGAACGGCTACCTGTGGCGCGCCACGCTGGACACGCTGTCCTTCATGCCGCTGGCCTCGGCCGACCCCTACGGCGGGGTGGTGATCACCGACTGGTACATCAATCCCGAGAAGCCGGACGAGCGCTTCAAGTGCACCGTCTATATCCTGGACGCGCGGCTGCGCGCCGACGGCCTGAACGTGGCGGTCTTCAAGCAGGCCCGCGACGCCGCCGGCAACTGGGTGGACGCGCCGGCCGCGGTGCAGACCGAGGCGGACATCGAGAACGCCATCCTGACGCGGGCGCGCCAGCTCCGACTTTCGAACATCCGGGGCTGAGGCTCCCGCGCGTTTCGAAGGTCGGCCTCCCGCCGGGCGGTTGACCGGACCTGAACTCCAGTCCAAAGGCCGCCCGTCATGGCCGCTACCCGATACAATCCCAAGGAAACCGAGCCCAAGTGGCGCAAGCGCTGGGACGAGGCCCAGGCGTTCCGCGCCGTCGAGGCTCCCGGCAAGCGCAAGTACTACGTCCTGGAGATGTTCCCCTATCCGTCGGGGCGCCTCCACATGGGCCACGTGCGCAACTACGCCCTGGGCGACGTCATCGCCCGCTACAAGCGCGCGCAGGACTTCTCGGTGCTGCACCCGATGGGCTGGGACGCCTTCGGCCTGCCGGCCGAGAACGCCGCCATGGAGCGCGGCGTCGATCCCAAGGCCTGGACCTACGACAACATCGCCCGGATGCGGGCCGAGCTGAAGGAGCTGGGCCTGTCCATCGACTGGTCGCGCGAGTTCGCGACCTGCGACGTGGAATACTACGGCCAGCAGCAGGCCCTGTTCCTGGAGCTGTTCGAGCGCGGCCTCGTCTACCGCAAGGAAAGCGTCGTCAACTGGGACCCGGTGGACCAGACGGTGCTGGCCAACGAGCAGGTGGTCGACGGCAAGGGCTGGCGCTCGGGCGCGCCGGTCGAGAAGCGCAAGCTCGCCCAGTGGTTCCTGAAGATCACCCAGTACGCCGACCAGCTGGTCGACGACCTGAAGACCCTGGACCGCTGGCCCGAGAAGGTCCGCGTGATGCAGGAGAACTGGATCGGCCGCTCGAAGGGCGCCCGCCTGCGCTTCCGCTTCGCCGGCCAGCCGCCCGCGGGCCATGAGGCCGGGGTCGAGGTCTACACCACCCGCCCCGACACGCTGTTCGGCGCCAGCTTCGTCGGCGTCGCGCCCGACCACCCGCTGGCCCAGGCGGTGGCGGCCGCGAACCCCGAGGCGGCGGCGTTCATCGAGAAGTGCCGCCACGGCGCGGTGTCCGAGGCCGAGATCGAGACCGCCGAGAAGGAGGGCTTCGACACCGGCCTGACGGTGAAGCACCCGTTCGATCCCAGCTGGGAGCTGCCGGTCTGGATCGCCAACTTCATCCTGATGGACTACGGCACCGGCGCCATCTTCGGCTGCCCGGCGCACGACCAGCGCGACCTGGACTTCGCCCGCAAGTACGGCCTGCCGGTGAAGCCCGTCGTCCTGCCGCCCGAGGAGGCGCAGGCCGAGGCGATCGTCCAGAAGCTGCTGAACGAGGCCTACACCGGCCCCGGCCGGATCATCAATTCCGGCTTCCTGGACGGGCTCGACGTCGAAGCCGCCAAGGCCGCGGCCATCGCCCGCATCGAGGAACAGGGCGACGGCCAGGGCGCGACCGTCTACCGCCTGCGCGACTGGGGCGTCTCGCGCCAGCGCGCCTGGGGCTGCCCGATCCCGGTGGTCCACTGCCAGGCCTGCGGCGTCGTGCCGGTGCGCCGCAGCGACCTGCCGCTCACCCACCCCGCGGACATCGAGTTCGGCAAGGCCGGCAATGCGCTCGAGCGCCATCCGACCTGGAAGCACACCACCTGCCCCGGCTGCGGCGGTCCGGCGACCCGCGAGACCGACACGCTGGACACCTTCGTGGACAGCTCCTGGTACTTCGCCCGCTTCGCCAATCCGGGCGCCGAAGCCCCCATCGACAAGGCGGCGGCCGACTACTGGCTGCCGGTGGACCAGTACATCGGCGGCGTCGAGCACGCCGTCCTGCACCTGCTCTACGCCCGGTTCATCACCAAGGCCCTGGCCGACGTCGGCATGCTGAGCGTGCGCGAGCCCTTCGCGGGCCTGTTCACCCAAGGAATGGTCACCCACGAGACCTACCGCAAGCAGAGCGGCGAGTGGGTCGAGCCCAAGGAGGTCGAGGTCACGGCCGAGGGCAAGACCCGGCGGGCCCGGCTGGTCGGCAGCGGCGAGCCGGTGGTGATCGGCGACGTCGAGAAGATGTCGAAGTCCAAGAAGAACACGGTGGCGCCCGAGGAGATCTTCGACGTCTACGGCGTCGACGCGGCCCGCCTGTTCGTCCTGTCCGACAGCCCGCCCGAGCGGGACGCCCAGTGGTCCACCTCCGGCGTCCAGGGCGCCTGGCGGTTCGTAAACCGGGTGTGGGACGAGTTCGACGCCTCGGAGGAGCCGGTCCCGGGCACGGAGGAGGCCGTCACCGGCGTCGCGACCGACAACCTGCGGCGCCAGCACGCCAAGACCGTGAAGGCCGTGACGGAGGCCATCGAGGGCTTCCGGTTCAACTCGGCCATCGCCCACCTCTACAGCTTCCTGAACGTGCTGAAGGCCGAGCGGCCGCAGGGTCGGGCCGGAGCGCTCGCCCACGCGCATCGTGCGGCGCTCAGGGATTTCGCGCTGCTGATCGCCCCCTTCACGCCGCACCTGGCCGAGGAATGCTGGGCGCGGATCGGCGGCCAGGGGCT
>Ga0268287_100158_pt1 | contig 44193 bp, 42 predicted proteins | sample MetcocultureR3M_FD_191348 | JGI IMG/M metagenome (GOLD analysis project Ga0268287, IMG submission 191348) | Soil microbial communities from Anza Borrego Desert, Southern California, United States - Methanotrophic co-culture R3-M | ecosystem: Environmental > Terrestrial > Soil > Desert | place... | reverse complement strand
CGGCGCGGGCTTCAGGCCCAAGGTCGGCAACGTCTTGCCCAGCGTCTGGGTCCGATGATCAGTCGGAGATTCTGCCTCTTGTGGAATCCAGAATCGAGATATAAGGTCGGCAATCCTTTGCCGACACACGACATCGGCAAGGGGCTTCGTCGGAAGGGTCGCGACTAAAGCGACTGTTTGCGATTGGAAGGGTCGCGACTAAAGCGACCGTTTGCGATTGGAAGGGTCGCGACTAAAGCGACCGTTTGCGATTGGAAGGGTCGCGACTAAAGCGACCGTTTGCGATTGGAAGGGTCGCGACTAAAGCGACCGTTTGCGATTGGGAAGGGATTGCCGACCTACGTTCTTCCCGCCCGACACGAAGCCGTACGCCGGGATGAAAAACGCTCTAAACAGACGGCGGCTTCGATAGGCCAGCGGAAATCGAAACCGCCTCGGATTGATTCATTCGTAGTACAGACTGATCGACCCGATGATTTCGTTCTCCTGCGCAACGCCGAAGCGGTTGTATCCGCCCAAGATGCCCGTCACGCCCAGGGACACCGGCAGATTGGGAACCAGGTAACTCAATTGCAGAATCACGTGGCCGAAGGTATTGCTGACGGGCAATTTGCCCGGATAGCAGCCGGTCACGTTCATGGCGCTGTCCGGAGGGCAATCGGTCTTCAAATAGGTGTCCCGCGTCCCGTAAAACTTCCCTTCGCGGCGGAAGCTGAACCAGCCGAGGGTGGCGTTGAAGTTCAGATTCCAGGGCAGAACCCGGCGATAGTTGAGAGTCCAGTAGGTGTCGCCCGCGTTGCCCAGAAGGGAATCGTTCATCAGGGTTTGCGAAAACAGGCTGAAGTCGCCGTACCCGATGCCGACCCTGCTTTCCAGGGTCTCGGCGTGGCGGCTGTTGGTGTAAAGATACCCGGTCAATCCCGCTGTGATCGTGAAATCGCCCAGCGGCAGTTGATAGCCGCCGTAAATATCGTGCTCTATCGATTTCTTGTCGTCGAATACGCTGATGCTCCGGTTCGAGTAGGCCTGACCCAGGCGCAGATAGGAATAGTTGATCATGGAGCCGAAGTAGCCCAGATACCATCCGGAAGCGAATTTCAAATCGGCGCCCCATTGCAAGACCGGATCTTCGGATTCCGGCGCATCGGCGGACGCGTTGCCCAAAGGCTCTCCGTTGAAGTAAGTCGTGGTGATGCCGCGAACGACGTAACTCGACACCAGATCGACATGGGCACTCAGGTTGTAGAGCGGGGGCGTGCCGGAGGGAAGATCGCCTGCGACCGCCGACAGCGCCGGCAGCAGTCCGAGAACAGCAAGACACGCCAGGCGCATTTCCGGATAGGGGGAAATCGAATGAAGCATCGGATGTCTTCTTGTTTTTTTGGATCGAGCGGGTCGAGCCGGTCGTCGGTTGCCCGAGATCGCAGGCCGCTCGCCCGGGGCTCACCGAAGGGTTTCGAGAGCCTATCGGGATCGGTCCTTATCGGATCGTGCCTCCGCCGTTCTCCACCTGCGCGACCTTCTGACGCACGTCCTTCGGCACGAAGGGTTTTTCGATGACCGGACAGCGGGCGGCGTCCAGGAATACCTGCACGTTGGGGCTCAAGCTGTCGCCGGTGACGAAAATGACCTTCCGCGCCAGTTCCGGCCAGCGCCGCTCGATCTCCCGGTACAGCGCCGGGCCGTCCATCTCCGGCATCCGGAGATCGCTCAGAATCGCCGCATACCCGCCGTTATTGCCCAGCAGGCGCAAGGCCTCCCGACCGCTCGCCGCGACGTCGATGCCGTGTCGGTCGCTCGCCAGGATGTCCGCCAGCAAAGCGCTCACCTCCGGTTCGTCGTCGACGATCAGGATGCGTCCGCGTCCGCTCTCCGGCGGCTCCGGCGCCGCCGTGTCGGCTTCGACCGCATCCGCCGCCTGCACCGGCAGCCGCACGGTGAACACCGCCCCGCCCGCGGGCGGACAGGTGGCGCTCAGGCTCCCGCCATGGGCTTCGACGATGCCGAGACTGACCGCCAAGCCCACCCCGGTGCCGCTGCCGACCGGCTTGGTGGTGAAGTAGGGATCGAAGATCCGCGAGCGAATGGCTTCCGGGATGCCGGGACCGTTGTCCGCCACCTCCACCCACAGGGCGTTCGCCGCCGGGTCGTGGCCCGAGCGGATCCACAGGCGGCGGGGCTCGGGCTGGTCGGCCAGAGCCTGCTGCGCGTTGATGAGGAGGTTGATGAACACCTGGTGCAGCTGGTCGGCATCGGCGGCGATCTCCGGCAGGTCCTTCGCCAGGTCGGTGACGACCTCGACGCCGCCTGTGCGCAGGCTATAGCTCAGGATTTCCAGGGAATCCTCGATAACCCGGTTGAGCCGAACCGCCGTGTGCTGCGGCGTGTGCTGGCGGGCCATCGCGAGAAACGTCTTGACGATGCGGGCGCAGCGCTCGGCGGCGGCGCGGATTTTCCCGGCGGCCGCCACCGTGGTTTCGTTTCCTGCCTCTTCCTCCAGCATGATGGCCCGCCCCACCACGATGGAGAGGGGATTGTTGAGTTCATGCGCCACCCCGGCCAGGAGCGAACCCATCGCCGCGAGCTTTTCCCGCTGATAGAGCGTGTCGCGCTGACGGGCGATCTCGGCTTCCGCCTTGACGGCCTCGGTGATGTCGCGGGCATTGACGACTATTCCTTCCACCGAGGGATTGTCGAGCTGATTGGTGCCCGTGGCTTCGAACACCCGCCACTCGCCGTTGGCATGCCGGACCCGGTATTCGAGGCGCTCGATGGGGGCGCCGGGGTTCTCGATCGCGGCCCGATACGCGTGTTCCACTCCCGCGGCGTCCTCCGGGTGCACGATCTCGAAGATGCTCCTGCCGACGTAATGCGCCGGGGGAAGATTCAACACCGCGGCGACCGAGGGGCTCACGTAACGGATGATGCCCTCGGCATCGACCACGCTGATGATGTCGGCGGCATGCTCGATCAGGGCGCGAAAGCGCTCCTTTTCCCGGCGCACCGCGATGTCCCGCTCCGAGACCTTAGCCACCATGTGATTGAACGCATTGGCCAGTTGACCAATTTCGTTGCGCGGATTTTCCCGCCCGCCCAGGTTCGCGACGGGCGCCTGCCCGGAAGCCACGCTGCGGGTGGCAGCGAGCAGCCGGTTCAGGGGCTGGGCGATTTGGCGGCGCAAAATCGCGGTCAAAATCAGGAGCAGAAACGCGAGTGACGAGATGCCGCTCCAGAACACCCATTGCGCCGAGCGAAACGCCTGGGCGCGGACCAAGGCGCCCGGCAGGGTCGAGGCGAAATACCAGCCGGTGCTGGGCAATCGGCTGATCGCGTAGTATTCGTCGATTTCAGGGGCCAAGCCGGAACGCGGCAGCTCCGCGCTCTCCGTCGCCAAGCGCAAGAGCGCGTTCAGCCGCGGGTCCTGGGCGTCGCGAATGTTGAATCCTTCGAAGCTTTCCGAGATCTGGACCATGTATGACGGATCGATGATCAGCCGTCCGTCGCCGCGGAACACGGTATGGGTGGCGCCGGCAATGTCCGACTGGCGAATGCTGGCCTCCAGTTCGTCGAGAATCTCATCGGTGCCGATGTTGGCGATATGCTCGTCGCCCACGTACACGGGGGTTACCCCCGGCACCAGAATCTTCTTATAGGCCGGCTCATAGTAGGTGCCTCCCCAAACCGTTTTGCGCTCGGGATTGTGCGCCGCATCGGCCAGATAAAAATACTCGCGTTGATCCAGCGCGTAGTCCGCCGGCGTGTCGTAGGCCCAGCGCACGTGTCCTGAGCGTTCGGGATCGTCGTAGCCCATGTCGGAGGGTTGGCTGGGATGCATGAAGTAGAAGTTGGCGAATTGACTGGTGAAGGTTCCCTTATATTTTTCGGACAGATCGAAAAACAGCATCCAGCGTCGCTTGAACTCCGTATCGGGCTGCACCCGGCGATGGATCCAGCCGGTGGAATAACGTTCCACGTCGGAGAACTTCTCGCTGTTGCGCATCGCGCCGTCCGGATACCGGCTCATCAGCTCATCGAACCGATGTTCGAAATCGGGGGAGGGCGGTGCGGAATAGCGTTCCACGAAATCCCGGCGCACGACCTCGTGCAATCCCTTGAGAAACGCGAAATGGGATTCGTGATAGCGCGCCCGCTGGACGCCGTAGTCGGTCAGCCGCGCCAGAGCGCTCTGCTCGATTTCCCGGTACAGCAAGTGGTATGTGACCGCCGTGGACAGGGCGATGATGGCTGTCACCCCGGCGGCGATCCGGTACAGCGTAGCCCGAGTAAGCGATGTGGAGATGCCCATGATGTCGATTGATGTCGCTGGAGTGCCGGAGTTGAACGGGAATGGCCGGTCGAATCATTCGCCGTCGGGAACGAAACGGTAACCCACGCCTCGAACCGTTTTGATGAAGCGCGGATGCTCCGGATTCGGTTCTATCTTCTTGCGCACCCGCGTCACGCAAATGTCGACGCTGCGGTCGAACGGGTCCCACGACCGCCGCTGGGTCAGATCGAGGATCTGATCGCGCGACAGCACTCTATTGGGATGGGTTGCGAACACCTTCAACAGGTCGAACTCCCCGTTGGTGATCGGCAGTTCCCGGCCGCTCTCGTTCAGCAGGCGATGGCTTTCCAGGTCGAGTTCGCAGCAGCCGAACCGCAAGAGTTGCGCCGGTCTTGCTGCTATGGCCTGATCCGGTTCCGCCGCCGAAGTTATGGTGCGTCGGAGGACGCTTTTGATCCGTGCCAAGAGCTCGCGGGGATCGCACGGTTTGGCGAGGTAGTCGTCGGCCCCGATTTCAAGGCCGACGACTCGATCCGTTACCGAATCGGCAGCAGTGAGCATGATCACCGCCGTCGTCCGGTTTTCCCGAATATGGCGGGCAAGGCTGAGCCCGTCTTCGCCCGGCATCGTGATGTCCAATACCGCGAGATCGATGGCTTCCCTTCGGAGAACTTCGCGCGCCTTCAGGGCCGACTCGGCCTGCCAAACCCGAAACCCGTGCTTGCCGAGATACTCGGCAAGCATCTCGCGAATGCATGGCTCATCGTCCACGACCAAAATATTGGCATTCATATTTTCAACTCCGCTTACCCCCCAGATTCGACGGAGATCGACCATCGGCTGAACTGTCCCGGCGCCGAGAGTTCGTAATAATTATATTAATCAGGTCCGTAAATACGCTCCCGGTATTTACGGGCCGACGCCAAGGCCGGTCGCTTAGGCGTGGCTCGCGCGGCTTGTGGCCGCGCCTGGGCATCCCTGCCCCGGATTAGCCCGGCCTGATTTAGAGGCCGGGTTAATAAAGAGCGTGTCGCATCAAATCCGCTCATGTTAGCGCATAAGCCGACAAGCGATATCAACGATCGATTGGAAAGATACGGCGCTCACTGAATTTGGTCGGCTAGTGTCAATGCCGGAGGTTAAGCTACCCGTTGGTTCCGGTCAGTCATTTTTTGCTTGCGTAGAATTAGCGGCCCGGCCTTTTCATTGTTCGAGGCCGAAGCCGGGATGAGGGTGTCGCGGTTTTCAGCAGAGGGCTTTTCCATGCACAGCCGGTATCCGGGCCATCGCTCCACGCGCAGCAGGCGGCGCAGCGGCGTCTTGATCACGGAGACGCACAAGGCGATGGACAGCAGACACCACACGGCGGCATGTTCGTTGGGATGGCGCGTCAGAATGTCGGCCAGCAAAGGACCGACGACGAGATGAAGAGCGACGAATCGCCATGATCCGTAAAGGAAAGGCAGAAAAAAACTCACTGCGAAATAGGAAAAACCGTGCAGGCCGAACTGAAACGGGATGAGGTTATCGGGATAAATCGACATCAGGCCGTTAAGAGGAAGCTGCCAGGCTATGTGCCAGTCGCCGGACAGGGAACACACCTCGGGCCCGCAAAATCCCTCGTATCCTCGGATGCAGGTTCTCGCCCAGGAAAAGGGATACATCTTGAGCAGCATCGCCGCGCTGGCGAGTCCGCACAACGAATAGACCATCCCGCCGATTCGCCGCTTCACCGGGGCAGGAATGAAGTACAGCGCGACCATGTTGACGAAGAAGGGTTGAAACGTGATGTGCAGATAACCCAGCCAGGTCAGCAGCTGGTTCTGCGGGGTATCGCACTGATCGATGTAGACGTAGGTCGCGGCCTGCAACAATTCCATGCAGGCAAAATAAGTCAGGGGCAACCACAGTTCCCGTGTTTCCCCTTTGTAGGCCAAGTAGCTTGCCGTCGCAAAACCGCCTGTCGCTAACATGGCCGAAGCTTCGCCGCTCCAACACATGAGGAGATCCCCCCAAACTTGATTCAAAAGCTTGAAAGTGAACACCAAAACGATACGCCAACAGGATTTCGCGCATTCTGTCGACTGGATCATCTATGTTGACGCCGCGGAAAGCGAATGTACGGTTCTTCCCGTTGATGTCAATAGTTTGTGATATTGCGGCGCAGCGCGTCCGTTGATCGGGGGGGGGCCGAATGAGTCGACGGGAAGGCCCGACTCTCTGATTGTCGCCAGTGTTGCTGACACTCGGCCAAAACCATGGTCAGACCATTAAGAGATGTGCTCGCGCGAACCGGATTAGATCGGATTCGGCCGGGGCGGGGACACCGACCCTAGATCCTAATTCCGTTCGGCATTCGAGTGAACATTCATCGTAGGATGGGTAGAGCGAAGCGAAACCCATCGATGGCGGGTTAGCCCCTAAGTACATTCAGGGAAGTCTTGCGGCATAGGCAACCTGCAGGACAACCCCGCCAATCAAGCCAATCTGTCGAGATTCCGCAAATATTTGCGGAATGTACTTAGAGCGTTTTCATCGCGCTCGTACGGCAAAACCAGTTTGGCGGACGTCGTTGGCGCCTTCGGCTCGGGTGAATGGATTCAAGTATTCGTAGGTCGGCAATCCCTTCCCAATCGCAAACGGTCGCTTTAGTCGCGACCCTTCCGACGAAGACGTTCGGCCGGGACGTGGTGTCGGAAAGGGGGGCTTCGGCGCTCCCCGGATGACCGTTTGCGATTGGGAAGGATTCCCGACCTACTCGCGAGTGCCCGTACAGTAGATATGAAAATGCTTTAGTCTCCGCTCGGGACAGGCTCCGCCTAACCCACCGATGGAAGGCCGCTCGGCGGGTTACGGCGCACGCGAAGGGCAGTGATCGGCGGTCGGTCAGTGCTGATGTGCGCCTAACCCACCCCACGACAATGAATTCCGGATTGAAGGCGATTTGGAATAACACCAGGGTATAGTTTGAATCAGGAGACAACTCATGAAGGTCTACGAACTGCAAGGCGGCTTCGGCATCGATTCATTGGCTCTTGTCGAGCGGCCGATGCCTCGGCCCGCCGCGGGGCAGGTGCTTCTGAAAATGAGGGCGTGGTCGCTCAACTACCGCGACCTGATGCTGGTCAACGGAAGCTATAACCCGAATCTCCGTTTGCCGATGACGCCGCTCTCGGACGGTGTCGGCGAGGTGGTCGATGTCGGTCAGGGCGTATCGCGCCTAAAGCCGGGGGAGCGGGTCGCGGGCATCTTCATGCCCAAGTGGCTGGACGGCGAATTGACCGAAGAGAGAGCCAAGAGCGCGCTGGGCGGCGGTGATACCGGCATGGCGGCGGAGTACGTCGTGCTCGACGCGGAAGGCGTCGTTCCGGTTCCGGACCATCTCACGGATGAAGAGGCCGCAACCTTGCCTTGTGCCGCAGTGACCGCCTGGCATGCGCTGGTCGCCTCGGGCCGGGTCAAGGCGGGGGATACGGTGCTGACGTTGGGCACCGGCGGCGTCTCATTATTCGCGTTGCAGTTCGCGAAGCTGTCCGGAGCGCGAGTGATCGCCACCTCCAGCAGTGACGAAAAACTTGCGCGAGCGCTCGATCTCGGCGCTTCGGAAGGCATCAACTACAAGAACACGGCCGAATGGGGCCAGTTCGTGCGCGAACTCACCGACGGCGTTGGCGTCGATCATGTCGTCGAGGTCGGCGGCGCCGGCACCCTCGGCCAATCGCTCCGAGCCGTGCGCATGGGCGGGCGTATCAGCCTGATCGGCGTTCTGTCCGGCGGCGGCCAGGTCGATCCCACGCCAATTCTGATGAAGAACGTGTGTGTGCAAGGCATCTTCGTCGGCAGTCGAGCGATGTTCGAGGCCATGAACGGGGCGATCGCGCAGCACCGGATGCGGCCCGTGGTGGACCGCGTGTTTCGGTTCGGCGAGTTGCCCGATGCCCTTCGCCACATGGAGCGGGGCGCCCACTTCGGCAAGATCGCCTTGGCCGTAAGCTGAATGGAGAAACGACGATGAACATCCTGATGGTATTGACCTCGCACGATAGGCTCGGCACGACGGGCGAGAGAACCGGATTCTGGCTGGAAGAATTCGCCGCGCCGTACTACGTCTTCAGCGATGCCGGCGTAGACATTGTTCTGGCTTCGCCCGAGGGCGGGCAGCCGCCGGTGGACCCCAAGAGCTTTCATCCGGATGCGCAAACCGAGTCGATCATGCGCTTCAACCAGGACCCGGCCGCGAAAGTCGCGCTAGCCCACACCGTCAAGCTGTCGCTAGTCTCGGATGCCGATTACGATGCCGTGTTCTATCCCGGCGGCCACGGCCCCATGTGGGATCTCGCCGAAGATCCGGATTCCATCGCATTGATCGAAGCCGTGTACGCGGCCGGCAAGCCCGTGGCCGCGGTGTGCCACGGACCGGGCGCGTTCCGCCATGCAAAGACCGCGGACGGATCTCCCCTGGTGAGAGGAAAGTCGGTCACCGGCTTCGCCAACACCGAGGAGGAAGAAATCGGGCTTACCGAGGTGGTTCCGTTCCTGGTGGAAGACATGTTGCGCGAGAAAGGCGGCAACTATTCGAAAGCCGAGAACTGGAAACCACATGTGGTGACCGACGGCCATTTGATTACCGGGCAGAACCCGGCCTCATCGGAAGGTGCCGCGCGAGCGCTGTTGAGGCAATTCAAAGCGACGACGCACGGCTGAGCGGCGGGGGCGTGATTCGCCCAAGAATAAGCCCGGAATCGGTTCCGGGCTTTTGTATTCCGCCTTTTCGGCTTCAGGGTTTTCTCTCAAAAATGCGGCTCAATTCTTCTCGGCGGCGTCGTTCTCGTGTTCAGCCTTCTCTTCCTCGATCTTCTTCAAAATCTCCCGTACCTCTTCGTCGTCGAGTCCGCTCAGTCCCGCGAGTTCGTTCAGCAGAAAGTCTTCGTAACTATTGGTTGGGTCGTCCTTAGGCATGAAAAATCTCCAAAAGGGTTAGCCCTTCCCCTTTGACTTGCGCCGATTCGAAAAGAGCCCGATCCGGCACGCTTTTTTTGACATTTGTTTTGGCCGAGCGACATACGGCCAAAAGAAGAGGAGAAAGAAGCCGGAGTAGGTCGGCAATCCTTTGCCGACGCCCTGCTAGTCTTCCAAGGGGGCTTCCGGAGTCTTCCCGATCACGATGTCAAAACGTGCTGTCAGTCCCCCGATCCGCGAATCGGCGGTCGGCGTGAAATCGACCAGGACCGATTCGCGAGCCGCCTTGTCCCGGATCCCTTTGAGAACGAAGTCCTGTTCGTTCAACGGATGACCTTTTACATACAGCTGCGTGGTCAGCATCCGCTGCCCGCCTTTGTTGACGATGACGTGAATGTGCGGCGCGCGCTGGACGCCGGCGGCATAAGGCACGGGTTTGATGGTGCGGAAGTAGTACTCGCCGCCTGGACCGGTCAGGCATCGCCCGAAGCCCTGGAAATTCTCGTCGCGTCGTTCACGATTGGGACTCGCGGTGTGCAAGTAAATGCCCTGATGATCCACCTGCCAGATTTCGACGATGGCATTGGGAACGGGCTCTCCGGCTGGGCCGAGAATCCGTCCCGTGAGATGCGTCACTTTCCCGGCTGCCGGTGTGACGGAATCGTTCACGATCAGAAGGTCGTTGTCGGTGTCCGGCGGGAGCCGGTTCGGATAAAAAGGCCCCTGGGTTTGCCGCGGCGTTCGAGTCGGTTCCGCGGCAAACGCGCCGCCTACGGTAAACATTCCGGCAGTCAAGGCAAGGCATTGCAGCAACAGCCGGCAGGCTAGGCTTGGATGTTCGGCTCTCATGAATCGCCGCCTTAGGAAAGATCGATTGCTTAGGTTTTGGACCGGGTCATCGCCTGCGGCGTTCACCGGAAGACTCCGAGTTCAGCGAGATGGGGAAGAGAAACGGATTGCGACGTTTCGTCCTCTCGTTCCCACGCTGCGCCGGCTGGCTGGGGTCCGGAGGAGTCCGAGGGGACCGGAAGAGGGAGCTAGACAGGGCCGGTCCAGTCGAAGGGAATATGCTTGCTCGACTGGCCGGCCCAGTTCCACCTAAAGCCGAAGGCGTCCACTTCGTTATCCGAGGCCCGCGCCCAGGTGGCGATCTGGCCGGGGCCCACCTCCGACCCGGGCGCATTGTGGAGCTGCACCCTAGCGCCAGCGGGCGTGGTCGGACCCGAGAGCGCCTCGGCAAATGCCTTCGCCCGCCCGGGAATCTCGGCCCGCCAGTAAGCGAGGTCGTCGGCAACCTCGAAGTCGATAGGGACGAACTCGAGTCCGCGGACTTCGCCCAGAATTTCGGCAAACATCCCCATGAATCCGCCGGCCTGGCCCGTGAAGACCTTGTGCAGCGCCTCCCGCTGCGCGTCGTTGGCACGCTCGTCGATGAACAGGCCCAGTGAAAGCTTGCCCTCCCGCGCCCAGACGTTTCCGTCAAACATGACCACCGCGAGAACCTTGAGGTCGTCGAGCCGGACGCTTCCGAAGGCACCTTCACGGATGTGGTAAGCCATGATGCCTTCGCAGTGGTTACCCGTCGGCGCCTGGGCGAAGGTACAAGGACAGGGAACGTTGCAGCTACAGGCGTCGAACCAATCACCCTTCATCCACCAGTTTGGAATCTCCGTCATTTCGATACGCCTCCTTTGATCTCGTAGATAGCCCGTCAGCCGGACCGCCCGGCGTTGAGCCACTGCCCGCCGGAACCTTAGATAAGCGTTTGGGCTCTATCCTCTGCGGGCTTGTTCTCTTTCTTCTCAGTGCCGTGATTTCAAGCCTAGTCGGATAGTCAACTTGGCGCTCATAACACCAAAATGCCGCTGGGCTTCCCAAGCCGCCTGTCCTTTCGTCCCCACCGCTGCATGTGGACGCCGGTGAGGCGAGCCAGCCAGCTCCACGGAGCTCGTAGCAACCGGGAATAGACACAATTTGAACAAAAACGATTCCAGATCGTCATTGTCCATAAATGGGCTTCGATATTTCGATATAAGGACATATCTTATGCGCCTCTCATCCTTACGGTCCTCTTCGACTGCTTCGCGCGCGGGAATGGATGGTGTGCGGGAACATTGGAAGGGGGGTTCTCGTACTTGGCATCGGTTGATCCTTCTAGGCGTGGCTGCGATCTTCTTTCCGTTCGTCGCCACTCTGGCGACGGAACTGACGATCGCCTGGATTCTGGTCTTCTCCGGCATCGCGCAGGGCCTCCATGCCTTTCGCCTGCGACACCGGGTCGGCTTTTGGCCGTCACTCTTAAGTGGTCTGCTCACCCTTGCGGTCGGCCAGTTACTGATCTTGTTCCCCATGAGCGGCATCCCGTCGATCACATTCCTGATCGCGATACTCTTTCTGGCCAACGGCGCTTTTCGTATCGCCCAAGCGCTCCGGCTGCGCCCCTTGGAACATTGGGGTTTGCCGCTCGCCGGAGGAGTCCTCTCGATGCTGCTCGGGCTCCTGGTCATTGCCCAATGGCCGGCCGCTGCCATTTGGTTATTGGGCCTTTTAGTGGGCATCGACCTGATGTTTTCCGGCTGGATGTTGCTTTGGCTGTCGCTGACCGATGGCTTACCGCATCGGCTCTGGCCGATGCGGTGCACGGAGCGCCTAGCCTGAACCACCTGATGACAGAGAAACCCCCTTCCTGATAGAGGCCACAAATGACTTTTGATGAGGACACCATTCAAACCATCTGGGAGAAAGGTCGCGTCATGCAGGATCACGACGCCACCCAATGGCGCAAGGACGAATGCGGTGCCTGGATATACCGAGAGCATTACGGCGTCACGGATACCGAATTCGGCTGGAAAATCGAGAAAGTCATGCCCGATGTGTCGGAGCGCGCAGACAGCTTTCGCCCCTTCCATCACCGCAACAGTTACAACATTGCCAATGGCGCGCCGCATTGCCACGTCACTGCCGATCGAATTGAATTGGCACCGATGGAACATATCGACAGGCCGCGCAATAGGGAGCTTTAGATCCGAGGCGCGGGCAGCGCCTGCCTGAGGCGGGGGGCGCCCGAAGTCTGCCCAGAAGCGGACGAAGGGGGCGGAAAAGCCCTGGCTCGGGGGCAGAAAGGCCGGACAGACCGGCGGAAAACCCGATTTCCCGCCCGAAAAAAGCCTTCCGGGGAGGGGTAAGGGGAAAGATCGGGGAGTTTTTCACCATCCTGTTAGGTGCTATCGGTGTTTACAAGCCGCTCACCAAGCGGCATGAGCTGGCCAATGTCTGGTCTCCAAAAGTCAGCGCAGTGGCCGGCATGTACCGGCCATCAGTTATCCACGGCATAACCACTCGCAACCTTCCACCGCCCGTCGTCATGCGTGTCATGGTTAAGCCAATACGATCAATCCAAATCCCGATTCATCACTTAGGTATCTGACTCGGGCCCTTGAGATTCTCAAGCGCCTGTACAGAGGCTTATGACCAAAACGAGGTTTAAAAATCACCGACCACAAATTTGATGAGCGTATCGCCGAAGCCGAAGCCAGGCACGAAGAAGCAATGAAGGCGCGTCAGGAACACGACGCCATTCTCAAACGAGCGGTTTCGTTCCTCGATGCGTGCCAAGCCGACCTTGACGCAAGTTGAAGGAGCCGTCTATGCGGCGATCAAGGCCGGTGACGAAATCGACCTGCAAAGCCTTGTCGTGCGCCGGCTTGAACTGGCGGCGATCATAGATGCCATGCCTCGGGTGCTGAAGCAGTTGACCGACGAACTGACCCCGCTTGCTCAGGCCGTGGGGTTTGCTGCAAATCGTGTGATCGATCTTCCGGAAGAGAAAGCGCATTGCGAACTCGTTGAAAAAGTGACTGCCCTGAGTGCAGCCGGCGACAGCGATAAGACAATGCGCGAAAAGCTCAATCTCTCGCCGCCCGAATTGGACCTGGCGTTGGGGCGGGCATGACGGGAGGAATTCATCGATGAACCTAAGACAGCGCTTGGCGCGCCTGGAGGCCGCGCGGTCGTTGCAAAACGTCGAGCCGCCGCCCACCGATTCGGATGCGCTGTTCGAGAAATTCATTCGTCATCTGCCGCCGGACGTGGCCGCCTGACATCGTTTATCGCCCTGCCACAGTTCCAGCGGTTCGGGTGCGGGCGGGTTGTCGGGCCCCTTGTGAGCTTCACCCATGCGCTGCTCGATGAATGCCTGAATCTCGCCGACCAAATGCGCCGGCACCCGCATGGTGACCGTCTCGCAGTTCCATTTCCGTTTCCGGCCGGCGCCGGACCGCTTCCCTCCGCGTGTCATGTTCGTACCTTGTGATTTCGTGACGGAATCAGTCTATCCCGACCATTTGATTCTGTCACGGAATCATTCAACCGTGCCGAACCTTGCATTCCACCGATTCTGGCCTAGGCTGAAAGGACCGCTCCCTCCGTTGGGTGATAAATTGCAAGCGGTAGCCCGGCTAAGGTGACGGGCGGGATCTATGAAAAAGAAAAGGAGAATGACCATGAGCAGCAACACCAATCCGACAGGATGTGGTTCCATCAACACGCAGGTGTACGAGTTCACCACAAGTGACGCGGGGAAAACGTCGGGCACGGCCTACGGCAATCTGCCGTTGGGCGACCCCAACGGCTCACAGGTGTCGATCAACGGCACCACCGACCTGTCCCAGATCATCGTTGGCAACAACGGGGCGTGTGTCATGTCGATCGTTTACCAGTACTTCGACGGGATCGCCCGCAAGTCGGCCATTTATGTCTTCGGCCAGGGGCCAAAGGGAATGGGGTCAGGGAGTCTCCACATGAGCTTCGTCACGTCGCAGGACACGCACACGTTGTCGCTGACGAGTTCGACCCCGTCGTGCCACGACGACAAATTCGAGGACATGAACGCCATCACGCAGATCACCTGGAAGTCGGATTAACCAGCGGTCCGAGCTGACCATCAACTTCTTGACGGAACAGTGAACTAGGACCTATACGTCGTATAGGTCCTACATGTCCTGAGTCATCATCGCCCGCGCATGTTCGTAGGAGTGGACCGCAAAGCGTGGCGCGCGCTTTTCGCGGCGCAGCTCGGGTGGATGCTCGATGCGACCGCCGATCTTACCGACGTTTGTTGATTTCAAAGGTCTTTTCAGCGGACCTTGACTCCCCCGACCCGCCCGGCGTCTGCTGGACGCACTACTAAACAGAAAGCGGACCCCGAACCCGTAAGCCTTGCAGTTTTTTTGCGCCTTGCGAAAGGCGAGCACCGATTTATGGTGCGGTCGATACGGTGAGATAAGCCGGGAAACCGGACGAATAAGCCGAGCAGTCTGTGTGCTGTAGTTGAGGCCGTGCCACCCTCATTCTGGTGGCGCTCGTTCAACTGGAGCAATTCACCATGTCAAACGAATCCCACACCACCCACGACCCCGCAAGCACGGCTGACGCGCTGGAAGAGGCGCGGGCCATGCTCGATTTGTTGCGATCGGCAGTTGCAGCGTCCGACGGCTGGACGCAGACAACGGTTTTCGGAGCAAACAAGCTGCTCAATGAAGTCGATTCCCGGATCGAGCGGGCCGAAAAGCTGATATTCGAACCGGTGGGATCAGATTGAAGGGGGAACTCATGAAAGCATCGCTCAAATCCGAATGCCAAGCCGTGGCGCACACGCTGGTCATGACAAGTACCATGCTGGCCGTTGTCGGTGCTGCAATAGACGATTATGTTGCACACGCTGAGGCTGAGCGAACCATGGATTTGCCAGACGTTGAAAGGGGCACGGGCTAGCGGAAATCGTTGGAGTGGCGCGAAACAGGTTGTTGGAATCCGCTGATTTCCTGGAGAGCATAAAAGAGCTTTTGCGTGATACGCCAAAACCCGCCGACGATTGATCGAATCATCGGCGCCTGGGGTAACCCCGCTTTAATCGAGTACGCGCCAGCGATTAGCGGACTTTATTACGTAATCCGCGACATCGCGCAGCGAGTCCAAAAGGCCGGCGAACTGATTAAGGGACTCCGGGATTCTGAGCGGGAGCTTGCCGCTTGCCGATCCTGAACGGGAAACCTTCGAGCGACAACCCGGTTCGCGAAAGCGGCCGGGTTTTTTGTTGCCGTGGCGAAATCAAATGGTCGTCACCGTGGCATTTTTGGAGCCTGGGAAGCAGGGGTCTTTAGAAGTGGATTTGAGTACTTTTTGAGTGCTCACCCCTGCCGAGTACCGGGAATCTGATCTAAGTTATTGAATCTATGGTGGGCGGTGCAGGGTTCGAACCTGCGACCCCTGCCGTGTGAAGGCAGTGCTCTCCCGCTGAGCTAACCGCCCGCCGGTCGATCGGTTCCTTGAAAAGATCACAATTTTCGCCGCGGCTGTCAATGCCCGGTAGGGCGTGTCTAAGCCGTTAAAGAAGCTCTGATTAAGTCCTTCGACAGGCCTGTCCTGAGCCGAGTCGAAGGGGCATGAACGGAATCCGCTTGTTCGGAGCTTCCTTAACGGCCCTTTCCAAGAAGGTTCGATCGTTCCACGCGGTTTTGATAGACTCCGCGCTTTTTTGTTCCGAGCCATGAGACGTCTTGCTTTACTGCCCCTGATCTTCTCCGCGGTGCTTGCCGCTTGTACCGGTGTTCCCCGTGGCGGCGTCCCTGCGTACCCGGCGTTGCGCGCCGATAAGACGGCCGTCCCGCCGACCGAGATTCACCGCGAAGGAAACCTGCTCCGCCTCGACTACGAAGGCTTCACGGTATGGATCGACTGCGAGAAGCGCGGCGCGGTGAAATTCCGCTACAACGCCCAGCGCGACGACGGCAGCGAGCCTCGCGCCGACCACTTCAAGATTGATCCCTACGTGCCGAAGGAATGCCAGCAAACCAGCGCGAAGGGTTACGGCCACGGCTACGACCGCGGGCACCAGGTTCCGGCCAACCATCTCGATGCTTCGGCGGTGGCGATCCGGCAGAGCAACTTCATGACCAATATTCTGCCGCAGACTTCCCAGATGAATCGCGGTGCATGGAAGCTCACCGAGGAAATCGTCGAGTGCTATCGGGATATCGACGAGCTATTGGTGATCGGCGGGGTGATCTGGGGACACAATCCCGCCGACGACTATTTCGTGAAATCTCACGGCGTGAAAACGCCGGACGCTTTTTGGAAGGTGATCGTGCGCGGGGACGGCCGGGCTATCGCGTGGATCGTGCCGAACACGAAGGATGCGGTCGAAAAGGAACTCGACCGCTATCTCGTGACCGTTGCCGATGTCGAACGCCTGACCCGAGAGAAATTGCCGGTTGCCGGCGACGCACGGACCACGAAGCCGAAAGGGTCATGGGTAGTACCGATCGGGTGCGACAAGGGGTAGGGCGTCCACGGTGCGGCTCATTATATTTCGTCAGCTCCCATGCTCCCGCTTGGGAGCTATATCGGGAAGCTCTGGCTTCCCGAAACCGGACGCGCGCTGAGAAGCAGGAGCTTCTCAAGACGGGTTCCCAAACGGGAGTTCGGGAACCAGCACACCAGATGGATTTCTGGGATTCCTTCGTTGTCCCGGCTTACTTTTGCGACACCCTGCCGTGTGCCGATTGTTATGCCATTCACTTTTTATTGACGCCTTCCCGTCCATCGATTAACCTGCCGACCGCTTCAGGTGTCCCGGCGAGCTCTACGGCCGGGATTAAACGGGAAGCCGGTGCGTTCCTGACTCATGAGGAACAAGGCCGGCGCTGCCCCCGCAACGGTAAGCGAGTTGAGGAACAGCACAATGCCACTGCGCTTTTAGAGCGCGGGAAGGCGCTGTTCCGGGGAGGACCCCCGCTCGCGAGCCCGGAGACCGGCCTGAAGCCAGGTCGGCATCGCGGAGGGCGACGCCTGGATGGCCTTTACCTAGGACAGGACTTATGCATTCAGCTCCTTCTCCAGACGGGAGGGGGAACTCTAAGCGCTTCCGGTAAATCCTGTAGAAATACATCCTTGTATTTCACCCCGCAGGGCAAGCCTCCGGTCGTTCGATCGGCCTCCCGGACTAATGCGTCCGCGGCTTCCTCCGTGTGCTTTGCGCAATCCTATCCCGCGCGGGTGTGCTCGGGGGAAGTCATCGAACATGAAAATCGAAAACCGCTGCCTAGAGGCGGCATTGCTGTTTTTTTGTCTGCCGTCGGTCCGTGCCGACGATGCCTATCTTTCCCGGCTCGAAACCGTTACCGTTACCGCCACTCGAACGGAGCGGAGCGTCGAGGAATCGCTGGCCTCGGTCACCGTCATCGACCGCGACGAAATCGAGCGCCGGCAGGCGCAGTCCGTGCAGGAGGTCCTGCGTGGCGTGCCCGGCCTGTCGATCGCCAACAACGGCGGTCTGGGAAAGTCCACTTCGGTGTTCCTGCGCGGAACCGAATCCGGTCATGTGCTGGTACTGATAGACGGCGTCCGCGCCGGATCGGCCACTACCGGAATCACGGCCTTCCAGGACATCCCCATCGACCAGATCGAACGCATCGAGATCGTCCGTGGGCCGCGCTCCAGCCTGTACGGTTCGGAGGCGATCGGCGGGGTGATCCAGATCTTCACCCGCAAGGGCGGCGAGGGTTTCAAGCCTTACCTGAGTTTCGGCGCGGGCAGCCATTCGATGTACAAGGCTACCGGCGGCGTATCCGGGGGCAACGACCGGGCGTGGTACAGCCTGAACGGTTCGCGTTTGGAAACGCGCGGCTTCAACGCATGCGCCGGGCGGCCTTTCAGCTTGGGCGGCGGGGGCTGCTTCACCCGTCAGCCCGACGACGACGGCTATCGCAACACTTCGGGCAGCGCTCGCGCCGGCTACCGCTTCGACAACGGCCTGGAAATCGAGGGCAATCTGTTGCACGCGGAAGGCGAGAACGAGTTCGACGGCAATTTGCAGAACCGCTCGACCTTCGTGCAGCAAATGGTGGGCGGCCGCCTGAAATATTCGCCGTTCGAATTCTGGACCACGAGCCTCAGGGCAGGCCGCACCCTGGACGAGTCGGACAACTTCAGGGATCGGCGGTTCAGCAGCACTTTCGACACTCAGCGGGTCAACGTCACCTGGCAGAACGATTTCGCGTTGGCCGAGGGGCACCTTTTGACTCTGGGGCTGGACTACTACAACGATCAGGTCGACAGCACGACCGACTATGCCGTGGATTCGCGCGACGACAAGGCCGGTTTCGCCCAGTACCAGCTGACCCTGGGCGGATTCGACGCGGTATTGGGTACGCGCGTCGACGATAACGAACAGTTCGGCGTCTATCCCACCGGCAATGTGGCCTTGGGCTATGGCTTCGACAACGGCATTCGCCTGAGCGCGTCCTGGGGCAAGGCCTTCAAGGCGCCCACCTTCAACGAACTTTATTTCCCCGGTTTCGGCAATCCGATGCTTGAGCCGGAAACCTCGGAGAGCTGGGAAGTCGGAATCAGCGGACAGCACTGGGACGTGGCCTGGGCGCTCAACGGCTATCACACGGAGATCGACGACATGATCGCCACCGTGTGCGGCCAGGTGAGCTGCTTCGCCGAAAACCTGGACCGGGCGCGCATACTCGGCCTCGAAGCCCAGGCCTCGACTCGGCTGTGGGGCTTCGACATCGCGGCCAATTTGAGCCTGATCGATCCCGAAAATCTGTCCGAAGGAGCCAATAATGGCAATCGGCTGCCGCGCCGCGCGCAGACCATGTTCCGGTTCGACGTGGACCGCTCGGTCGGTCCGGTTCGGGTCGGAACGACCGTTTACGGCGAGGGCCGCCGTTTCGACGATGTGGCCAACACCCAGCGGCTGGCGGGTTACGTGACGGTCGATCTGCGCGCCAGCGTGGATCTGTATCGGGGCTTGTCTCTGGAGGGGCGGGTGGCTAATCTGTTGAACAAGCAGTATCAGACTGCCCGTTTTTTCTATCAGGACGACTTGAATTTCTTCCTGACCGTGCGCTACGCGCCGGATGCCTTGTAATTTCAGCTTTGTAGGGCGGATCAGGCGGTACCCTGCCTTAATCCGCTATTTTCCGGGATCGGCGGGTTACGCGAGGGAGCCTGTCCTGAGCTAAGTCGAAGGGCCTGTCCTGAGCCTGTCGAAGGGCTAACCCGCCCTACATTCCGGGAGCGACTTTTACGACATCCTCGTCGGGGATGAGCGCCCGGCACAACTAACTACAACCATGGAGATCCGACATGCATGACACGACATCGAAGAACGTTTGGTCTATCGCCCTGGGGCTGGCCGTACTCATGGCCGCTACCCGCAGCCACCATTTCGCGAGCATCACTCATTTGCCCGACGCGTCGTGGGCGGTCTTCTTCCTCGCCGGTTTCTATCTGCGCTCGGTCTGGGCTTTCCCGGCCTTGCTCGGGCTGGCTGTGGTCAGCGATTACGTGGCCATTACTTGGTTGGGCGTCAGCGATTTCTGCGTCAGCCCGGCCTACGGATTCCTTTTGCCGGCCTACGCCGCATTGTGGCTGGCGGGCCGCTGGTACGCGCGCCGTTACCATTTCCGGTTCTCCACCCTGCCGTTGCTGGCCTTGGCTCTGGTGACCGGTGCCGCAATCTGCGAACTCCTGACCAGCGGCGGTTTTTACTTCTTCTCCGGGCGTTTTGAGGAAACCAGCTTCGCCGAATTCGGCGCACGGCTGGCCCGATACTTCCCGCATGCGCTGGAAGGCATTGCGCTGTACATCACGGCGGCAATCCTGGTTCATCTGGCCTTCGGCTTGGCCAGACCTGGGCGGTCCGCTGAAGACGACGGACGTCAGGCGCACTGACGCAGGTCCCCCATGTCGGATTCGTCGCGAGAGGAACGCCACCGCCGGCGGATGGCGCGCAAGAAGGCGGTCGTCGACAGCGCCATCGCACTAGCCACGCTGGACAAGGGCCTGCTGTTGGTCCTCACCGGCAACGGCAAGGGCAAGTCCTCTTCCGCGTTCGGCATGGTCGCCCGCGCTCTGGGGCACGGCATGAAGGTGGGCGTGTGCCAGTTCATCAAGGGCCGTTCGGATACCGGGGAAGAGGCCTTCTTCCGGCGGCAACCGGACGTGGAATGGCGGGTGCTGGGCGAGGGTTTTACCTGGGAGACGCAGGACCTCGAACGGGATACCGCCGTCGCCCGCGAAGGCTGGGAAACAGCCCGCGCCATGCTCACCGATCCGGGTTATGGACTCGTGGTTCTGGATGAACTCACCTATCCCCTGAAATACGGTTATCTGGACATCGAGAGGGTGCTGATGGATCTTGCTGCGCGCCCGCCCATGCAGCACGTGGTGGTTACCGGGCGCGGCGCGCCGCAAGGGCTGATCGACGCCGCGGACACCGTGACCGAGATGCGCGATGTCAAGCATGCCTATGGGGCCGGCGTGCGGGCGCAAGCCGGCATCGATCTCTAATGACGGAATACCAATGACGGAACATCGCTACCCGGACGACGACCGTGTCGCGATTTACCGGGTCATCCGGGAACGGCGCGACACCCGCCATTTCCGCCCCGGCGCGATCGATCCGGCGGTATTGCAGCGGCTGCTCGAAGCCGCTCGCTTCGCTCCCTCCGTGGGTTACATGCAGCCCTGGCGATTCATACGCATCACCGATCCGTCGCTTCGCCGCGCCATCCATGCTTTGGTAAGGGCGGAATGCGAAGAGACCGCCGCGGCCTGCGGCGAGCGGGCGGAAGAGGTGCGGCGCCTGAAGCTCGAAGGCATCCTGGAGTGCGGCGAACTGCTGGTCGCAGCGCTGACCGAGGGACGCGAACGTTATATTCTGGGCCGGCGCACGCTGCCGGAGATGGATTTGTGTTCGGTCGCCTGCGCCATTCAGAACCTGTGGCTCGCCGCTCGCGCGGAAGGGCTGGGGATGGGCTGGGTCTCGCTGTTCGAACCGGACGAATTGGCCCAATTGCTGAATCTGCCGGAGGGCGCCCGGCCGGTGGCGGTGCTCTGCCTGGGGCATGTGGACGCCTTCTATCCGGAACCCTTGCTGGAAACGGTAGGCTGGGACACGCGCCGCCCGGCGGAAGAGACCGTTTTCGAGAACGGCTGGGGCCGACCCGCGAAGCTGCCTAAGAGGGTGTGTGAGAAGCGTAGCGAGCGGCCCGAGGGCAAGGAGCCCGGAGCGCAGAAACCGGAGTGTACGAGTGGTACATGAGGACTTCGAGCACCGCGCGACGCCGCCATCGGGTCGCGCAGTAGCTTCTCACACACCCTCTAAGCCATGAGCCGCTGTCCCGCTCTCTTGATCTCCGCGCCCGCCTCGGGCCAGGGCAAGACCACCGTCACGGCGGGTCTCGCCCGGCTGTACGCCCGCCAGGGCCGAAGGGTACGGGTGTTCAAGACCGGGCCCGACTTCCTCGACCCGATGGTGTTGGAGAAGGCAAGCGGCGCGCCGGTTTATAACCTCGACCTATGGATGTGCGGCGAATCTCATTGCCGCCGCCTATTGCACGAAGCGGCCGGCGATGCCGATCTGATCCTGGTCGAAGGCGTGATGGGGCTTTACGACGGCACGCCCTCCAGCGCCGATCTCGCGGTTTTGTTCGGCATTCCCGTCCTGGCGGTGATCGATGCTTCCGCGATGGCCCAAACCTTCGCGGCTGTCGCCCACGGTCTTTCCACGTTTAACAAGGATCTGCCGTTTACCGGAGTTTTGGCCAACCGGGTCGGCAGCGCGGGACATGCGGAATTGCTCCGCGCCGGCTTGCCCGATCCTGCCGTCTGGCGCGGGGCCTTGCCGCGCGAGGCGGATTTCGCGTTGCCGGAGCGCCATCTGGGCCTCCACCCTGCGGAAGAAATCGCCGACCTCGAAGCCCGTATCGACGCCGTGGCCGATGCGCTGGAAGGTACGCCGCTGGCCGAATTGCCGCCGCCGGTGGAGTTCTTGTCGATCGAATCCGAAGTTCCGATCGGCCCGCTGGCAGGCGTGACGATCGCGGTGGCGCGCGATGCCGCCTTCTGCTTTCTCTATCCGGCCAATCTCGATACCTTGCGCGCCCTGGGCGCGAACCTGGCGTTCTTTTCGCCGCTGGCGGATAGCGCTTTGCCCGAAGCCGATGCCGTCTGGCTGCCGGGCGGCTACCCGGAACTGCACCTCGACCGGCTGGCCGCCAACCGGGCCATGAAGGAAGCGCTGCGCAGCCACCATTCGGCGGGCAAGCCCATCCTCGCCGAATGCGGGGGCCTTTTGTATCTCCTGGAAACGCTTGCCGATTCCCAAGGGCATCAGGCCGAGATGGCAGGGCTGCTGCCCGGCCGCTCCGTCATGCAGACGCGGCTGGCCAATCTGGGGCTGCACGGGCTGGAGCTGCCTGAAGGTAGCCTGCGCGGTCATACCTTTCATCATGCCCGGGCGGAGGTGGATCTCGCGCCCTTCGCCAACACCTTTGCCGCGAAGGGCCACGGCCAGCCCGAAGCCGTTTACCTGGACAGGCGCTTGATGGCTTCCTTTTTGCATCTTTACTTTCCATCGAATCCCGCCGCCGTGGCGGCTCTTTTTGCGTCATGAATCCGAAACTGCTGCCGGAACGCATCGTCTGCCTGACCGAGGAAACCACGGAGACGCTCTATTTATTGGGCGAGGAACACCGCATCGTCGGCATTTCCGGATTTACCGTGCGGCCGCCGCGAGCGCGCAAGGAAAAGCTCAAGGTCTCCGCCTTCACCAGCGCCAAAATCGACAAGATCTTGGATTTGCAACCCGATTTGGTGCTGGGTTTTTCCAATCTGCAGGCGGATATCGCCCGCGACCTGATCAAGGCGGGCGTAACGGTGCACGTGTTCAACCACCGTTCGGTGGACGGGATTCTCGCCATGATCCGCACGCTGGGCGCACTGGTGGGGGGTGAGGACAAGGCGCGGGCCTTGATCGATAGCCTTAGCGCGCATATGGAAACCGTACGCCGTGGCGCCGAGTCGCTGCCGGTCCGCCCCAGAGTCTATTTCGAGGAATGGGACCAGCCTCTGATCTCCGGCATTCTTTGGGTGTCCGAACTCATCGCGCTGGCCGGCGGAGAGAACGTCTTCGCCGAATTCGCCGCCCAGCCTCTCGCCGGCAGCCGCATCATCCAAGACCCGCACGAGGTGGTCCGGCGCGCGCCGGACATCATCGTCGGCTCCTGGTGCGGGAAGAAGTTCCGGCCGGAGCAAGTCGCTGCACGCGCCGGCTGGGAGACAATTCCCGCAATGCGCGACGGGGAACTCCACGAAATCAAATCCAGCGATATCCTTCAGCCCGGTCCCGCGGCATTGACCGACGGGCTGGACCAACTGGCCGGCATCGTCCGGCGCTGGGCGGAGAATCGGGCATGACCGCGATCCTGGCCGTGGCCGCCGTGCTGCTGGATGGGCTCTTGGGCGAACCCCGCCGTTTTCACCCCCTGGTGGGTTTCGGGCGGTTGGCGGAAGCGCTGGAAGCCCGGTGGAATTCCTCGCTCGGACGGCAGGGAATCCGTGCACGATTTTTGGGCGTTATTGCGGTTTTGCTGCTGACGGCTCCGTTCACAGTGTTTGCAGCCTGGCTGGAATCCATTCCCATATTCGGCGCCGCGTTCGGCGTTTTGGCGCTGTACGCGGCATTGGGCCTCAGGAGTCTCGGCGAACACGCGGGGGCTGTGCAGGATGCGCTCGCGGCCGGCGATTTGGCCGAGGCGCGGCGTAGGGTGGGGTATATGGTGAGCCGCGACACCGGCGACATGAAATCCGGCGATGTCGCGCGGGCCGCCGTCGAATCTGTGCTGGAGAATGGCAACGACGCGGTGTTCGGCGCGCTGTTCTGGTTCGCTCTGGCCGGCGCGCCCGGCGCGGTGCTGTACCGGCTGGCGAATACCCTGGATGCCATGTGGGGCTACAAGAGCGAACGCTTTTTTTACTTCGGCTGGGCGGCGGCGCGGCTGGACGATGCGCTGAATTATGTTCCGGCGAGGCTGGCGGCGCTGACCTATGCACTCTTGGGCGATGCTCGGCAGGCTTTGTATTGCTGGCGCACGCAGGCCGGTGGATGGGACAGCCCCAACGCCGGGCCGGTGATGGCGTCGGGCGCGGGGGCTTTGCGGCTCGCGCTCGGCGGGCCTGCCCGTTATCGTGGCGAGTGGCATGCACGGCCAGCCTTGGGATACGGATATCCGCCCGGCGCGGCGGACATTCCCCATGCCGTGGCCCTGGTCCGGCGCGGAGCACGGCTGTGGCTGGCCTTGTTTTTTACGGGAGGATTGTTCGGTGCTTGAACACGGCGGTCGTTTGCGTGCCGCGGCTAGGCGGTATGGTATTCCCTTGTCCGACTGGTTGGACCTATCCACCGGCGTCAATCCCGCCGGGTGGCCCGTGCCCGCGGTTCCGGCCGAGGTTTGGGTGCGCCTTCCGGAAGACGATGACGGACTGGAGAGGGCCGCTTCGGCCTATTATGGCTGCGACAGCATTTTTCCCGTGGCGGGCTCCCAGGCGGCGATTCAGGCGCTGCCGGCGCTGCTCCATGCTAAGCGGGTGGGCGTCATCCACCCCGGTTATGCCGAACACGCCCATGCCTGGCGCCGCGCCGGCCACAAGGTGGTCGGGGTTGCGCCGGAAACCATCGCCCGCGGTCCCGGTTCCACGCCCTGGGACGTGCTGGTGGCGATCAATCCCAATAATCCGACCGGCCATCGTTTCGCGCCGGAAATACTTCTGGCCTGGCAGGAGAGGCTTGCAGCGCGCGGCGGCTGGCTGGTGGTGGACGAAGCCTACATGGACCCTACGCCCGAATTCAGTCTCGCCGCCTACTGTCCGCGCCCGGGGCTCATCGTGCTGCGTTCCCTGGGCAAATTCTTCGGACTGGCCGGCATCCGGGTGGGCTTCGTGCTGGCGGAACCGGAGCTGCTCGAACGCTTGGCGGCTCTGCTCGGTCCGTGGGCGGTGGCCGGACCCTCGCGCTGGGTGGCTCGGGAGGCGTTGGCGGATAGCCGCTGGCAGGAAGCCGCCCGGCAACGGTTGCCCGAAAACGCCCGCCAGCTGGCGGATCTGTTGGCCGCCGGCGGCCTCAAGTCCGCCGGCGGCTGCGCCTTGTTTCAATGGTGTCCCGGTGTCAAAGCGGCTCGACGTCAGGAGGCGTTGGCCCGGCAAGGCATTCTGACCCGGCGGTTCGCCAATCCTCCGGGCTTGCGTTTGGGGCTGCCGGGGAGCGCCTCGGCCTCGGAGCGCCTGGCGATGGCCTTGCTCGCGAGATGAATCGAATGAGCGAGGAAACACGCCGCCAGGCGTGTCCTGCTTGCCTGGCCGTGCACCCGACGCTGGGGCAACACCGTTACGGCGGCCGACCGCTGCCCTGCCTGATTTGGCGCTTCGGCTCGCACCGACAGGCGATTTCCTCGGCGGTGTCCGGCGGCGGCTTATCGGTTGTGGGGTGGATACTGAACGCGCAAGTGCCATCCGATTACCGCCGGACCGATCCCGCCGCCCACGTGGCCGAGATCGCCGCCGCCTGCGGCCTTGCCGGCTCCGGTGCCGGATTGCTCACCGCCTGCGATGTGCGCGGCTATCGGCGAGCGAGCGATGGCGAGGTCGCCGCCGACGCCACCGTGGGCATCGCTCAGCCGATATGGGCGGCGGCCGATACGCCGTCGGGCGATTACCGGCCGGGTACCATCAACCTGGTTGTGCAATTGCCGGTTCGCTTGAGCGAGGCCGCCCTGGTCAATGCCGTCGCCACGGCGGCCGAAGCCAAGGCGCAGGCGCTGTGGCAGGCGCGCGTGCCGGGGACCGGCACGGCCACCGACGCGGTGTGCGTGCTCTGTCGGTCGGACGGCCCGGCGGAATCCTTCGCCGGACCGCGTTCGGTGTGGGGCGGCAGGCTGGCGCGGGCAGTGTACGCGGCGGTGCTGGCCGGCCTGGAGGTGGATCTATGACGGCCCGAACGCTGATGGTTCAGGGCACCACGTCCGACGCCGGCAAGAGCACGCTGGTCGCCGCCCTGTGCCGCTTGTTGGCCAGGCGCGGCGTGAGAGTCGCGCCGTTCAAGCCGCAGAATATGGCGCTGAACAGCGCCGTCACCGAGGACGGAGGCGAGATAGGCCGCGCCCAGGCGGTACAGGCTCGGGCGGCTGGATTGGAACCTCACACCGACATGAACCCGGTGCTCCTGAAACCCAATACCGACACGGGCGCTCAGGTCATCGTCCAGGGCAGGGCCATCGGCAATCTGGACGCTCAGGACTACCACGCCTACAAGCGCATCGCCCGCCGCGCGGTGATGGAGTCCCACGGAAGGCTCGCGGCCCGGTTCGATGCCATCGTCGCGGAAGGCGCGGGCTCGCCGGCGGAAATCAATCTGCGGGAAGGCGACATCGCGAACATGGGTTTCGCGGAAGCCGTGGACTGCCCGGTGATTCTGATCGCCGACATCGACCGGGGTGGCGTGTTCGCCCATCTGGTCGGCACTCTTGCGCTCTTGTCGGAAAGCGAACGGGCACGGGTGGCCGGCTTCGTCATCAACCGCTTCCGCGGCGACATCGCTCTGCTGCAACCGGGGCTGGACTGGCTGGAGCGGGAGACCGGCAAGCCGGTTTTGGGCGTACTGCCTTATCTCCACGGTCTGCATCTGGAGGCGGAAGATGCGATCGAATCCGGACAGAGAGGCGCGAGCGCCGGGGCTCTGCGGGTGGTCGTTCCGGTCACGCCGCGGATCAGCAATCACACCGATTTCGATCCGCTACGCCTGCATATGCAGGTCGACCTTCGCTTCGTATATCCGAGCGAGGCGCCACCTCCCGCGGACCTCGTGATCCTGCCCGGCTCCAAGAGCGTGCGCGCCGACCTATCGTTCCTGCGCACAACCGGCTGGGAGGCTTATCTTCGGCGCCATCTGCGCTATGGCGGTAAACTGCTCGGCATTTGCGGCGGTTTTCAAATGCTCGGACAAGAGATTCACGATCCTTTGGGCCTAGAAGGCGAGACAGGTTCCTGTGCCGGGTTCGGCTGGCTGGACCTGAGCACGGTGCTTGAGCCGGAAAAGCAGCTCCGCAATGTACGAGGCGAATTGACGCTGGAGAACGCGCCGGTGACGGGTTACGAAATTCATGCCGGCGTGACGAAAGGACCGGCGCTGGAACGCCCTTTCGCCCGGCTGACGGACAGAAACGACGGCGCGTGCTCGGCGGATGGGCAGATCATGGGGACCTATCTGCACGGATTGTTCGAGTCGACCGCCGCGACCGATGCCATTCTCCGCTGGGCCGGGCTGGCCGAGCCGGAAACCCCGGATTACGCCGCTATTCGGGAAGCGGAAATCGACCGTCTGGCGGATGCCGTAGGCGCCCACCTGGACATGAATGCGATCGATCGGATGTTGGACCTGAACCGGCAGGGAGTATACGCGTGAAGGAATTGATTCTGGGCGGGGTTCGCTCCGGGAAAAGCCGATTGGCGGAAAAGCGGGCGGTGGACAGCGGCCTGGCCGTGACCTATATCGCTACGGCACGAGTCGGCGACGAGGGCATGCGGCAACGGGTGGAAGACCATCGGCGGCGGCGCCCGCCCGATTGGGACCTGGTCGAAGAGCCGCTGGAATTGGCCGTAGCCTTGCGCGCCCGCGCGGCGGAAGGGCGCTGCCTGATCGTCGATTGTCTCACCCTATGGCTGACCCAGCTCTTGTGCGAGACCGACGCGGCGAGGCTTGCACGCGAGCGGGACGCTTTGATCGAAGTGCTGCCCGGTCTTCCGGGACACATCATTCTGATCGGCAACGAAACCAATATGGGCGTGCTGCCGCCGGGGGAACTGAGCCGCCGCTATTGCGACGAGGCCGGCCTGTTGCATCAGGCATTGGCGGGTGTCTGCGACCGGGTGATCCTGACCGTGGCGGGTCTTCCGTTGGTGTTGAAGGGGGAAAAACTATGACCGGGGACATTGCATGGCTGAAAGGACCGGTGGCTCAACCCGACGAGGAGGCCGCGCGCATGGCGGCGGAACGTCAGTCGACGCTCATCAAGCCGCCGGGCGCGCTGGGACGGCTAGAAGCGCTGGCGATCCGGCTCGCCGCCTGGCAGGGAACGTCCAAGCCTTCCGCCGACCGGGTGCGCATCGTCCTGTTCGCCGGGGATCACGGCGTGGCGGAGGAGGGCATATCGGCCTTTCCCCAGTCGGTCACGGCGGCCATGGTGCGCCAGTTCGCACAGGGCGGCGCGGCGGTGAGCGTGCTCGCCCGCACGCTCGGCGCGAATCTGGAGTTGATCGACATGGGCACGGTCGAGAATGCGGGTCCCGTAACCGGCGTGCTGGACCTCCGTCTCGGGCCGGGCACCGCCAATTTCGTGCGCGGACCGGCCATGACCGAACGCCAGTTGGCGCAGGCTCTCCGCGCGGGCCGTGATGCCGCCGAGCGCGCCCGCTCGGGCGGGGTTCAAATCTTCATCGGCGGCGAGATGGGCATAGGCAACACCACCGCCGCCGCCGCGCTGGCCTCGGCCCTGCTCGGCGAGACGGCCGAATCGCTGGCTGGTCCCGGTGCGGGTCTGGGCACGGAAGGCGTGCGGCACAAAGCCGAGGTGATTCGCCGGGCGCTCGCTCTGCATGGTCCGTATCTGGGCGATCCGCTGGAGGCCTTGCGCCGGCTCGGCGGTTTCGAAATCGCCGCCCTCGCCGGGGCCTTCGTCGCCTGCGCGCAGCAAGGTCTGCCGGTGCTGGTGGACGGATTCATCTGCACTGCGGCGGCTTTGACGGCGGAACGGCTGTGTCCGGGAGCCGCCGGCTGGTTTCTCTACGCCCACACTTCGGCGGAACCGGGGCATAAACGGATTCTGACGGCCCTGGACGGGAAGCCCTTGCTTGATTTGGGAATGCGCCTCGGCGAAGGCAGCGGAGCCGCCGCAGCGCTGCCCTTGCTGCGGCTGGCCTGCACCCTGCACTCGGGTATGGTGACTTTCGAAGAGGCGGGGATTGCGGGGAAATCGCCGTGAGTGATGGTGTCGTTCATATCGACCTTCTGCGCCACGGCGAAACCGTGGGGGGCACGCGGTTTCGCGGCAGCCTGGACGATCCGCTCACCGACGAGGGTATCCGGCAGATGGAATGCGCCGTGGCAAACGCGGGACCCTGGGATGAGATCGTCACGTCGCCCTTGTCGCGCTGCGCCGCGTTTGCGGAAAGCTTGGCTTTAAAACTGAGGGTTCCCCTGGCAATCGACGAACGGCTCAGGGAGATCCATTTCGGCGACTGGGAGGGGCGCAGCTATGCCGAGCTGATGGCCACGGCACCGCTTGCGCTGACCCGTTTTCTCGGCGATCCCCTCCGGCACCCGCCGCCCGGTGCGGAGTCGGTGGAGGCATTCCGGGAGCGGACGCTCGATGCGCTTCGGGACCGGCTGACGCCGCACAACCTGGGTCGCCGTCTGCTGCTCGTCACCCATGGCGGCGTGATCCGCGTGATGCTCTGTCATGCGCGGCGATGGCCGCTCGCCCGTTTGCTCGAAATCGACGTGCCGCACGCCTCGCTGCATAGCCTCTGCGGGAGCGGGCAGCGTTGCGAGGAGGTGCGTCCATGAGCGAGCTCAGACCCCTTTTGATCGCTCTTCAGTTCCTGACCCGGCTGCCGGTGCGTCTGGATGCGCCGCCGGATGGCGCGGCGCTGGGCCGTTCGCTGCTGTTTTATCCCTTGGTCGGCTTGGGTCTGGGGCTGACGCTCGCGGTATTGGCCCAGTTCTTGACCGGGGTCGGCGGTTGGTTGCCTGCGGCGATCGTGCTGACGGTGTGGGTGGCCTTGACCGGAGCCCTGCACCTGGATGGACTCGCGGATAGCGCCGACGCCTGGGCTGGGGGCTTCGGCGACCGGGAGCGCACCCTCGCGATCATGAAGGACCCGCGCAGCGGCCCGGTCGCCGTGGTCGTGGTGGTGCTGGTTCTTCTCCTCAAGGCTGCCGCGCTGGAACCCGTCATGGCCCGGCACGACTGGACAGCCCTCGCGCTGGCGCCGGTGCTGGGTCGCGCCGCGCCGCTGCTGCTGTTTCTCAGCACGCCCTATGTGCGCCCCGGCGGTCTCGGTTCCGAGCTGGCGCGGCATCTGCCGCGCCGGGGCGGCACACTGGTGTTGTCCGCGACCCTCGCCGGCATCCTACTGGCTGTCGGCGTACGCGGTACCTGGCCTTTGCTTGCAACCGGCGCCTTGTTTTGCTGGCTGCGGCTGTCGATGATCCGGCGCGTCGGCGGAACTACCGGGGACACCGCCGGAGCGACGATAGAACTCACCGAATGCGCGGTTCTGGTCGGCCTGGCTCTGGCCGGTGGTTAGGGGCGCATAGCGACCGGCGAACGCACCGGTGGAACGGCGCACTTCTTATTGTCTCGCCGGTCTCAAGAATGAAATCATCCGGCAAAGGAGGGCCGATCCATGCAGACTTTCCGCACCGCATTCATCTCGATGATCGCTTTGGCTGCCGCGGCGGGCAGCGGCGGAGCGCAGACGTCCGGCGGGGCGGGCGCCTGTCCGCCGATCGAGACACGCCCGCCCAACGTGCCGGACCAGCGCCCGGCGTTTCCCGGCCAGACCCGAGCTTGCGCGATCGAATCGAATGTCGCTTTCGACGTCGTCGTGCTCACGAAAGGACTGGAGAAACCGTGGGCCGTGGAACCGCTTCCCGGCGGCGACTTGCTGGTCACGGAAAAGCCCGGCCGCATGCGGGTCGTCTCGGCCAAGGGCGAACTGGGGCAGCCGATTGCCGGCGTGCCGGCGGTCGACGCGCGCGGCCAGGGGGGATTGCTCGACGTCGCGCTGAGCCCGAACTTCGCGGCCGACCGGACGATCTACTGGAGTTACTCCGAACCGCGGCGCGGCGGCAACGGCACCACCGTTGCCCGCGGCGTGCTGTCCCCCGACCGGCGGAGCCTGGACCAGGTTCGGGTGATCTTTCGGGCGCTGCCGACCTACGACGGCGACAAGCACTACGGTTCGCGGCTCGCCTTCGGTCCGGACGGCATGCTGTACGTGACGACCGGCGAACGCTGGGACGCGGAGACGCGCAAGTACGCGCAGCAGCTCGACAGCCATCTGGGCAAGGTCCTACGGATCAACCCGGACGGCTCGGCGCCGAAGGACAATCCCTTCGTCGGTCAGCCCAACGCGCTGCCCGAGATCTGGACGCTAGGCCATCGCAACATCCAGGCCACGGCCTTCGATCCGGAAGGACGGTTCTGGGTGGTCGAGCACGGCGCTAAGGGCGGCGACGAGCTGAACCTGATCGTCAAGGGCAAGAACTACGGCTGGCCGCTGGTAGCCTACGGCGAGGAATACTCGGGCGAGCCGATTCCGGGCGCGGTGACGGCCCGTCCCGGTTTCGAGCAACCCGTCTATTACTGGGACCCGGTGATTGCGCCGTCCGGCGCGCAGTTCTACACGGGCGATGCCTTTCCGGCGTGGCGCGGCAGTCTCTTTACCGGCAACCTCAAGGACGAGCGGCTGGTGCGCGTCGTTCTCGTCAACGACCGGGTGAAAGGCGAAGAGCATCTCCTGGCCGACCGGCGCCAGCGCGTGCGCGACGTACGGCAGGGTCCGGCCGGGGAATTGTATGTCGTTACCGACGAGAGCAACGGCGAACTGTGGAAGATCGTGCCAAAGCGATAAGGTCGCAGCGAACCACGCAAATCGGCAGACCGCCGCAAGAAGAAATACACGATTTCGCCGGCGGCAGCACTCGTGTTTTTTGGCTTCAGGGCGCGAGATAGTGAAAATGAGTACGGCCTGGTAGGCCGTCCGCTCTCCATTGGTTAGAGCGCATTCAAAGCAGAACCTAAAGTCCGTATTAAACCGAGCAGTCCATGTGTCGATCCGCTTCCCGACTTTTTGCCATTGCAATCTGGGTGTTTTTTAGCGCCGCTCTTTCCGCGGAGGAGATGCGCGCCGACCCGGATAACTATAAGCGGCAGATTTCCCGCCTAAAACCCGGAGATACTTTGCTTTTCAGCCCCGGCGTTTATCGGCAGGGAATTTTCATCGACGGGCGCAATGGGAGACCCGGAAAGCCGATCACGTTGGCAGGGATCGGAGGGCGCCCGATATTTCTGGCGAGGCCCGGCCAAGACACCGTGGTGCTGCACGACTCCAGCTATATCACGCTTCGCAATCTGGAAATCGACGGAAGGGGAGTGATGGTCAACGGCGTTCAGGCTTCGGGAAATTTCGCCCATCACATCGTCCTGGAAGATTTGCTCATCCACAATCTCGGGCGACATCAGCAGGTGGTCGCGATCTCATCAAAATGCCCGGCTTGGGACTGGCAGGTTCGCCGCAATATCGTCATCGGCGCCGGGACCGGCATGTACTTCGGAAATTCGGATGGGAATCATCCTTTTTGGGGCGGTCTGATCGAAAACAATCTCGTCATGAACACGATCGGCTACAACCTGCAGATCAAGCATCAGAACCCGAGGCCCAGGCTTCCCGGAATGCCGCTGGAGCCGAGAGCCTCCGTCATTCGCCACAATGTGTTCAGCAAGGCGGCAGGCGGCTCGACCGGACCGGACGCGCGTCCCAATGTCCTGGTCGGCCATTGGCCCTTGCAGGGGCCGGGCAAGGACGACATATATCTGATTTACGGAAACTTTTTCTATGAAAACCCGAACGAGGCCCTGTTCCAGGGCGAAGGGCGAATCGCTTTATATTCCAATCTGTTCTACAACTCTCACGGAAACGAATTTCCAGCCATTGCCATTCAACCGCACAACGATATTCCGCGAAAGGTGAGAGTTTTTTTCAATACGGTCCTGCATCCCGGAACCGGGATTCGCGTCGTGCGTAAAGAAGTCGCCCGCGAATCGGATCAACAGATCGTCGGGAATGCGGTTTTTGCGGAAACTCCGATACGGGGCGGCATACAGGCCGAGAACCTCACGGCCGCTTATTCGGCTGCGCGGGACCGCTTGCAGAGCCCCTTCGACACCGTAGATCGCCTGAGCCTTTTTCCCAAACCGGGCCGCTTGCAGCGGGAACGATTCGATCTGAACGGGTTTTCCGAGTTTCCGGACTTCGACCGGGACTTTAACGGGCTGAAAAGGAATGGCCGGTTCCGCAGCGCATACTCGGCCGCGGGACGCAATCCGCGCTGGAGCCCTGCGCTCGAACTCAGGACGCCGGTGCGGTAAATTCCGGCCGTGCCTGACGGGGCAAGCGCTAGCGCACTTTGACCTTGACCACGGTGGAAAGGCCCGGCCTCAGCCGGCTCAGGTCGGTGCCGGGCCGGAACAGAATTTTTACCGGTATGCGCCGCACGATTTTGGTGAAGTTGCCGGTGGCGTTTTCCGACGGCAGCAGGCTGAATTCCGACCCGGAAGCCGGCGCGAAACTATCCACCGTCCCTTCGAACCGAATGTCGGGGTAGGCATCGACTTGGATGTCCACCGGTTGCCCCGGTTGCATGTGTCCGATTTGGGTTTCCTTGAAGTTGGCTTCCACGAAGAGCCCGTCGACCGGAACCAGATAGCCGAGTACGGTGCCGGGCTTCACGAGCTGGCCGACCTGCACGCTGCGATTGCCGATGATTCCGGCGAAAGGCGCCGTAATATGGGTGTTGGCAAGATCGATACGGGCCAGGTCCAGCGCGGCTTGAGCCGCCTGCAATCTGGCCCGGGTTTCACCGATCTGGGCGTCCAGGGAGGCCAACTGGCTTTCCGCTTCCAGCCGTGACGAACGGTATTTCTCCCGTTGCGCGGCGGCCTGCTTATAGGCGGCTTCGGCAACATCGCGGGTTTGGGCCGACACCGCGCCGTCCGCCGCCAAATGGCCGAATCGCTTCAAGTCCTTTCCGGTCCGTTCCAGGTCGGCTTCAGCGGCGACGATGTTGGCTTCTTCCTGACGGATCTTGGCGCCCTGTGCGCGCATGTCGGTTTCCAGGGTCTGGATGCGAGCCGTTTCCACCATGACTTGGGCTTCCGCCTGGGCAACCCTGGCGCGGAAGTCGTGGTCGTCGATCACGACGAGAAGATCGCCCGGCATCACCTTCTGGTTGTCCTGGAACAAGACTTCCTTGACGTAGCCCGTCTCTTTGGGACTGATCAGGCTGATGTGCGCCTTGAGATAGGTGTTGTCGGTAGTCTCGAACGGATGGATCGCCTCGAGCCAATACACGATGCCGGCCGCAGTCGAAACGATGAGTGTCAGGAGGACGAGGATGGTTTTTGAAGAGGGGAGGCGCATGGGCTTCGATTGCTGTACTACACGGTGTAGTTTAGTCTAGTCGCCGGTTCCACTTCAAAGCAATTCGTCCGAGCAGGATCATGACTACAATCCCCAATCCAAAACGACAGGCCATACTAGATGCGGCCAAGCGCACGTTTCTCGCAAGCGGCTACAGCGGTGCCAGCATGGAAGCCATCGCCGAGGCCGCGCCGGTATCGAAGCCGACGCTCTACAGTCATTTCCACAGCAAACAGGAATTGTTCGCCGCCGTGATCGGCGAACAATGCGAAGCCTTGCTGAGCACCCTTTCCCGTGCTCAGACCGAGTCGCTCGGTCCGGCAGCCGGCCTGAAAGCCATCGCCGGCGCTTTCGTCGATCTCATCTATTCCAACGAGGCCTTAAATCTCTATCGCCTGATCATCGCCGAGCAGCAGCATTTTCCGGAACTGGGCGAGTTGGTATACCGCTCCGGCCCGGAACCGATATTGCAACGGCTCTCGGTTTATCTCGGCGAACTGCGCGGACGCGCCGCTTTGCAAATCCTCGATGTGAACAGATCGAGCCGATCGCTATTAGGAATGCTGCAAGGCGATGAACATTTACGCTGCCTTTTGGGTTTGCAGCCGGGCTTGAGCGAGGCCGAAAAGGAACACCTTATCGAGGCCGCCGTTTCGCTGTTCCTCAAGGGACATGGTTATGACGCCTAAGCTGGGCTGGCTATGCGTGCTGATCGGCTTGGCCGGATGTACCGTCGGACCCGATTACCGGAAACCCGTGCCGGCCGTCCCGGATCGCTGGCAGGCCGGAAAGGAGGCGACCGCCGATCTGAAGCCGATCGACCCGGAGACTTTGAAAACCTGGTGGAAGAGCTTCGACGATGCGCGGCTGAGCCGTTTGATGGAACAGGCCTTGGGGGGCAACCTGGACCTCAAGATGGCGCTGGCCCGCATCGACCAGGCCAGGGCCGAACGACGCGGCACCCGCGCGGAATTGTTCCCGACCGTCGATGCCGCGGCGGGCGCCCAGCGCGCCGACAATCCCTTCCCCGGCCTTGCGCCCGGTATCCGTTACAACTTGTTCGAACTGGGGTTCGACGCCCTGTGGGAAATCGATCTATTCGGCCGTCAGCGGCGGCGGCTGGAAGCGGCATCCGCGGACCTGGAGGCGGCGCAGGAGCAACACGCCCAAGCTCTGGTGACGCTGGCGGCCGACCTGGCGCGCAGCTATATCGAATACCGCAGCCTGCAAAACCAGCTCGGCATCACCCGCGCCAATCTCGATGCGCAGCGGCATACGCTGAAACTGACGGAGCGGCTGTTCGACGAAGGCGTGGGGACACGGCATGACGTGGTGCGGGCACGGGCTCAGACCGAGACCACCGAGGCGCAGATTCCCGCCCTGGAGGGAGAGTTGACTGCCGTTCTTCGGCAACTGGAACTGCTGGTGGGGCAGCAGCCTGGTTCCCTGGCGGCCGAGTTGAACGAGGGTGGGGCCGTCCCCGTGGCGCCGGGGCGGGCGATCCTGGCTTCCCCTGCGGAGACGATCCGCCATCGCCCCGATCTCCGCATCGCCGAACGCCAACTGGCCTCCGCCACTGCCATGCAAGGCGCCGCGATCGCGGAGCTGTTTCCGAAGATCTCGCTATCGGCTTTTTTAGGGCTGCGCAATACCGACATCGAAAATCTGTTTAAATCGGCGGCTTTCTCCTACAGTACAGGCGCCAATCTTTTGCAGCCGCTGCTCAACTTCGGACGCATCCGTGCCGGTATCGATTTGGCCGAAGCGCAGCAACAAGAAGCCTATTTCGCCTTTAAAAAGGCGGTGCTCGAAGCGCTTCGGGAAACGGAAACCGCGCTGACCCGGTACCTCAAGGAGGAGGCGCGGCGGCAGACCTTGGCACGTTCGGTGGCGGACCTGCGCGAATCGGTTCGGTTGTCCAAGCTGCGCTATAACGTCGGCGTCATCTCGTTTTTGGACGTCCTGGATGCTCAGCGCGCTCTTTATGTCGCCGAAATCGAGCTGGCCCGGTCCGAAGCGGGGGCTTCCACGAATCTGATCGCGGTCTATAAAGCCTTGGGCGGCGGCGCAAACCCGAGGCCGCCACAGCCGGAAACCATTCAGGGAAAATCATGAGCAAAAGGACGAACTGGGCGCTGATCCTCGTCGGCGCCGGCGTCGCAGTTGCCGCGCTATGGTGGGTCTTGCGCCCGGAGGGGTTGCCCGAGGGTATCGCCGCCGGCAACGGCCGCATCGAAGCGACCGAGATCGATATCGCCACCAAGATTCCGGGCCGCGTCGTCGAAATCCTGGCACGGGAAGGCGATTTCGTGGAGGCCGGCGAGGTGCTCGCGCGTATGGACACGGACGTGCTGCGTGCCCAGCAAGCCGAAGCGCGGGCCCAGGTTCGCCAGGCCGAGAACGCTTACCTTACGGCGCAATCCATGGTCGCTCAGCGTGAGAACGAACAGGCCGCCGCGGAGGCGGTCGTCGCCCAGCGCCGCGCCGAACTCGATGCCGCCGAGAAGCGCCTGCGCCGTTCGCTGGCGCTCGTCGACGAAGGCGCCGTTCCGCTACAGCAACTCGACGATGACCGTGCCCGGTTGCTGGCCGCGCGGGCCACGGTCAACGCGGCCCAGGCCCAAGTTGCGGCGGCGCGGGCCGGCATCGACGCGGCGAAGTCGCAGGTGGTGGAAGCGCAGTCGGTAATCGCGGCAGCCAAGGCGACAGTCGCTCGCCTGCAGGCCGATATCGACGATGCTGAACTGAAGGCGCCGCGCGACGGCCGCGTGCAGTACCGCGTCGCCGAACCCGGCGAAGTCCTAAGCGCCGGCGGGCGCGTGCTCAACATGGTGGATCTTTCCGACGTCTACATGACCTTCTTTTTACCTACAGAGGCGGCGGGTAGGGTCGCGCTCGGCAGCGACGTCCATCTGGTTCTCGACGCCGCGCCGAACTACGTGATCCCGGCCAAGGCCAGCTTCGTCTCCAGCGTCGCCCAGTTCACCCCGAAAACCGTGGAGACCGAAACCGAACGCCTCAAGTTGATGTTCCGCGTGCGCGCCCATATCGATCGCGAACTCCTGAAGCGGCATCTCGAGCAGGTCAAGACCGGCTTGCCGGGCATGGCCTACGTTAAGCTCGACCCGGATGCCGCATGGCCTCCCGAGCTCCAGATAAAACTGTCGAGATGAATACCGCTACGCCCGCCGCGCCGGTCGTCCGCATTCGGGGCGTCAGTCTCCGCTACGGGGGAAATCCGGCTCTCGACAATCTGAGTCTGGATATTCCTGGCAACTGTATGGTGGGTTTGATCGGGCCCGATGGCGTGGGCAAGTCGAGCCTGATGTCGCTGCTTACCGGCGCCCGGAAAATGCAGCTGGGGCGGATCGAGGTGCTGGGCGGCGATATCGCGGATGCCGTCCACCGCCGCGAGCTGTACCCGCGCATCGCTTACATGCCGCAGGGGCTGGGCAAGAATCTCTATCACACCTTATCGGTGTTCGAGAACGTCGATTTCTTCGGCCGGCTGTTCGGCCAAGGGGAAGCCGAGCGCAGCGGGCGAATAGAGGAACTGCTCGAAAGCACCGGTCTCGCACCCTTCCGGGACCGCCCCGCGGGCAAGCTGTCGGGCGGCATGAAGCAAAAGCTGGGGCTTTGCTGTGCGCTGATCCACGACCCGGACCTCCTGGTGCTTGACGAGCCGACCACCGGCGTCGATCCATTGTCGCGCGCCCAGTTTTGGGAATTGATCGCCCGTCTGCGTCGGCGCCATGCCGGCATGAGCGTGTTGGTCTCGACCGCCTACATGGAGGAAGCGGAGCGCTTCGATTGGCTGGTGGCGATGGACGCCGGAAAAATTCTCGCGACCGGCACCGCGTCCGAACTGCGCGAACGCACCGGCGCCGATAAGCTGGAAGTGGCGTTCATTCGGCTGCTGCCGGAGGAAAAGCGCACAGGCTACACGGAAGTCGTCATTCCGCCCCGCGAGGTCGGCGGCACACCGGAAATCGCCATCGAAGCGCGTGATCTCACCATGCGTTTCGGCGATTTCGTCGCCGTCGATCATGTCAATCTACGCATCGAACGCGGCGAGATTTTCGGCTTTCTCGGCTCCAACGGCAGCGGCAAGACGACCACGATGAAAATGCTCACCGGACTCTTGCCGCCCAGCGAAGGCGAGGCGCGCCTGTTCGGCCGGGTGGTCGATGCGCGAAATCTCGAAACCCGGAAGCGCGTCGGCTACATGTCGCAGGCGTTTTCACTGTATTCCGAGCTGACCGTGCGGCAAAACCTGGAATTGCACGCCAAGCTGTTTCACCTGACTCCCGCCGATATTCCGGCCCGGGTCGACGAAGTGGCGAAGCGTTTCCTTTTGGCCGCGGTTATGGACACACTGCCCGACGCCCTGCCTTTGGGTCTGCGCCAGCGCTTGTCGCTGGCGGTGGCGGTCATCCACCGGCCGGATCTCCTGATTCTCGACGAACCGACCTCCGGCGTCGACCCGGTGGCGCGCGATATGTTCTGGCAGCTGATGATTGATCTCGCGCGCCGCGACCGGGTCACCATCTTCATTTCCACCCACTTCATGAATGAGGCCGAGCGCTGCGATCGCATCTCTCTGATGCACGCCGGCAAGGTGCTCGCCAGCGACACCCCCGCCGCACTCGTCGAGCGCAGCGGCACGGCCACGCTGGAGGACGCCTTCATCGCCTATTTGAAAGGCGCGAGCGGCCAGGACGAGGTGCCGGCGGCGGAGATGTCGCCTCCGGCGGCCCGGACCGCTGCCGTGGCGCACGCGCCCGCCGCCCGCTTCAGCCTGTTGCGGTTGTTCAGCTACAGCTGGCGCGAAGCGCTGGAATTGCGCCGCGATCCGCTCCGGGGGGTCATATCGCTATTCGGTACGGTGCTTCTCATGTTCATCATGGGCTACGGCATCAGCATGGACGTCGAGGATCTGCGCTTTGCCGTGCTCGATCGCGATCAGACCACGCTCAGCCACAATTACACGCTCGACCTCGCAGGCTCGCGTTATTTTATCGAACAGCCACCGATCGCCGATTACGACGAAATCGACCGCCGCATGCGCAGCGGCGAACTGAGCCTGGCGCTGGAGATTCCGCCCGATTTCGCGCGCGACGCGGCGCGTGGCAACCATGTCGAGATCGGCGCCTGGATCGACGGCGCCATGCCCACGCGCGCCGAGAACGTGCGCGGCTACGTACAGGCCATGCACCAGGGCTGGCTAATGGAGCAGGCGCGCCGGCGTGACACGGGACGCCTTCCCGCCGGGTTGATCTCGATCGAGACGCGCTATCGCTACAACCCGGACGTCAAGAGTCTGCCGGCCATGGTGCCGGCGGTGATTCCGCTGCTGCTGATGCTGATCCCGGCCATGCTCAGTGCGCTCAGCGTGGTGCGCGAGAAGGAACTCGGTTCCATCCTCAACTTGTACGTCACCCCGGTAAGCAAGACCGAGTTCCTGATCGGCAAGCAACTGCCTTATATCGCTTTGGCGATGCTCAATTTTTTTCTACTGTCGGTGCTGGCCGTGTTCGCCTTCGGCGTTCCGCACAAGGGCGACTTCCTGCTGCTGACCGTGGCCGCGCTGCTCTACGTGACGGCCGCCACCGGCCTTGGCCTCCTGATCTCGGCCTTCACCCGCACCCAGATCGCCGCTATTTTCGCCACCATGATCGCGACCATGCTTCCGGCCTCGCAATTTTCCGGCATGCTCGACCCCGTGTCCTCGCTGGAAGGCGGGGCGCGCGTGATCGGCGAGATTTACCCGACCACCCATTTCCTGACCATCAGCCGGGGCACTTTTTCGAAGGCATTGGGTTTCGCCGACCTCAGTTCCCGGCTGGTGCCGCTTGTCCTTGCCATTCCGGTGATCCTGGCTTTGAGCATCGCGTTGCTGAAGAAACAGGAGCAGTAGCCATGCACGCCTTGCTCAACATCTTCCATCTCGGGATCAAGGAACTGCGCGGCCTAGGGCGCGACACCCTGATGCTGGTGCTGATCGCGTACTCCTTCTCCTTTCAAGTGTACATAGCCGCGACCGGGCTTCCCGAGTCGCTGCACAATGCGCCTGTCGCCATCGTCGACGAAGACCGCTCACAATTGTCGACGCGCATCATCAATGCTTTTTATCCGCCTCACTTCCTGCCCCCGGCGATCATCGATCTCAGTGCCGTCGATCCGGCCATGGATGAAGGCCTCTACACTTTCGTCCTCGACATCCCGCCCGATTTTCAGCGCGACGTGCTGGCCGGGCGCCAGCCGGCGGTTCAGCTCAACGTCGACGCCACCCGCATGTCGCAGGCCTTCATCGGCAATAGCTACATCCAAAACATCGTCAACGGCGAGGTGGCGGCCTTCGTCCAAGGCCATAGCGCGCTCGCCGCCCTGCCGGTCGAGCTCGAAGTGCGTATGCGCTTCAATCCGAACCTGACCGCGGCCTGGTTCGGCTCGGTGATGCAGGTCATCAACAGCGTCACCATGCTGTCCATCATTCTCACCGGTGCCGCCCTGATCCGCGAACGCGAGCATGGCACCGTCGAACACCTCTTGGTGATGCCGCTGACGCCGTTCGAGATCATGATGAGCAAGGTGTGGTCGATGGGATTGGTGGTGGTCGTCGTGGCGACGGCATCGGTCGTTTTCGTCGTGCAGGGCGCGCTCGAAGTGCCGATCGAAGGCTCGATCGCGCTGTTCGTCCTGGGAACGACACTGCATTTGTTCGCCACCACCTCCATGGGTATTTTTCTGGGCACGGTGGCTCGCTCGATGCCGCAGATGGGCCTGTTGATGATCATTGTTCTGCTGCCTTTGCAGATGCTGTCCGGCAGCACCACTCCGCGCGAGAGCATGCCCGAGTTGGTGCAGAGCATCATGCTGGCGGCGCCGACTACCCATTTCGTCTCGCTCGCCCAGGCCATTCTTTACCGCGGAGCGGGTTTTGGCATCGTCTGGCCACAGTTCCTCGCGCTGATCGCGATCGGCGGCGTGTTTTTCGTCCTCGCCCTGGCACGCTTCCGCAAGACCATCGGTTCGATGGCTTAATGGCGCTTCGATAAAGCACCGCCAGCGCAGAGGACGTGCGGACGCGAGACTCTGGTTCGCTCGGTGGCGGATTTGCAGGAATCGATAGGCTGCCGCGTTCATTGACAGCAAGACCTTCGATGCCGGCCTCGGCTCGCCGGTTTCGCTCGATTATTTCGAGCGACGGAAGGAAGTGCTATGCGTTCGCCTTGGCTGGCGCGCCGAAAAACAAAGCCGTGAACTCGCGTTCGCCGATCGCCCGGACCAATTCCCTGAGTGCGCAGTACACGAACAACAATACCAGTAACCACATTTGGACCAGCCAGAAATGCGGCCAGACGATCTCTTCCACGAGATGACGATTGGCCTCTGCGATCTGTCCGAACTTCGACAGGAAAGGCGCCAAGTGCTCCAGGTACCGAACCAGCAACGTGGCGAGAAAATAGATACTTACTTTCCACGTTACATTGTAGATCAACGGCTTGTCAGGAAAACGGTTGACGAACCGAAAATGATCCGCAACCAGGACGACCTTGCCGACGATCAGTGCTCCGATCGCCGCATTGGCAAAGCCGGTGCTTGGAATATGGTACTCGCGCAAAACCAACTGCTTGGTCAGGATGAGCAGACAGAAGGTCACGAAAAAGAACAGCGTGGGTGGAAGAATCGAAAAAAATTCGTGTTTGATCGTTTCAAGGATTTTCACGGGTGATCTCCTGTCTCTTGAGGGCTAGTTCATCCCCGTTGGGAACGGACGGATAGATCATTTTCAACCGTCGCGGGCGTGGCCTCGCCGACGTCCGGCTCGTCCGCCGAGGACACCATTTGGTTGATCATGAAATCGCATGTGGTCCTCGCCCTCACAATCCCGGCGGCAGCTTTTCCCAGGGATAGCCCTTGGCGGCGAGGTCGTATCCGGTCTGGAACAGCTTCCGCATATAGTCGGTATCGAAGTCTTCCTTGTGCGGGGCGTAAAAACTCTTGGGGATGTAGGCGAGATTGAAGTCGATGCCGTCCCGCTGGGTCTCGGCGTAGATCTTGTACAAATCCCCTACGCCCTGGGTCTGGATCAGAGAGTCGATGGCGCGGCGGGCGATGCTCAGCGTGCGGCGCTCCACCGCCGCCCAGTCGGGGTCGAGGCGGGCATTGCGGACGACATAGAGCCGGCGCTCGCGGATGATGCCCCGCTGCCTGCTGATCTCGGCCACCCTGATAGCGGGCGGATAGAGAAACACCTGGACCGTTGCGCCGCCGTCCACGTGCATTTCCTGATAGCGCTGGCCATTCGCTTCCACGTCGATCATGACCGGCGGAAATGCGCCCGGAATGGCGGCCGAGGCCAGCATGATCTTGTGGAATAACTCCGGCGCGTCCGCATGGCCGCTGGCGGCGAGTTTGCCCATGTTCCAGATCACCGCCTGGCGAGTGTCCAGGTTGGTTGTGGCCATCAACAAAAGGCGGCCCTTCTCATGCTCCCGGGCGATCTCCTTCAGCATGTCTTCCGTCACATATTTCTTCAGAAGCCGTCCCAGCGGCGCGTTGTCGGCCAGGGCGTCTTCGAAGATCGCCGCCAGAAAATAGCGTGCCTCCAGAATATCCTTGGGCGCGCTGCGCGTGTAGACCTCTTCTAGGGGCGCGTCGTATTTGGGCCCCAGAAATGCGAACGGCGCGATCAAGGCGCCGGTGCTGATGCCGGTGACGCCTTTGAATACCGGCCGGGTGCCGGCCACGGTCCAGCCGCACAAGAGGCCGGCGCCGAAGGCCCCATTATCGCCCCCTCCCGAAAGGGCCAGGAAGTTGGCCGGGGGAAGCGTGTCCGCCTGGTTCTGTCGGGTAAGGTAGGCGCGCTCCCGGTAGAAGGTTTCCATCGCATCTTGGGCAAATTCCGGCATCTCGGTGCGAACCACGTAACGGATTCCGGGCAAACCGACGACTTGGGCTTTTTCTGACCAGGCTTGCGGGACTGCGGGTTGCCGCGCGGGCAGCGAACAGGCGGAAAGGCAGACAATGGCGGCGAGCAGGAGCAAGCCGAACGAGTGGTCGTGCGAAATTATTCCATTCATGGGCCCACTCCGGGAGAGCAGCGATGACCAGCCGCATCGTTATTTATCGCGGGAAAACCCCCGGCTCTGTCGGGGGACTCGCAAAGTTTGACATTTCCGGGAGTCAGGCATCATCCCAATTTCGCTGGACCGTCATTCCAATCGCAAACGGTCGTTCCGGGAGCGCCAGAACGCCCCCTCCGGCAGGGATTGCTCACCCCGTCCTTGGGGTTCGTCCTTCGGACCGTGCTGCGCACGTCCAAATTTGCTCCGGGCAAATTTGTGCCGGACAAACCGGCAGGGCGAGGCGCAATGCGGCGAGCGGGCAGGCCAGGGAAGGACTGCCCAGGGCTCGCGAGCGAAGCGGGACGGCGTAGCGTGGCGAGGCCGGTTTGCACGCATCGCGCCCGAAGGGTGCCGGGCAGGATCGCCCGGCATGAATCCAGTTCACAGGGATTGTGAACGGTCGAAACCATCCGTGGTCACTGGACCCCGGCACTCCAATCGCAAACGGGCCTTTAGTCGGCCCCTTCCCTGCCGGGGTGACGACATGGCTTTTGCCCGATGGCGGTCAGGCCCCTTTGAGGGGCCAGCCGTCGAAAGCCACCGGCTTTGCCGGTGGATCGTTTCTTAAACATCTGCCTGATTAGCGATGAACTTCAGCCAAGCGAATTTGCCACTCGGGTCGAGGCTTAGCGAACGCCGCGGCGCGCGCCAGCCGTTGAAGCAGGGTTTTGAGATTGAAACGCCGATTGAAGCGGTATTGGA
>Ga0268287_100157_pt1 | contig 44517 bp, 45 predicted proteins | sample MetcocultureR3M_FD_191348 | JGI IMG/M metagenome (GOLD analysis project Ga0268287, IMG submission 191348) | Soil microbial communities from Anza Borrego Desert, Southern California, United States - Methanotrophic co-culture R3-M | ecosystem: Environmental > Terrestrial > Soil > Desert | place... | reverse complement strand
ATCCACGGCGAGACGCAGGTTTCGCAAGGCGCTAGGATCAAACGATGACCGACGCACAGGCCTGGGCCGAAGAGACCGAACAGAAGCTGCTGGACGAGGCGCTGAAGCTCGCGCCCGCCGACGGCTGGACACGCCTGATGGTCGGGCGCGCCGGCGCAAGGCTCGGCCTCACCCCCGGCGAGGTGGAGCTGCTGCTCCCCAACGGCCCCGCCGACCTCGCGGCGCTGCTCTCCCGCCGGCACGACGCCCGCGCCCTCGCCATCCTGGCCGACGTCGACCCCGCCGACCTGAAGATCCGCGAGCGCATCCGCCGCGCCTGCGAGGCGCGCATCGACGCGGCCGGTCCCGACGAGCCGGCCTTCCGCCGCTGGCTGGGTTGGCTCAGCCTGCCGCAGAACATGGCCCTGGGCGGCCGGCTCGCCTGGGAAAGCGCCGACGTCCTCTGGCGGTGGGCCGGCGATACGGCCACCGACGAGAACCACTATTCCAAGCGGGCGATCCTGGCTGGCATCCTGACCGGCGCCTACGCCATCCGGATCTCCTCGGGCCGGCAGGCGGCGCTGACCTTCGTCGACCGGCGGATCGAGAACGTCATGGCCTACGAGAAGTGGAAGGCCACGGGCGGGTTCAGGCCGGGCGCCTGGCTGGCCCAGGCGGCCGGGGCTCTCGGCCGGATGCGCTACGGGCGGACGCCGGGCGCCTGAGCCTTCAGCGCAGCGGCTTGACCTTGTTCACATGGCCCATCTTGCGGCCGGGCTTGGCTTCCCGCTTGCCGTAGAGGTGGATGCGGGTCTCGGGCTCGGCGGCGAGCTTGCGCCAGCCTTCGATCTCCTCGCCCAGCAGGTTCAGCATCTCGACCCGGGCGGCCGGCGCGGTGGGCCCCAGCGGCCAGCCGGCGACGGCGCGGATGTGCTGTTCGAACTGGTCGACCTCGCAGCCGTCCTGGGTCCAGTGGCCGGTGTTGTGCACCCGGGGCGCGATCTCGTTCACCAGCAGCCGGCCGTCCTTCAGCTCGAACAGCTCGATGCCGATCACGCCCACGTAGTCCAGGCCTTTCAGGACCCGCGCGGCGATCCGCTCGGCCTGGTCGGCGAGCGCGGGCGAGGCGAAGGCGGGCGCGAGGCTGCGGCGGAGGATGCCGTTCTCGTGATGGTTCTCGGCCAGGGGATAGACGGCGGTCGCGCCGTCCCGGCCGCGGGCGGCGATCACCGACAGCTCGCGGACAAACTCGGCGGGCGCCTCGACGATCACGGGGACCCCGCCCAGCTCGGCGAAGATGCGGCCCGCGTCGGCGGCGTGCTCGACCCAGCGCTGGCCCTTGCCGTCGTAGCCCTCGCGGCGGGTCTTCATCAGGGCGGGAGCGCCGATGCGGGCGACGGCGGCCTCGGCCTCCGCGGCGGTGTCCGCCGGGGCGAAGGCCACGGTCGGGGCCTGGTTGGCGTTGAGGAAGGTCTTCTCCTCGAACCGGTCCTGGGCGACGGCGAGCGCCAGGGGGCCCGGGGCGACGTCGACGCCCATCTCGGCCAGGCGGGCCACGGCGGCCGCGGGGACGTTCTCGAACTCGTAGGTGACGACGCTCGCCAGCTTCGCCAGCTCGGCCAGGGCCGCGGGGTCGTCGTAGGCGCCGACGATGGCGTGCGCGGCCACGCGGGCGGCGGGGGAGTCCGGCTCGGGCTCGAGGATCGCCACGTCGAAGCCCAGCCGGGCCGCCGCCAGCGCGAGCATGCGGCCGAGCTGGCCGCCGCCGAGGACGCCGATCACCGAGCCGGGCGGCAGGGGAAGCTCGGCCATGGGGCTCCTTACGCGTCCTCGACGGTTTCGGGGATGCTCTCGGTCTGGCGGGCGGTGAAGGCGGCCACGCGCTCGGCGACCCCGGCGTCCGACAGCGCCAGGATCTTGGCCGCCATGATGCCGGCGTTCTTGGCGCCGGCCTCGCCGATGGCCAGGGTCCCCACCGGAATGCCGGCGGGCATCTGGACGATCGACAGCAGGGAATCCATGCCCTTCAGCGCCTTGGACTCGATCGGCACGCCCAGCACCGGCAGGTCGGTGAGCGAGGCGGTCATGCCCGGCAGGTGGGCGGCCCCGCCGGCGCCGGCGATGATCACCTTCACCCCGCGGTTCTTCGCCGACTTGGCGAAGTCGTACATGCGGTCGGGCGTGCGGTGGGCCGAGACGACCTTGGCCTCGTAAGCCACGCCCAGGCCCTCCAGCATCTCGGCGGCGTGGCGCAGCACGGGCCAGTCGGACCGGCTGCCCATGATGATCGCGACGGGCGCGGCGGTTGCGCTCATGTCCTGGTCCCTGCCCCTCCGGTCCCTGGTCCGGAAGGGCGCGGAGTATAGGCGCCGGCTTTGCGCGGGCAACCAAGCACGGCTAGATTCCCCGAGGTTCCCCGGCAAGCGTTGATTCTGCTGGCGGAATCCGAGGATGGCCCATGAAGATCACCGGAAAGACCACGGCCAGGCCCACGGAGCCGCTCGCGCAGATCCGCGAGCGCGATCCCGCCTCGGTCCAGGCCCTGCTCTCCGAGATCGAGGACCTGCGCGGCGAGGTGGGCCGGCTGAAGGCGCGGCTGACCGAGGTGGAGGGGCTCGCCGACCGGGACTCCCTGACCCCGCTGCTCAACCGCCGGGCGTTCCTCAGGGAGCTGTCGCGGGTGCGCACGTTCTCCCAGCGCTACGGCGCGCCGGCCAGCCTGGTGTTCTTCGACCTCGACGGGTTCAAGCGGGTGAACGACCGCTTCGGCCATGCGGCCGGCGACGCGGCCCTGCAGGCGGTGGCCGAGCGCCTGGCCGCCAACGTCCGCGAGAGCGACGTCGTCGGCCGTCTCGGCGGGGACGAGTTCGGGGTCATCCTGGCGCAGGCCGACCACGCGACCGCCGAGGCCAAGGCCGCCGCGCTCGCCCGCGCCATCGAGGCCACGCCCATGCGCTTTGGCGAGTGGTCGGCGCCGGTCCACCTGAGCTGGGGCGTGCGCCAGATCAGCCCGGAGGCCCCGGCCGAGGCGCTGCTGGCCGACGCCGACGCGGCCATGTACGCCCGCAAGCGCGCCCGCCGGGCGGCCGGTTGAGGCCCAGGCGACGATTTCAGGCGACGATTTCAGGCGATGATGTCGGGCGTCAGGTAGTTCTCGACCCGGGCGATCTCGTCCTTCAGCGCCAGCTTCTTGCGCTTCAGCCGGCCGATCAGCAGCAGGTCGGGCATGGGGATCGCCGACAGCGCGTGGATGGCGGCGTCGAAGTCGGCGTGGTCCTGCCGCAGGTCCTTGAGGCGGGCGATCAGCGCCTCTTCGGAGAAGGTCGAGTAGTCGATCATGCGCGGGACCGATCCTAGCCCAGGGCCGCGGCCAAATCAGCCAGGACCCGCCGCGGGGCCACGGGGCCCCAGGCGGCGCTGGCCGCCTCCAGCGCCTCGAGCGCAGGCGTTCCGCCGCCTGTTCCCCCGAGGCCGGCCAGGGCCTGCAGCAGGACGCGCTCGGCATGCAGCTCGCAGGCCTTCACCTCGGTCCGTAAAGCCTCGCGGGCGTCGTCCGCGATTCCCGGCTGCGGCGCCTTGATCGCCCGCCGCGCCTGGCGCAGCGGCAGGACGGCGGCGGCCTCCCAGGCGCGGGCGGTCTCGGCCGCCCGTCGCAGCAGTTCGGGCTCGGACGCGCCGGCCCAGGCGGCCCACAGCAGCAGGCAGGTGTTCTGGCCATGGTCGTCCTGCAGGGCGAGGCAGGCCTCGGGGACGCCCGGCCAGCCGTAGGCCGCGAGGGCCCAGTCCCAGATGTCCATGTCTCAGGCCTCGCCGGCGATGGGGCCCACGCCCTCGCCCCAGCGCTTCACCGGCGCCCAGGAGAGGCCGAAGAGGTCCAGCGCCCGGCCCACCGACTGGTCCACCATCTCCTCGATCGAGGCCGGCCTGGCGTAGAAGGCGGGCAGGGGCGGGGCGATCACCGCCCCCATCTCGGCCAGCCGCACCATTGTGCGCAGGTGGCCCAGGTGCAGCGGCGTCTCGCGCACCATCAGCACCAGCGGCCGCCGTTCCTTCAGCGTCACGTCGGCGGCCCGGGTCAGCAGCGAGGAAGTCACGCCGGTGGCGATCTCGCTCATGGTCCGCACCGAGCAGGGCGCCACGATCATGCCAAGCGTGCGGAACGAGCCCGAGGCGATGGCGGCGCCCACGTCGCCGACCTTGTGCACCACGTCGGCCTTGGTCTGCACCTCGGCCTGCGACAGGCCGGTCTCCTGCGACAGCGTCAGCACCGCCGACCGGCTGACGACGAGGTGGGTCTCGACGCCGAGCTCGCGGCAGGCGTCGAGCACACGCAGGCCGTAGACCACGCCCGAGGCGCCGGTGAGGCCCACGACCAGCCGTTCACTCTTGGACATGGCGCGAAGGTCCCCAACGTCCGGACAGGCGGCGAAGCTTCAGCTGCGCCGCCTGCAAACATATGTGATCTGACAGCGCCGGGAAGCGGGTGTTCACTCGTCAGCGGTCGAACAACTGAGGAGGCACTTCGCCATGGCGTTAGATGCCCGGATCCGTGAACTCGGGTCCCGTCACCAGTCCCTGGAACAAGCCATTCAGGACGAGATGCGCAGGCCTCACGCCGACGACCTCAGACTCAGGGAGCTCAAGCGACAGAAGCTCAGGCTCAAGGAACAGATCGAGGCTCTGAGAAGCCAGATCCACTGAGGCGCAAGCGCCCTCGCCGCACGGCGAGGGCGTTTCGCTTATCAGTCTTCGTCGCCTTCGTATTCGTCGGCGAAGGCCGCTTCGTCCTGCGCCTGGTCCTCGGGCAGGTCCGCGACGTCCTCGGAAACGACGGCGTCCGGCGCGCCGGTCTCGGACGCCGGACGCAGGGTCGGGCCGTCGGGATCGATGTCGCCGCGGCGGGCCGCGTCCTTGGCCTTCTTGTCGGCGGCCTTGCGGACCACCGCGTCCAGCTCGAGCTGGGTGGCGAGGCCGAGGGTCACCGGATCCACCGGCTTGATGTTGGCGCTGTTCCAGTGCGTGCGGTTGCGCACCTGGTCGATGGTCGCCTTGGTCGTGCCCAGCAGGCGGGCGACCTGGCTGTCCGGCACTTCCGGGTGGTTGCGAATGAACCAGGCGATGGCGTCCGGACGGTCCTGGCGGCGCGACACCGGCGTGTAGCGCGGAGCCTTCTTCACCGGCTTCAGCAGCTCGGCGTGGCGGCTCTTCTGGGCCACCATCCGGTACTTGTCGTTCTTCTCGGCCCGGTCGAGCTCGTCGCGGGAGAGCTGGCCGTTGGCGATCGGGTCGGCGCCGCGGATGTCGCGCGCCACCTCGCCGTCGGCGATGCCCTTCACTTCCAGGGGGTGCAGGCCGCAGAAATCGGCGATCTGGTCGAAGGTGAGCGAGGTGTTGTCCACCAGCCAGACGGCGGTCGCCTTGGGCATCAGGATTTGGGTCATGGGGGCGTTCCCGAAACGAAGGCGCCCGGCCTTTCGGCCGGGCGGTGAGGTTTCGTCATATAGGCCGGATCGCCCGGCCTGAAAACGGCCTTTTAAATCAGCCAGCCTGCGGGAAGGGACGAGAGCTGGACGTTGACCAGCACCAGCTGGTCGCCGCCGCCCATCCGCACGACCACGTCCGCGCCCATCTGCAGCGCCTCGTAACCGGTCCCGGCCAGCACGTTCACGCGGTCGCCCTCGGCGGCGTTGAAGTCCAGCACGCGGTCGAGCCCCGCGCCGCCGAACGTGTGGAAGAGGTCGGCGCCCGCGCCCCCCGAGATGGTGTCGTTCCCGCGGTCGCCGGCCATGTAGTCGTCGCCCGTCCCGCCGGCGATCAGGTCGTCGCCCTGGCCGCCGCGGACCACGTCGTTCCCGGCGCCGCCCTCAAGGGTGTCGTTCCCGAGGTTGCCGAGGACGGCGTCCCCGCCCTCGTCGCCGAACAGGCGGTCGTTTCCCTGGCCACCGACCACCCAGTCGCCGCCGTCGCCGCCGGAGACCGTGTCCTCGCCCCAGTTGCCGTGCAGGTCGTCGAACTCGGCGCCGCCGAACAGGCTGTCGTTCCCGTCCTCGCCGCGCAGGAAGTCCTGGCCCGCCTCGCCGTTCAGGGTGTCGCCGCCGACCCCGCCGAACAGCGCGTTGGCCTGGGCGTTGCCGTTGATCAGGTCGCCGCCGGAGCCGCCCCGGGCGTTCTCGATCACCGCCCCCTTGGCGATGGCGACGTTGCCGGTCAGGCCGCCGACGTTCGAGAAGAAGCCCTCGCGCAGGTCGATGAGCTGGTTCTGGCCATAGCCCGAAAAGTCCAAGGTGTCGGTCCCGCCCGCGTCCCAGACCGCGAAGACCACCCGGCTCGAGGCGGAGCCGGCCTCGAACCACGGCCGCTCCGCCGTGGAGTTGAACCCGTAGACCGTGTCGCCGGTGCGAGTGGTCCAGTTGGGCCCGTACTCGATCTGCGCGGCGGCGATGTCGTCGAGCTGCGGCGTGGCCGGGTAGCGGAGGCCGTAGGACGCCCCCGTGTTGCTCTCCGAGAAGTAGCTCATCACCGTGTACTGGCGGCTGTCCTCGAAGTACTCGGCGTGCTGCGACCAGGTGAAGTTCGAAGTGGCGTCGGCGTCGTAATCGCCGGGGTGCATCAGGCCGATGGCGTGACCGATCTCATGGACCAGCACGTGGGCGCCGTAGTTGCCGCTGGCCGGCGCCGAATTGTCCCGCGCGGTGATGTTGATCCAGACGTCCCCGGCCGCCGCGCTCCGCCCCGGAAAGGTGGCGAAGGCCGACGCCCCGTCCTGTCCCCCCGAGTAGTTCGAGAACAGCATCTGGGCGTTGTCGGAATAGGCGCCCTCGCCCGACAGGCCGAAGCCCGAGCGGACGAATCGGATGTTGGCGACGTCGGACCAGGCCTGCAGCGCCAGTTCGGTCTGGGCGATCTGCGCGGCGTTGAAGCGCGAGAAGCCCGTGGTGTCCGTGGGCATCTCGAAAGGCGCGTTCGAGCGGAAGGCGTAGCTGACCGTCACGGCCTGGCCCACCGGCCCCCAGCCGCCGTAGGGAACGCCGCTCACCGGATCGAAGCCGGTCAGCTGTTTGGCCGCCCGGTCGATGGTGAAGCTCTCCTTGCCGGCGGTCCAGCCGCCCCGCACGTCGGCGTTCAGGAAGCCCTGTCCGCCGGGCGCGCCGTCGTCGAGAGAGAATCCGGGATAGGCGTCAGTCGGCATCCGTCGCACCCTAGCTGACCCATCCCGTTCAAATGCTTAAGGGAATGGGAAAACACCCGCAATGCGGGCAGGCCGCGCCCTTTGCGCGCAGCCGCCCTTGCGGGCCGCTCTATGTGGATCCGGCGGCGGGGAAGTCAGCCCGCGGCGGCTGCGGCCGGTTGACGCCCCAGGAGCCGCGCCTTGAGGTCGAGGGCGTCCAGGGGCGCGGCGCTCTTCACGTCGTTGTCGAAGTAGGCGTGAACGTCCAGGCCCCGGCTGCGCCACGCGGCGATACGCTCGGCCCAGGCGGCGAGCTCGGCCTCGCCGTAGCGGCCGAAGTAGCGCCCGCCGGGTCCATGGCCGCGCACATAGGCCCAGGAGGCGGTCAGCTCCCACGGCGCCGGCGCGTGGTGGTGGTCCGAGATGCAGAGCGCCGCGTCGAAGTCCGAGAGAATGCGGAAGACCGCCGGGTCGTACCAGGAGGGGTGCCGGAACTCGACGGTCACCCGCCCGGGCGGCAGCAGCTTCAGGAATCCCGCCAGCCGCTCGTCGTTCCGGTGCAGCATCGGCGGCAGCTGCACCAGGGCCGGCCCTAGCTTGCGCCCCAGCGGCGCCATGCGGCCGAACACCAGGGCGACGGGCCCCTCGCAGTCGTTCAGCTTCTTGTTGTGGGTGATGAACCGGCTGACCTTCCAGGCGAACAGGAAGTCCGCCGGCGTCCGCTCGGCCCAGCCCTGCACCATCTTCTCGGACGGCAGGCGGTAAAAGCTGGCGTTGATCTCGGCGGTGTCGAACCGGGTGGCGTAGTATTCCAGCCGCGCCCGGTCCTTCACCTCCGGCGGATAGAACGGCCCGGTCCAGTCCTTGTAGACCCAGCCCGAGCAGCCGATGCGAAGCTGGCCCATGGCCGGGGAATGCCCGGGCCGCGGCGCCGGTTGCGGCAGGTCAGTCCAGCGGTACGCGGCCGGTGATCTTCAGGCCGTAGCCGGCAGAGCCCGGCAGGACCGTCTTTGACGAGGTCAGCAACTGCATGTCGCGCACGCCGAGATCGAGCAGGATCTGCGCGCCGATGCCGTAGTCGCGCAGGATGTTGCCGGCGTGGTCGGCCTGCGGCTGGCCGTAGCGTTCCGACAGCCAGTGGGGGTTGGAGTCGCGGATGAAGACCGCCACGCCCGCCCCCTTGTAGTCGGCCAGCGCCTGCAGCGCCTTGGGCACGTACTCGCGCCGGGCCTCGACAGCGCCCAGCATGTCGGCGGCCAGGTCCACGCGGTGCATGCGCACCAGGGTCGGCTTGTCGGGATCGATCTTGCCGCGGGTGAGGACCACGTGCTCGGTCTGGTCGAGCACGTTGCGGTAGATCACCATCCGGAACTTGCCGCCGAAGGCGCTCTCGAACGGCGCCTCCAGCACCCGCTCCACCTGGCGCTCGGTGCGGCGGCGGTAGGCGATCAGGTCGGCGATCGTGCCGATCTTCAGCCCGTGCAGCTGGGCGAAGGCGACGAGGTCGGGCAGGCGGGCCATCGACCCGTCGTCCTTCATGATCTCGCAGATCACGCCGGCGGGGTTGAGGCCGGCCATGCGGCTGATGTCCACCGCCGCCTCGGTATGGCCGGCGCGGACCAGCACGCCGCCGTCCTTGGCGACCAGCGGGAAGACGTGGCCCGGCGAGACGATGTCGTCGCAGCCCTTGGTGGGGTCGATGGCCACCGCGATGGTGTGGGCCCGGTCGTGCGCCGAGATTCCCGTGGTGACCCCCTCGCGCGCCTCGATCGAGACGGTGAAGGCGGTGCCGTGCCCCGACTGGTTGTCGGTGGCCATCGGCGGCAGACGGAGCTGGCGCGCGCGCTCGCCGGTGATCGACAGGCAGATCAGGCCGCGGGCGTGCTTGGCCATGAAGTTGATCTGGTCGGGCGTGGCGAACTGCGCCGGGATGATGACGTCGCCCTCGTTCTCCCGGTCCTCGGCGTCGACCAGGATGTACGGCCGGCCGTTGCGGGCGTCCTCGATGATCTCCTCGATCGGACTGATGGCCGAGGCGACGTCGCCGTCGGGACCCTCGGAGGCGGGCGGAACGAGGTAGGGGCGCTTCATGAGCGGGCCTTCATCTGGGCGAAGTCCATCACCTGCTCGGCGACGGTGGCGAGCTGCCAGACGTCCTTGGGATCGCTGGGCTCGCCGTCCGGTCCGAACAGCTCGGAGGTCGCGTTCAGGGCGGCGCCGAACGGCGTCGGCCAGCCCCGCAGTGCATGTATGATCGCGCGCAGCGCCATCAAAGTGGTGCCGGCGGCCTGCCAGCCATCGGCGGTGATGATCGCGCCGACCGGCTTGCCGGTCAGGTAAGGCGCCGCCTCGCCCCGGGTCAGCTCGAGCGTGTCGAGGGCGTTCTTGATGATGCCAGAGATGGAGCCGTGATAGCCGGGGCTGGCGACGATCACGCCGTCGGCGCGGCAGACCAGGTCCGCCAGCTCCTGCTGCGCCGCCGTCACCTCGACCGGCCGCGGGTCGAAGATCGGCAGCCGGCTCAGGAACTCGCCGCCCAGCAGGCGCGTCTCGGCGCCCAGCGCTTCGCAGCGCCGCAGGCTGGCGGCCAGCGCCCGCTCGCTGGACGAGCCCGGCCGCACCGTCCCGCCGAGGCCGACGATCAGGGGTCGGCTCATCGCATCTTCCCGACGTTCATGGGCCACCTCTAGGCGTCGGGCGCGGCCCGCGCCAGTCCTGCGGCTGAACCGGCGTGCGTCAGGCCGCCTCGGTCTCGCGCGGGAAGGCGTGCTTCAGCTCGGACTTCATGATCTTGCCGTTGGCGTTGCGCGGCAGGGTCTCGGGCCAGAAGGCGATCTTCACCGGGACCTTGAAGCCCGCCAGCCGCGAGCGCACCAGCTCGCGCAGCTCCTCCTCGGTCGCCCGGCCCCCGGGACGCAGGTGCACCACCGCCGCCGGCTCCTCGCCCAGCGTCTTGTGCGGGATGCCGATCAGGGCCGCGTCCATCACGTCGGGGTGCTCGTAGAGGACGTTCTCCACCTCGACGCAGTAGATGTTCTCGCCGCCGCGGATCAGCATGTCCTTGGCCCGGTCGATGATGAACAGGAAGCCCTCCTCGTCCAGCCGCGCCAGGTCGCCGGTGCGCAGCCAGCCGTCCACGAAGGTCTCGGCCGTGGCCTCGGGCTTGTTCCAGTAGCCCTTCACCACCTGCGGCCCCTTGACCCACAGCTCGCCGACGGCGCCGGCCGGCAGGACCGTGCGGCCGTCGGCCGGGTCGCGGATCTGCATCTCGCCCACCGGAGCCGCGGGGCCCGCGCTGTCAGGGCGGTGCTCGTAGTCCTTGCCCAGGTGCGAGGTGAAGGTGGCCGTGGTCTCGGTCATGCCCCAGCCGTTGCCGGGCTGCGAGCCCGGGAAGGTCTCGGCGATCTTGCGCACCAGCTCGGGGGCCGAGGGCGCGCCGCCGTAGGTCACCGTCACGAGGGAGGAGAGATCGTACTTGGCCCGCGCCGGGTGCTCGATGAGCTGCCAGGCGATGGTCGGCACGCCGCCGGTGGCCGTCACCTTCTCGCGCTCGATGAGCCGCATGGCGGGCTCGGCCTCCCACTTGCGCATCAGCACGATCTTGCCGCCGGCGTTGAGCGCCGGGGAGAGCGTCGCCGACAGGCCGGTGGCGTGGAACATCGGGATCACCAGCAGGGTGCAGCGCTGGGGCAGCTTGGTCGCGTCCAGCTCGGGCAGCGGCTGGCCGGCCCGCAGGAAGTTGCGCGCCGCCGAGATGCCGCCCGCACCGATGTTCGAGGTCATGTTGCGGTGGGTGCCGAGGGCCCCCTTCGGCTTCCCCGTCGTCCCCGAGGTGTAAAGGATGGTGGCGTCGTCCTCGGGCGCCAGCGGCACCTCCGGCAGGGCCAGCTCGGGCAGGCCGCCCCAGTCGTTCACCGCCCCGATCACCTCCTCCAGGCGCCGGCAGCGGTCGTCGCCCGCCGCCGTCCGCAGGCGCGAGACATAGACCCGCTCCAGCCCCGGCAGGCTCTTCAGGTGCGCGGACAGGCGCTCCAGCCGCTCATCGTCGACGATGGCGACCTTGGCGCCGGAATCGGCCAGGCCGTACTCGAGCTCGGCGCCGGTCCACCAGGCGTTCAGCGGCGTGACAATCGCCCCGGCCAGCTGGCCGGCCCAGAACGCCACCGGCCATTCCGGCAGGTTGCGCATGATCACCGCGACCCGGTCGCCCTTCCTCACGCCGTCGGCGATCAGCCGGTGCGCCAGCGTCAGGGTCGCGCGGCCGAAGGCGTCGAAGGTGGCCCGCTCGTCCTCGTGCACCAGGAACTCGCGATCCTTGAACCGCATCCCGTTCAGGAACACGTCGCGCAGGGTCGGCGGGGCGTTCTTCCAGGTCCGAGTCGGGACGCCCCGGATCGTCGCCTCCGCGATCTCGAAGGGGGCGCCGGGCCCGGTGAGCCGGGCGTGCGCCTCGGCGATGGACATGACCGGCCAGACGGGCGCCGCGTCGTTCATGCTCTGCTACTCCACTTGGGCGTTCGCCGCCGCCCGCGAGCGGCCGGCGTAGTGCGACTTGATCTCCTCCAGCTCCCTGGCGAACCGCTTGTGCGCTTCCGCCCGCAGGCGCGGGATGTGGTAGCTGGGGAAGAGGTCGTTCTCGGGCTGGTAGTCCTTCAGGATCTGCTTGGCCAAGGTCACCTTGTGCACCTCGGTGGGGCCGTCGGCGATGCCCATCACCAGGCTGGACGTGACCATGTGCATGAAGGGCATCTCGTTCGAGACGCCCAGCGCCCCGTGCAGGTGCGCGGCCTTGGTGGCGACGTCGTGGTAGACCTTGGGCATGGCCACCTTGATGGCCGCGATGTCCTTGCGGACCTTGGCGTAGTCCTTGTGCTTGTCGATCAGCCAGGCGGTGCGCAGGACGAGCAGGCGGAAGCTCTCCACCGCGATCCAGCTCTCGGCGATCTGGTCCTGCACCATCTGCAGGTCCGAGAGCCGCCCCTCGCGCGTCGTGCGCGAGACCGCGCGCCGGCACATCAGGTCCAGGGCGTGCTTGCAGGCGCCCACGGTGCGCATGGCGTGGTGCACGCGCCCGCCCCCCAGCCGCACCTGGGCGATCACGAAGGCCGCGCCCCGGTCGCCCAGCAGGGCGTCGCGGGGCACGCGCACGTTCGTGTAGCGGACGTAGGCCTCGTTGCCCCCGCCGATCTCGCCGCCGGCGCCCACGGCCACGTTGCGGACGATCTCCACACCGGGCGTTTCGGTCGGCACGAGGAAAATCGAGGTGCGGCGGTAGGGGTCCTTCGCGTCCGGGTCGGTGACGGCGTAGACGACCAGCAGCTTGGCGTACCTGGCGTTGGTCGAGAACCACTTCTCGCCGTTGATCACCCACTCGGTCCCGTCCAGCGCCGCCGTGGTGCGGAAGGTCAGCGGATCGGACCCGCCGGTGGGCTCGCTCATCGAGAAGGCCGAGCGGATCTCGCCCTCCAGCAGGGGCTTCAGCCAGCGGTCCTTCTGCGCCTGCGTCCCGTAGTGGGCGATGATCTCGGCGTTGCCGGTGTCGGGCGCCTGGCAGCCGAAGATGGTGGGCGCCAGGCTGTTGCGCCCCAGCTTCTCGTTCATCAGGGCGAGCTTGAGCTGGCCGAAGCCCTGGCCGCCCAGCTCAGGGCCCAGGTGGCAGGCCCACAGGCCCTGGTCCTTGACCTGCTGCTGCAGCGGCTTGATCAGCTTCTCGCGGCCGACCGACGAATAGGGCGCGACGCCGAGATGCGAGAGGGGCTCGACCTCCTCGCGCATGAAGTCCTCGATCCAGTCCAGCTTCTTCTGGAACTCAGGGTCGGTCTCGAAGTCCCAAGCCATGCGCGCGCCTCCCCGGCGGTCTCGTCTCGGCGTTCTCGTTTTCGAATTCTCGGTATCTCGCGGGCATTATCAACGGCGGGGCGCTCAGTGCAACCGGGGCCTCAGAACGCGCCGCCGCGCCCCTCGCCCGCCGCGAACCGGCTGGCGCCCTCCCGCGACTGGCCCGAGCGCAGCACCGCCATGCCGTACGTCAGCTCGTTGGCGGTCGCCGCCTCCCAGTCCAGCGACCACTGCTCGATAGCGCTCATCCGGTCCCCGCGCAGGCAGGCCTGCGGGAAGGCGGCGATCTGACGGGCGAGATCCAGCGCGGCCGCCAGGGCGCCGCCCGTCGGAGCCAGGCGGTTGGCGAGGCCGATCTCGTAGGCCTCCTGCGCCTCCACCGGCCGCCCGGTGAGAATGAGGTCCATGGCCCGCGAGTGGCCGATCAGCCGCGGCAGGCGCACGGTCCCGAGGTCGATCAGCGGCACGCCGAAGCGCCGACAGAAGACCCCGAACACCGCCCCCTGCGCCGCGACCCGCAGGTCGGCCCAGCAGGCCACCTCCAGGCCGCCGGCGACGGCGTGGCCCTCGATCGCGGCGATCACCGGCTTGCCGAGCTTCAGGCGCGTGCAGCCCATGGGCCCCAGGTCGCCGTCCCGCTCGACCGGATTGCCGCGATCCTCGCTGATCGCCTTCAGGTCGGCGCCGGCGCAGAAATAGCCGCCGCGGCCGGTCAGGACCGCGACGTCCAGCCCGTCGTCCGCATCGAAGGCCTTGAAGGCCTCGTAGAGCTGCCGGGCGGTGGGCCCGTCCACGGCGTTGCGCCGCTCGGGCCGCTCGATGGTGACGATCGCGATCCGGTCCTGCCGCTCGAAGCTGACGGTCTGCATGGCTGTGGATCCTCCCGCCGGGCATCGTCGCGCTTGCGACGGCGGGGAAGGCAAGGGCAAAAGGCTTCGCATGAGCAAGGCCAAGTCCCTCGGGTTCGCGCCCGACCGTCTCGCCCGCATCGACCGGTTCCTGCAGGAGAAGTATGTGGGCCCGGGCCGGATCCCTTGCGCCCAGTTCCTGCTCGCCCGCCGGGGCGAGACCGTCCACCAGAGCGTGCTGGGCCGGCAGGATCCCGAGCGCGGCGTCGCGCTCGCCGAGGACACAGTCTTCCGCATCTATTCCATGACCAAGCCCGTCACGAGCGTGGCCCTGATGACCCTGGTCGAAGAGGGCGCGGTGGCCCTCGATGATCCGGTGGCCAGGCACATCCCGGAGTGGACGGACCTCGGCGTCTTCTCCGCCGGCGCCGGTCCCTACCTGACCACCCCGCCCGCCCGGCCGATGCAGGTGGTCGACCTCCTGCGGCACACCTCGGGCCTGACCTACGGCTTCCAGAACCGCACCAACGTCGACGCGGCCTACCGCAAGCAGAACCTCGACCAGATCTTCGACGGCTACGACCTGGACGGGATGATCCAGGCGCTGGCCCGGCTGCCGCTGGAGTTCTCGCCCGGCGAGGCCTGGAACTACTCCGTGTCGACCGACGTGGTCGGCTACCTGGTGCAGAAGCTCTCGGGCCGGCCGCTGGCCCAGGCGCTGCAGGAGCGCATCTTCGATCCCCTGAAGATGGCCGACACCGGCTTCTCGGTCCGCGAGGACCAGCGCGGCCGCTTCGCCGCCTGCTACGAGGCGGTCCCCGGCGGCGGCATGAAGCTGCAGGACGATCCTGCGGCCAGCCCGTTCCTCGGCGCGCCGAAGCTCTATTCCGGCGGCGGGGGCCTCGTCTCCACGGCGGCCGACTACATGCGCTTTTCCCGCATGCTGCTGAACGGCGGCGAGCTGGACGGGGCGCGGATCCTGGCGCCGAAGACCATCCGGCTGATGGCCTCGAACCACCTGCCAGGCGGGGCGGACCTCACCCAAATGTCGCGCTCGCTGTTCTCGGAGAGCACCAACGCCGGCGTCGGCTTCGGCCTCGGCTTCGCCGTGGTGTTCGACCCGCCGCGCACGCTGATCCCCTGCTCGGCGGGCGAGTTCTACTGGGGCGGCATGGCCTCGACGGCCTTCTGGGTCGATCCGGTGGAGGAGGTCACGGCGGTGTTCATGACCCAGCTGGTCCCGTCCTCGACCTATCCGATCCGGCGCGAGCTTCGGACGCTCGTCTATTCGGCGCTGATGGAGACCAACGCCTAGCGGGACCGCGTGGCCGGCTCGCCTTCCTTGACCGGCATGGCGAGGCCGGTGTCCGCCGCCTCGCCCTCGACCGGCGCCTCGGGGGCGGCCTCGGGCAGCATCCGGGCGCTGCGCCAGTTGCCGAACCGGTAGTAGCCGGCCGCCAGGGCCACCATGACGAGGGCCCCCGCCGGGAAGCTCCACCAGACCGCGTCGGCGCCCCACTGCGGCAGCAGCACGGTGGCGAACGGCACGCGCACGCCCCACAGTGCCACGATCATCGCCACCAGCGGCGGCCAGACGGCCCCGGTCGCGCGCGCCACCCCGTTCAGGATGAAGGCCACGCCGAACGGGATGAAGCCCCACAGGACGATCAGGTTGATATGGCCGGCGATCGGCAGCGACGGGCTGTCGGCGGGAAGGAACGCGCGGATCACGACCGGCTCGGCCAGGATCAGCAGCACGACCAGCACCGTCGTGCCGGCGGCCGAGAACAGCACGCCCTTGCGCGCGACCTCCTCGACCCGGTCCATGCGGCCGGCGCCGACGTTCTGGGCCGCCATGGACGAGACCGCCGCCCCCAGGGCCATGGCCGGCATCTGCACATAGGTCCAGATCTGCACCGCCGCGCCGTAGGCCGCCGCCGTGACCGAGCCGAAGCCGTTGACGAGGCTCATCATCGTCGTGGCGGCCAGGGAGATGACCATCATCTGGAAGGCCATCGGCAGGCCCTTCAGCACCAGGGTGCGCACGATGGTCGGATCGGGCGCCAGGGCCCTCAGCTCGCCGGGCCTGAGCACCAGCATGCTGTTCGTGCGGTACAGGTGCGCCATCAGGGCGATCAGCGCGACCAGCTGCGCGAGCAGGGTGGCGCTCGCCGATCCGGCGATGCCGAGCCTGGGCAGCGGCCCGACGCCGAGGATCAGCAGCGGGTTCAGGATCACGTCCAGGCCCACCGAGACCATGGCGAACAGGAACGGCGTGCGGGAATCCCCCGTCCCGCGCAGGGCCATCATCAGGTACGAGAAGAAGAAGACGAGCGGCATGGCCGCGAAGATCACCTGCAGATAGGCGATCGCCTGGGCGCGGGCGTCGGGCGGGGTGCCCATCAGGTCCAGGATGTGCGGCGTCAGCAGGAAGCCCGCGACGCCCACCAGGCTCGAGACCAGCACGAAGAAGCCGGTGCAGGTCCCGATCACCTTCCGCGCCAGGTTCTGGTCGGCGGCGCCGATGGCCTGGCCGATCAGGATGTTGGCCGCCATGGTCAGGCCGAACATCGCCCCCAGCATCAGGAAGAAGATCTGGTTGGCGTTGGAGATCGCCGCCAGCGAGGCCTCGCCCAGGATGTGGCTGACCCAGATGGCGTTGGCCGAGCCGTTGATCGACTGCAGGACGTTGGCGCCCAGCACGGGCAGGGCGAACAGGACCAGCGTCTTGCCGATCGGGCCGGTCGTCAGGTCGCGCCCCTTGGCCGTTCCGCTCCGCCCCTGCACCTTGCGCTCCCCCCGCCCCGACCCCGGCGCTTAAGGCCGCCCGCGGCAAGAATCCAGAGCGCGCGCATCGGCGCGGGCCCCCGCGCGAGGGTTGAGCGCGCGGCGTTTCGCTGTAAGACGGCGCCCGAGGGGTGAGAGATTGCTGTTCCCGCGGCCGGGGCGCCGCAGAGCGAACGTCAGAAAGGCCGCATGAAGATCCTGATCACGGGCGGAGCCGGTTTCATCGGATCGGCGGTGGTCCGCCGGGCCGTCCGCGAGGGGCACGAGGTGGTGAACCTCGACGTCCTCGCCTATTCCGCCAACCTCGAGAACGTCGAGAGCGTCGCGAGCCATCCCGCCTACGCCTTCGAACAGGCCGACATCTGCGACAAGGCGCGTGTCGAGGCGATCTTCGCCCAGCACCAGCCGGACGCGGTGATGCACCTGGCCGCCGAGAGCCACGTGGACCGCTCGGTGGAGGGTCCGCTCGACTTCGTCCGCGCGAACGTCATGGGCACGGCCGTGATGCTGGAGGCCGCCCGCGCCTACTGGTCGCGGCTGGAGGGCGCGCGCAAGGACGCCTTCCGCTTCCACCACGTCTCCACCGACGAGGTGTTCGGCGCGCTCGGCGAGGACGGCGAGTTCACCGAGGAGACCCCCTACGATCCAACCTCGCCCTACTCGGCCTCGAAGGCCTCGGCCGACCACCTGGTCCGCGCCTGGGGCCGCACCTACGGCCTGCCGGTGGTGATCACCAACTGCTCGAACAACTACGGCCCCTACCAATTCCCGGAGAAGCTGATCCCGACGGTGATCACCCGGGCCCTGGAGGGCAAGTCGGTCCCGGTCTACGGCGACGGGCGGCAGGTGCGCGACTGGCTGCACGTGGACGACCACGCCGAGGCCCTGCTGCTGGCGCTGACCAAGGGCGAGCTGGGCGAGACCTACTGCATCGGCGGCGACGCCGACCACCGCAACATCGACGTGGTGCGGATGATCTGCGCCGAGCTCGACAAGGTGGCGCCGGCCAACACGCCCCACGCCGACAAGATCGCCTTCGTCACCGACCGTCCGGCGCACGACTTCCGCTACGCCATCGACGCGTCGAAGATCGAGCGCGAGCTGGGCTGGAAACCCTCGATCGCGCTCGACCGGGGGCTAGCCGAGACCGTCCGCTGGTACGTGGACAACTACGGCTGGGTCGAGCGCATCCGCGCGCGCGGCTTCCATTCCGAGCGGCTCGGCCTCGTGGACCCGGGGCTGGTGAAGGCGTGAGCGTCCGCGTCCTGCAGTTCGGGACCACCGGCCAGCTCGCCCGCGAGGTGATCCGCCAGGCGCCGGACCACGACGTGGCCCTGACCGCCCTCTCCCGCGCCGAGGCCGACCTCGCCGATCCGGACAAGGCCGCCCGGCGGGTGGCCGAGCACCGGCCGGACGTGGTCGTGCTGGCCGCCGCCTACACCGCCGTGGACCAGGCGGAGACCGAGACCCTGCTGGCCCGCCGGGTCAACGCCGAGGCGCCGGGGGCCATCGCCCGGGCCTGCGCCTCGTGCGGAGCCGCGCTGGTGCACGTCTCGACCGATTATGTGTTCGACGGGGCCAAGGGCGCTCCCTACCTGCCCGACGATCCGACCGGTCCGCTCAACACCTACGGCCTGACCAAACTGGAGGGCGAGCGCAAGGTGCTGGACGCCTGCCCGCGCGCGCTCGTCGTCCGCACGTCCTGGGTGGTGTCGGCGCACGGCCGGAACTTCGTGAAGACCATGCTACGGCTGGCGGCCGAGGGCAGACCGCTGAACGTCGTCGACGACCAGTTCGGCCGGCCGACCTCGGCGGCGGACCTGGCCGGGTTCGTGCTCTCCCAGGCGCGCCGGCTGGCGGACGCCCCGGCCGGCGACCCGGCCTTCGGCCTGCACCACTTCGCCAACGCCGGCGAGACCAGCTGGCGCGGCTTCGCCGAAGGAATCTTCGATCTGGCGTATGGCGATCGCGCGCCGGCGGTCGGCGCCATCGCCACCGCCGACCGCCCCGCGCCCGCCGCCCGGCCCGCGCGCGGGACCCTCGACACCTCGGCCACAGAGGCCGTGTTCGGCGTCACGCCCCGGCCCTGGCGCGAGGCGCTGGCCGAGATTGTGGCCGAGCTGCAGAACCAGACGGAGGCTAGCCCCGCATGAGGCGCGGAATCATCCTGGCCGGGGGCTCGGGCACCCGGCTGCACCCGCTCACCCTGGCGGTCTCCAAGCAGCTCCTGCCCGTCTACGACAAGCCGATGATCTACTATCCGCTGTCGGTCCTGCTGCTGGCCGGCGTGCGCGAGATCCTGATCATCACCACGCCCGAGGATCAGCCCGCCTTCAGGCGCCTGCTGGGCGACGGCAGCCAGATCGGCGTGCGGTTCGAATACGTGGTCCAGCCCACGCCGGGCGGCCTGGCCGAAGCCTACATCCTGGGCGAGGAGTTCGTCGGCGGCGAGCCCAGCGTGATGATCCTCGGCGACAACATCTTCTTCGGCCAGAACTTCGGCCAGATGCTGCGCCGCGCCCACGGACGGGAGACGGGAGCCACGGTGTTCGGCTATCCGGTGCACGACCCCGAGCGCTACGGCGTGGTCGAGCTGTCGCCCGACAACCGCGCCCTCTCCATCGAGGAGAAGCCGAAGACGCCGAAGTCCAACTATGCGGTCACGGGGCTCTACTTCTACGACGGCCGGGCCAGCGAATACGCCAAGACCCTCACGCGCTCGTCGCGGAGCGAGCTCGAGATCACGTCGCTGAACCAGATCTACCTCGAGCAGGGCGAACTGCACGTCGAGCTGCTGGGCCGCGGCTTCGCCTGGGAGGACGCGGGCACGCACGACAGCCTGATCCAGGCCGGCGAGCTGATCCGCACCTTCGAGCAGCGCCAGGGCCTGCGCATCGGCTGCCTGGAGGAGATCGCCTACCAGCAGGGCTGGATCGGCCGCGAGCAGCTGATCCGCATCGCCGACGCCCAGGCCAAGAGCGAGTACGGACGCTACCTGCGCGAGCTGGCCGAGCGGCCGCCGGGCGAGCCGGCGGCGGAATAGGCCCTGCCCCTCCCGCTACGCGGCGGGAGAGGAGAGCGCCAGCCGGCTCTTGGTCCGCCCGTACGCCAGGTAGACCAGGACGCCGATCACGTTCCAGATCAGGAACCGAACCATCGTGCCGAGGGGCAGGCTGGTGAACAGCCAGACGCACCCCAGGATCGCCGCGGCGCCGACCAGCCACCACAGCGGCGTGCGGAACGGCCGCTTCAGCTCGGGCGCCCGGACCCTGAGGATCATCATGCACGCGGCCGTCGCCACGAAGGCCGCGAGCGTCCCTGCGTTGGCCAGGGCGGCGATCTCGCCCAGCGGGAAGGCGCCGGCGATGGCCGCCGCGACCAGGCCGGTGAAGATGGTCACGAACACGGGCACGCCCCGGTCGCTCACCTTGGCGAGGCCGGTCGGCAGCAGGCCGTCGCGAGCCATGGCGAAGAAGATCCGGCTCTGGCCGAACATGAAGGCCATGATGACGGTCGGCAGGGCCACGAAGGCCGTGGCCGCCATCATGCCGGCGGCCAGCGGCTGGCCGAGCGCGCGCAGCACCAGCGCCAGCGGCTCCTCGCTCTTGGCCAGCTCGGCGGCGGGCATCGCGCCCAGGGCCGTGGCCGCGACGACCATGTAGATCGCGGTGCAGATCAGCATCGAGCCGACGATGCCGATGGTCAGGTCCCGGCCAGGGTTCTTGGTCTCCTCGGCCGCCGTCGAGATGGCGTCGAAGCCATAGAAGGCGAAGAAGATGATCGCCGCGGCGGCCATGACGCCGACCCGCGTGCCGTCCGCGCCCTCGGTGGCCGCGAACCCGTAGGGCATGAAGGGCTGGAAATTGTCGGCGTTGAACGCCATCCCCGCCACTGCGACGAACACCGCCAGCGCCAGGAGCTTCAGCACCACCAGGAGGAAGTTGACGTTGGCGCTCTCGCGGGTGCCCGCCAGCAGCAGGCCGGTGACCGCGAGCGCGATGAACACCGCCGGCAGGTTGACGATCCCGCCCGCGTGCGGCCCGGCCACCAGGGCGTCGGGCAGCGCGACCCCGAGCTGGTTCTGCAGGAAGCCCACGGCGTAGGCGCTCCAGCCGACCGACACCGCGCTGCACACCACGGTGTATTCGAGAATGAGGCTCCAGCCGACGATCCAGGCGAGCAGCTCGCCCAGGACGCCGTACGAATAGGTGTAGGCGCTGCCGGCCGCCGGCATCAGCGTGGCCATCTCGGCGTAGGCCAGGGCGGCGCAGGCGCAGATCGCGCCGGCGATGACGAACGACAGGATGACGCCGGGGCCGGCCAGGCCCGCACCGACGCCCGTCAGCGTGAGGATGCCGGTCCCGACGATCGCGCCGACCCCCAGGGCCACGAGGTGAGGCCAGCTCAGCGTGCGCTTCAGCGCATGCGCGCCCTCGTGAGACTGCGAGGCCGCAAGCGGCTTGCGGCGGGTGGCGAAGCTCATCCGGTAGTTCCCCCAACGACGATCGGCGGGGGACCATGGCCGAGCCGCCCGTGCTGGACAAGCCTTGCCGTGGCAGTAGCTTGGCGGCGCAATAATTTCGCTCGGGGGAACATCGAATGCGCCGCCTTGTCCCGGTCCTGGCCGCCGTCCTGTCGATCCATGCCGCCCCGGCCCTCGCCGACGATTCGGCCGTCAGCCGGCTGGTGGCGGACTACGAGGCCTGGTGGCTGGCCGACGATCCGTTCACCGCCGGCCGGCTGGGAGACGCGGCCGCCCTCGCGCGGCTGCCCGACGTCACGCCCGCCGCGGACGCCCGCCGCAAGGCGGCGCTGGAAGGCTTCCGCGCGCGGCTCGCCGCCACGCCCGACGCCGGCCTGTCCGACGAGGCGAAGCTGAACCGCGACCTCCTGCGCTGGACCGTCGAGAGCCAGCTTTCCCGCCTGTCGTTCGACGACGCCCGCATGCCGCTCTCCAGCGACGGCGGCTTCTACGACACCCTCGACTACTTCGGCTCCACGACCCGCATCCGCGGCCGCGAGGACGCCGAGGCCTGGATCGCCCGGCTGGAGGGCGCGCCCGGGCTGTGGCGCGACCACCTGGCCAACGCCCGCCGCGGCGTGAAGACCGGCTTCACCCAGCCACGCGGCACGGTCGAGGCGGTGATCAAGCAGCTGCGCGACCGGCAGGCCGTGCCGCTGGACGACGATCCGCTGCTGAAGCCCCTGGCGCGGCTGCCCGACACCATCGCCCCCGCCGACCAGGCCGCCCTGCGCGCCCGGGCAAGGGCCGCCGTGGAGCGCCTGGCGCCCGTCCGGCAGGAGATCCTGGCCTTCGTCGAGGGAGAGTACCTGCCGGCGGCCCGCAAGGGCCTGGGCGCTCGCGCCCTGCCGAACGGCGAGGCCTACTACCGCTTCGTGGTGCGCGACCACACGACCACCGAACTCACGCCCGACCAGATCCACGAGATCGGCCGCTCCGAGGTCGCGCGCATCCGCGCCCGCATGGAGGCGGCGATGAAGGAGGCCGGATGGGAGGGCGACCTCGCCGGCTTCATCGCCATGCTGCGCAAGGAGCCCGGCTTCTACGCCGAGAGCCGCCAGGACCTGCTGGAGAAGGCCTCCGAGATCGCCAAGCGCATCGACGACCAGCTCCCCGCCTGGTTCGCCACCCTGCCGCGCCTGCCCTACGGTGTGCGCCCGGTGCCCAGGGAGATCGAGGCCGCCTACACCACCGGCCGGTATTTCCAGGGCAGTCCCGAGCTGGGCGTCGCCGGCGGCTACATGGTCAACACCTACGCGCTCGACCAGCGGCCGCTCTACGAGCTGCCGGCGCTCACCGCGCACGAGGCGGTCCCCGGCCACCACCTGCAGATCGCCCTGTCGCAGGAGCTGGACGGCGTCCCCGCCTTCCGCCGCGAGGCCGGCTATTCCGCCTTCGTCGAGGGCTGGGGGCTCTATTCCGAGAAGGTCGCCGGCGAGATGGGCATCTACCGCACGCCCTACGAGCGGTTCGGCCAGCTCAGCTACGAGATGTGGCGCGCCTGCCGCCTGGTGGCCGACACCGGCCTCCACTGGAAGGGCTGGAGCGTCGATCAGGCCAAGGCCTGTTTCCTCCAGAACACCGCCCTGTCGCCGCTGAACATCGACGTGGAAGTGGCCCGCTACGTCTCCTGGCCGGGCCAGGCCCTGGCCTACAAGGTCGGCGAGCTGACCTACGTGCGGCTGCGCGACAAGGCGAAGGCCGCGCTGGGCGAGCGGTTCGACATCCGCCGCTTCCACGACGCGGTGCTGCTGGCCGGTCCGCTGCCGATGAATGTGCTGGAGGCCCGCGTGGACGCCTGGATCGCGGCGCAGAAACCGGCTGCGTGAACGCTGTTCAGAAATATTCGTGCAACGTGGTTCTGCTCGGCTATCATACTCGACTTATGAATTCAGGTGGACCGAACGCCGCCTAAGCGGTGACGGCCTGGGGAGGAGATTGGGTATGAGCAAGGCACGCATTTCCGTGCTGGGCCTGCTGGCGAGCGCCGGCCTGGTCTATGGCTGCGCCACCGACGACGGAGCGATGAGCGCCGCCGCGCACGGCACGATGGCCGCGGCGACGGAAACGGCCTCCGCGCCGATGCCCGTCACGATCGACAACTTCATGCTGCCGGACGAGACCCTGATGGGTCACGAGCTGTACCGGCTGGCGGACGCCAAGGCGATCGTCATCGTCACCCAGGCCAACGGCTGCCCGATCTCGCGCACCCTCGCCCCGCATGTTCGCGAGCTGAAGGCCAGGTACGAGGGCCAGGGCGTCGAGTTCCTGATGCTCAACTCGGCCCTGCAGGACAGCCGCGAGGCCATCGCCAAGGAAGCGGCCGAGTTCAACTTCGGCATCCCGGTGCTGCTGGATTCCAACCAGCTCGTCGGCGAGCAGCTGGGCGTCACCCGCACGGGCGAGTTCTTCGTGATCGACCCCAAGACGTGGAAGGTCACCTACCGCGGCCCGCTGGACGACCGCTTCGACTACGGCGTGCAGAAGGCCAAGGCGAACCACACCTGGGCCGCCGACGCCATCGACGCCACCATCGCCGGCCGCCCGGCCCTGGCGGCCAGCAAGCAGAGCCCCGGCTGCCTGATCGACTTCCCCGAGCGGGCGAAGAAGGCGCAGCACGCCAAGATCTCCTACACCACGGACGTGGCCCCGATCCTCGAGGCCAAGTGCGTCACCTGCCACCAGCCGGGCTCGATCGGCCCCATGGCCCTGACCAGCTACGAGATGGTGAAGGGCTTCTCGCCGATGATTCGCGAGGTGATCCGCACCGACCGGATGCCGCCCTGGAACGCCAGCCCGCACGTCGGCAAGTTCGAGGACGACAAGAGCCTGACCAAGGCCGAGATCAAGACACTGGTCCACTGGATCGAAGCCGGCGCGCCGCGCGGCGAGGGTCCCGACCCGCTGGCGCTGGCCAAGCGCGAGGCCCCCGAGTGGCCGCTGGGCAAGCCTGACCTGATCCTCGAGGTGCCGTCCTACACCATCCCCGCCTCGGGCGTGGTGGACTACCAGCGGCCGCACATCGTGAACCCGCTCAAGGAAGGCCGGTGGATCAAGGCCTCGACCTTCAAGGTCGACCAGCGCCAGGCGGTCCACCACTTCCTGACCGGCTACATGAAGGACATCCCCACCGGCCCGGCGAACGAGAGCCGCTGGGGCTCGTCGGTCGGCGGCTACGCCGTGGGCTCGGAATCGGTGCTGTGGCCGACCAACGTCGGCACCTTCCTGCCGCCCGGCGGCGCCATCGGCATCCAGGCCCACTACACCCCGTTCGGCAAGGAAGTGACCGACAAGTCCAAGCTCGGCCTCTACTTCTATAAGGACGACGAGAAGCCGGACCTGGTGATGCGCGGGGCGGTGGTCATCGACAACACCATCGTCATCCCGCCGGGCGCCTCGCGGCACAAGGAGGTGGCCTACCTCGAGTTCCCGAAGGAGGCCCTGCTCTACTCGGCCTTCCCGCACGCGCACTACCGCGGCTACGCCTCGGACCTGTGGCTGCACTACCCGGACGGCAAGAAGGAGATGCTGCTCTCGCTGCCGCGGTATGACTTCAACTGGCAGCGGGACTACGTCTTCGAGAAGCCGATCAAGGTGCCGGCCGGCTCCAGGCTGGTGGCGCACTACTGGTACGACAACTCCAAGCGCAATCCGGCCAACCCGGACCCGACCAAGGAGATCGTGTGGGGCGACCAGTCGTGGGAGGAGATGTTCTTCACGAACGTCCGCTACCGCTGGGTCGACGAGACCGCCGCCAACCCGGTCAACTACGACGAGCTGATGAACCAGACCCGGATGCTGGGCATGCTCGACGACAACCTCGACGGCAAGCTGCAGAAGGCCGAGCTGAAGGGCGAGATGGGCAAGCGCCTGCTGGCCTACTTCGGCCAGATCGACCGCGACAGCTCGGGATCGATCGAGAAGCCCGAGCTGGCCGCCGTGCAGAGCATGTTCGGCCGGCGCCGCAACGCCGACCAGGCCCAGCAGCAGCAGGCTCCGGCCGCGCCGAAGCCGGCCGCCGGCGGCCGCTGAGCCGAACCGGGCGACTGAACGGAAAGGCCCCGCGGGCGATCGCGGGGCCTTTTTCATTTGGGCCGGGCGCTCGGGGCGGCGCTACTCGCTCCAGAGCTCCTGCTTGTCGCCCTTGCGGTTGAGCATCCGCACCGCCCGCTTCACCACCGCGATCAGCCGATCGCGGCGGGCGTCGACGTCGTAGGTCATGGCGCCGCGGGCCAGGCCCTCCAGCAGGAACCGGCCGAGGTCGCGGCTGGTCTGGAAGCGGGGATCGGCGCCGGCCTGCACCATCGCCCCGAACCGGTCGCCGCCCACCTGGGCGTGGTCGAAGGCGTTCTGCGCCGCGCCCAGCCGCTCGCGCAGCATGGCGTCGGTCCGGGCGGCGGCCTCCAGCTCGGCGAAGGCGATGAACGGGACCTCGTGCAGCAGCGACCAGTAGGCGTCGATGGCGTGCTCGGCCGCGTCCATGCCGGCCGGCGGCGGGGCGGCGGCGACCTGCTCCAGCAGGCGCGCGCGGTTCAGCTCGATGTGGGCGATGGCCGCCTCGACCAGCTCCTCGCGGGTGGCGAAATGGTACAGCATCGCGCCGCGGGTCAGGCCGGCCGCATCGGCGATCACCGCGTTGGTGGCGGCGTGATAGCCGATCTCGGCGAACAGCCGCATGGCCGCGTCCAGGATGCGCGCACGGGTCCGCTGCGACTTCGGCGTCGCCTTCGCGGGATAGGTTCGGGCGTCCATGAGACCCAATGTTCCGGCGACCTGGGGAGGGTCTGCTCTTCCGGGGCTTCCCTAGCAGGACAAGGGAAATCCCCGCCAGGGTTTCAAGGGGGTTCACGCAACTGACACGCAATCAGCCTAGCGGCTAGGCGTCGCGTGGCCGCCAAAGGGTTCAAGGTGAGCGATCCCGGTCTCCGCCGCTTCCGCAGCGTGTTCATCTCGGACGTCCACCTCGGGACCCGGGGTTGCCAGGCCGAACTCCTGCTCGACTTCATCCGGCACATGGAGTGCGACCGCCTCTACCTGGTGGGCGACATCGTGGACGGCTGGAAACTGAAGAGCGGCTGGTGCTGGCCGCAGGCGCACAACGACGTGGTCCAGAAGATCCTGCGCATGGCGCGCAAGGGCGTCGAGGTGATCTACATCCCCGGCAACCACGACGACCGGGTGCGCGACTTCTGCGGCGTCCACTTCGGCGGCGTGGTGGTGGCGCGGGACGCGATCCACGAGACCGCGGACGGCCGCCGGTTCCTGGTGACCCACGGCGACGAGTTCGACGGCATCGTCCAGCACGCCCGCTGGCTCGCCTTCGTCGGCGACTGGAGCTACCGCGCGATCCTGGCCGCCAACACCCTGATGAACCGCGTCCGCCGGCGTCTCGGCTTCGGCTACTGGAGCTTCTCGGCCTTCCTGAAGACGCGGGTGAAGAACGCCCTGCAGTTCATTGAGAACTTCGAGGCCGCCGTCGCCGCCGAGGCGCGCCGCCGCGGCGTGGACGGGGTGATCTGCGGCCACATCCACAAGGCCGAGATGCGCGACATCGACGGGATCGTCTACGTCAACGACGGCGACTGGGTGGAGAGCTGCACCGCGCTGGTGGAGCACGCCGACGGGCGCCTCGAGATTCTGGAGTGGGCCAAGCTGCGCTCGTGGTCGGTGATCGACCGGGCCGCGCCGGCGCCGGCCGCCGCCCCCGAGCCGCTGGCGGCCTGACCTCCCGCCGCTTCGTTGACTTGCGCCCGGAACTCATGACAGTGCGCCTGTCATGACGACGCCCCAGCCCAGCCAGCGCGACCGCCAGCGGGAGGAGACGCGCGAGCAGATCCTGCGGGCCGTGGGCGCCCAGCTCGAGACGCGCTCGCTCGAGGACCTGAGCTTCGGCGAGATCGCCCGCGACGCCGGCGTCGGCGAGCGCACCGTCTACCGCCACTTCCCGACCAAGGAGGCCCTGCTGGGCGCCTTCTGGGCCTGGATGCAGAGCAAGGCCCTCGGCCAGCAGGAGGAGCGCGGCCGGCCCACCCGCCCCTCGGACCGGCGCCTGCGCGAGGCGATCACCGCGCCGCGCGACGCCCAGCGGCCCATGCGGATCCTGCTCGCCACCGACGCCTGGGAGCCGCAGGTCAACGGCGTGGTCCGAACGCTGACCCGCGTGGTCCAGGAGCTGAGGGAGATGGGCCATACGGTCGAGGTGATCCACCCCGGCCAGTTCAAGACCTTCCCCCTGCCCACCTACGCCGAGATCAAGGTGGCGATCGGCGTCTACGAACCGGTGCAGGAACGCTTCAAGGCGTTCGAGCCCGAGGCCATCCACATCGCCACCGAGGGCCCGATCGGGCTGGCGGCGCGACGCATCTGCGTCGAATGGAAGCTGCCGTTCACGACCAGCTACCACACCCGCTTCCCGGAATACGTCTCGGCGCGCCTGCCTTTGCCGCTGGCCGCCGGCTACGCCTACATGAAGTGGTTCCACAAGCCGTCGGGCCGGCTGATGGTGGCCACGCCGACCATGCGCGACGAGCTCACGCGCCATGGATTCCGCAATATCTCGTCCTGGTCGCGAGGCGTGGACACCGAGGCCTTCCGCCCCCGGCGCGAGGGCGAGCCCGACGTCTTCGAGGACCTGCCGCGGCCGATCTTCCTCTACGTCGGCCGGGTGGCGGTGGAGAAGAACATCGAGGCCTTCCTCACCCTGGACCTGCCGGGGACGAAGGTGGTCGTGGGCCCCGGGCCGCAGCTCGAGGAGCTGAAGGTCAAGCACCCGAAGGCGGTGTTCACGGGATCGAAGTCCGGCGCCGATCTCGCCGCCCATTACGCCTGCGCCGACGTCTTCGTCTTCCCCTCGCTGACCGACACCTTCGGCCTGGTGATCCTCGAGGCCATGGCCTCGGGAACGCCCGTGGCCGCCTATCCGGCGCCGGGCCCCATCGACCTGATCCCCGGCTCGGGCGCGGGCGCGCTGGCGCCGTCGGCCACCGAAGGGCTGCGCGAGGCCTGCCTCGAGGCCCTGAAGCTGGACCGCCGCCAGGTGCGGGCGTTCGCCGAGACCTTCTCGTGGCGGGCGTGCGCCGAGGACTTCGTGCGCAACCTGCAGCCCTATCCCGAGCCCCAGAAGACCCGCTTCTGGCGCCGCCTGCGCCGCCTCGCCCGGGTGCGCCGCCGCCGCCCCGAGGCCGCCTAGGGCTGAAAAGGAAAGCGCCGCGGCGGGGGAACGCCGCGGCGCCGTTACGCGCGGGTGGAGACGCGCGCTAGAAGTCGAACTGCGCCCGCAGCTGGAAGGTCTGCACGTCCACGTCCAGGCCGGCCAGGCGGTTGTCGTTCTGGGAATAGGTGTAGTTGGCCATGAGCCGCGCGTAGGGGTGCGGGTACCAGTTGGCGCCCAGCGTCCAGGCCGAGTACTCGCCCGCGGTCGACACCCCCGAGACCTCCGTCAGGTCGGCGCTGTCGTAGCGCACCGCCAGCTCCAGCGCCCCCATCCCGCCCTGGGTGACGGGACGCTTGACCTTGATGCGCCCGAACTCGCCGTCCGCGGCGTTGTAGCGGCGGGATTCGCCCGTCGGGAACCAGCTGGCGAAAACGTACCAGGCGCGAACGTCGTCCTCGACGTCGCCGAAGCGCTCGACCCGGGCGTTGGCCCACTCGCCCTGCAGCGAGAGGTTCCCCCGGACCACGGCGCCTTCGAGGCCCACCTGGGTGTCGCGCACGCCGACGCTCCCCGTGGTCACATAGCGCGAGCCGAAGTTGGTGTTGTTGCGCGCCCCATAGCTGAAGTTGGCCTGGTCGGCGCGGTCCCGGCGCCGGACCCAGGCGCCCAGGTGGACCTTCGTCGTGTCGGTCACGACCGGCGCGTAGGCGACCCGCGCCCCGTAGGCGTACTGCTCCTCCGAGCCGGTCGGACGGCCGGACGGGACCTCGGGATTGTTGATGTTGTCGCCCGAGACGAAGACCGCCGCGGACCAGTTCTCGCCGCCGACGCGGGCCTGGGCGTTCAGGGTGCGGCCCACGCCCAGCACGTCGGCGAACGCGCCGCGCTCCATGAAGGTGATGTAGCGCGAGGAGGTGAGGTTCTCGAGCGAGACCGTCTTGAACTGGCCCACCGTGAAGGCCGCGCCGTCCGTGGGGCTGTATTCGACGTAGAGGTCCTCCCAGTCGACGGCGCCGTCCTCCTTGATGTCGACCTCCGCCACGTAGGACCAGTGCTCGCCGTAGCCGCCCTGGACGCCCAGCCGGGCGGTCCGCATGCGGGTGTCCTTGAGGTCGACCGGGGACAGGGTCTCGCGATCGACCTCCTGCCAGACCTGGTCGAGGTAGATCCGCCCGCGCGGCTTGATCGTGAAGTCGCCGAACTCGAATTCGGGCGCGCCCTTGAACTCGCGCGGCGCGTCCTGCGCCTGGGCCCCGCCTGCGGCGGCCAGGGCCAGCAGGGCGGCCGCCCCGGCTCCGCCGATCACGGCGCTCTTGGTCTTCATCTGGCGTGGTCCCGTTGCTCTGGTTGTCCGGACGAGGCGCGGATTACGGGTCTTCCGTGACGCCCCGGCCAAGGTTCGACGACAATTGAATGGCGGTTCGATGACAGGGCGATGACAGCCGACGGTGGCGGCGCGCCGTCCGCCGGTGTAGAGGCCTCTTTCCTCCGTACACGGCGCTAACGCCGGTCGCCCGAAGGGTCCCCGATGCTGAGCTGGTTCAACGCGATCATGCCGAAAGAGGCGGCGTTTTTCGACATGTTCGAGCGGCATGCCCGCGTCACCTGCGCCGGGGCGCGGGCGCTGCGCGAGCTGCTGAACGGCGGCGAGCGGGTCCCGGAGCTCTGCGCCGAGGTCGCCCGCCAGGAGGAGGCGGCCGACGAGGTCACCCGCGAGGTGATGCTGGCGGTGCGGCGGACGTTCATCACGCCCTTCGACCGCAGCGACATCCGCAACCTGATCGGGTCGATGGACGATGCGGTCGACCAGATGCACAAGACCGCCAAGGCCGTGACGCTGTTCGACGTGCGCGCGTTCGAGCCCGACATGGTGCGGCTGGGCGACATCATCGTCCGCTGCTCGGACCTGACCGCCCAGGCCGTCCCGCTGCTTCGGCAGATGAAGGCCAACGCCGGCCTGCTGAACAGCCTGACCGAGGAGGTCACCCGGCTGGAGGAGGATTCCGACCACCTCTACGACGACGGCATGCGCGCCCTCTACCGCGGCCCGGCGCGCGAGGATCCGATGGCGTTCATCGTCGGCGCCGAGATCTACGACCACCTCGAGAAGGTGGTCGACCGCCTGGAGGACGTCGCCAATCGGATCAGCGGCGTGCTGATCGAGCACCTCTAGGAGGCCCGCGCGCGTGGACATCGGCGGCATGAGCCTCATCCTGATCTTCCTGATCGGGGTCGCGCTCCTATTCGACTTCCTGAACGGCCTGCACGACGCGGCCAACTCGATCGCCACCATCGTCTCGACGCGGGTGCTGCCGGCCCGCTGGGCGGTGATCTGGGCGGCGTTCTTCAACTTCATCGCCTTCCTGTTCTTCGGCCTGCACGTGGCCAACACCATCGGCAAGGGGATCATCGCCCCCGACGTGATCTCGGACGCGGTGATCTTCGGAGCGCTGGGCGGGGCGATCTTCTGGAACGTGTTCACCTGGCTGATCGGCATCCCTTCCTCCAGCTCGCACGCCCTGATCGGCGGCCTGCTGGGCGCGGGCATCGCCAAGGCGGGTCTCGATCCGATCGTCTGGGCGGGGGTGTGGAAGACCGTCTCGGGCATCGTCATCTCGCCCGCCCTGGGCTTCAGCCTGGCCCTCGTCCTGGTGCTGCTGGCCTCCTGGGCCTTCGTGAAGGCCACCCCGCCGCTGGCGGACAGCGTCTTCCGCAAGCTGCAGTTCGTCTCGGCCGCCCTGTTCTCGCTGGGCCACGGGGGCAACGACGCCCAGAAGACCATGGGCATCATCGCCGTGCTGCTCTACTCCCACGGCCACCTGGGGGCGGAGTTCCACGTCCCCTTCTGGGTGGTCATCACCTGCCAGGCGGCGCTGGGCCTTGGCACCCTCTTCGGCGGCTGGCGGATCGTGCACACGATGGGATCGCGGATCACCCGCCTTACGCCCCAGCAGGGCTTCTGCGCCGAGACCGGCGGCGCCATCGCCCTGTTCTTCTTCACCAACCTGGGCATCCCGGTTTCCACCACCCACACCATCACCGGCTCGATCGTCGGCGTCGGCGCGGCCCGGCGCATGTCGGCCGTGCGCTGGGGCGTGGCCAAGAGCATCGTCTGGGCCTGGGTCGTGACGATCCCCATGGCCGGCCTGACCGGGGCGCTGTTCTACTGGGCGGCCCGTCTCCTCGATCGGGCGTTCAGCTAGGATGGCCAAGGACAAGGACCGGCTGCGGCCCGAACCCGATCGCGAGCCCAAGACGCAGTACGCGGCCCTGCCGTGGCGGCGGACCGGCGAGGCGGTGGAGGTGATGCTGATCACCTCGCGCGAGACCCGCCGGTGGGTGATTCCCAAAGGCTGGCCGATCAAGAAGCTGAAGCCCGACGCCTCGGCCGCCCAGGAGGCCTTCGAGGAGGCCGGCGTCACCGGCCGCACCCGCGGCAAGGCGATCGGGCTCTACCACTACGACAAGCGCCTGCGCAGCGGCCGCACCCAGCACGTGCGGGTGTTCGTCTACGGCCTGGAGGTGGCCGAGGTGCGGGACGAATGGCCCGAGATGGCCGAGCGCGAGCGCCGCTGGACGAGCCCTGCCGAGGCCGCCGAGCTGGTGGACGAGAAGGAGCTGAAGAAGCTCCTCGCCGCCTTCCAGCCCTAGAAGCCCGCTAGAGCCCCCTAGAGCAGCCGGCTGCGCATCGCCTGCGAGAGCAGGTCGATCAGGCTGACCGCCACGATGATCACCACGATGATCGCCGCGAGCTGGGCGTAGGCGAAGCCGTTCAGGGCGTCGAACAGCAGCTGACCGATGCCGCCGGCGCCGATCAGGCCCAGCACGGTGGCCGACCGCGAGTTCGATTCGAAGCGGTAGAGGGCGTAGCTGGTCCACAGCGGCGCCACCTGCGGGATGATGCCCCAGATGACCTCCTGCAGCGGCGTCGCGCCCGTGGCGCGCACGCCTTCGACCGGGCCCTTGTCGATCGCCTCGACCGCCTCGGAGAACAGCTTGGCGAGCACCGCGCCGGTGTTGACGGTCAGCGCCATGACGCCGGCGAAGGGGCCAAGGCCCACGGCCACCAGGAACAGCGTGCCCAGCACCAGGTCCGGGACCGAGCGCAGCAGGTTCATCAGGAGGCGCATCGGCTGCTGCAGCCAGATCGGCGAGACGTTGCGCGCGCAGGCCAGGCCGAAGGGGATCGCCAGGACCACCGCCAGCACCGTGCCCCAGATGGCGATCTGGACCGTCAGCCACATCTTCGAGACGTAGAGCTTCCAGTCGGTGAAGTCGGGCCGCAGGAACTCGCGGCCGAACTGGCGCATGTTCTCGGAGTTGGTGAACAGCTTCGAGAAGTTGCTCATCTCGACCGGGCCGAAGCTGATCAGCAGCAGCAGGATGACGCCGCCCCAGACCAGGAAGTCGGGGCCGCGCTGCATCAGCGTGCGGGTCGGGGGCGCGGGAACGTCCGCGGCGGCGTGGCTCATCAGACGGCGGGCTCCCGGGCGCGCTTCTGGGCCGCGTCGGCCCGCACCTTGTCGAACTCGGCCTGCGCCTTGCGGATGCGGCCGGCGTCGCCCGAGCGGCGGGCGTCGGCCAGCGCCTCGGCGGCCTCCATCTCGCGGATCGGGTCGAGGTAGGAATTGTCGGCCGGACGGAAGCCGCCGTACTTCAGGCCCTCCAGGACCTTGCGCTGCTTCTCGGCGACCTCGTCGGTTCCCGTGCCGTAGGTCAGGAAGAACTGGCGGATCTTCTCCTTCACCGCCGGATCGAGGTCCTTGCGCACCAGGATCGAGGATTCCGGGATCGGCGGCGAGCGCCAGATGATCTCGATCCGCTGGAACAGCTCGGGATTGTCGCGCTCGTAGAACTGCAGGCCGATGGTGTTGTTGGTCGCCACGTCCGTCAGGCCGTTGGCCACGGCCATGAAGTTCGACTGGTGGTTGGCGGCGCGGACCGCCTTGAAGCACTTGGCCGGGTCGATGTTGTTGGGCGTGAAGAGGTAGGCCTTCGGCGCCAGCGTGCCCGTGGTGGACTTGGCGTCGCCGATGCCCAGCGCCAGGGTGCGGTCGCACTTCAGCACGTCCTCGAGGGTGACGCCGCTGCCCTTCCGGACGATCAGCACCGACTGGTACGAGCCCTCGCCGCTGGCGTCGACCACGCGGCCGATCACCTCGCCGTCGGCCCGGCGGGTGGCCTCCAGCGCCGGCAGGGCCGAGAACCAGCCGACCTGCGCCTGGTTGAAGCGCATGGCTTCGATCATCGAGGTGTAGTTCGAGATGAAGTAGGGCTTCACCTTCACGCCGATCTGCCGGGACATGTCGTCCAGCAGCGGCTGCCACAGGGGCTGCATCGACTGCTGCCCCTCGGCGGGGGTGATGGCGAAGTTCAGCTCCTTGGGCGTCCCGCCCGAGGCGGCCGTCTCCCCGCCGTCGCCGCAGGCGGCGAGGCCGAGGGTGGCGGCGATCAGGGCCAGGCCCAGGATGCGGCGGCGGATCATTGGGGCGCTCCTTCCCAGAAGACGTCCTCGAACTCGGGCCCGTAGATGTCGATGAGCTGTTCGCGGCGCAGGCCCTCGGCCGGGCCATCGTAGACGATCTTGCCCGCTTTCAGGGCGACCACCCGCTCGCAGTAGCGCAGGGCGTAGTCCACCTGGTGCAGGGTCACGACGACGGTGAGGCCGTCCGTCGCGTTGAGTTCCTTGAGGATTTCCATCACCCGGCGGGCCGAGACCGGGTCGAGGCTGGCGACCGGCTCGTCGGCGAGGATCACCTTGGCCTTCTGGACCAGCGCGCGGGCGATGGCGCCGCGCTGCTGCTGGCCGCCCGACAGCGTATTGGCCCGCTGGGCGGCGTAATCGGACACCCCGACGCGCTGCAGCGAGGCCATCACGGCGTGCTTGGTCTCGGCCGGCCACAGGCCCAGCACGCCGCGCCACATCGGGATCCGCCCCAGCGAGCCCAGGGCGACGTTGGTGAACAGCGACAACCGGCCGACCAGATTGAACTGCTGGAAGATCATGCCGATGCGGGTGCGCGCCTTGCGCACGCCCGAGCCGATCCGGCCGTTCTCCTGCACCGGCGCGCCGAAGGCCTCGATACGGCCCTCGCCAGCGTCGATGGTCTGCAGCGCGCTGATCGAGCGCAGCAGGGTGGACTTGCCCGAGCCCGACGGCCCGATCAGCGCGATCATCTCGCCCTTGCGGACCTCGAGCGACACCGCGTCGAGGGCCCGGCGCGAGCCGAAGGTCTTGGAGGCGTTCCGTACGGACAGAACGGCGGCGTCGGACATGGGGGGCGGCGCTTTCCCGGTCAGGCACGATCAGGCAGGGCGTGGGCGGTGAAGGCCGTCCTGCGGGGGGCTACATGGCACGCCGCCGTGGCCCGGGTCCAGATGCCGGCGCGCGTGAAGGCGCCGCAGGCGTCCGGATGGAACTCGCCATGAAACTCTGGCGTGCGGGGCCAGCAGAACGCGCCCGACGGGCGGCGGCCCCTCCCCGAACGACCTGCGGGGGCGCCGTCTTCTCCTTGAGAATACTGTCCCCGCGGCGACACACCGCCAGGGTTAAATACCGATGTTCGGTATAGTGACGGGACGTCGCAGGATCTTGTCCCTTTACATCGCGGTCGGGAGACCCTATTTGCGCGGCTTCCGGCGGACCCGATGTCCTAACAAGCGCTGCTAACGCCGGTCTGGGTTCAACAATCCGTTGGGGGTTGCGTGAGGTGCACACGTACCATACGCCCCTGGACCTGGTCCGCGAGCGGTCCCCGGAACGTCCTGTCGCACTTGCGCGACCGGACGCGGTGGCCGTAGCGGCGCGCTGGTTCCAGGACAATTTTCAAGGCGACGTTTTCTACGCTGTGAAGGCGAACCCTTCGCCGTGGGTCATCGAGACCCTGGTGAAGAGCGGCGTGAACTCGTTCGACGTGGCCTCGGTCCCCGAGATCGAGCTGGTGTCGGCGCATGCGCCGGGCGCCCGGATGGCGTTCATGCATCCGGTGAAGAGCCGGCGTGCGATCGCCCAGGCCTACTTCGACCACGGCGTGAAGACCTTCGCCCTCGACACCCATGAGGAGCTGCAGAAGATCCTCGAGGCCACCGGCGGGGCCGACGACCTGTCGCTGATCGTCCGCCTGGGCGTGTCGGCGGAAGGCGCGTCCTATTCGCTGGCCGGCAAGTTCGGGGTCGATGCGTGGGAAGCCCCCTCGCTCCTGCTGGCCGCCCGCCGGGCGACCCAGGACCGCATGGGCGTGTCGTTCCACGTGGGCAGCCAGTGCATGCGGCCGACGGCCTACCAGGCCGCCATGGCCCAGGCGAACCGCGCCATCGTGCGCGCCGGCGTCCTGGTCGATGTCGTGGACGTGGGCGGCGGGTTCCCGTCGGTCTACCCGGGCATGATGCCGCCCGACATGGCCGACTACACGGACTCGATCCACCGCGGCTTCGCCGAGATGAGCGTGCACGAGGACACCGAGCTGTGGGCCGAGCCGGGCCGCGGGCTGGTGGCCGAGGCGACCTCGCTGCTCACCAAGGTCGAGCTGCGCAAGGGCGACGCCCTTTACCTCAACGATGGCAGCTACGGCTCGCTGTTCGACGCCGCGCACATGAAGTGGCCCTTCCCGGTCAAGCTGTACCGGGGCGAGGGCGAGGCGGCGCACGAGGTGGAAGGCCCGCTGAAGCCGTACCGCTTCTATGGTCCGACCTGCGATTCCATCGACCACATGCCCGGTCCCTTCTGGCTGCCCGAGGACATCCGCGAGGGCGACTACGTCGAGATCGGCATGCTGGGCGCCTACGGGATCGCCATGAGCACCCGCTTCAACGGCTTCGGCGACGCCGAGACGGTCGCCGTTGGGGACGCGCCGATGGCCTCCATGTTCGGCCTGGCCGGCCGCTCCATCCGCCTGCCGCGCGAGCGCCAGGAGGACGAGCGCAAGGTCGTGCGCCTGTCGCGTCCCAAGGGCGCGGCCGGCAAGAGGGGCCGCAAGCGGTAACAACCCGCGGGCTTGAAGTGTTATAGGCGCGGCCGGTCGCTCCGTCCCGGTCGCGCCTTTCGTTTTCACGACGGGCGATCACCTTCAGAAGGGAACTTCCGACGATGAACGCTCCCGTTCAGAACACGAACCGCAAGGCCGAGCTGCTGGCCAACACCGTCGAGCACGTGGCGATCGATCAGTACGACGCCCGGCCGATCATCGATTCCATGCGCAAGATGAGCTTCACGAGCCGCGACACGGCCCGTGCGGCCGACATCTGGCAGATGAGCCTGGAGGACGCCGACTGCTCCACCTGGCTGACGCTGGCGGGCTCGACCTCGGCCGGCGGCTGCATGCACATCTACCGTGACATGGTGAAGTTCGGGATGATCGATGCGATCGTCGCGACCGGCGCGTCGATCGTCGACATGGATTTCTTCGAGGCCCTAGGCTTCAAGCACTACCAGGCCCAGTCCAACGTCGACGACCGCGACCTGCGCGACCTCTACATCGACCGGATCTACGACACCTACATCGACGAGGAAGAGCTGCAGGCGTGCGACGCGACGATCTACGAGATCGCCAACGCGCTCGAGCCGCGCCCCTATTCCAGCCGCGAGTTCATCTACGAGATGGGCAAGTGGCTGGCGGCCGGTAACGCCAAGAAGCCCGACAGCCTGATCGAGGTGGCCTACCGCGAGGGCGTGCCGATCTTCTGCCCGGCGTTCGTGGACTCCTCGGCCGGCTTTGGCCTCGTCAAGCACCAGGTCGAGCGGATGAAGGCGGGCAAGCCCTACCTCACCATCGACGCGGTGGCCGACTTCCGCGAGCTGACCGAGATCAAGCTGAAGGCCGGCGCCACGGGCCTGTTCATGGTCGGCGGCGGCGTGCCGAAGAACTTCGCGCAGGACACCGTGGTCTGCGCCGAGATCCTCGGCCACGAGGTCGACATGCACAAATACGCCATCCAGATCACGGTGGCCGACGTGCGTGACGGCGCCTGCTCGTCCTCGACCCTCAAGGAGGCCTGCTCCTGGGGCAAGGTGGACGTGACCTGGGAGCAGATGGTGTTCGCGGAAGCCACCACGGTGGTGCCGCTGATCGCCTCCAACGCCTGGCACCTGGGCGCCTGGAAGACCCGCCAGCGCCGCCGCTGGAACGACCTCTTCCAGAAGTAGACGATGAGGGCCCCGGAGCGATCCGGGGCCTTTTTCCTGGGACTCAGCCCCCGGCGGAGGAGATCGAGAGCAGGTTGCCGTCGGGGTCCTTGAACCAGGCGACCTGGGCCGCCCCGCCGGGCACGGTCCAGATTCCGTCGGCCCCCTGGTCCGCCCCCAGGAAGTCGTAGCGTTCGAACGTCACGCCACGGTCCGCGAGCGCGGCGGCGACCTCGCGCACGTCGGCGACCTCCCAGCCGAAGACGGTGTTCCGGGGCGGATGCACCTCGGGCAGGCGGGTGATCCGCACGGTGACCCCGCCGGAGCGGACGACGAGCGCGTAGTCGTCCTGCCGCACGAACTCCAGGCCCAGCACGCCGACGTAGAACGCCCGGGCCCGCTCGTAGTCGGTCGTGGCGATGAAGCCGACCGGTCGCTCGCCCCCCAGCATCGCAGCCTCCCTATCTGTTGCCGCCGATCAGGTCGCCGAAGCCGCCCAGGACCGAGCCCTCGCCGCGGTTCTGACCGCCGTAGCCGCCCGCCGCGGCCATCATCCGGCCCGCGAGCCTGGAGAACGGCAGCGACTGCACCCAGACCTTGCCCGGCCCGCGGAGCCTGGCGAAGAACAGCCCCTCGCCGCCGAAGAAGACGCTCTTCACCCCGCCCGCCATGACGAGGTCGAAGTCCACCGAGGGTGTGTAGGCGGCCAGGCACCCGGTATCGACGTGGATCTCCTGGCCGGCGGCGAGCTCGCGCTCGACCACCGTGCCGCCCATCTGGACGAACACCCAGCCATCGCCCTCCAGGCGCTGCATGATGAAGCCCTCGCCGCCGAACAGGCCGGTCATCACGCGCCGCTGGAACTGCACGCCGATCGAGACGCCCCGGGCGGCGGCGAGGAAGCTGTCCTTCTGGCAGATCAGCGTCCCGCCGACCTCGGCGAGGTTCAGCGGCAGGATCGCGCCCGGCGTGGGCGAGGCGAACGCCACCCGGGCCTTGCCCTGGCCCTGGTGCGTGAAGACCGTGGTGAACAGGCTCTCGCCGGTGATCAGGCGCTTGCCGGCGCCCAGCAGCTTGCCCATGAAGCCGCCGCCCTGGCCGCCCGAGCCGTCGCCGAACACCGTGGTCATCTCGACGCTGGCGTCCTTCCAGACCAGCGCTCCCGCCTCGGCCACGGCGCTCTCGCCGGGATCGAGCTCGATCTCGACGAACTGCAGCTCCTGGCCCTTGATCTCGAAATCGACCTCGTCAGCGACGTTGGGGTTGCGGTGATGGCTCCAGGGGCTCTGCGACATGGGCTCCAAACTCCGAAGGTCAGGCGCGCACTCTAGCGAGGCGCGGGGTCGTGGCCTATGCCTCAGATCCCCGCGTACCACGCATAGCCGCGGTCCTCCCAGAACCCGCCCTGGCCGCCGCCGATGTGGGCGAAGTCCTCCACGACCTCGATGCGCATGACGTACTTGGCGTGCTTGTAGCCGAGCTGGCGCTCGACCCGCAGGCGCAGCGGCGCGCCGTGGCGCACGGGCAGGGGCGCGTCGTTCATCTCGTAGGCGAGGATGGTCTGCGGGTGGTAGGCGTCGATCAGATCGATGCTCTCGTAGTAGCGCCCGCCCGGCCCGCCGCCGAGGTTGTCGGCGCAGTGGAAGACCACGTAGCGGGCGTTGGGCTTCAGCCCGGCGCGGTCCAGCAGCGGCCCCAGGCGCGCGCCCGTCCACTTGCCGATCGACGACCAGCCCTCCACGCAGTCGTGGCGGGTGATCTGGGTGCGCGCGGGCTGGTCCCGCAGCTCGGCCAGCGACAGCGACAGCGGCCGCTCCACGAGGCCGCCCACCGCCAGGCGGTAACCGGCGAAGCCGCCCGCCTTCTGGGCCAGGTACTCGGGATCGTCGGGGTCGATCGAGCCGTTGGCGCGGAAGTCGGCGGAGATGTCCGCGGGGGCGAACTCGCGGGCCAGGGCCTTGCGGTCCATGACCAGGCGCTGGGCGCGCAGGGTCAGCCCCTCGGCGCTCTCCAGCACGCGCGTGACGCCTGGGTTCTCGTTCAGCCGGTCGCAGGCGCTGGCCCACAGACCGGCCATGGCGGCGCCCGCGCCCTTCAGCCAGCCGCGGCGATGGGTGCTCATGGGCGGGCCTCCGGAAGCTCGACGGCGTAGCGGCCGGTGATCATCGACCGGATGTTGTTCCAGGCCCCCGAGGCCACGACCATCGCCAGGTGGACGACGACGAACAGGACGATCAGGCCGGCGCAGATGAAATGCACGCTGCGGGCGCCCTGGCGACCGCCGAACAGGTCGATCAGCCACGGGACGGCGGCGTTGAACCCCGGCGACATGCAGAGGCCGGTCACCACCATCAGCGGGAGCAGCACCAGGGCCACGACGAGATACGAGCCCTTCTGCAGCACGTTGTAGGTCCGCGCCGCCTCGCCCTTCGGAAACCGCAGCCGCGCATGGTCGGCGATCTCGCGAAGGACGTGGCGCGGCGAAAGCTGCGCCCGGGTCGGCAGCAGGTCGCGGCGGATATGGCCGCCGAGGAGGCCGAAGGCCACGTAGACCAGGCCGTTGATGGCGAAGAGCCAGGCGAAGAAGAAGTGCCAGCGCCGGCCGCTCGCCAGATCCCGGTAGCTGGGAATGGTCGCCCAGCCGGGGAAGGCCTGGTTGCGCCGGTCGCCCTCAACGCCGGTCCAGCCGAGGACGCCGGTGGTGTCGAACCGCGCCTGCCCCAGCGTGGTGATCCCCCGCGGGCCGTCGGCGGTCTCGTACAGGCGGATCGAGAGCCACGGGTCGGCGAAGGTCGAGGCGTGGCCCCAGTAGAGGGCCGGATGGGCGTTGAAGATCTGCAGTCCGCTCATCAGCAGCAGGCCGAGGGCCAGGACGTTGATCCAGTGCGTTGTCCGGGTCGCCAGGCTGTGGCGCCGGATCAGCATCCGCCCCGGGCGCGGCTTGTCGGCCATCGCGCTTGCTCCTCCCGCGGGGCTGAGTCTGCCACACCGATCCTACGGCGGCGAGGCCGGCGCGGACGCACGGCGGGCGGAACGCGAGCCCCCTGCCGGGCTTTCCTCTCCGACGTTCCAGACACGAGAGGAGACCGCCATGGCCGGCGACGACAAGATCCAGAGCGAAGGCCGCAAGGACAACGCCGCCCAGCCGCTGAACGCCGCCGACGACAAGGGCGGGCCCGAGCGCTATCCCGCCGTTCGGCAGGACGACGCCATCGAGGGCGAGGCGCGCAGCTTCGAGTCCACCGGCAATCCCGAACCGCGCCAGGGGGCGGGCGACTCCACCGTGCCCCCCTCGGCCAACGAGGGCCGCCTCGGCCCCGGCGCGGACCCGGCCGAAGGCAAGCGGCGCTAGCCCGCGGTCACGGCGCTCCGTAATCTCCCCAGCGAACGGGGAGGAACGGGCGTTGGGCGGACAGGGCGTGGAAGTGTGGCGGGGCGGCGTGGCCGCGTGGGAATGCGACCACATGGGCCACCTGAACGTCGGCTTCTATGTGAGCAAGTCCATGGAGGCCCTGGCGGGTCTGGCCGCCGAGCTGGGGATGCCGCACGCCTTCGCCCCGCGCACGCCGTCCACCCTGATCGTGCGCGAGCAGCACATCCGCTTCCTGAAGGAGGCGCATCCCGGCGCGGCGCTGCACATGACCGGCGGGGTGGTGGAGATCGGAGACGACACGGCGCGGCTGCTGCTCCTGATGCACCATCAGGACGGGGCGCTGGCGGCCAGCTTCCAGACGCTGGTGGCGCACGCCACCGCCGCCGACGGCCGGCCTTTCCCGTGGCCTGAGCGGGTGCGCGCCCGGGCGGAGGCGCTGCGGATGGACGTGCCTGCGGCCGCGGCGCCCAAATCGATCTCCCTGGATCCGGTGGTGACGTCGGCCAGCCTGGCCCGGGCCGAGGCGCTGGGCCTGAAGCGCACGGCCCTGGGCGCGGTCGGCGCGGGTGACTGCGACGTCTTCGGCCGGATGCGGACCGAGCTGATGATGGCGCGCATCTCGGACGGCATTCCGCACTTCTTCGAGGGCCGGCGGCCCGGTGCGGGGCCGGGCGCAGGGGACGAGCGGCGCATCGGCGGGGCGGCGCTGGAGTACCGGCTGGTGCACCACGACTGGCCGCGGGCGGGCGACCGCGTGGAGCTTCGATCCGGATCGGCGGGCGGCGACGCCCGCTTCCGGCGGCTGGTGCACTGGCTGCTGGACCCGGAGACGGGCCGGCCCTGGGGCAGCGCCGAGGCGATCGCCGTCTCATTCGACCTCGACACCCGCAAGATCGTCGCCCTCTCCGACGAGGAGCTGGCCCGGGTCGAGGCGGCGGCCGTGAGGGGCCTTACGCTGTAGCCGCCAGCAGCTCGCGCGCCCGCTCGGGGCGCTCCATCGGCAGGAAGTGGGTCGTGCCAGGCTCGACCTCGATGGTGACCCGGCCGCTCGCCAGGAGCTCGGCCTCGTGGCCCTCCAGCCGGGCGGTCGAGCCCTCGGCGGCCTTCAGGATGCGGATCGGGCAGCGGCTGGCGCGGAAGGCCGCCCAGGGGTCGTAGTTGTGCATCTTGAAGTTCGAGGCCTCCCACTCGGGCGTGCACGCCAGCACGACCTCGCCGTCCGCCTCGCGGAAGCCCGCCTCCACGTAGTCGGCCAGCTGTTCCGGCCGCCAGGTGCGGAAGGCGCCGCGGCCAAGATAGGCGTCCATGGCCGCGGCCTTGCTCGGGAAGCGCGCGCGCCGGCGCAGGGCGCCCTGCACCAGAGGCGATTCGGCGATGTCGGGATTGTCCTGCGAGCGGCCGGCCAGCATGCCCGGCGAGAAGATCACCGGGTCGAACAGCACCAGCGCCTTCGCCCGCTGCGGCTCGGCGGCCGCGGCCAGCAGGCTGGACGTGCCGCCCATGGAGTGGCCGGCCAGAGTCACCGGCCCCTCGGCCACGGCGGCGAGGAAGGCCAGCAGGTCGTCGCGGAACTCGTTCCAGCCCTCGCGATGGACGGGATCGGCCGGCAGCGTCGAGGCGCCGTGCCCGCGCAGGTCGATCGCCAGGATCCGGAGCCGGTCCGCCAGGGGCGCCAGGATCGTCCGGTAGGTCCGGGCGTTGAAGCCGTTGGCGTGGGAGAAGACGATGTCCACCGGCCGGTCCTTGGGCCCGAAGTCCAGGAACGCCATCTCCCCGCCGCGGTCCGGCAGCGGCATGCGACCCGCGCGGGGCTCGTCGATCACCTGCATCGGACCCATATAACCGCTGTTCAGGTCCGGAGAAGCCATGAAGCTCGCCACCATCGGCTATGAGGCCGCGCCCCAGGCCGCCGTGATCCGGAAGCTGCAGGACGCCGGGATCGAGGTGGTGATCGACGTGCGCGCCGTCGCCGCCTCGCGCCGGGCCGGCTTCTCCAAGGGCCTGCTGTCGGCCAGCCTCGAGGACGCAGGCGTCGACTACGTCCACCTGCGGGCGCTGGGCACGCCCAAGCCCGGCCGCGAGGCCGCCCGGAAGGGCCGCACCGCCGAGATGCGGGCGATCTTCGAGGAGCACCTGAAGGAGCCCCAGGCCCAGCTGCAGCTCGCCCAGGCCGTGGAGATCGCCAGGGACCGCAAGGCCGCCCTGCTCTGCTTCTGCGCCGAGGCCCGCGGCTGCCACCGCCGGATCGTGGCCGAACGGATGTGCGAAGCCCTCCCCTTCGAGGTGGAGGACCTCTAGCCGCTTGGCTTCCCGCGGGTCACGGGCCGATGATGGCGCCGCGCAAGGAGGACGCCATGAACGCCCCAGTCTCGGCCATCGACGTGACCACCACCGAGTGGACCTGCTTCGACGTCACGATCGAGGACAAGGTCGCCCACATCCGGCTGAAGCGGCCCGAGGCGCTGAACACCATGGTGCGGGCGTTCTGGAACGAGCTGCCGCAGATCGTGCGCGACATCAACGACAACGCGCGGGCCCGCTGCATCGTGATCTCGTCCACCGGCAAGCACTTCTGCGCCGGCATGGACCTGGCGGTGTTCCAGGGCGGCGGCTCGACCTCGGCTCCGGCGTCGCAGGACAAGCACGTCAACGCCGAGGCCATGCGCTACCACGTCCGCCTGCTGCAGGACTCCTTCTCCTGCCTCGACCAGGCCCGCATCCCGGTGATCGCGGCGATCCAGGGCGGGTGCATCGGCGGGGCGGTCGACATGACCAGCGCCTGCGACATCCGCTACTGCACCGCCGACGCCTTCTTCGTGATCCAGGAGATCAACATCGGCATGACCGCCGACGTCGGGACCTTCCCGCGGCTGTGCAAGCTGATCCCCGAGGGCTGGGTGCGCGAGCTGGCCTACACCGGCCGCAGGCTGCCGGCCCAGAAGGCGCGCGAGATCGGCCTCGTCAACGAGGTGTTCGACACCCACGAGCAACTGCTGGAGCACGCGCTCGGCACGGCCCGGGAGATCGCGTCCAAGGCGCCGCTGGCGGTGACCGGCTCGAAGGTGATGATCAACTACGCCCGCGACCACTCCATCGCCGACGCCCTGGACTACATCGCGGTCTGGCAGACGGGGATGTTCTCGGGGCCGCACATGGCCGAGGCGTTCAAGGCCAAGGCCGAGAAGCGCGAGGCCGACTTCCCGGACCTCGCCCCGCTCCGCAAGGAGATGTGACGCCGCCCGCGGCGGCTAGACTTCCATCTCGGCGGCGCTGAGGTCGCAGCCGGCCATCAGCGCGCCCTGCATGTCCGCTTCCAGCAGGCGGGCCTTGTGGGCGTGCGCACCGCGCATGTCGGCCTGCTTCAGGCCCGCGCGGGTCAGATCGGTGCGGACGAACCGGCCGGGGGCGATCATCAGCGGGCCCATCTTGGCGCCGCGCAGGTCGGCGCGGGTGAGCTGGGCGTCCATCAGCCGGGCCCCCCGCAGATCGGCCTCGCGCAGGATCGCCCCGCGGAAGTCGCAGCCGGTCAGGTCGGCGCCCTGCAGCTGGGCGCCCTCCAGGTCCATGCCGAAGAAGATCGAGCGCGGCGCCGACAGCGCCGTCAGCTTGCGGCGGCGCAGGCTCTTGAGCGGCCGGAAGTCCACCTGCTCCAGCTTCATGACCGCGCCGCGGGCGCCGTCGCTGTCGCAGTAGGCCTCGTGGTCCGCCAGCACCTCTTCCAGCGACCG
>Ga0268287_100156_pt1 | contig 44765 bp, 42 predicted proteins | sample MetcocultureR3M_FD_191348 | JGI IMG/M metagenome (GOLD analysis project Ga0268287, IMG submission 191348) | Soil microbial communities from Anza Borrego Desert, Southern California, United States - Methanotrophic co-culture R3-M | ecosystem: Environmental > Terrestrial > Soil > Desert | place... | reverse complement strand
CCCCGCTCTATGGCTGGGGGCCGAAAGGCAAGCGCCTACGTGGCTTTGCTCCGCATGGGCATTGGCGCACTCTAACATTTCTGGGGGCGTTGCGCTGCGATCGGCTCACCGCTCCTTGCGTCTTCGATGGAAGAAACCAGAGGCAGGATTTTTGCTCGCACGATGCTGACGACCGGGACGGACTCTTCGACAGCTTCGTGTCCAGCCTCGTCGTTGCAACTTTGAAGGATCAGCAGGACGATCAAAAGGGCGGGCCACGATCGGGGGGTAAACGGGGCATGAAAGCGTTCCTAAAAAGCTGTTCTGCATGGATCGAAGGCTGTTGCGGCTCGCGCGATCGTTGCCGGATGACGCCGACGGGTCTGCGATTTCGCCTTCAGATACTCTGGTCGTCGGGACGCAACATCCAACGATCCCGCCAAGATGTTTCTCGAACCGTCCAATCGGCCTGTGGAGTGGCGTGTACGCATGGTTGCTGCTGACAGCCGTGTGCTTGCTGCGGTGACACAAGGTAGGTCCGGCGGTCGGCAGGTGGCAGGATCGCGGTATTTGTTGGCTGGTCTGCGGGAGCGGTCGGCCTGCGGTCCGTGATATGGGTAACGGCGTCAGTTATTGCCCGTGGACCTGCCTGTTGACCGAATAGCATGTCGGCATCCGGCGGCTCGGGGCATCTCGCAAAATCAACGAAAGGAAAAACGATGCTTCTGGATGATTCCCGTTTTCCCCTTGTCTTCCTGCGCGAGCACGAAGAAGAAGGCTCGTCCCTTGAGGAGGTGCTCGGCAGGAACAGTCAGCTTGAAGTCCTGCTGGATAAGCAGACACCGTTCGTACTGATTGCCGCGCATTCTGCGCACGACCATGATGACGAGACGCCGGAGGAGCGCAAGGCAAAGGCGCTGTTTTTCAAGAGGATCAAGGACCGAATGAAGAGGTATTGCCTCGGTTTAATCGTGATCGAAGGCCATTCTCCGATGAATAGCGTTGTAAGAATCGCCGCGACGACGGCAAGCAAGGCCTTGGGCTTTTCCGTCCAGTTCGCAGCCAACGAGGAGACCGCAGCCGCCAAAGGCTTGGCTCTGCTTGAAAAGAACGCTGCCTGAGCCACCTTGGCGAGTGGAGAAACACTCTCCAATAGGGACTATAATGGCTGTTCGGATCGATGAAGCTGGATTGGGACAATGTGATGGAGTTTCCACCTAAGACCGACATCGACTTCGTGGATGAGATTTCGCGCCCCGTCTTTAGCCTGCTCACGGAAGCGACCTTCGTCGGTGAAACGGAGCCTCATCGCCACAACAAGGCGCAATTGATGTACGTCATCAGCGGCGTGCTAACGGTCCAGGCGGCAAGCGGCATCTGGACCGTGCCGCCGCACTGCGCCTTATGGATACCCAGCGGCATTCCTCACGCCGGCAGGATGGATGGTCACATCAAGATCGGAAGCCTGTACATCAATCCGGCATTAGCGGCTCCCCTTGAGCAGGATTGCGGCATCTTGTTCGTTCAGCCGTTCCTGCGCGAACTCATTCTGCGCTTCGACAGCCGATCATGCCTTGTGAACATGGATTGCGATCGCGAGGCGAGGCTTGTTTCAGTTCTGCTCGACGAACTAGCCGCGGCACCACTCGAACCGATTCACCTGCCAATGCCGAACGACAGAAGGCTCCGTCGGCTGACCGAGTCCATGATCGAAAGTCCGGCGCTACGCTTCACCATCGATGAATGGGGTGCCAGAGTTGGGGCAAGCAACCGAACGCTGAGCCGGCTGTTCCAGCGTGAGACTGGGCTGTCATTCGTTCGCTGGCGCCAGCAACTGCACATCGGCCTGGCGCTGCAACGGCTTGCTCAGGGTGACTCGGTCACCAACATTGCCGGCGATCTTGGATACGAGAGCGTCAGCGCGTTCATTTCGATGTTCAGGCGAATACTCGGTACCACGCCAGCGCGTTATTTTGATCACGCGGGATCGAATGCCCTCGAGCGCGGCGATGGGAGGGCGCCTGCGCACAATCGAGACAGATCAGATGCTCAAAATGTCGATGAAGACACTGGGAACGTTTTTTCACTCAGACGGACCTCAAAATAAACTGGGTCTTGCTTCTACACCGCACGACCGACAAGCAGGCTCTTTATCACAGCCGTCCATCGGAATCTTCTTGGTTGCCGCATGCCATCTTTCCCAATTTCCTCGCCGCCTGCAGGTTCGACTCTAGCAGCCTTAGGCTGAGCAAGGAACTCGATCCGCTTCATGAATGCGACACCATCGAACCGTTTCGATGTTGTCAATGGACCGTCGCCGGATGCCTCCGCGTGGAAGAAAATCTCGAGATTGACGACTGGAATAGGGCGGATGCTACGGAGGAGATCAATCTCCGGTCGCGTCGTTATCGCAAAAGAACAATTGTCTGAACGAAGGGCATCGAAAACCTCCGGCACCGTCGATACGGCTACGGACTCATGCCCACGCTCCGCCAGTTTTGCAACAATCATTTTGGCGGCCTCCGGGGGCAGAAACACGACGATTTTCTTCGACGAAATGGCTTCCATGGACATGGCGAGTTCCTCATACAGAGAAGACGACCCTAGTCTTTGCCCGTGCAGAGTTGTGTTTGGTTTTATTTAGTTTTGTTCGAGCATCGCAGCACCCTCGCAATTGAGAGAATCTCGCGAATGAATGGCCTCGATCTCCCTCTATTATTATTCGATCTGGCAATGCGAGCGGTTGGCCCTTTCGTTCAGGCCCGTCCCTAGGAAAGCCGAAACAAAATAAAACAAAATCGAATACCGCGGGGTCGGTTCCGACTCGGGTCGCAACGACACCCTAAGAAACAGCCCGTAGGGAGCGAAACTTAACCAGGCCGGGTGGTCCTTCACATCATATGCGCTTTCCTATCCGGGTCTGGGTCGATGCTAGTGGAAGAGCTGGGACAGAAAAGCCTTGGCGCGTGAGTGCTCAGGGCTTTTGAAAAACTTTTCCGGAGGACTGGTCTCGACGATCCTGCCTGCGTCCATGAAAATGACCCGGTCTGCGACCTGTCGCGCAAAGCCCATCTCGTGGGTAACGCAGATCATCGTCATTCCGTCATTGGCCAATTCAACCATAGTATCCAGTACCTCCTTGACCATTTCTGGATCCAGTGCCGAAGTCGGCTCATCGAACAGCATGATCTTCGGGTTCATGCAGAGCGCCCGTGCGATTGCAACTCGCTGTTGCTGACCGCCGGACAATTGCCCCGGATATTTCTTGGCCTGATCCGCGATCCTTACCCTCTTGAGAAATCGCATTGCTACGTCTTCAGCTTCGTTTTTTGCCATGCCGGCGACCATCGACGGCGCCAGCGTGAGATTTTCGAGCACGGTGAGATGCGGGAAGAGATTGAAATGCTGAAACACCATGCCGACGCGGCGCCTGATCTGATTGATGCTTCTGGCGTCGTCGGTCAGTTCGACGTCATCGACGTTGAGACTTCCCTTCTGATGCGCTTCGAGCCTATTGATGCAGCGTATCAGGGTCGATTTTCCGGAACCGGATGGACCGCAAAGTACGATTTTCTCTCCCCGCCGGACTTCGAGGTCGACGTCGGTCAGCACCTGAAACTCGCCGTACCACTTGCTGACGTTCGAAAACCGCACGGTAACTTCCGTGCTGTCAGCCGGAAATGAATTCTGCGTCATAAGAGGTTCCCCTTTGTTGATGTCAATGTTCGCGGGTTGCGTAATCGCGTTCGAGGTGGCTGCTGTATTTCGACATTGCGAAACAGAACACGAAGTAGATCAGGCCGACTGTGAAATAGATCTCGATGGCAAAGCCCTGCCACATCGGATCCGAAATCGAGATCCTTCCAGCTGTCAGAAGGTCGAAGATGCCGACGATCGATACCAGCGACGTGTCCTTGAAAACGGCAATGAACGTGTTCACCAGCGGCGGGATGACTTTGACAAGTGCCTGTGGGAGGATGATCTTGCGGGTCGTCTGCCAGTAGCTCATGCCGAGCGCCGAAGCAGCTTCGTACTGTCCGCGTGGGAGGGACTGGATCCCGCTGCGAATGACTTCGGCGAGATAGGCACCGGCAAAGAGGATGATTGCGACCTGTGCTCGTAACAGCTTGTCGAAGTTCATGCCATCGGGGGCGAACAGCGGAAAAATAACGCTTGCGACGAATAGCAACGAGATCAACGGGACGCCGCGGATCAGTTCCACGTAGGCGACACACAGCCAGCGGATGGCTGGTAGTGACGACCGCCGCCCAAGGGCTACGAGGATCGCCAGAGGAAACGCGGCCGCGATGCCAACCGTTGCAAGCATCAATGTCACCGGGAGGCCGCCCCAGCTATCCGTCTGCACACGTGACAGACCCAACACGCCGCCGCTCATCAAGGTCCAGACAGACGCGAGAACCAGGAGCCAGATGAAGAAAATCTCGCGACGCCAGAATCTTTTCTGAACCGATATCGCGAAAAGGCCCATGAATAGAAGGACCGACAGAGCCGGACGCCATTGTTCATCATAGGGATAGGCGCCGAACAGTAGGAAACGATGCTTCGCGCCGATGAGCGCCCAGCAGGCGCCTTCACCCATGAGAGCGCGGCACGCCGCGCTGCCACCGTCTTGAGTTACCCAGACAGCATGCAGGATCGCCCACTCGAACGCATCCTTGAGTGCTCGGAAGATCAGCCAGGCGAGCACGATGGTGACCACTGTGGACCACCAGTTCGCGAACAGATTGGCCTTCAACCATTTCCTGCTGTTTGCGGCCAGGCTCCTGCCCGGAAGCGGACCTGAATTTGCTGCTTCAATAACGCTCATATCAACGTGCCTTCAATTGAATTGCATGGTCGTGCCAGTTCATCACCAGACTGATCGACAGGCTGACGATGAGGTATGCGGACATGATCAGCGCTATGACCTCGATGGCCTGTCCGGTCTGGTTCAGGGTGGTGTTCGCGATCGACACGGTTTCCTGATAGCCGATGGCCACCGCGAGCGAAGAGTTCTTCGTCAGGTTGACGTATTGACTGGTCAGAGGCGGCACGATGATCCGAAGCGCCTGTGGAACGACGATCTTTCTCAGGATCTGAGCGCGTGAGAGCCCGAGAGCGAATCCAGCCTCCCACTGCCCATTCCTTACCGCCAGAATGCCTGCCCTGACGATTTCGGCGATGAACGCGGCGGTGTAAGCTACAAGACCGAAGAGAAGTGCGAAAAACTCGGGCGACACATAGTAACCGCCGCGAAAGTTGAATCCGCTCAGCGCCGGGATATCGACTTCAGGAGCACCACCAGAAAAGAACAGAGCCGTAGCCAGAATGAATGCCGAAATCGAAGCAAACGTGAATTTTTTCGAGCGCGCCAAAGGCGATGCAAGTGCATTTCTAAGTGCCAGCCCGCCTGCAACGATGAGCGCAAACAAGGCAAGTCCGTGTAAAAATCCCAGGTTTATGGAAGGGAGGTAGAGGCCGCGGTTCGACAGGAATGCCCCCGGGAACGGCGACAGTGCTTCCCGTGCGGAAGGCAGGCCCTGCAGCACCGAGTACCAAAAGACTAGCTGCAGGAGCAGAGGAATGTCACGCGTAACCTCCACGTAGAAGCCCGCCAACCTCGACAGAAGCCAGTTCTTCGACAGCCTCGCGATGCCGATGGCGGTGCCGCAAATCGTGGCAAAGACAATGCCAAGCAGCGCCACTTTTGCCGTATTCACAAGGCCGACGGCAAGAGCCCGGCCATAAGTATCGGCAGGCGTATAGGCGAGGATCGCTTCTCCGATCGGAATCCCGGCCTGCCGATTCAAGAAGCCGAAGCCGGTTGCGATGCTCCGGCTTTCGAGATTGTGCCTCGTAGTGGTGACCAAAAACCAGGCGATCCCGATCACGCAGCCGACGACGAGAAGCTGGAGAAAGATCGCCCTAACCTTGAGATTGCTGAGCGTCAGCACCGAAGCGATAGCACTTGGGCGGCGTCCCGGTTGAGGCGACGGCATAATTTCTGGCGACATTGGCGTTTCCTCTTTTTCATTCCGCTTGACCTCGCGTCCAAAATGAATACATTCGACATTATTCGTTTTCAAGAGGCAAATCGATGTCATCAGATTTCAGCGCACTGGCCGAGCGGTTTCTCCAGACACGAGACGGATTGCCGGATGCGATCGCGAAGGCTCTTCGGGAGGCTGTGTTCTCGGGCATGTTTGCGCCGAACGAGCGACTGAACCAGGATGTCATCGCGCAGCACTTCGGCGTCTCTCGCGTACCCGTTAGGGAGGCGCTTGCGAAGCTGGTTTCAGAGGGGCTGGCAGTCCAGCGACTTAATAAGGGTATCCGCGTTGCACCGCTGAACAAGGACGACTTCCTCGATATCATGGAGTTTAGGGCGCTCCTCGAGCCGCAGGCGCTGCGACTATCGGCGCCGTTCCTCAAGGAGCGCGACTATGAGGAGGCGGAGGCGATCTTGGATCGTGTTCGCGCCACGGAAATCGTTCCGGAGGCTGCTTCGCTTCACTGGAACTTTCACAACCGTCTTTATATCCATGCAAAACGGCCGAGGCTGATCGCGCAGATCGAATCTCTGCAGCTTGCGATTAGCCGCTACTTCCTTCCGATCTGGCGCACCGTCGGACTTTCGGAGGAGTGGGACGACAGCCACCGCGATATCGTTACGGCTCTCAGAAATGGCGATGCCGACGAAGCTGTGCGCCTGACGTCCGATCAAATTCAACATGCCATGCATCGCATGCTGGACCAGCTACCCGAGCAAGGGAGTGAAGCCGCAGCGGATTGATGTTGAATAAGGGGAACTAAATCCAACTAAGGAGATCTAAAATGATTCGCCGAATTGCGGCAGCGCTTTCTGCTGCCTTATTGACAGCCTATGCAACCGGGGCGGCGGCCCAGAGCACGCCAACGTCTTCCATCATCGACGCCATCAAATCCCACGGCGAACTGATCTGCGGCACCGCGGGAAATATCCCTGGCTTCGCCAATGTTAGTGAAAGGGGTGAATGGAGCGGCCTCTACGTGGACGTTTGCCGGGCGGTCGCCGCAGCCGTTTTTGGCGATGCCAAGAAGGTTCGTTACGTCGCCACCACCACGCAGAACCGCCTGCCCATGCTTCAGGCTGGCGAAGTCGACATCCTCGTCAGCAACACCACTTGGACGCTCGCCCGCGAAGCCTCGCTGGGTCTGCAGTTCACAGGCGTCACCTTCTATGACGGACAAGGCTTCCTGGTTCCGAAGTCTCTCAACATCACGTCTGCGCGCCAGCTCGATGGTGCGACCGTATGCGTTCAGCCGGGAACTACGACCGAGCTGAACCTTGCCGACTACTTCCGTCGCACGGACATGAAGCTCACACCCCTCGTCATCGACACGCTTGAGGGTGTGCGCTCCGCGCTTCTAACAAAACGCTGCGACGCATACACGATTGGCACGGCAGCGCTCTCCGCGTTCCGCGCGGGTCTCGGTGACGCGAAGGACCAGTATGTCGTCCTGCCGGATCTCATCAGCAAGGAGCCGTTGGGGCCTGTCATCCGCAAGGGTGACCAGCGCTATTTCGACATCGTTCGCTGGGCCAGTTACGCAATGTTGATCGGCGAAGAGCTGAAGCTGACCAGCGCCAATATCGACCAATCCGTCGGCAGCACCGACCCGGACATCCAGCGCTTCCTCGGCCAGACGGGAGACTTCGGCAAGATGCTGGGTCTCAACAATGACTGGGCCGTCCAGATCATCAAACAGGTTGGCAACTATGCCGAAAGTTGGGACCGCAACGTAACTCCGCTTGCACTGCCACGTGGTCTGAACCGCCTCTGGACGGATGGCGGCGTTCACTATCCGCCACCGATCCGGTGACGACATGCACAATAACCACCTAGGGAGACAAAAGTGGTAGACTTCGACAAATATCAGGTTCTGACTTTCGACTGCTATGGCACGTTGATCGACTGGGAAACCGGCATATCCAGGATCGTCAGCCCTTGGCTTGGGGAAATGGGCGAGGACGTTCCTATGGATCTGATCCTTTCGGCCTTCGCCCTGCATCAGGCGAAGCATCAGGCCGTTCGCCCGACGCTCCTCTACACGGAACTGCTCCGCAGGGTCTGGGTCGATATCGAGGGATCGTTCGGCTGGAAGCCGAATGCCGAACGGGCAGAAGCCTTTGCATACGGAGCCGGAGAGTGGGGACCGTTCGAAGATTCGGTCGAAAGCCTTCGCTACCTGAGTAAGTTCTACAAACTCGTGATCCTGTCCAATGTCGATAACCCGACGCTGAAGAGGACGCTCGTCAAGCTTGAAGTGCCTTTCGAATTCACGGTCACCGCTGAAGACGTAAACTGCTACAAGCCCGGGCATCCTCACTTCGAGCGTGCGCTCGAACTGCTGAACGAACGTGGCATCGACAAGAGTGCGATCCTCCACGTCGCGCAAAGCAAGCACCATGACATCAAGCCCGGCCAGGAGCTCGGCCTTTCCACGGTCTGGGTAAACCGCCGTTTCGGCAAGAAGGGAACTGGTGCCACGCTTTCGACAGAGGCGGAACCCGACCTTGCCGTAAACACGATGGCGGAACTTGTGGCTCACCACAAAGCTCGTGGTAGCGCCTCTGTCGCCGGATGACATTCCAAGGGGCGGCCGACAAGGGGCCGCCCCTCCATCCTCCTCTTCATTTATCGTCCGCGCAAAGGTCGCAAGAATGGTACCCGTAGAAAGCAAGTTCAGAACCCTTGGCATCGACCACGCTCCCGGCCAAGAAATCAGGCAACAGTCAAACGACCTCAACGCGGTCACGCGCGGTTTCCCTCTGGAGGGAAGTCTTGTCGATTTTTCCCATGGTGACGTGGACGCCTTCGCTCCACCGCCCGGATCGTTTAAACATTTCTCGGAAGCGGTCGACGCCGGCGGGCGGCAAGCCTATACGGAATATCGCGGTTCGGCGGAAATCCGGGCGGATCTTGCCCGGCACCTCTCCGCGTTCACGGCTGCCCCCATCGATCCCGATCTGGGCGTGATCATAACGCCAGGTACGCAAGGCGCACTTTTTCTTGCCGTCGCATCGACGGTCGGCACGGGCGACAAGGTCGCGATCGTGCAGCCGGATTATTTTGCCAACCGGAAGCTCGTCGAGTTTTTCGATGGCGAGATCATTCCTGTCAAGCTGGATTATCTGGCGAACGAAAGCGAAGCGGGCCTTGATCTGGCGCAGTTGCGGAACGCCTTCGAAGCTGGGGCGCGCACGTTCCTGTTCTCCAATCCGAACAACCCGACCGGCGCGGTTTACTCCGCTTACGAAATCACCCAAATCACAGGGCTTGCCAAGGAGTTCGGTGTCACGATCATCGCTGACCAACTGTATTCACGTCTCCAATACGCGGATGTGACCTACACCCACATCCGAGCTATCGGGCGGGTGGATCACAATCAGGTCTTGACGATCATGGGGCCTTCGAAAACGGAATCGCTGAGCGGGTACCGTCTGGGAGTGGCGTTTGGCTCGACGTCCATCATCGAGCGGATGGAAAAACTGCAGGCGATCGTTTCGCTCCGCGCAGCGGGTTATAACCAGGCTGTTCTGAAGACCTGGTTCCAGGAGCCTGTCGGCTGGATGGAGGAGCGTATTCGTGCGCACGAAGCGATACGTGACACGCTGATTGCAATCTTCAGATCCGCCGGAATGCAGACCAGGCTGCCGCAGGCAGGGAGTTACCTGTTCCCGACTCTTCCGGAACTCGACGTCGGTCTTTCGGATTTCGTCAAGCTTCTGCGCGCGCAGGCAAACGTGATCGTCACACCGGGAACCGAATTCGGTCCGCATGACCGCAGTGTACGGCTGAATTTTTCCCAGGATCATGCCAGCGCTCTCGCGGCCGCCGAGCGGATCGTGATCATGGCGCGGAGATATGCAAAATGACCAGTGGCCCAAATTTGCCGAAGCCGCAGGGAATATACATCCCCTGCAACCGTGTCGGCCAGTTCCTGTTCGTATCCGGCGTCACGCCGCGCAGGGACGGCCAACTTGTTCTGACCGGGGCGATCGGCGATGAGCAGCCGATCGATGTTCTCCGGGAGGCCGTTCGTCTTGCCGCAGCGAACGCGCTCGTCCTTGCACGGAACGAGCTCAGCGAAGGTGAGACGATTTCCGGGATCGCAAGCATGACGTGTTTCATAAAATGCTCCGAACACTTTGAAAAACATTCGGCAATCGCCGACTTCGCTTCAGCTTACCTTGTGGAAGAGCTGGGAGATGCCGGCATTGGTTCGCGCGCTGCAGTTGGCGTATCTTCGCTCCCCGGCAATGCACCAGTTGAAATTCAGCTCATCGCTATCGCCGGCGATCGTTCTTGACCACGATCCCGATAAGGAATCGCTTGCGGGAGGGGGCGAAATGCTAGTTTAAGCGCCAACCCTGTTTCACTGCACGATATCCATGACGGTATTCTTGCTGATACCGAGATCACGAGCGATCCAACGGTAGCTTCGGCCTTCACCAACAAGCGCCATGACTTTCGGGGCGAGGCGATCTGACTTGGGACGCTCTCCGGTTTGGCGACCAAGCATTTTGCCGCGCGCCTTTGCAGCGGCGAGTCCGGACCTGACCCGCTCACTGATGAGGTCACGTTCGAATTCGGCAAATGCCGGAGAGGAATGTCGCGAGCATGCGGCCATGTGTTGAAGACAAGTCGAACGCCATCCCGTTCATGGCGATCACCGAGACTTTCCCGCTTTCCAGGTTGCGGAGTGTGCTGAGGATATTGGTACCTGCATTTGCTCCACTTGCGCCTCATTAGCGCGATCCGATCACCACTCTGTCGAATTACCCAGCACGGGCGATGTCACCGGCCGATGCACTATACGCGGCATCGCTTGCCACATCTCCTGCGGCGGGAAGATCAATCTGCGCCGAAAGTCCATGCGGCGCTCTGTTCAGCAGTTCGATTGTACCGCCGTGTGCCCGGACAATGTCGTTGACGATCGAGAGCCCGAGACCGAAGCCACTGCGATCAGACGACGTTCGCGCCGTATCGACCTTGAAAAACGGTTCCAGCACACGGGTCCGCAAACTCTCGGGAAGACCTGGACCATCGTCAACAACGCTAATTCGCACGGTACCGTTTCCAAGGACAGAGAGCTCTACCGCGATTTCGTGAGCGAACTTGGTGCCGTTCTCGACGAGGTTGGTAATCGCGCGCGCCAGTGACCGCGGCTTGCAGCGATAGGCAAAACGCTCCGGTCCGACATAGCTCACGTTAAAGCCGATGTCGGAAAAGTCAGAACAAACAGTCGTCAGCAAGCTGGGCACGTCGGCATTGACTGGCTTCTCCGCCGCCATTTCCTTGCTGAGATAGGTGAGCGTATCGTTGATCATGTCACTGAGAGCGGAGACATCTTTCAACAGTGCCGCTTTCAGCTCTGGTTGCGTCGAGCGCTCCGCGCGCAGACGCAGACGCGTGAGTGGTGTCCGAAGGTCGTGGCTTATCGCACGTAGCATGCGCGTACGGTCATCAATCATACTGCGTACGCGACTGCGCATGTCATTAAGGGATCTTGCCAAGGTTCGAATTTCGGCCGCGCCACTTTCTTTGAAAGGCCTGTCCGGCCCGTCGTCGGGCTTCAACGTTTCTGCGGCCTCGGCAAAGTCGAGGAGCGGGGCCGAAATTACCCGTGCCGCGTAGAGCGACAAAAGGACCACCGGCAGAACTAGGCCCAGCAATTGCAGCACGATGCTGACTTGCTGGTCGCTGATCCAGGCATCGGGAGGAGGTGACGCGGGCAGAAACGCCAGCGCCCGACCGTCGCCGATCCCAACGACCAGCACATCGTGAAGTCTGCCGTTGGAGGTTTCCGCGCGAAACGCCGTGGTGAAGGTGCCCGGCAAATTTTCCTGAACAAGATGGCGAACATCCTCAAAGGAGATATCCGTTTCGCCTTGTGAAAGTTCTGCCGCGGCCACGTCTTCGACCCGGAGCCCCGTCCTCGACGTTGCCGCCAGGATCGCTTTTTTCTCTTCGGGGGAGGCGGACGCACGAACCTGGTCAACAACGGTCTCGATCTTCAATGCCGTCGTTCGAGCGTAGGAAACGCTCTCCAGATCATCGCGCAACAGCCATTCGGAAATCGCGCCCAAGATGACGAGGCCGATAATGGGGCCAATGGCCAGTGCTGCAATCTGCCGGCGGATCGATCCGACCTGAAAGCGGGTGGACATCAGCACGCCTCGACTTTCGGAGTGAACATGTAGCCCCCCAGCCGGACTGTCTTGATGACAGTCGGCTCGCGAACATTGGGTTCAATCTTTTGCCGGACACGGCTGATGTGAACATCGATACTGCGCTCGACCGGACCCGCAAGCCCGGCATGAGTCAGTCGGAGAAGCTGCTCGCGCGTCATGACACGACCCGGGTTTTGGCAGAATGCGAGAAGAATATCGAATTCGGCCGTCGTCATGGAAACATGCACGCCGTCTGGATTGACCAGTTGCCGCAGGATCGGATCAATCTGCCAGCCGGCGAACTGCATGGCTGTCTGCTGCGATGGTTGTTCGGCTCCATAGGATGCGCGCCGCAAAAGTGCTTTTATGCGCGCCATGAATTCTCGCGGATGAAATGGCTTGGTAATATAGTCGTCGGCTCCAAGCTCGATGCCGACGATGCGATTGATTTCATCGCCGAGTGCCGTGAGCATAATGATAGGCACTGTTGAAGATGCCCGTAGCCGACGGCAGATACTAAAACCGTCTTCTCCTGGAAGCATGGCGTCGAGCACGATCAAATCGAAGGATTGCTTTTTCAGGACAGCGTCCATGTTGGCAGCCGAACCAACCGCGGCAACCTCAAGACCATTTTCCGTCAGCATTTCGATTACCATCGCTGCGATCTCCTCGTCATCCTCGACAAGAAGAACGCGAGGCACGGCCTCTGGCGCGACGAGATGTTGAGCGGTCATGGGTTTACTCTGCAAAATGTGATCGATGGGGGTTCAAACATATATGTTCATTGTCGCAAAAACGCGCCTGATGTCACGGGGTGAAGTTATTTAGATATGTTAAGCCGGATACGAGCCGCCGCCGCCGTCATGCCCTTCACTGCGGGCTGATCGCGTTGAATGCCAAAGGCACCGGGCCAGCGTATGCTGACGAGTATTGCACCGAGTTTGCTTAACGTATCAGACAACCCTTGGACATTTCGGCCTCTGACGACTCCCCGCCCACCCATACGCCACGCTGTGCGAACCACTGCCGACAAGCGTTTTTCCCCACTCGCAATCTCGATGGGGGCCCACGCGACATGTAGGTGGCAGGGATGGAGACCGGCGGCAGCGACCGCGGCAATATTTCTTAACATCACAAAATCCAAGTTAATGACGCCGTCTCCGATAGTGCGACCGCGAGAGGCACGGCGCGTCGGGCTTTCATTGCCATGCGCGCCAAAAAGCTCTCTATCGGACCCCAGGAGCGAATTTTTATGTCAATAATCAAGTCCATTTTAGGCCGTCGGCGGCATGTTGCCATAGCTACCGGGTTCGCAGTGGTGGCTTGCCCCCTGTTTCAGGCACGCGCCGCCGACCTCTATGAAAGTGGAGAGGCCGCCATTCCCCCGACTGCGGCCTTCGACCAAGGTCGCTTCGGCGGCATCAGGCAGAAACTTTCAGACTGGGACGTCACGGTCGGCGCCGGTGCCATGTATGCCCCGAAGTTCGAGGGATCAGACGAATTTGAGATCGTGCCGATTCCTATGGTCTCCGCAACATTCGGTCGGGTCACAGTCGATCCGGGCGGTCTGACGGTCAATGTCCTGGAGTCCAATGGTTTCAAGTTTACGCTGAACGGCGGCTACGAAATGGGGGGGCGTAAGGAGAGCGATTCCCGTCACCTGAGAGGCCTTGGCAATATCGACGCCGGCGGCGTTGTGGGAGGACAGGTCTCGTATGAGATGGGACCGATGGAATTCTATGCGAAAGTTGACAAAACTATTGGCGGCAGCGAGAGCCTGCTCGGCCAAGTCGGCGCAAATGTCTCCCATCACGTCGATCGCTTCATCCTCTCCGCTGGCGCTTCGGCGACATTTGCCGACGATAATCATATGGAAAGTTACTTCGGCGTGACCGCAGCCCAGTCCGCACGGTCGGGCTTGCGACAATACGATGCAAGTGCTGGTCTCAAGCGCTTCGATATCGAAGCTTCGGTAACCTACATGGCGACGGAAAACTGGTTTGTTCGCGGTCAGGCCGGCGTCGGTTTCCTTACAGGAGATGCAAAGGACAGTCCAATCGTTCAGGACGACGTACAGCCGTCCGCGATGTTGCTCGTTGGCTACAAGTTCTAGCTCACGGATATGAATGGGAATCCGCCGTTCCGTCCTGATTTTCCGGCGTTTGCCGAAATTCACGCCATGGAGCAAGCGGGTTCCCTCTCCTGACGGAGCCGTGACGATCCGTCCAGCAATCAACGAAGCTTCAACACGCCTGATCGTATCGGCTAGGACAAATGAAATGCTGGAAGATCGATTTCAAAAGGCAAGCTTCGTCGTCTTCATAGTGCTCACTTCGATTGCCTTCATTTGCGTAATACTACCTTTTTACGGCGCAGTCCTATGGGCGATAATCTTTGCGATCCTTTTTGATCAACTGCAGAGGAAAATATCCTCCGCTCTACACCCACGCAAAAACATTGCGGCCTTGATCGCCGTCGTCGTCTGCATCTTGATCGTTCTCGTTCCGGCAATCGTGGTGTTCCTGGCGGTCGCCGATGAGGTCGTCTCGATTTACAATTGGCTCGAAACGCACGAACTGAACCTTGCGTCGCGGCTGGCCGACATTCGACAGGTGCTTCCACCCATGGTTATCGGTGCCTTCGATTTTTTGAAGCTCGGCCGCCTGGAAGAATTGCAAGACAGCTTGAACGACATGGTGTCCCAAGTGATCCGGTGGGCGGCGCCTCAGGCGCTTGATATCGGACAGGGAGCGGCGCAGATGATGATCAGTCTCGGCTTAATGCTCTACATCCTGTTCTTCGTCTTTCGGGATGGTGCCAATTTGTCGGCAACTATCCGAGATGCGAGTCCACTCACGCCCGCCCATACAGATTATTTCCTTCGAAAATTCTCCGAAGTCGTTAAGGCGACCGTACGTGGGAACGTCCTGCTCGCCTTGATACAGGGTGGTATCGGCGGGATTGTTTTCTCGCTTCTCGGATTGGAGAGCTCCTTGTTATGGGGCACCGTGATGGCAATTTTCTCGTTGCTGCCCGTACTGGGCGCGGCGGCAATCTGGTTTCCCGCATCCTGCTATCTGCTCTTGTCGGGAGAGATCGCCAAAGGAGCGGCCCTTATGGCCGCGGGCGTCTTGATCATCAGCATCGTCGACAATCTATTGAGACCGTCTCTCGTCGGGAGGAGCACCAAAATCCCGGACTATGTAATTTTGGTATCCACGCTTGGTGGCATCGCCCTACTGGGCATCAATGGATTTGTTGTCGGCCCTCTAGTTTCCGCTGCATTCATCGCTGTCTGGTCGAGGCCATCTCGAGACGTGCAACAATCGGCACTCAGCGAGGGTATAGACGAACTGCAGCGCCTCCCAGCCCGGCTCGAAGGAAAGCACTAAAGAATGCGACTAATGAACATCGCCGATATCCAAATATCTTTTGTGTTTCTGAGAAAACTGCTTTCGGGTGTCTTGGTAATAGCAACCGCGCCAGCAATGGCTATGGCGGATGACCGGCTTGCCAGCGTCATTGGTGACGGAAACCCGTGGGAGATGTACGTCGTCAGGCGAAAGGCTTCCAACATCCTCGTATTTCGCCCGGACGGTTTCGGGACGATCAGCGATAGCCTGGCCAGTATCACTGTCACGTGGCGCGCTGTTTCGAACGGCATCTGCATCACGCCAGAGGGTCAAGCTCCGGAACGATGCCATGAATTGAGGCGAACGAAGGACGGTATCGCGGCATCCCAAAACGGACATGTTGTTTTTGTCCTGAAGCGATGAACGCGCCGTTGTCAGGCGAGCGAAGCATGCCAGGATGCCTCGCTGATCCCATGAAAATAGGCATTTTCAATTTTGGAGCAGTCGTCCGTCCTCGATCGTGACGATCCTGTCAGCGAGATCAATGATGCGGGTGTCATGCGTGACCATCACCGTCGACATCCCGCGAGTATCACCAAGCGCCTTGAGCATCTGTACCACCTGAAGTCCCGCATCCCTGTCCAGCGCTGCGGTCGGTTCGTCGGCGAAAACGATCTCCGGGTTCGACACAAGCGCGCGGGCAATGGCCACGCGCTGCTTCTGTCCGCCGGACAGTTTTTCCGGCAGGTAGTCAACACGCTGACCAAGACCCAATAGTTCGAGGATATGGAGTGTGGCCGCATCCTGCTTTGCCGTGTCCCCGCTCGGGCCATGGACCTGCAGTCCCATCAGCGTATTCTGTCGCGCGGTCAAGCTTTCGTGCAGGTTATGCGCCTGGAAGATGAAGCCGAGCCGGCGGCGCAAAACCTCCTGGCTCTGTTGGCTTGCTCCTCGCAATTCCTGCCCCAGGAGACGGACCGACCCGTCCTGCACCTTGCGCAAGGAGCCCATAAGCGTGAGCAAAGTCGTCTTGCCGGAGCCGGAGGGACCGCGCAGGACGGTGAGCGTGCCGCGTTCGATCGACAGCGACGCGTCGAAAATCGCCTGGATCTTGGTTTCACCGGAGCCGAACCAGTGATTGACGTTTTGAAGCTGGATAGGTGGTCCACCGCTGGTCATCATCAGAACAGCTCCGCCGGTTCCGCCCGCCTGAGGCGAAGAGTTGCGAGAGCCCCGGACAGCGCACACGCGGCGAAGGTGCCCAGAAAGATGGCCAGAGCGCGACCGGCCGTCATGGCGAGCGGCAGGCCGGTTGCCACCGACATCATCTCATAGATTGCGCTTCCAAGGAGGACGCCTGGAATAAAACCAAGGAAGGCGATGATCAACGCCTCCTCGAAGACAATGCCGAGGAGAAAGCGGTGCGGATAACCCATGGCCTTGAACGTGGCATATTCCTTCATATGGGCGGCAACATCCGTGGATAGGACCTGGTAGACGATGACCAGACCGACAAGAATGCCGATGAAGACGCCGATCCCGAATATGATGCCCATCGGCGCTTCGGTATTCATGTAGTTTACGTCGTCGGCGATCGCCTGGGTCACAGTGCGAACCTGGACGTGTTCCGAGATCAGACGCTCACTCAGCCGGCCGGCCACGGCGGCCGGATCATGGTTCGGCTTCACATGGATGAGGATATGGCTGGGAGTACCCGCGGTTCGCTGACGGACAAGCCTTTGGAATGTCTGGTCCGAGACAAACAGTGCGCCGTCGGCACCGAACCCGCTTCCAAGCCTGAAACTATCCACCGCCGAAACAGCGCGACCGTTGATCTCGAATGTCAGCGGCATGTCGGGTGATAGCTGCTGGACGGCGGCTGCGCCCATATCCTGATCGATGCCGGGGATCGCTTTGTCGAGCAGCACGCGGTTGGGCAGAGCCAGCATCGCGAGTTGATCGCCGACCGTCTCGCCGGCGAAGGTCGTCGCCTCGGGAAGCAGTCCATAGACGATCAGAGTCTTGGAAGACCCGTCGGGCCGTTTCCACTCCATGTTTTCAAGATAAAGTGGCGTCGCCTCGGCCACGTCGCGATCGGCAAGGGCCAAATACATAAGGCGCCGCGAGATCAGCTCGCCGGTGACGAGTTGCGGTCGCATCGGCGAAATGATGATATCCGCGCTGAACGGTGTAAAGGTCAGCTGGATGACGCTGGTCATCGAAGCCACCACGCCGAGCTGCACGAACACCAGCAGATTGGCGAAGGCGATGCCCGCCACAGCCGCGATCAGCCGCATGCGGTTGTGGGTAAGTTGTAGCCAACCGATTGGCGTGCGCCGAAGCAGAAGATGCAACAGCCGCGTCATTCTGCTTTTGTCCTTGTCCTGCCAATCACCTCTAGATTGGTGTAGGCATGAGCGGAGACCGAGGATTTGGCATCGAGAGTGACGATCACTTTTACGATGCGCGCATCCGCATTGGCGGCGGGCTCGGTCGACATCACCGACTGACGGCCGACGATCTGCCCGATCCGGGTAACCCTGCCTGTCAGGGGCGCCGGTAGCGCCTGGGCCGTTATGCTGACGATCTGGCCGAGTTCGACCTTTTTCACCTCAGTCTGATAGACCTCCAGTTCGGCCGTCATCCGCGTGACATCGCCGATTGTCATGACGCCGCTGTCTGATGGTTTTTCACCGACGCGAGCGTGGATTTCGAGCACGCTTCCCGGTCGTGGCGCGACGACCCTTCCAGCGGCAAGATCTTCGTTGGCACGGGCCAAATTGGCGCGCGCTAGATCGAGGTTGCGCTCCGCCAGCACTATGTCGGACTGATTGCCTGTCTCGGCTCCGCTGTACCGCTCGACGAGTGCCGCCGTCCGGTCGAGGTCGGCCTGCGCCTTGGCGGCGTTGGCTCGAGCCTGTTCAATCAGCACCTGTGTGGTGGAGTTGCTGGCGGCGAGCCTGGTCTGACGCTCGAGTTCCTGGTTCGCGAGTGTCAGGGTCGCTTCCGCCGCCGCATGATTGGCCCGCGACTCCGCGAGATTGGCGCGCATCGATGAACGAACCTGCTCCATCGAGGCTCGCTGGGCCTTCAGGTTGGACTCCGCGGAGGCTCTTGCAGCGAGAAGCGCCGGCATGTTGTCCAGTTCCGCAACGATTTGTCCCGCTGCCACCGGTTCGCCTTCGTTCACCAGCAGCCGGGCGATGCGCGCATCGCCCGCGCCATTGGGAAGGGCCACGGCCAGAACGCCGCCATTCGGTACGAGACGGCCAAGCGCGACAACATCGAGCGCCCGCTCGTCACCTGACGGTTGCCCCTCCCCCTTCCCCAGAACCGTCGCGGCTGGAGATCGGGCGGGATCTCCCCCCGCAATAGCAAGGATGCGGACGGCCAGCGGCTGCAAGTAGATACCGGCAATCAGGCCCAAGCCGAGCAGCAACCCGGCGAGCAACAGCCTTCGCCACCATGATCCGCCTCCGCGCGCGTGGCTGGAAGGTGCCGAAGCCTCCGCCTTTCCCGGGTCTTCGAGCGGCAATGCGACGCGGTCCTTGACGACTTCAAGCATTTGTTCGCCGTTTCCTTTCTATTGCCGCGCTATCTATTGGCTCTGGGCCGGACGCTGTTTGTCGGTCCAGGACGGCGGCATCCCGACCTGCGATGCTGCGAAGTCCACCAGTCCGGGCGACCGACCAAATCTCTCGCATGCGGCGTATTTGGGCTTTCCGCCAAGGCCGGATTTGAGTTTCTGCCCCGACGGGATTTTCGGGAGACCTTTGAAGGGCGTCGTGCCCGTGACCAACATCTTGGAGAAGTCGCTGCCGAAGCTCGCCGCAAGGGAATAGGCGTCCCCAATCTGCGAAACACGCGCGCTGGTGGTCACGAAGTTCGCTCCCTTGGCCCAGACCATTGCGCCGGCCTGCTTGCCATCCCTCGTCGTCGCTTCCGCCTCCACGGCGAGACCTCCAAGTCCCACGGGCAGTCGCGGAACCGGCACAGGAACGACGAAGTTGGCGCCCAGCGACGCTGCCGTCGACAGGCCGGCCACGGTGGCGTTGGTCGGCACGATGCGGGTAATGGTTGCGTGAACAACGAGATCCGCATCCTCTCGTCTCTCTACCACCTCGAAACGATCACTGACGCCAACGCAGAGCGCGCGGCTGATCACATTCGCCACCAAAGCCTGATCGGACGATTTCTTGATGGATTGCGCGGCGGTCTCTGAAACCGCCGTTGGCGCGATATAAACCGTCCGCGTTGCGGCTAGATCGCTGGCAGCGACTTTGAAATTCGCCTTGGTCAACCGTCCTTTGTTTGATGACAAGCCGTCATAGGAGGACAGTGAACTCCCCTGTTCGAGCGGCACAGCTGCGCATCCTCCAACAATCGATAAAAGCGACACGGAAAAGAGAGTGAACGCAGTCGAACGACAAGACCGCTGAATGGCTGCCGAGCAATGGCGGGAATATGACATTTCGTTCTCCTGTTGAGCGAGCAAGTTGGGCGGCTATTGCCATTGCGCTGTCTGCGTGAGCATCGGCGAGCCAGCAAAAGAGGGTCTCTCTTTCCACAGGCTACCGTTCGCCATTTGCGCGTATCCGAGGTTGTAGACCGCGCGCATGTAGTTGGTATTGAATGGGTCGGTCATGTCATAGGAGACCGGCACATCGATGGAGGCCATACGGAAGCGAATGCCGGTCTTTTGGGCATAGGCGTAGGTGGCCAGCAGCGCACTGCGTGTCTGCGCTTTGATGAGAAATGAGCTCGCCCTCGCCATGACGATGAAGGTGTTGTTGGTGGTCAGGGCGAATTCCGGCATCAGAGCGTTGTTGACGAGAATGTACATGTTGAACTTGGGCCCTTTGGGCCATCCGTCCTCTTCAGCGTTGGCAATCCAACCCTCCGGGATCGTGAGAATTTGCGTGGCTGATCCGCCGTCGGAGTGCATTTCCTCAAACATTCGCCCATCGGCTCTGGCCTTGATCAGGACGGCTGGATAAAGGCCGGGAATGCTGGCCGATGCGATGATGATGTCCTGGAAGAGCTTCAGCGCATCGGGCCGCTTGCTGTCGGCGATGGCGCCCATGTTCCAAATCACCGCTCTTTGGGAATCGAGGTTGGAGGTCAAGACGAGCAAGCGCCGACCCTTGCGATGCTCGACAGCGATCCTCTCCAGTGTGTCGCGCGTCAGATACCGTTCGACCATCGTTCGAAGGGGTTCCTGCCTGAGGAGACTTGGGCCCAGCAGTCCCTTAGGCAAGAACTTTAGATCGACCAGTTGCTGAGCGACGCCGCTTGTGTAGAGATCGACAAGCTTGTCATCGTAGGCCGAACCAAGAAAGGCAAAGGGCGCTATCAATGCACCGGTGCTGACGCCGCTCACCATATCAAATTCGGGCCGTTGTCCCTTGTCCGACCAGGCCTTCAGCGCACCGACACTAAACGCGCCTCCGGCGCCTCCGCCTGACAAGACGAGGTAGTTGATTTCCTTGTGTCTGGGGATAGGAAGCCAAGCTCTGGACTGGGGTAGCCGCCCGTTCGAATCCGCATAGATGCGGATATCGCCAAACCCATCGACACTGGCTGCCGATGCGGCTTTGGGGCCGTATGGAGTACGAGCCGGCGCCATGCAACCAGCAAGAAATGCCAACAAGAGAAGGGCCAGAAGCCGAGGCATATTCTGCCTCTTTCTAGAGGTCAGACGACCCATCAGTATATAAGCCAGTTGTCCTGCAACCCTCCGCGAGCACGGCTTCCGTTCCGAAGCTCATTCGCCCAATGTCGCAACCGGATAGTCAGTCTCTTGTCGTTCACAGCCAGGTTCCTTCGAGATTATATCTGGCGGAACTAATTCCGACTTTGTCGTTGGCTTGGGTTTTCTCTTGTTAAGAGTTGTTGCGCCACATTCGCACGGGGTGAGCGGACAAGGTTTCCCTTCTGTTCCCGCTGAACGAAGCTTGGCTTCGTCATTTTTGCCATCGCGTCGATACGCGTGCTTTTCGCCCTTCTACCCGAACTGGACCTAGCGTTTTCGCGGCTATTCTTTGACGGACTTCAATTTCCGCTCGTGGACAACAGATACCTTCAAAGACTGAGATCACTGACGGACTGGCTGGGCGGAACCGTACTCGGCTTGACCGTCCTGCTGCTATGCTGCCCATCGTTACGAACGAGGTTCGGTCGCCGTCCCCGAGATCTCTTATTGCCGATAGTCACGTATGGCGTGGGGGTAGGCCTCATCGTGAACTCGTTATTCAAGCAGTATTTTGGCAGGGCCAGACCCCGCGACATCCTGGAATTCGGTGGTGACAAGCCGCTTACTGCGGTGTGGAAGGTTTCCGACGCTTGCCATACAAACTGTTGTTCACGTCGGGGGAAGCCGCCGATGCTATCGCAACCTGCTCCGCTATGGCAGTTGTGCCTACCTTGGCTCAAAAATTTCGAACTGTTGGTGCCGCCACAATAGGCTGCAGCTCGATCATACTCAGCCTCAACCGCATTGCATTCGGCGCCCATTTTCTGTTCGACGTGCTGCTCTCTATTTTCATGATCCTCGCAATCCTGCCGGCCACGAAGATCGCGATTAAAGGAGAGATCGGATTGATCATCGACCGCATTGCCATCGGAAGCGCACAAGGCGGCAAGAAAGTCGCTGAATGACGCAGCACGCGAGACCGAACAGCCTGTGCACAGCCGCTGGCTGTCGGCAATAGTCGCCTATCATCAACAACTTCCATGCTGTTCGCCGTTCTTTCCCGCCTCTGCCTGACATCTATCTTAATCTAACTTAACCGATCTTGACCCTGCCTCACACCCGGTCCGCTACATCCCTTGCAGGACGTGCGAAAGTGAGAGCAGAGCAATGAATGCGACCTATCGTAGAATCGGCAGTCTTGCGGCCTGCCTGCTCGTCTCGGGTTGCACGGCCATCGCCGATCTCAGGAAAGCCGACGTGACAGTCGCAAACGCTTGGCATGCGACGTATCCGCATGGGGGCCGGACTAGCGATCTCCTAACCTGGTGGTCGACCTTTGGAGATCCGTCGCTGGCAACCCTCATTGCGACGGCTCAGGTGGAAAATCCTGGCTTGGACTCCGCAGCATCCGAAATCGAACGGGCACGCGCAACGCTGGCGTCCGCAAGGTCGGGCCTTTTTCCGACGGTCACGAGTGCGGCGTTGCTTACCCGTTCAGGTGCTGGGGACAACGATGCGAACGAAATCGCGGCCTCAACGACGAACAGCGGCAACCTGGACGCATCTTGGGAGGTCGACCTATTCGGCAAGACGCCGCGGAAAACAGAGGCGGCAAGGCTTCGGGCAAACGAGCGCGTCGCCGATTGGCACGATGCACGGGTGTCGCTGGCTGCCGAGGTCGCAGACTTTTACGTGCAATACCGAGCTTGCCGGCATGTGGAGCGATTATACAAGGCTGAATTGGCCTCGCAGCGCGAGACCGTCCGGGCAACCGAAACGGCGTCAAACTCCGGCTTCACATCAAGCGGGGACCTTGAGTTGGCGCGAGCAAGCGCGGCGTCTTCCTCCTCGACATTAATCTCGCAGCAGGCCGACCGCGAGCTTCTCGTCAAGTCGATCAGTCGCCTGACAGGTGGCAACGAGCTTCCTGTGCGAGATATCCTAGCAAAAGGCAGGTCGGACATTCCGGCCCCCAAGACCCTGAAGTTGACCGCGCTGCCGGCAGATGTCCTGCGGCAGCGTCCCGACATCAACGCGTTGGAACTTGAAGTCGCTGCGGCGCTTGCCGAGGTCGGCGCGGCAAAGGCCGATCTCTATCCGAGCCTCAGTCTCGGCGGTTCCGTGACGATCGGCAGTTCTTCGGTGACCGGCGGCTCGGTACCTTGGTCTTTCGGCCCGGCGCTCTCGATCCCGCTTCTCGACGGAGGCGCGCGGCGCGCGGCGGTGACAAGTGCGGCGGCCTCATATGGAGTGGCGGTCGCCGCCTACAAAGCCGGCGTACTAGATGCGGTCGCCGAAGTCGAAACCGCGTTGGTGCGGATCGACAGCGCCCGGCGGCGAGTCAGCGACGCCACGGTCGCGGCGCGCAGCTACCGCGCTTATTTCAATACCGTGGATGCCAACTGGAAGGCTGGTGGCGCAAGCCTTCTTGACCGGGAGACTGCCCGTCGTTCAGCGCAGTCGGCGGAACATTCACTCATCGAGATCCGCCGCGATGCCGTTCGCTATTGGATCGCCCTCTACAAGGCGCTCGGTGGCGGCTGGCGTGCGAGCGCCAAGCTTCTCGTGACGCCTCCTAAGACGCCAGAAGGAAACCAGATCTGATGCAAGCGAAGCCCATTCTTGTTGCCACTGCCTTCGTTATAAACTGTGCCCTTCCCGCAGGACCCGCGATTGCCCAACAAAACGAGGCGGCCGCGCTTACCGTTTCGCTGGCAGAACCTCTAGAACGCACTTGGCCCGAAACCATACCGGCCAGCGGCTGGCTCAAGCCCTGGCACGAAGCGTTGATTGCTGCGGAAATTGATGGCCTGCGCGTGACGCATGTGCTTGTTGATGTCGGCTCCGTGGTCTCTAAGGGTCAGATCCTTGTTCTGCTCGCCGATGACGCCGTTCGGGCAGAACTGCGCAAGGCGGAAGCCTTGCTGTCAAGTGCGAGGGCTGACCTTGCCAAGGCCATAGCGAACGCCGACCGGGCACGCCAGGTGCGGGGCAGCGGCGCGCTCTCCGATGAAAAAATCACCGAATACCTCATCGCTGAGCAGACAGCTCTCGCTGGCGCCGAATCCGCAGAGGCCTCGGTCGAAAGCGCAAAGATCAAGCTTTCTCAAACAAAGATCACCGCCGCCGACGACGGGCTCATCACCTCTCGTTCGGCCCAACTGGGTGCCGTCGTCTCCTCCGGCACGGAACTGTTCCGCCTCATCCGTCAGCAGCGCGTCGAATGGCAGGCGGAAGTCTCTGCGCGCTATCTGCCCGCAATCGAAGTCGACCAGACAGTGGCAATAGAAGGCCTGGGCAGGCGGAGCATCAAGGGAGCCGTGCGGCTCATCGGGCCAACAATCAGTACCGATACCGGACGCGTGATCGCCTATGTATCGCTGCCAGCTGAAGCGCATCCGCCTATTGGCCTCTATGCTACCGGCCAGATCGAGCTTGAAACCACTGCGGCGCTGACCGTACCGGAGACTGCGCTCGTCCTGAGGGACGGCATGACTTACGTTTTTGTTGTTGATCAAAATGGCCGTACGTTACGCCAGCGGGTGGAAACCGGCCGTCGGCGCGATGGTGAAGTGGAAATCCTCTCAGGCCTTGATCGCTCGACCAAGGTAGTAGCGGCGGGCGGTGCCTTCCTGTCCGACGGAGCGCTTGTTCGGGTTGAGGGAGAGGTACGATGAACTTTTCCGCCTGGTCCATCCGTAATCCGGTTCCTGCCGTCCTCCTGTTCATCCTGCTGACCGCCGTCGGACTGCTCGCATTCAATCGGCTGGCGATCCAGAACTTCCCTGACATGGTATTGCCCACGATCCAGGTCAGCGCAACGGTTGAAGGCGCGACCCCAGCCCAGCTCGAAACCGAAGTTGCGCGCAAGATCGAAGACAGGCTGGCTTCCCTGCGGCTGCTCGACCACGTCACAACGACAATCACTGACGGGTCGGTTTCTATCAATGTCTCCTTCAAGCTAGAAAAGGACAGTCAGGAAGCATTAAACGAGGTGCGCAATGCCGTCGACAGCGCGGCCGGCGATCTGCCTTCCGTCATGCAGGCTCCGAGTGTCACGAACGTGTCGGTGCAGGGGTCACCTCTCAACACCTATGCCTTGCGCTCAGCCCGGCTCGACGAAACCGAACTTTCCTGGTTTGCCGACAACGACATGACCAAGGCGATGCTCTCCGTACCGGGCGTGGGCGAGGTAAGCCGCATCGGTGGCATCGACCGTGAAGTTCACATCGACCTCGACCCAAAGATCATGACTGCGCTCGGCCTCACCGCCGCCACCATTTCCACACAACTCAGGTCGATTCAATCGGACGCATCTGGCGGCAGGGCCGAGATCGGTGACGGAAAGCAGGCGATCCGTACGCTTGGCTCGGTTTCCTCGATCGAGGATCTGCAGGCGCTCGCAATTCCGCTTCCGAGCGGGCCGCTGGTGCGGCTGGATGAAATAGGCACGGTGACGGACAGCTTCGCCGAGAGGTCATCGACCGCCTATCTCGATGGCGAGCCGGCGATTGCCGTGCAGGTCAAGCGGTTAAACGGCTTCTCCGACACGGGTGTTGCCGCCGCCACTGAAGCGGCCATGCGGGACTTTGCCACCGCCAACCCGGACGTCGAGATCGTGGAAGCCTACAGCACCGTTGGGCCGATCATCGAGAACTACGACGGCTCCATGCACATGCTCTACGAAGGTGCGATCCTTGCCGTCGTGGTCGTATGGCTCTTTCTGCGCGACTGGAGGGCCACCTTCCTTTCCGCAGTGGCGTTGCCGCTGTCGGTCATCCCGACCTTCCTTGTAATGTATCTGGCGGATTTCAGCCTCAATACGGTGACGCTACTTGCACTCTCGCTCGTGGTCGGCATCCTCGTCGATGATGCCATCGTCGAGATCGAGAACATCGCGCGACACCTGCAAATGGGAAAATCGCCGAAGGAGGCCGCGCTCGAGGCCGCCGATGAAATCGGCCTTGCCGTCATCGCCACGACCCTGACACTGGTCGCCGTGTTCCTGCCAACCGCCTTCATGAGCGGAATTCCGGGGCTGATTTTCCGCCAGTTCGGCATTACGGCCGCAGTGGCGGTCCTCGCCTCGCTGGTCGTTGCGCGCCTGCTCACGCCGATGATGGCCGCCTACATGATGAAGGCGCATCCCGTCGAAGCCAAGGATGGCCGGATCATGCGCGCTTACATGGCACTTGTGAAAACCAGCCTGCACCACCGCAAGCTGACGATCCTCGGCGTTTTGCTGTTCCTCGGCCTGTCCCTGGCGACGATCCCCTTGCTCAGTTCCGGCTTCCTGCCTGCATCCGACGATGCGCAGACACAGGTCACGATCACGCTACAGCCTGGAAGCACGATCGAACAAACGGATGCGATGACACGGCGGGCGGCAGAACTCGTCGCCGGCCTTCCTGATGTCACGCACGTGTTCTCCTCCGTCGGTAGCGCTTCGTCCGGCGACCTGATCGATTCATCGACGACCGCCGACACGGCAACTGCCTCGCTCGTTATCGATCTCAAGAAAATCGACGACCGCAATCGCACGCAGGCGGAGATCGAGAACGACATCCGCAAGACACTTGCCGTGCTCCCGGGTATGCGGATCGAGGTTGGAACAGGCGGCAACGGCACGACGCTCGACGTCACGCTCGCCAGCGACGATCCCAACGCACTCGACCAGGCAGCGACAGCACTTGAAGATCAGTTGCGCACCCTTCGTGGCATCGGCGCGGTGACCTCCAGTGCCTCTCTTCAGGCCCCGGAAATCCAGATCGTACCGAACCTCGACAGCGCCGCCGCTCTCGGGGTTACGGCGGATGCGATTGCCGAAGCGGTTCGCGTGGCGACCAGCGGGGACTATTCCTCGGCCCTTGCCAAGCTCAACCTGCCGCAGCGCCAACTGCCGATTCGCGTTCGGTTCGATCCCAGCAACCGGACGAGCCTCGACGACATCGCCAATCTGCGCGTTGCCGGCATCAGAGGAAGTGTCGATCTCGGCTCGGTCGCCGAAATCCGCGTTGGTGGCAGCCCATCGAAGATCAGCCGTATCGATCGCTCCCGAAATGTGACGCTGTCCGTCGAACTCAACGGCCGCATCCTCGGTGACGTCTATGGCGAGGCGCAAGCATTGCCCGCCTTTCAAAGCCTTCCTGATGGCGTCAAGCTTGTCGAACAGGGCGAATTGCAGCGCAGCTCGGAACTGTTCGACAATTTCGCCATCGCCATGGGGATCGGTGTGTTCTGCATCTACGCCGTCCTTGTTTTGCTCTTCCAGGACTTCTTTCAACCATTGACGATCCTGATGGCGCTACCGCTGTCGCTGGGCGGCGCCCTGCTGCCACTGGTCTTGACCGGCACGAGCTTTTCCATGCCTGTCCTGATCGGGCTTCTCATGCTGATGGGGGTGGTGACCAAGAATTCGATCCTTCTGGTCGAATATGCGATCATGTCACGGCGAGCAGGCCTGTCGCGCTTCGATGCCCTGGTCGATGCATGCCACAAGCGGGCACGCCCGATTGTCATGACGACGATCGCCATGGGTGGCGGCATGCTGCCCGTGGCCTTGAGCCTGAGCGGCGGCGATTCGAGTTTCCGTCAACCGATGGCGATCGTCGTTATCGGTGGTTTGATGACATCCACCGTTCTGAGCCTAGTGGTTATCCCGGTCATCTTCACCTTTGTCGACGACGTTCTGCTGCATCTCAAGCGGCATCGTCAACTTAAGGTTCATCCTCAAATTCTGTGATTCAGCGGCAGCATTCTCGCCCTCATCAGTTCTGGGCCGGCGCGACCGTACATTGCTCGTTTCAGCATCTTGAGGCGGTTGATCTGCCCTTCCGCTTGACCGTTGCTCCAGGGGAGTTCGATTGCATTTTTGACGGCATTGATATCCCGGCGCAAAACGCTGGCGAAACGCATGATCGCCGTGAGTTCGGTATCAATGGCATCGTCGATCCATTCATCCAGTGCCTCCGAGCTCCTGCTGGCAAGATGCCGTTGAAGCGCATAGCCAGGCCACGCATTATGGCGAAGACCGTCGAGCCCTGTTTCAAGGCATTGACCTTTCCGGCCTGACGATCGGTCAGCAGGCCGCGCGGTTTTATGCACAAAGCTGCGGCCACCACAGACGAGATCATATGGCCGGTGTGAGGATCGCGGACGGGTTCTGAAACATCCACATCCGGAGGCGGCTCGTCGGATTGAAGGTTTTCGACTTCACGCCACACCTTCAACAGGCGTTCCAGATTGGAGCGGCTGCCCGTGTAACCGCGGTTCTTGATATCGTAAAACAAATGGCGCCCAACCCGGTTTCCATTTTTCCAGCATTCAGCCAGGAAAGCTTCAAAATACAGTGGCGAAGTCGGATTCAATGCCGCCCGATTTCGGTCTCGAGGTGCATTGGATGTAAGCCAATTCGCGATGCTGCGGCGCTCGTATCCGGTCCGCCTTGCAATCTCGCTGTAGGTGAGGCCCTGCTGGCGCAAAGCTTGAAGCGTGTCGAATATTTCCTGACGAGATTGCCTGTGCGCCAAGAGGGCGCGGCGCTGTTGGGACCTGGCGCTGGCGATAGCATCTTCGGAGAGAATGGGTCTGACATGGGCGTGACCATAAACGCTCATCTGTTCCTTGATTGCCTCCCTGAGATTTTGGACCAGATGAAAACGGTCAGCTACCTGGCGAGCCTGCGGTGCGCCCTCCCGGGCTGCCTGGGCATATAGGCCACAGCGATCTCGGCTAACGACCTCGATAGTCGGACGTTCTCGCAACCATGCTTTTGCGCTCTCGACGCTGCGGTCGTCCAGAACATCGACGACCGAATGACGCTCGAGATCGACCATGATCGTGCCGTAGCGCGAGGAATGCCGGCAGCTCCAATCATCAATGCCCACAACGAATATTGTCTTTTTGTATGGACAACGGATTGTCGCGCTTCAGTTGTCGCAAGATCGTGTCGTCGCTGACCGGTATGCCGAGCCGACGCATCAAGTATTCACCCGGGCGACCGCCCATCTGCGGCCAATCAAGCCCACTATCTCAGCCATCCGTTCAGTTCGTCGCATGTAGGGCGAAGCAATCTCGGGCAACCTGTCGGTGAATGTCCGTCGCCCGCATTTTCGGTGTCTACACTGCCACCGGTTCAGTGCGAGGTCTATTTTCACAACTTGACCCTGAACAGGCAAATCCTGGAGGCGGCGGTTATGCCAGCCGTGCCGATGCCGGCTTCGCGCTCCGCAATCCGGGCAGATACCGACAGGTTTCGCAGTGGCAGAAACAACCCAGTTCTCTGCATCTTGAAGGGCGATACCCAGAACTTTGACCCCTGGGCCGGGCGACCATTTCAATTTCGTTCGCATCCCCGCTGATAGCAATAGCGGCGCTAACACTCTGTTAACCACAGAAATTGAGGAAGAACCCGTTTAAGTGCCAAACGACATCGGGCGACCCAATACGAAGCATCGCAGCTCGATCGCGCTCTTAAGGACGAGGCGCGTGGCATCTGCCCCGACGGCGAACTATTGCTGGTTTGTACCAGAAACGTGATGCCATTATGTTTGCCCCGCTCAAAACTGAACGATCCATGCTAGCTCGGGTCACTCGTCTTCATGCTGACGAACCCCGGCAAACGGTGCCCGAACGCATGCCGTCAATGCCTGACGGCAAGAAGCCACAACTTGTGTACTCGACGGTCGACCGCCAACGCGGCTCGGCCACGGCGATCGCTTCGTCTACAGATCTACCCTCAGACTGGACTCTAGGCCACCGCGAAGCTCGCTCGCTCGGGTGAGCACACACACTCAGCCATCGTCACGGGCCGGCCAGGGTTGCGGCGGGCCGGTCCCCGCCTCAAATGAGAGTCACACTGCCGCTATTAGCCCACCGAAGGCTTTGATCACAGCGGCCGCGAGGTTCAGCGCCTCGATCGAGGATTTCGCCGAGTTGTATGCCGCTTTGAGATCTTTCGTCGAGCCCTTGAACGCTGCGGTCAGGGGTCGGTAGGCGGCCGCTGATTGGTCGAGATCATCCTGCACAATCCGGGCTAATTCCAGCAGTACGACATCCATCAACCTCGAATATCGCGACTGATTGGTCCGCCGGTATTGTGCGGCCGTCGTCTCGGCTGCAGCACCCAAGCCGTTCACCGCGCGTGAATAGCTGTAGTTTGCTTTCATTCGGGAGTTCGAGGTGATGCTGGTATCGGGTGCGATTTTGTCCGCTCCGAGGATCTCGTCGAACGATGGTCCTTCAGGATCGGTAATGCCACCGGGCACCAGTAGGGCTAGCACACTTGCCTGCCGCTCGGCGACCTCGGTATCGCCGTTCGTATAGGCGTTCGCATCCAGCCTCCTTTCGATTTCAGCAATGACGTCTTTCAAGTCCATGTTCAGCCTCCCCTTGCTGTTTTGACGGCCTTCAGAACATCGGTGATGTCGTTTGCCAGAGCGACGAATTTAGCAAGGACCTGCGCGGTGTCCGTCCGACCTGTCGCCAGCGCATGGTGGGCTTCAGCAAGACCTTCGAGAATGCCTTTATAGTTCGAAATGACCGCTTGTTCGGCCTTGATCGTGTCGAGATCGGACCGGGCGGCCATGTACTCCTTGTACAGTTCCAAGCGTGTCACGCGCTTATCGACGCGGACGGCTTTCAGGGCTTCCTGGCGTTTGATTTCATAGTTCAGCACCTGAACCGATATGAGGATCCGCACGCCCTCCATCTGTTGAATAAGGCGCGACGTGAGCGCTTGCACATCCGGGTCGCGCGATGCGATAACCGCCTGGATCTCGGCGGCGTATTGGTTGCCGAGCGCAAATCCGAACAGACGGGCGGGAACCTTGAGTGCCGGTCCAACGACAGGTGCCGCAAGAGGAGATGCGGCCGCAACCACAGAGCCCGCGGCCTCACCCAGATTGACCGACGCCTCCTCCAGCTGATCAATCACGCCCTGATCAGCCGCCAAGGAAAGTGCGCGGGAATATTCCTCCAACGCGTCCAGCGCAGCAATCTGTTCGGGGGCCCGGATGATTGCGCCGGCGTCGATATCGTTTGTTTCAAGCTGGAACCGACGACCTCTGATGAACGCCTCGGCGTCCCGTTCCTGACTGGTCCGCACGGCGATCATCCTGTTCGCCTTCAACGCGTTTTTCATGACGGACGATGAGGTGGTCGCTGCATCGCCGAAGGCCTTCACCCTTTCCGCTTTGGGCAACGTTGAGCAGCCGCTCGTCGACGCAGCAATAGCGATCACGAAAACCATTGATCTGATCATAGCCCTCTCCCAGTCCCCACCGTGAGGCTATTCCGAGACGATGCGATCAGTCAATCAGAAGTCGTACAGCTCCACCGCTCTCCAAGGGGTACATGACACCCTTGGCTGATCCCGGCTTCTGCCGCACCAGCACGAGACCAGCGGTGTAAACCCATCGGCCGTCCCGCGCATTCATCGCCTCTGCGCAGGTGATGATGTTGCGCTCAGTCAGGTCCTTGCGCAGGAAGGCAACCGGGTGCTTCCGCAGGGTGAGCCCGGTATGGCTGTAGTCCTCGATGACGTTGTGCCCGTCCGTCATCTGCCGAAGCGCGACCTGCGGCTCGTGCTGCTCGGCAATGGCTACGGTATTGGTCTGGCTTCCACCCCCCTGATTTGACGCGACGGCCGCGTTCAACTCATGAGCGATTATTGCAATTTAGACGAACTGAACTTAGGCTTCGCTTCACCCGTGCCGACACCGTAATGGCCTCTTAATTTTCACGTCGGGTAGTACTACTCTCCAAATTGATAGGTTGGAGCCAAAAATGCGGGATGCTACCTTCGATAGAGTGCTGAGGCTAGATGACCTCGCCCCCAAGTTTTATCCAGTTTTGAGTTCGCTCCAGCGGTCTTGGGTTGCTGTATTCGGGCACCGGACAACATTCATAGCGCGCGCATCGCCGTCGCGCGGGCGCAGGCCCCACGGCAGCTACACCATCTCCACATCGCCGTCATGGCGCCTCATGATCACGCGGCGCTCATCGAGCGGGGCGTTGGACTGGAAAACCTTGCCCTAATCATGGAGAGAACATACCAGGAACTCCATTGAGAGACAACCATACCTGATGGGCGAATTTCGTGTCATGGCCCCAGCCCCTCTGAGAGATAGCCGGCACCACAATAACCCCTTCCACAGAAACCGCACACAGGGCCGTTGTTAAATTTTGCAATGCCGCGGCACTGCCTTATAAGTGCACATCGGCATTTGAGTCTCCCGAGACGATCGAGGGTTGGCGCATCGATTAATAGAACGGTAATCAGATGGAAGTAGAGCCCATTTACTTGGATTATCAGGCTACAACACCTGTAGACCGCCGGGTTGTTGATGCCATGCTTCCCTATTTCACCGAATTCTATGGCAATCCGCATGCAGAGGAACATCTGCATGGTCAGAAAGCTGCCAAAGGCGTGGAAGATGCTCGATCACAGGTCGCTCGACTTGTGGGCGCGTTGCCCCGCGAGATCCTGTTCACCTCCGGCGCCACGGAGGCAAATAATATTATTATCTCCGGCATCGCTGCGTGGTTGCGCACAAAACGTCGTGCGCACCTCGTTACCACCACTATCGAACATAAGGCGGTTCTGAAAGTCTTCGAGAAGCTCGCGGATCTGGGCCACGAAGTTACGTTTCTCGACGTCAACGACAACGGGTTTGTTGAGCTGGACCGACTTGCTGGCGCGATAAGAGATGATACAGGCCTGGTGAGTGTCATGGCCGCCAACAACGAAATAGGAGTGCTTCAGCCGATATCGGATATCGGCAGGTTATGCGCTAGCCGAGGCATCCTCTTTCATACGGATGCGGCACAGGCGGCAGGAAAAATCGACATCGACGTCAACGGCTCAAATGTGGATTTCCTCAGCATTTCGGCACACAAGCTCTATGGCCCGAAGGGAATCGGAGCAGCTTTCGTTCGTAAGAAATATGTACGTCATGTTGAAGCCGTTTATAGCGGGGGCGGTCAGGAACTAGGCCTGCGACCCGGGACCATTCCAACACCGTTGTGCGTAGGCTTCGGTCTAGCCTGCGAGATCGCGGAGGCGTCAATGAAACAGGAAGAGCGGCGTTATGCAGCATACCGGACGCGTTTTCTTAAATCCTTGCGAGACGCTGAAGTGGAGTTCGAAGTGAACGGGGATCTCACACGTCGATTGGCCGGCAACCTTAATGTCAGTTTCACCGGCGTCGATGCGGAGGCCCTTCTTATGGCTGTTCGCAGTTCGATATCGATCGCGACGGGATCGGCGTGCAATGCTAATACGCTGGAGCCAAGCCATGTGTTACAGGCACTTGGGTTCGGATTGGATCGATGTGAAAGTGCTGTCCGGATCGGCTTTGGCCGCATGACCACAGATAACGAAGTGGTGCAAGCGGCCAATGCTCTTATCGAAGCCGTGCGGAACCTCCGCAAATTCCACTACAGCATCCCAGCCTAGAGAAGCGACCATGGACGCCGAACCCGACTCATTGGACCGGAAAATCTCGCTCGCCAAAGCCGACCTGCTTGACGAATATCGACAGCCGCATGCGTACCCATGGATAATTGGCTTTTCGGGAGGCAAAGACAGCACCCTCGTTGTACAATTCGTGCTGGAGATGCTTCTGGACATTCCACCAAGTGAGCGTCGGCGACCTGTCCATATTGTTGCCAACGACACGCTTGTGGAATCGCCGTTGGTGTCGGAACACCTCGACAAGATGCTCGATCGCCTGTCTGCAGCGGCGAAGAACCTGCGACTACCCTGCGTCGTCGCCAAGACGACGCCAAAGACTGAGCAATCCTTCTGGGTGAACCTCATTGGTCGCGGGTACCCATCCCCCTCCCGATCCTTCAGATGGTGCACCGATCGTCTGAAAATCCAGCCCACATCGACCTACATCAAGTCGCAAGTTGATGAAAACGGCGAGGCAATTCTGTTGTTGGGCGTGCGACGAGAGGAATCTGCGACACGAGCGGCAAGCGTGAACAGATATTCCAACGGTGAGCGGCTGAACCGTCACAACGATCTGGCAGGTTGCCTCGTTTACAGGCCGATCGTCGATTTCACCACCGAAGAGGTGTGGCAAATCCTACTTCAACGGCGCCCGCCATGGGGTGGAAGCCATCGGGAGCTGGTGACACTTTATAAAAATGGACAAGGCGGCGAGTGCCCCTTGGTCATTGACAAGAATGATGCACCCTCATGCGGAACATCGTCATCGCGTTTCGGCTGCTGGACTTGCACGGTTGTCGTGAAGGACCGCAGTATGGAAGGCTTCATAGAAGCGGGCCATGCCAATCTCGAGCCACTTATGGATTTCCGGGATTGGCTGGTCGAAATCAGAAATGACCCTGCCCGGCGAATGGCCCGGAGGCGAAACGGCAGAGTAACTCACTTGGCTGACGGTTCGCTCGTGCCAGGCCCATTCACGATCGCGGCCCGTCAGGAGATCTTGAGCCGGCTTCAAGAGGTCGAGGCGGAAACCGGAGAGATACTCATCACCGAGCCTGAGTTGAGGGAAATCGAGAGGATCTGGGTGCAAGACCTCGCCCCGCGACCGGCCTCAGGCGTGGCCACCGAAATTTCAGCGGAGGCTACGTTTTCGTGAGTTCGCTGGACATTATTCAAGCGGAGGAACCCGAAGGACGGCTTCAGCAGCTTTGCCAAGAACGCGGACTTGACACAGCTCTGGTTCTGTCCCTGATCGAACTCACGCGCGCTCAACGAGGAAAGCGGCGACGGCGCGGGTTGTTCGAGCAGTTCGACCAGGTCCTCATCAAACATCACGAGTCCTAGATAGTGTATCTGCGCAGCATTCGGCTCAAAAACTGGAAGGCCTATCAAGACGTCTGGCTTGAGCTTCCGGAGGCGACTTCCGCCCGTAATGTCGTGATCGTTGAAGGCGCCAATGGGGCCGGCAAGACCAGCCTACTCGAAGCGTTTATTCTTTGTCTTTACGGCAGAGACGGTCTCCATCTCGTGGCAAGAGCATCGCAGAGAGATCGTCTTGCGATTTCCTATGACGGCTTCCTAGAAAGGGCCCTGAGCACCAGCGCCGGCCCTTCCTCACGACGAATGGCGGTTGAGCTTGTTTTGCAGGATGATCAACGGACAATATCCTTCGAGCGGATCTGGTATTACAACTTATCGGGACGCCATCTCGGCGAGGAGGAAGAAGTTCGTATCGATGACAGTGACAATAATGGTTTCCTTGCGGTTCCTCCTGGCCCCGAACGAGAGCCGTTCGTACGTTCGTTCCTTGCCGACAACCTGCTTCCAGTAAATCTTGCCCCATTCTTTATATTCGACGGCGAACAGGTTGCTGCCTTTGCCCAGAAAGATCTCGCCGCACAGGTCAGGAGCGGTGTCGAGATGGTCCACGGTGTGCCCGAACTCAAAGCGTTGGCGGCTGATCTGCGTTCCTATGCGCGCGATAGGCGAAAAGGCGTGCCTGATGCCCAAGCATTGACGATAGATGCATTGCGTCGGCGGATCGCTGAACTTGAATCGGAGGAGCGTCGCGCCGTTGCGGCCATCGACCTTGATAGCACAGCAATCGTTCCACTGCGGCAGCATCGCGATAGCGTCGTCCGCCAGATCGGGGCGTTGCACGCTGATACTTACGATAATTTCAAAGCGCTGTTTGAGCGGCGAGAGCGCCTTTCTCGTGACCGTTCTGCCCAGCAGGAAGAAATCCGGATTGCTCTATCGCTAAATCTGCCTTTCGCGCTCGGCGGCGCTAACCTGCGCAATGATATCAAAGCGCAGCTTCTTGCCGAGGGCGCCTTGGAACAACGCGAAATTGCTAAGACGATTAGCAAGGAAAAATTTGCTCCTTTTCTCGAAGCGCTACGCGGAGCCGGTTTTGCCGAGTTCATCGCGGCTCGACAAGACGGACTGCGAACCGCTTGGGATGCAGTTTGGGATGATGACCCTTCCCAAGAAGAAAGGCGCGCGCTTCATGGCTATCTGGGCGATGCGGATCGCCATCTGGTGGAACGCTTTCTGCACCAGATTACGGAGGAGGCGGGGTCAAACATTGCTCCCCTCGTCCAAGAAGTAGCCAGAACCGATAGGCAGATTGAAAATCTCGAGGAGTCGATCGCGCAACAGAAAGGCGTGGATGAACAATCGCAGCATTTGGCAAACGAATTGCAAAAACTGCAAGCCGATATTGCCAGCATCGAGGCCAGGCTTCAAGGACAGGTGAAGCACTTGGATGACGTCAGAGGTGACCTGACGACCGCGCGCGGAGAACTTCAAGGTCTCGTGTCATCATCAGCATCGAATGACGCGGTTCTGAAAGCTTCGCTGGATGCGGAAGCCTATGCCGACGTCATCGAAACGTTTATTGAACTAACTCTGCCGGCCAAAGTCAGTGAGTTCGCTGGTGACCTAACGGACTCCTATCTGAGAATGGCTCACAAGGGGGTCGTCGATCGCATTGAGATTGATCAAGCTGGTCAGGTCAGCCTCTTAAGCAGTAATGGGCAGAGTTTGCCCACACAGGACCAGAGCGCTGGCGAGAACCATGTCTTTGCACTCGCTCTGATGGCCGCGATCGCAAAGCGGAACCCAATGTTTCCAGTGATCATGGATTCTCCTTTCGGCCGGCTCGATGGACAGCACCGTATGAATGTCCTCAGGCATTTTGCGAGCCTCGATATGCAGTACATCATTCTTGCACATCCCGATGAACTGTCGGCCGAAAATCTACGTCAGATCGAAGGCTCGCTGGCGGGGATCGTCAAGGTTAAGTCTTCGGTCGTTGCTGGCATCGCCAAAACCTTGGTCGAAAAGTAATGGAGGGCGCTGCATTGTCGCTCAGCTTGACAGACGTCGTTCGTTGCGACTTCCGCACAAGCCGCGCAGCGGACGAGCTCAATGCTCGATTTCAAGGTCTGTTGGGTCTGCCGCACCGCTATGGGCCAGCCCGGTTGGCCCTTGGTCGGTCTCTCGGTCTCTCAACCAAGCCGACTTTGGAATTAACCAATCTTGGCCTTGGCAAATCCATTCGGGGAGAACACCTTTTTGGACAAGGCCTGGAGCTGGCTACCTGGACCTGCTTGATCGTCCAACATGCCAATGTCGCTGATGTTTCAAGGCAGCAGTTGCAGGCGCTTGTCGCCGCCCATTGGCATCGGGGGATTTATCTGCTTTGGGAAGATTGGAAGGCAAGCGGCTATGAGTTTGACAAGTTTGTTGCCAGGCTCGTCCGCCATTCCCAAAACAAACGCAGTACCTAAACGTTGCTACGCGGCCACCCGACCGGCAAATCGGGTCAAATATCCCTCAAGCTCGGTCGGTCGCTTTGCAAGGCGCAACATTAAGTTGGCAATATGCCAATAGGACTTATTGGCCAAGCTCAATCTTTTTTCCAGGCGAACAAGCAGTCGCTTAGTATCCACGTACCGAAGCAGGTATTTCAAGCGGGAAGCAGGATCTACCGGGGCAGCTGCGAAGATCGCATCCACCAGTGATTTGACTTCCTCTGCGGTTGTATTGCAGTGATCCTGCGAACCCGTCAGAATCGCCTCGCAATCCGCAGCGATCCTGTCGTGGCGAAGGTTGGAGAAATATCCGGGGGCCCTGGCTTGGCCGACCTGGTGGGACGCCGCGAAAAACGCTGCGGCTTGGAGTAAACCTTCGCACTCCTCAATTGCCCAGGCGAGGGCATTATTGCATTCCTGTTCGGGACGATTGTTGCCGCGCACCCAGTCAAACACGAATTCTGCTTCGAGGAGATAAGCTTCTACCTCCCATAGGCTGGCCACGACAAGGTCAGCGGCATGCGACTGATTGATAAACTCCTGCTCGTCGATAGAAAAAAGCACACTCCAGCGCCGTTCCCGAAACAGCGTGTCACGGTCTACTATCCCGATCGCCGGGATTCCTTCGTTGTTGACACTGTACTCGACGGCGAGACCAACTGCAGTGCAGCCGGTCCCCCGAATGACGTCAGAGGGTTCGACGAACTGCATCTTTTCAAGCAGGTGCGTGAACCAGAACGTCTTGAACAATTTGACGTCCGTTTCTCCCTCGAGCACTACCCGTGGCAAACCAATTTGATGGGCCTCGATTTGATGCTCGTTTTCGAAATCTTCAAAAGAAACTATATTGGTCATGCGGGTAGCTTGAACTTCGCTTTCACCAGGCAACCGCCTTTTACCAACCCCTCTTCTTCAAGCTTCGGCGCAAGAAGACGCATCGATTCGACCTGATGGGACGTCATGATGAAGGACGGTCCGTCTTCTGGCCGAGCCCAATCCTTGATGATATTAAGCAAGCGTCGGCGCATGACGAGATGAAGGTGCTGTTCGGTCTCGTCAATTAAAACAATGGTCGAACCTGTCATGTGGCTGGCGACACGCACGACCAACTGTACAAGCTGCCGCTCACCACTGCTCAACTGATCCAGGCGGTGTTCTTCGCCATCGACGACAACGGGAACGGCTAGCGTCTGCCGGTTCACCTTTCCAAGCTGTTTGCTGTTGCGGAAAACCAGCGTGTTGACCAATTCACGACACAACTCATCGCGGCCGTCGGCAAGCCAGGTAAACCAGACGAAAAGGTTATCGAGTGAACCTGCCCAAGTATCGCCGTCAACGTCAAATCGATGTGCTGGAGCATAGCCGAGGCCTTTCGGAGTGGTGATCGCCCTTTCGGTCTGCGGCGGCCGTCGAATGCCTCGGTCGGATGGGAAATATAACACCGTCGGATAACCGTTTGACGTTTCGAAGAGCGACCGCGGAGGATCACCAGCTCGCTCGATAAGCGCCTCGGCAAACTGGACAGCAATCGGACTAGACGAAGGCGTCCTGTCTACGCCGTGCCCTGGACGTGCACGGTAATGGAGGGTGATCTGCTCCTCGACCTCGAGCCGCTCCAGCTCTTCTGGCTTTGCCTGTCGAAGAAGACCGGGCTCGCCCAACACGATAGAAAGCAGATATGGCTTGGATCGGATCCCATCGTCGAGCACGACTCGCGCGTCGAGTTGGACCCCTCCCTTGCCGCGATCGAGTGCTTCGTTCTGGAAATCGGATACCGCCTTTTGATCCAGCAATTTCATGGCGCCGTAAATCGCTTCCAGTATCGTCGTTTTCCCAGCTCCGTTTGGGCCCATGATCAGGAAAATATTCGTCGGCGCGCCACCAGCGTTCGTAAGGCCAATATAGTTCAGTCCCCGCAAAGCCCCTACATCAAGGATCGAAACACCAATCAGAGAGAACCGTGTGGGTCGCAGAATGGTCGTCATGTTCTGGTCATCGCTTTCTTGACGTCGGCTGCCTCAACTCGCGCGCCATGCACGCGGACCACGTCTTTGCCCGCTAGCTTAATTAACATGTCGCCCCGCATAAGCAGATTCTCCGCTCCGCCCTCATCGAGGATGATCCTGGAATCCGCGGATTTCTGTACGGTGAGCGCGATGCGGCTTGGGATGTTGGCTCTCAAAAGACCCGGGAATGTTGCCGCTTCCGGACGCTGCGTACCGAGCAGAAGATGAATTCCAACCGCACGAGCCTTCTGTGCAAGTCGGATCAGCGGCTCCTCGGCCCCACTTCGACCCATCATGAAGTCGGATAGTTCATCGATCACGACGACCAGTCGTTCTAGTGGCGAACCGGTTTGCTGGGCTTCGGCAATGTTGCGAACTCCCAGTTCACGCAGGACTTCCTGACGGCTTTCCATCTCATCAACCAGCCCACGCAGCTTCTCGACGGCGAGCGACATGTCGGTGATTACCGATCGATCGCGCAGCTTACTCCAACCATTGTAGTCGGCGAAGTCGACACCCTTCGGATCGATCATCAACAACTCCGGCGGCCGCCGGGCGGCCAGAAGTGAAAGCAGGATCGCGTTCAGGCACATACTCTTGCCGCTTCCCGTAGCACCAGCCACGAAAAGATGCGGCGCCTCAGCCAGATCGAAGACGAACGCCTGACCCTGACTGTCAACCCCAGGGCAGACCGCAAGCAGTTCCTGGCGCCCGCTCAGTGACGGCCTGATCGCAGACCAGGAAATATCCTTCCAAGTTCCGCTCGGCCGTGGAATGTCGAGCGTGACGCGTCGCTCCTTGGCTTCGCGCTTCAGGACAATCCCGCTGTTGCCAAGCCCGATGGCAAAGGCAAGGTCATCAAGACGCTTGCGTGCTCTATCGTAGTCATCAACGGTAGCCAACGTCAGCGCAAAGCGCGTCAATCTCGGTCCGTCGATCGGATCAGCAGCAAGGGTTGCTGAAACGCCGATCTGCTTCAGACCCTGCATCAACATGGCACCATCCGTAACGACGTGCGCACGGTCTTCGTCGTCGTGCGTCAGCGCTAAGTTTGCGTCGAGGAAGAGATCGTCCAGCAGAAAATCATGAAACGACCGTCCCGACGTCCATGCCGCTGCAAGAATGTTCAAACCTCGCCGAGCATGACGCTGCAGCATGTCGACATAGCGCTTCTCGTCCCCAACGAGATCAATACCGTGCTTTACGGAAAGCATAAGACGCATCGCCTCGTCGTAGTCGGGCATTTTGGTCTGGCCCTGACCTGTGACCTGTTCGAGATGGAGTTCACTTCTACCAGCGCCGCCGACGGCCTTGAATCGTTCGTCTGGCACATCATCCATTTTCAACGATTGAGCGACAGCAAATCGGACAACCCACCAGTACACGCCCCTGCGGTTCTGCAGCAAGCCATCTTCGATCACTCGTTCAAAGAAGAGCCGTTCGTCGGAGGTAAAGAATAGGCTATCCATCTCAGCCCGCCCCACCGGACGAAATTGGGATGATCTGAGCACTCTCGCCACCCACATTTCGAATTTCGTATCGCCGTGCAATGCTAGAGGCGATCATGGCGAAATCATCCTCGCCGAACTCACTGTTCGTCGGCAGCAGCACCAGCGGTCGGCCGGCCTTTGGGAAATATTCGGTGAGGAGCAAAGATCGATTCTCGCGGTCGATGCGACCCAAGGGCGTATCAATCATTACCGGAAGCGGCTTTTCGGCTTCGTCCTTCAATGCCCATAGCATCGCCATCGCGACCAGCTGGCGCATTCCAGCAGATATGCTGTGCCGTGCTACCTCGTTCTTTCGCTCATCAAAGTAGCTCATGACAAACTGATCATCGAGCGTTACTGACTTGATCAACTGGCTTGGTCCAAGCAGCATCCCAATTCGGTCGTTTAGCCGCGCTTCGACCGAGCGTCGGATTAATCGGCGTCGTTCATCTCGATATTCGTCTAGCGTTTTTCGCGTCCGCAAGGCCAGCTGGTAGGCGAGGCTCTGCCGGCTTACTTCGGCATACTCGCCTTCGAGGCGTACGACTGTTTGAGAATGTTCCTCCTGTTCGCGTTGAGCCCTCTGTTCGTCTATTCGGTATTCAGACGCGGCGTCGCTTTTTTCGCGGATAGCCGCCTCGACCGCACCTAGTTCATTTGTGAGCTCTTCAAATTTCTGCCGTGCTTCTTCGCTGGCCAGTTCCGCTTCGTCTAGATCCCTCTGCGCCTGTCGTACTTCCGCGGAAATGCGCCGAATAGTTCGCAGCGGTTCCGTTTGTGCAACGAGAAGCGAAGTGCCCTTTTCGTTCCAGATCAGGAACTGATCTCTGAGGCTTTTAACCTGCTTGGGGCTCAGGGACGCCAAGAGCGGGTTCGTTGCGGCGTTCGCGGGCACTCCTGCCTCTTCCAAAGCCGCGCCGAGGCCTTTGATAAAGGCGCGCTTCTGTTCTTCGCTTAGAACCACAGGCGTTGGCTGATCGGCTAATATACCGAGGAGCTTTGGTGGCAAATCGCGATGAAGGCGGCCGGCAAGTGTCGCGTCCGCCGCGCCTGCCGCATGCTGATCGAGCACATGAAACACCTCGCGTGTCAATCCGAGGTTGGCGAGAAACATAGCTTCGACCGGCAGGCTTTCTGCGATTTCGGTTGCGAGGCGTTCTCGCTGAAATTCAAGCATTTCGATGCGGCTCACCATCCGCGCGCGGTCTTCTTCGGATATGCCGGTCCTCAAGCGATTTCGTTCAACATCGAGCCGCCGCTTCTGCCGTTCCAGATCGAGGATTTCATCCTCGACAGCAATCCGAGCGCGGCCGGCAGCGTCAGCGCGCGCCATCGCGTCGCGTTGTGCGCTCTCGGCATTGACAATCTTTACTCTAACCGCTTCCGGCATGCCGGCTCGGCGCTTGTCTTTGGCATATTCCCCAATTTCCCTCGTAAGGTGCGCAACAAACGACAGGCCGAGGAGCCGTTCGATTTCAGCCTGCTCCCTTCCGATTTCGGCGTCAGCGATCGATTGGATCTGCTCGCCGTCAAAAAAGAAAAATGGGACGACTTCCCGCGGAAGGAGGTTCAACATCGTCGCCTCAGCATCTCGAGGGGGCAGAGGCGTACCATTAACGGTTACGGTTAGATCCTCGGTGAAACCCAACGACGAGTTAGCATGGCGAAAAAGTCGTTGCGCCTTGTAGCGACGATCTTCATCGCTCCATTCGAGCGCTACGCGCGCAGGAGCACCGGATGGCTTGGACGGATTGTTGAAAACGCCGTACCAGCGGCCCGGCTGACCAAGAACATAGTGTTTTGGGCTGATGGGGCTACCCCCAAAGCCGACGCGGCGTAGGTTTTGGTCGGAAGTACCCAGGAAAAGCAGTTTGATGGCATTCAGGAGGCTCGTCTTCCCTGCTCCATTGCGTCCGTAGACCACAACTATGTTGCGGTTCGGATCGTCACAGGTTAGGTCGATGCGACTGACGTCCTTGTACGCGAAAATATCTTCGACTTCGATTGCGGAGAATTTCATGTCAGACGCCGCGTTTCCAGTTCCGACGCCGCCTTGTTCAGAACAGAATTTACACGACGCGCGAAATCGGTCTTCGAGCCAAACACCGTGAAGTCTGGGAAATCCCGCTCCAAATTCAGCAGGCTCTTAATCACATCCGCGTCGACGTTATTTCGCTCGGATATTTCCGCTATGAGATGCATGTGCTCGTGATCATTCATGCGTGCGAAGCCAAAGTTCTATTGCCTGTATGAGCACTATCCCAGATTTTTGTTAATGCAACCTTTTGTTAGCATGAGTTCGTATTGTCAGCTGTTTTACTCCGGACGATGGTTACATAATGCGGAGACACATACCGTGTTGCCACAACAACGGCTGCCGAACTTTGCAGTTCAGACCACTCCCCACGCCCGAAACCTCCCCCTCCCGGTCATCTCCCTGAGACCGAGTTCCATAACAATCCGCCGCGCCGCCTGCGGCGTCACGTCCAGCGTCTTCGCCACCATTCTTGCCGACACCAACGGTTTTGCCATCACCAGCTCAACCAGCTCCGGCAGTTTTGACGACGTCCGCCGTCCTTCAAGTTTTCGGTCCATCATCGTTTTCGCCAGCGTCAGCCGGTCATGCTCTTTCATGCCAATCTCCGCGGCGGCCAAAAATCCGTAGGCGATGGCGAGCATCCGGGTTTCTCGATCGCGGTGGCGGCGCCGATCGACGGGAATAGTTTTCAGACCAAGATTGATGGCGGCGAGATGAGCGCCGGTGGTGATGCCGGCCTCGCGCAGGATGGAGGCGCAAAGCGGCCGACCGAGCCAGGGCGCGTGCTGCAGCACCGAAAGCTCGTTCCAGGCATCGAGGGCGATGATGGCCTGCAGCACCGCCGGCAGGTTTTCGGCCTGCCGCAGCACCGCCCGCCACTCGTCGAGCCGCGCGTCTTCGTCCCAATCAAGATCGTAGATCATCGGATCTTTCTCTTGGCCGCCGCCACGGCCGGGCCGTTTTACGTTCTCGATCGCGGCCTCCGATCTGGCGAGCACCGCATCGATGGCGGCATAGTCGATACCGGGGAGATTTTCGTCAGCGTCGGCGTCTTCGCCCTCCCCTTCCCCTTCCGGATCGATCGCGACCGCTCGCCTCGTGGCAGCGGCCGTCTCCAACTCGTCCATGCCGGCCGCCGCCACATCTGACGTCTGCCTCAGCACACGAACGCCGTCGGCCGACATTGCCCAGCCGGGGAGATGGGCGGCAACGCGCCGACGCGTGCGCAGGACGTCGCGGGCGATGGTCAACTCGTGGGTGGGCGTGCGAATATCCTTTGTCGCGTCATGCAGGACGAGGTCTTCGAGATGGACGAGTTCGCCGTCGATCCACAGCGAAGCGCAGGCGTCGGCAAAGTTTTGGCGCTCGATCAACCCTGCGCCAACGTCCGAACGGGCGATGCGCTCGTCGAGGCGCGTCAGGGCGATGCCGGCGTCGAAAGCCGGTCGCATCAGGGTAGTCATGTTGATTTTCGCGAGATCGTAAGCCATTGAAATCATGGTAAATGATTTGCTACAGGAATGCTATCTCGCCGTTAACGTTCTTCACTCCCTATGATGCACTAGGCCACGCCTAGCCATCGATAAGTAATGCTTATCGGAAGTGAGATGTACATCGCGGTTGTACGCACTCGGAAGCCGTGGTATAAGTTGGTCGAAAGCCAATATCGGAGGGTTGGATGCCTCAGACCCGCTACAAGATCAGCGAAGCCCGCAAAA